>TARA_R110001592_G_scaffold234658_2_pt1 | contig 126324 bp, 115 predicted proteins | sample TARA_R110001592 | Tara Oceans TARA_R110001592 (sample SAMEA4398387) | marine metagenome | biome: Polar Biome; feature: [SRF] surface water layer (ENVO:00010504); material: water (ENVO:00002006), including particulate matter (ENVO:01000060) such as... | depth 5 m
CGTTTCAGGGTCCCTTTTTATAATGCCAGTTCCACGGGAGCAGTATCCAGCATTCAGTTTCCCACAGATTTTCTTGCTTTCGTTTTAAAGAATTGAGATTCTGAAACGAGTTCAGAATGACCGCTAAAAAAGTTGTTTCAGCCTCCGAAACCATTATAAATCTTCAATTTATGAATAATGCTTTTAGATACCGAGAAATGCCCATTCCTACCGTCACCCTGAACTTGTTTCAGGGTCTCTAATAGCCTATAAAACAACTTATCCCCTTGCTGTTGAATGCTTACTTTTCAGTTAGGATTGCTTAATCACATTTCTCTTTGATCTAAGTGAAGCAACAAGATCCAGTGGTACTAATTATTTAAAATTTTGAACGGTTTTCAACAATGTAAGGATGGACTTACATTGTGCCATAAGATGCCAGAAGGATTCATTTATATACTAACCAACAAGAGTCATACAGTAACATATATCGGTGTTACAAATAACCTCGAGAGAAGAATTGGGGAGCATAAGTTTAGTTACGGCTCAACTTTTACTAAGAAGTATAAACTTAAAATCTTGGTCTATTTCGAAAGACATCCAACAATGCATGATGCAATTTGTCGAGAAAAGCAATTAAAGAACTGGCATAGGCAATGGAAGAATGAACTCGTGGAAAGCTTAAATCCAGAATGGGAGGATTTAGCCGCGGATTGGTATTGATTGAGATTCTGAAACGAGTTCAGAATTACCTTGGCAATCATAGGTTATTCAGCCTCCGAAACCATTATAAAGCTTCAATTTAAGAATGGTGCTTTTGAGTACCGAAAAGTACCTATTCCTACCGTCACCCTGAACTCGTTTCAGGGTCTCCTTTTAATAAAATCAGTTCCAACGGTAGCAGTATCCAGCATTCAGTTTCCCAGAGAATTTATCGCATTCGTTTTTTAATAGATTGAGATTCTGAAACAAGTTCAGAATGACCGCTAAAAAAATTTATTTCAGCCTCCGAAACCATTATAAATCTTCAATTTAAGAATGGTGCTTTTAGATACCGAGAAGTGCCCGTTCCTACCGTCACCCTGAACTCGTTTCAGGGTCTCTTTTTAATAAAGTCAGTTCCACGGGAGCAGCATCGAGCATTTAGCTTTCCACAGATTTTCTTGCTTTCGTTTTAAAAAATTGAGATTCTGAAACGAGTTCAGAATGACCTTGGGATCTAAAGTGGCATACTAACCCAGCTATTTATTAAGAATCGTCACCCTGAACTTGTTTCAGGGTCTCATTATTCCCAACGCACGACATATTTCTCACACTAAATCCCCACCGAATTCTCTCTCCTCACCGCCTTTCTTCCCACTGAATTACAATTGTATTACAATCGAATTACCCAAAAACAAAACAGCCCCAATATTTCTGTTGAGGCCGTTTCAGAGGGGATAAAATCTCTACTCTAATCTATTGGGTTACAGTAAAGCTTGTAAAGATTACGTTACCTGGAAAGGCATCGTTTCCAAAAATTTCAGGTCCGTCAAATACTCCTACGCCATCAAACTCATAAGTACCAATGGTACCATTATCGAGGTGTAACATGGGGAATAATTTCTGACCGGGCATGATGTTTACTCCCGCATCTAATTGTACAGTTACATTGGTGTTTACTCCTTTGCTTACCAAGGTTTTTCCGATAATTCCGGGTAGAACGATACCGCCCATTCCATCGTCGTTGTGTATTACTAACCAACCATCTGCCGCAGCAGTTACCGAAGGAAGTACCACAGTATTGTTACTTACCGCCATATCGGGTGAGTTGATAGAGGCAGAACTAATAGTAATGGGGGTCATTACTGGTGCTCCACTAGCAATAAAAGGAGGGTCTAGGTTATTGTTGCCGTCAAACTCATACTGCATCTCCATACCAGTATCTTCGTGTAACATTACCCATACTTGGTCTCCGTCGCTTAAAGTAGCATCAGAACTAAAGCTTACAGCAATGTTTTGGTTAGCACCCGCGCTTACAAAAGTTGGCTCCGAAATAATGGCGGGTACCACTGGGCCATTACTGCCGTTGTCGGCGTGAATTACAATCCAACCGTCAGCAGGAATATCGATCATCTCTACCATTACGGTGTTTTGCGAAATAACTTGATTGCTTACCGATAGTGTAGCTACCTCAGGTTCTGGGTTTGTGGTCGGCGTGTTGTTTTCATCATCATCACTACAGCTAGTAAAGCTAAAAGTAATTACAGCTGCCATGGCGATTTTTAGTAATTTTGAATTTCTTGTGTAGAACATTGTATTTGTGTTTTTTAAATTGTCACTATCATCTACGCAGGTATATATTTTTTGGATTTCTGAATACGAAAATATTTGAGCAACAAGACGCCAATTGAGGAGGAGATTACTCGTAACTTATTGAGTGGCAACGAAAAAGCCATGGCCTTAATTTATGATAATTATAGTGCGGCCCTGTATGGGGTGTGTAGGAAAATGCTTCTAAGCACAGAAGATGCCGAGGAGGTTTTCCAAGAAGTAATGGTTAAAATTTGGAAAGCAGGAAAGAGTTTTGATCCAAACAAGGCAAGACTTTATACCTGGATGGTTAATATAGCGCGCAATACTTGTATAGACTTGATGCGTAAAAATAATCGCCGTCCCCAAATCCAAGATACGGATAGTAACGTACATGTTATTGAGCAAAATCATAACACGGAGTTCCCCGTAGATCATATTGGCCTGAAAGAAGAAATTGCCAAGCTGCGAAAAGAAGATCGAAATGTATTAGAGCTTGCCTACTTTTCAGGATATTCTCAAGGAGAGATAGCCAAAAAGTTGAATCTCCCACTCGGAACCGTAAAAACCCGAGCGAGGAAAGCGATAAATGAATTAAAAACCCTTTTAGCTAGAGACATTGGACGTTAAAAAGTACATAGAAAGCGGGATAATCGACGATTATCTAATGGGCTTTGTTAGTGAGCAAGAGCGTCAAGAGGTGCAATGCTTAAGCAAGATCTATCCCGAAATTAATGAAGTACTCCGTTCTTCAGAAAACATAATGAGTACTTGGGCAGCCGACTTCGCAGAAGCGCCTCCCGCACATTTACGCGCTAAAATTTTAGACAATCTTCCGCCGCAAGAAGACTTGCCAAAGCAAGATCCGACAGAGCAAAAGGAGGATAAAAGCATCCTTATTGATTTTTCAGAGCTTGATAAGGACAAAGATGATTCCCCCAAGGTTAATTATTGGTCTTACGCCGCGGCGATAGCCTTTATTTTTGGAGCCTTAATGGTTTGGCAATGGCAAAGTGCTCGCAGTAATTCTTTAGAAATGAAGGGTGAAATGTTGGTGCAGCAGGAGCAAATGGAGGAATTGAAAAACAACTACGAGGAAATGGCATCCAGCATGCAGCTAAAAGATGGCTTACTCGCCGTAGTAAGTGATCCCGACGTGCAAAAGATTGTGATGGGTCCAGCCAAGGAAGACATGAATGCCAATTCGGCCATGTACTGGAATAAAGTAACCCAAAAAGCCTATTTCCACCGTTTAGCCTTGCCCGCAGAACCGAGTGATAGTCAATATCAATTGTGGGCCATTGTAGATGGTAAGCCTCAAAGCCTCGGTATGGTTTCCTTAGAGGAAAATGTAGCCTGGCAGGAGTTATCTACTGTTTCAGGTGCACAGGCCTTCGCCATTACCCTAGAACCCATGGGTGGTAGTGAAAGTCCTACCCTAGAAAACATGATGGTTATTGGAACGGTGAGCTAGTCTAGTTTTTTAACGATCTTTAGAATAGAATCTTTTTTCGGATTGAAGTGCCAAGTCTTAATACCTAAGGCTTTGGCAGCTTCAATATTTTCTTCACGATCATCTACAAAGAAGCACTCTTCGGGATTAAGCTCATGATCCTTTAATACCTTCTCGTAAAAAGCATTTTCCGGTTTGCGGCTACCCATTTCGTGGCTGAGGTAGAGATCCTTAAAGGAATCCATAAACTTCTTATAGGCGAAACGACCGCTATTCTCTTTAATTTGGGCTAGGTGCAGTGGATTGGTATTACTCAATAAATAGCAATCGTATTTTTTACTCAGCTGACGCACCAGTCGAATCGACTCTGCGGGTATCGCTTCATGGCATAAGGCATTCCAGGCTTTCGCCAGATCCCTTTTTAATATTGTTTTACGAAAGAAGAAAGAGCTAATGCTTTTTAAAAACTCCTCTTCCTTAACTTCCCCTCTCTCTAATTGCTGAAAGAGCTCATCTTGCTGAGCCAAAGCGGGTAGTGCGCCCAATTCCTCAAAAGCACGACGGGTTTTCATCTCGTCGATGGGAATGAGAACGGCGCCAAAGTCAAAGAATATATTTTTAATCATAGCTTCTATTTTCGGGGCACAAGGTTAAGGATAAATTACGGTATCTAAAATCGCATTATATTCTTGGGGATTAACAATAATTTGTATTTTTGCCGCCCCTTGTCCTCGGGCAAGAAGGGCCCATAGCTCAGTTGGTTAGAGTAGGTGACTCATAATCACTTGGTCGCAGGTTCAAGCCCTGCTGGGCCCACCTGAAAGCCAGTAGGTTACGTTGCAAAACAAACTTGCTGGCTTTTTTATTTGCATACAATTTGCATACATTTTTGGGGATAAGGTATTTCCGGAGCTTCGGTTGTTAATAGCTCATATCTTTCCCTAAGCAAGAGAAAACATCGAAACTACTTGGTATTAGCGATGAAAACCAGCATTTTATTGAAGAATTTCGAGACCAGCCGTAACTATTTTGCTGACCGATAGTACGGGAGAAAAAAATAGTTTGGACCCCTAAAGCGAAACTCGTGAATAGCTTGAAGATGCGTCGTGCGGGATTTCAATGCATTTCACCATCAAACCACCACGTTTTTAATAAATGCGTTAAAGTTCAGATTTACCAAACCGCCCCGCATTTTATATATTTATTATTGTACGGCGTTTTTTCATTGTCCTTTTTTATACTTTTTTGCACTATTTATACTAAATCCAGCACCAACAAGAAAGAGCAATCCCATAATCGAAAGAAATCCAGTTAATCCTTCTGTTTGGAGTCCAAAAATTATAAATACTATCCCCATGCCCCCATATATATAAGCATTTCTCATATATGCTCCTGAAGCTGTATTATAAGATTGTTTGTTTCTGTTAATCAAAGAATTCAATTGGTTAACTTCTTCAACGCAAGTACCTGTGCAAGCAATCCCATTTTCAACTTCGGTCAAGCAATCTTTGCATAATCCTTTATTGCAGTTTTTACAAATCCCGACTGCATCAATTTCTGGATGATTAAAACATTTCATAAGCTTCTTTTTATTTTAAGAACTACAATCACCTGAGACTCTATCAAGAATTGTTAAGTACCATTTATTATTAATCAAGGTTATGTAAAAAATCAATTCTCCACCATCGTTGTCAATGAGCACAACTCTGCGGCTTTTACTCTCTAAGGTCTTAAAATTCTGGATTGTTTTAATCGGAATATTTTCATCACGGTATAAGTTTAGGTTCAATGCCGTTTTTGATAACAAATCATCTCTCTGATTTGTATCACAATAAAGTCCGATCTTATTCCAATTTTCTGAATCACAATCGTGTGACGGTAAAGTCTGATATTTGATGTTCACATCAAGTTTGAAAGTGAAATATGGTAAGTATTTTGGAACTGGATTTTTGAAATCAATTTTTTTCGTTTTTTGGAATTCGTCTATTACCCCGCGTCGAAATAATACAATCAAACCATAATCAGGATGGATGAATTGATTTATTCTATCAGAGTCATTAAAATCAAATGCTTTAATTATCTCAATGATACTATTTTCTAGATTGTCTGATTGAGCTTGAATCTTTTTAAATGGAATCAAAATCAGAATAGATAGTATTGCAAAAATTGCTGTTTTCATTTCATGATTTTCATGTTTGCAGGGTTCTGTCAAATGCCATAGAACAGGAGTATAAAGTTTTTCACCACAGTCATCCTTGTCGACACGGATTGTTGTTTCGGATGAGTGATACCGTTTGTAGTGTCTAATAAGACCCGCTCATTTATGCACTAATGGGGCTATCGCTATTTAACTTGAGTCCCTTTATTCTTTAGTAACAAATTTAATAGCAACACCTGAAAGACCGGTTAAAGGGCTAAAAGAGGTGAACTCATTCAGTTTAGTAAAAATAATGGCATCAGCTCCCATGGAAGCAGCCTCCTCTTTCAACTTCTCGAGAACCTTAGACTCATTAAGGTTTACACCCGCTGCTACCGGGCCTATCACCGTGTAGGGTTTTTTAAGGTCGTTAGAATAGACTTTAACCAATTCCGGCCTAGTAGGAGGATAGTAATTAGCCCCAGTTTGCAAATAGTGCGTTGAAAACGAGCAGCTTTGTGCAAGAAGTAGGAGGATTAAATAGGTATATAATCTTTTCATCTTAAGGTAATTTATATCGTACTGCCGTGCCAGAAGCTTTTATCGCATACGTCCAACCACCGTAATCGTACTCTAGACGTAAATTAGTAATAGCATGTGCTCCTATGGCAGCAGCTTCTTTCTTCAAGTATTTAATAGCTAATTTGCTATTTGACCCAGCATCGATATTAACAACCACCTCCCCAAGTATAATTTCTGTTTTTAAGGTGGTCTCCTCGCAGAAAACGTCAATCGATTGGTAATCGGTGGGTGCGAATGTTTCTGTGGAGTTATCAAGTAAAATATGCGCTCCAGTTCGGCAGCTATAGGAAAGGAATAATAGCATCACTAGTCCTAAACTCTGGGTTAACGTACTTCTATTCATTTTAATAAGTTTAAAATTTAGCAATTGCTCTTGATTTATTTGTAGGGCTAAAAAATGTTGTGGAACAAAATAAAATCTATGACTTGTAATTTAGAATTTTATTTGATGGGAAATAGTATTATTAGCATCCCTTTTATAGAGGCTTAAATTATAAAATAAATACAAACTTCAAAGCTTCCTGGCCCAGGAGAAGTGCAGCGAAACGAGGGTCAAGAAGCTTTATGCTTTAATTTTCCTGCCCCAAAAATTTTCCCCTCCCAATCCTAATCCTTACCTTAAGCAATTCAGGCTTTTCGCTGGCTTTATCAAGACCTAAATAACCTTAGGCCCGCATGCATTAGGCGCTATAAATAACAAGTGCCTAAAATCTAGCGCGTTTCAAGCGCCTGAATAACTACCGCTAAAAAATCTTGCGGCTAGAATTATCATTTAAATTTAAGAAGGATGGAACTTGAAGTAAAAATACTAGAGTTGAAAACCGTAAATCACCTCGATGATTATTGGCAACAAAAAGACCATATCAAGCTCTTGGAGGAATTTGATTATCCAAATGCGAAGGAACTTAAAGAGCAGGAACGTTTAGATTTTCTCTTTATGGCTATAGCGGATTATGAACCCGCCGAAGCCGCAGAGATTATTTTAAAATATAACATGGGCGATAAGCTCAGCGATGGTCAAATTCAAAACCTAGCCCACGAAATGTTAAAGGAGAAGGTAGCGGAATCTTATCGCGAACCAGCTTTTCACTACGACCTTTTTAATATCAACCAATTCTTACGAAAGGCTTACAATGGTAAATTTCCCGATACAGAAGCTTTAGTAATAAAGGCAAGCATGGCAGGAGAGGCTTTGGAAACAGAGATAACCCAAGAAATTCTGCTAAAGTCATTATGTGCCGGCCTAAGAGATAGTAATTTAATCCTCAGACTATTTGGCGAGCAAGTGGAGGGTTCTGTCCCTTTCGGAGATGCCGCGAAGGTTATTTGGGATTTTCATAAGACGGGTGATGGTGAAGTGGAAATTATTACCTCGCTGAAGTGGATTGAAAAAGAGGACTTTGAAAAAACGGCCTTTAAAGCAGAACTCACTTTCTTTAGTGAAGAGTAAAAAAAGGTCAGAGAATTACACCTGAACAAAATTCCTATTAAACATTAAGACTGCATGTAGGGTTCTCTCAAAGCCACCAAGAAGAGTAATAGAAGCATGACCGATCGATTAAGTTTAAGGGATCACATTCCCACCAAAGAGCTAGCAAAGAGCACGTCCGAAGAAAGGTTTCAGAGTCTTACTTTAAGACCAGTACTAAAGCTGCAAAACCAGCTTATTTTAGGGCTCTTTGCAAACTATATTAAGGAGTCGAAAAGTCCCTTTCATACTTTTTCGATGGAGAAAAAGGCCCTCTTTGTTGAAAATAGCCTCCAGAAGAACATTGCCCTAAAAAACAAACTCTTGGGAATTTGTATTGCCATGTTTAGTCTCGAGGAGTTTGAAATATACAGTGCGCAAGCCAGCCTTTTTAACAAGCGCATTATGGCGCTACTAATCGAACGGATTAGGAGCCAGATCAACCTTCTCTGATCTCCAAATTAATACTTTCCTTGCAAGCTTCATCCTACTGCAATGCACTTAAGAAAATTTAGCCTTGCACAAAACAACTTTGCTCGGCTTTTACAGTAAAATATTTGATTTAAAGTACTGAAAATAAACGTCATAATAATTAATATCGACCTTAATTAGGATGTCAGTTTTAAGCCTACCTTCGAAAAAAATTCATGTCGATTGAGCAGAAAGTGCAGCTGGTAGAAAACCTTTTCAAAGACTTAGAAAAGGAAAGTGTTCAGTTTGAAAAATCATCGGGTCTTTCCTGTGTAGCGGGCTGCGGAAAGTGCTGTACTCACCCCGATATCGAGGCCTCTCCCTTAGAGTTTTTTCCCTGGGCTTTTCATTTGTTTTTGCAAGGGGAGGCGGAAAATACCCTGAAATTATTAGCAGGGACTAAAAGCGCAACTTGCTTTATCTATCAACCCTTAGCTTTTGTGGACAAAGGAAACTGTGCTACCTATAAATACCGTGGTTTGATCTGCCGCTTGTTTGGGTTTTCGGCCAATACCGATAAATATGGAAAGTTACGCTTAGCTACTTGCAAGATTATTAAAGAAGGGCAGGCGGAGAAGTATGAAACGATAAATGAATCTATTAATCAGGGTTTAAAAGTTCCAATATTCACCGAGTATTATATGCGCTTGTCGCAAATTGACTTCCGTTTAGGCAATAGAATAATGCCGGTTAACCAGGCTTTAAAGCTTGCCTTGGAAGAAGTTTTACGCTATTACGAGTATCGTAATTCCCCCGATGTAGAAATTGAAGTGGGTTAATAGTTTAAAGGATTGGGGATTTTTAATTCTTTAGGAAATTCAAACCTCTTTCAGCAGATCACTATCTTTGCCTCTCAAAACATTCTCTATGAAAAGCCAAGTATTTACCATGACCGAAGGCAGCGAGTTTATTCCCCTTGATAAGCTCCTGAAGCTTTGTCGCTTGGTAAACTCGGGCGGTGAGGCCCATGCTTTTATTATGCAGGGTGCCGTGCGCGTGAACAAAGAAATTGAAATGCAAAAGCGCAAGAAAATCCGCGTTGGCGACAGTATAGAGTTCAACGGCGAGAAAATAGAGGTGCAAGCATGAACGGAACGCTAAGAAAAAATATTTCCATCGGAGCGGAAGTTGCGATAGTGCTGAAGGAAGATCAGCGCTTTGGTAATTTAACCGAAGGTATAGTGTCTCGCATCTTAACCAACGTGAATTCGACGTAAAATCAGGCCTCAGACCCCTTGTAAATAGTGGAATTCAAGCCTATGCAGTGAAGCAATAGCGGGCTATTGCAAAGTGCAGAGGCGCGGAAAGCCGCTTTTTAAAAGGGGCATAAATGGATTTTCCAATAAAAATGGAAATACTTCATCTAGTTCATTTGTTGTAGCTCGCTACAGTGTCACGATCTAGACTTGTCTTTTCTTTTTAATGAAAATCTGAGGCTATGATTTATAGTTGAACTCACGTTAACTAAATCACCCCAACATCCGCATGGTATTAAAGTGCTGTTGGAAGACGGGCAGGTAGGCAGGGTGAAGGAGATTCTGTGATTGATTCGCGAATTTAGTTCCCAAAGAAAAAGACCGCCCTTTCGGACGGTCTCATCAACCAAAGCTAATAGTGAATCTACTCTACCCCTAAACCCCAAAGCAGCTCCCTAAACTTAAACATTTCCCCCCGCTACCTACTTTGCGAAACTGTCGCAATCGCCGTCTTAATAGAAAGGTGCAGGCCAACTTACAAGCCATGAAGGCTCCATCCCAGGAGGTTAAGACTTCGTGTCAAGGGGTGAAGACCAATTCGCAGGCCTTAAAATTGATTTACAGGCCATAGTATATTACTAAGAACAGGCCTGTTTACTTTCTAATCAGCCGTGTTAGACCATACATCATCGTAGGATAGACCATGCAACGCGCTCTGACACACTTTACCGCAAGCTATCAGAGACTATGCAACCTGCTCCGACACACTTTATCGCAAGCTATCACACACTTTGCAACAAGCCTCGTCGACCATCATAGCTTAAGCGAACGACTATATCTCAACACTTGACGACTATGCCACGTAAATTAGCATCTTTTACTTGGTTATCAGAGTTTTAAGATTTTGCGACAATTTTTACTGTCGCAAAAAAAAAACTTCCGCAACTGATTGGCTCAAAACTCCATCGAACTTCTAAACCTCCACTCCACGGCACTCACTATCCCGTCTTGTTTCTTCGCTACAGCTAGCCTTAAATTAGAGTATTGAGCCTACCTTGAAACTAAGCTTTAGTTGAATATATTTGAATGGGCAGATTCCGACTAAAATACCTTTTAAGATAAAAACATAATTATGGCCAAATTATTCCGCAAAGGGCGTTTCAACTTTTTCGCAGGCAAGGGTCTCGGTCAATACCTGCTTTACATTGCCATAGAAATGGTTTTAGTAATTGCAGGAATCTTAATTGCCCTGAATATCAACAACCTTAACGAACGGTCAAAGGAAGAGGCCAAAGCACAGCTTATTTTAAAAGAACTGCAAAGAGATATGCTGGTCAACTTTAAAGACCTTGAAGAGCATATTGAGAATTTAGAATTGATCGATTCTTTAATTGTGCGGGTTTTAACAGAGCAAGTAACTTGGGAGGATTATCTTACTAACCCTCGCTATTCCTCTTTGGTGGTTAGCTACAATAATATCTCTTTCAAAGAAAATGCTTTTAAAAACCTAGAGCGTTACCTCGATTATTTTGGTCCTGAATACGATTCCTTACTACCGCAATTGGAATCCTTATACCACGACGAAATTTCGGCCATCGAGGATATGGAAAAGCGCATAAGCGATTTCTCTATCGGCACCATTGAAAAGTGGTCGGCAGAATTTGTGTGGTTCCGATATCTCGGTACTCCTCAAATGTCCGAGGAAGCCCAATCGTATTTTTTGGAATCTCCCTTTTACCTTAATGCTGTGCATACCTACCGCACCTATTCCAGTCAAAATCTGTTGCGTATGCTAAGGCGCTTACAAGTTAGTATTGCGCAGGTATACCTTTCGGTAGATGCGTACTTAGTTAAAGAGGAGCCTCCGATGGATAATTTTCGTTCCTTTTATCAAAAACCCAAAGCCCAGCAATTGAAAAGCTGGCTGGGCGATTTTGTGCTCGGTGAAGCCAATGCTTTTAGCATTAAGGCTGATGGTAGTGAACAGCTAAAAATAATTCTTCCTGGAAAGATCGAGCTCGGTTTGTATTTGCGCAATGATAGCACCCTGTATTGTCCCGATCAAAATTTTGAAATACGCAAAAATGAAAAGGATGAGGTTTTTGTTCTGATGGGAGAGCGAAGGATAAAACTTAAAAAAGAAGATTCTTAATTTACAATCGAAATCACGTTTTAAAAGATGTGCGTCCGAGATAGCTTCTGTTTTCGGTTCTTTCAATCATCTTACTCAAGTGGATACGCAAAACCGCCCCCATCGTTTTGAGGCCCGTAAAATCCTCGCACTCGTGAAAGACGTTTAGGTCCTTACTAAGCGATGCAATTTTATCAGGACTAGAAAGGGGTACTTTTTGCATAGAGTTAAGAAGCTCATTCACCTTTTTTTGGGCGTGATTATAACGCTTACGAATTAGTGTTCTTTCTTCTGTTTGATATTGATCAACGTTTTCTGGCGAAAGCACCTCCATGCAAAACTGGATTATCTCTAAGTTTTCCTTGTAAAACTGGGGTAGATAGTGGTTTTTACGTCCTTCGTATGTCAGTTGGTCAAAATCGATCGGCCTTACGCGGTACTGTTCCATATCGAAGTCGGGCGTTACATCCACCACATAATTATAAGAACGCATATCGCCCAATAACATGGTAAAGCAGCGCTCGTTAAATTTCACAAACTCTTTGGCCATACGGGTTTTGGCAAAGCCTGGTCGGTCTATATAACGACTAAGAAAAACATCTCCAGGTATGCCTGCAATATGTTCTTCTACTAAAGTATCCTTATCGGTTAAATAACCAATGCGGTTAGGACTGAGTAAATGCTCTAACTCCAATCCGTAAATCCGCGAAGCATCGGCTTTCTTAATATAGTAATAGTCGTGGTTGTCGTTAATGGTATTAACAATGCGAATACGAAAAGGGTTGGAATTACCAAAAAGACAATGGTCTATGCGATCAGTACGCAACTGCCCCACAAAAGATTGATCGCCATCGGTTTTAAGCGCCGCATAAATTGCTACCAGCGCCAATTGAATTTCATCCTGCAGAAAATTATCGTAAAGCACGCTTTGCCAAAGGGTATCATTGCCATGCGAATCAAACACGGGAATGCTCGTGGTGAAGTTAAGCAGTACTTCATAAGTAGCCGCTAAGGGCACTTCGCGTTGGTGTTTTTTAAGATATTTACGCAATTCTTTATGAATTGGGTAATGCGGTTTTTTCCGTGACATGTCCATGCGCTAAAGGTAGGAAAATAGGGATAGGTCTGGCTTGGAAGGGCTTGCACTCTTAAAAGGAAGAGGCCTTTCGTGTTAATAAAAGTGTTATTGACGCTAAAACGTACAAGTTTTATCTAAAATGATTTGTTAATTGATTAATATTGCAAAAGAATAGTGAACAATTTGTTTTAAAGTAAATGCCTAATGGAGGGGCTACGCTTTTAGTAAAACTTAACGTTAATAACTCTATTTGAAAAACTTAAATCAATCCCCATGAAGCACAAGTATCTTTACCTTTTTCTTGCGGCAATGTTTGCATTTAGTTGCACCAAGCCCGACGACATCCTCGATGATTTCCAAGTACACATCAGCCCAACTTTTTACAAGTATGTAGTTGAGATTGATGTGGAAGATCTAACCGATCCGAGCACTCCCATTGCAAAAAATGTTAATGTTAGCGTTGTAGGTGATAACGCAGCTGCGGTTTACAATATTGATGGAACCAAGAATTTTAAAGTAAACTTTGGTACTTTACAATTAATGATTGCCAAGGGAAACGAACCAACTGCTGGAAACCCCTTACGGTTTAGAGTTGTTTTCGAAGCAGATGGTTACCAAAAAACCGAATTACCAATGCTTATTAGCACGGAAGACTATTTCTTAGCAGATGTAGCTCAAATGCTAAACTTAAATAATTTGCCAAATAGTATTGGAACTAAAACGGCGAACGGAGGAATTGATCCAACCACCAATACTCTTTCTCAACCCCTTGTAATTAATACAGGTTCTCCAGATAGTACTTCTAGAATTCAAATGACTATTCCAACAGACGTAAAGTTTTTGGATGAGAATGGTAATGAAATTACAGCAAAGCGCAATAGCACCGGTTTAAATGTGAATATCTTAAGTCTTTCCGATACTTCTCAATCAGCCCAACAGGCAATGCCTAATGGAACAGGATTAGTGCAGATAGTTAAAGAAGGTAACAATACGGATACGCTTTTATTACAACAAACGGGAACGTTCAATATTACTATGGATATTGATGGTGTTCCTGTAAGAGGTTTCTCAGGTGGTAAAATGTCTGGTGGAGTTACTACTAGAATTCCAATTCCTGCCGGTTCAGAAAACCCAGAGTTTGGCCGTGAATATCAAGAGGGCGATTCTGTTGGTTTAATGAGTCTTTCCGAAGGCGACGTGGCTTGGGATGTTGAAAACAGATCTTTTGTTGTACAAAAGGACCCAGCTACAGGAGACCTTTTCGTGGATCCAACCATTACCCACTTATCTTGGTGGAGATGGAGATGGAGAAGATGGTGGAGACCAGTTTACCGTCGTTACGGAGCAGGTGCTTACTATGCAGACAATGGTACCGGAAATGGCTCTATTAATGGCGCATTATGGACGCGGTTCTCGTATCGCTATTTCGGATGGTGGCGTTCTTCTTGGTTCCGCATCAGAGGTAGCTTCGGACCAAATTATGCCTTCAATCCAAAGCGCTTAATTACAACAACTAGAACATATTCAAGTATTCAGGTTTTTCCATCCTCTAGTATTAACCCGGCTAACTTTAATTTAACTTACGAAACGGCTAACTACTTTGGTTACTCTATGAGACTATTAAAAATAGAGCCAAAAGTTACTCCTCCTAGTATTGGTTACAGATTGTATTGTGGAAGTTCTAACACTTTAGTATCTCCACCCGCAGGTGTGAAAATGTACTTTAAGAAGACCGGAACTACCGATCAATATGAGCACCTTTATACCTTTACTCAATCCAACGTAGGTGTAACCTTCGCAGCTTTCCCAAAATTGGAGAATAATGTAAATTATGATTTCCGTGCTCAGTTAGGAGAGACCCAAAAGGATACTTCTAATGTGAAGGTAATAGATGGAACCATTTATGAAATTACAATGCCTAACAGCGCTTGTAATGAATTAGGGCTTTAAGATCATGAAGAAGTTTGCATACACTCTACTGTTAGCAGGTCTAGGACTTTCAACAGTTTTTGCTCAGGAGTCAAATGATTCTACCGCAAGTACCACTAAGGCAGATAAATACCCCATGTGGAAAAATCGTAGTGCCATTGGTTTAAGCGCAGGTTTACCAGGTTTTGGTATCGATTATGCCTACAATATCAATCGCTCTTTAAATGTTAGAGCGGGCTTCTTGGCCTTTTCTTTCAATGACTTTAATACCGATATGGATATTAGCGGTCAGAGCGTAAATGTTAATGCCAATTTGAACTCTACCGTTTTTGATTTAATGTTAGAGTATCATCCTACTACCAATAAGGCTTTCAAATTAGTAGCAGGTTTATCGTACCTTAACAATGTAGGTGTAAACACCTTAGTACTCTTGAATGATGATATCGGTTATGGAGATCTAATCATAAACAATGAGGAAATTGGTGATATCGACATTACCCTTGATTATACGGGTATCGCTCCTTATTTAGGTTTTGGTTTCGGTAGAGCAGTGCCTAAGAAACGTGCTGGCTTTGGTATCGAATTAGGTGCCTATTACGCTGGTGGTCCTGATGTAACCATTGTAGCTTCTGGAATGTTAGAGAACACTTCTGAAGAAGAGCAACAATTAGAAGATAACTTAGCTTCTTACGCTTGGATTCCCAGAGCTATGATGCGCTTGACGATTAAGCTTTAATTAAGTTTTAATATTATTATATTAAAGGGTTCCCAATCGGGAACCCTTTTTTTATTCCGAATCCTTTCTGCCCTTATATTTATCTAGGAAAAGCAATTATTTTTGTCAAGCTTCGCGGTTTGCTTTTGCTTAATTTCTACCGAATAGAAAATGAAAGGGAGATGGAATTTATTAATTAAAACAGCACAGCTTGCAGTAGCGGCCTGGCTACTTTTATTCCCTTCTAAATCACTCGCGCAAAGCGCCGAAACTTTTATTCTATCTCAAGAGAATCTTAATAGTGTTAAGTATACAGATTCTTTAAATTTCTATCCTCGTTTAGAGGATTTGAAGCTAGACTCCAGCATGTATCAGTTTATTTCTGATCAAACTGTTGGTTTAGAAAGGCCGGTTAAAAATGGGGCTTGGATTGCATTCGAGCTAGAGAATAACTTAAATATTGTGCGTTTTTTGTATCTGCGTTTCTGTCAAAAGGCGGATACGGTTTTGCTCTTTAATTTCCCGAAGACTAGTTTACCTACCCTTAGCCTTGCAAGTGGAAGGCAAGCTCCATCTGAGCGCATAATTTTTAGTTCTTCCACTTATTTGCCCGTCACAATCCCGCGCCAAGAAAAGGTCCTATTCGTTGCCTATGTGCGTTTTCCTAAAAATGATTCAGACCCCCATTTTAACGAGCTGTTTATTAGTAATGCTCAAACCATTAATTACGCTTATGTAAATAGAGCTTCTGTTCAATTTTTCTTTGCAGGCTTTATTATTCTCCTAAGCATTATTGCCGCGGTGGCCTCGGTACTGCTTAGAAGTAAATCCCTCGTTTATTATGCGCTGGTCATGCCCTTTACCATTATTTACTTTCATCAACAGATGAATATAAACGCCTATCTGGTAGAGTGGTTGCCCTGGTTTGATGGTTATCAGCAAGCAAATACAGCGCTGGTCTTTGAAATTTTGATTGGCTTCTTTTTTATTTCTGAATATTTAGAACTCAAGACTAAGCTACTTTCCTTTTATCGTTTTTATGGGGCGGTAACCTTGCAAACTTTGATCGCCTTATTTGCCGTAATATTTTTTAAACCCGGTGTATGGATAAATATATTTTTAATTATTTGGTTACTTACCAGTCTGGGTATTACCTCATATTTAAGCTTTAAGGGCAAGAAAAGCGCTCGAATATTACTCTTGTCTTTTGGGGTATTAATTCTTGGAGCGATATTTTTAGCCTTAGATAGAGCGGGAATGGTGGCAAATTTCCACTTGGCTGCCTATGCCTTTCAAATAGGAACCCTACTTTTTTCCTTAATTCTCTTCTATGCTTTAGCAGTAAAAGTGAACTCTATTCGACTGGAAAAACTTAAAGCTGACGGGATAAGCAAGATGAAAACGCAGTTTTTCCAAGATATCTCACATGAATTACGCACCCCCCTAAGCTTAGTAATAGATCCACTTGAACGAGTGTTGAAGGACATGCCCACTAGTAGTACTAAAGAAGTATTACGCACCGCTCATCAAGCTTCTCAAGGTTTATTAAACTTGGTAAATCAAATTTTAGATTTAAGTAAACTGGATTCCGTTCCTATTGAATTATCCTTGAAACCAGTAAGAATTTCGGCACATTTAGAGATCTTAATGGGTAGTTTTCGCTCATTGGCAGATGAGAAAGGGATAAAGCTAGAGTTCCAATCCGAGTGTAAGAATTTAGTAATAGGATTGGATACCTTAAGGTTTCAGCAAATCGTTAATAATTTGCTTAGCAATGCTCTCAAATTTACGCCTGCGGGAGGTAAGGTTTTACTTCGCTTGTTTCAAAATGAGAATGGATTTGTGGTATTAAGTGTAAAGGATAATGGTTTTGGTATCAGTGAAAAATCACTACCCCATATTTTCGACCGCTACTTCCAGGCTCCGGAAAATAAGAATGCAGAATCGCCCGGTACGGGCATAGGCCTAGCCTTAACTAAGGCTTTAGTAGAGCAGCATCAAGGCAGTATCGCGGTAACTAGTAAATTGGGCGAAGGAACTTGTTTTACCATTAAACTAGCCACTGATTTACTGCCTGAGGATGAATTAGTATTACCAGAGGAGCTTTTCTACCCTGGTGTAGATAATGATCCAAAGGGTAAGTCTAAACCACTTGTTTTAATAATTGAAGATCATCCGCAGTTAAGAGCCTATTTACTCGGGCAGTTAAAGGAGCACTATCGTGTGCTTGAGGCTGCAGACGGAAAAACTGGCTTAAGTTTAGCTCAGGAGCATATGCCCGATTTAGTAGTTAGTGATTTAATGATGCCTTTTAAAGATGGCTATGAAATAACAAGAAGTCTCAAAAGTGATTTACGAACTAGTCATATCCCGGTGATCTTGCTGACGGCTAAGGCGGGCCAAGAAGCGAAAAACAGAGGCTTGGAAATAGGGGCGGATGATTATCTTCTAAAACCTTTTAATACGGAAGAATTGCTTTTAAGGATCTCAAACTTAATGAAGCAAAGAGCGGAATGGCGAAATCTATCCCGTAAAACAGATTTGCCAAACATTAATAAGGATTTACTGAATCGCGTGGACCGCGAATTTTTAGAGAAATTAGATAAAGCTTTGGAGACGCATCATGCGGAAGCAAATTTTTCGGTTGAAGATTTGGCCGCCGCTGTTGCAATGAGTAAAACGCATCTTAACCGAAAATTAAAAGCGCTGTTAGATCTATCTGCAAATAAGGTCATTCAAAACTACCGCCTCGAAAAGGCAAAGTCTAAATTAGAGGCAAAGGATGGAAATGTCTCTGAAATTGCCCTGCTCTCTGGTTTTAATAGCACAACCTATTTTGTGAAAGTCTTTAAAGATAAGTATGGCACTACGCCGGGTTCATTTCTTTAGAATGCGATAGCCTTGCAAAGAGGAAAGACCAATTTATGGGCATTTTGCTTTGAGTAAGGTTCAAAATTATCATAAAAGGGTTCGTTTGTAATAACATGTTCTATTTTTTAAAAATCATGTTTCAAATCTGCTAGCGCCTAAGTCTAACGATAACAGATATTTGCGGCTCTAATTAATAAATCTTTTCACGATGAAGAAAATTTTACTTTCTGTTTTAGGCTTGGTAGCTTTTGGACCATTGCTCTTGGCCCAAAGCTTAACCTCTAATTCTTTTATCCGACCAGCGGCCTTTGTAGACACCTTTTATTATGCTGGCGTTTCAAGCGTAAGCCCTGCAACACAAGGCTTAGCACAAACTTGGGATTATTCTAATTTGGTACCCAATGGAAATATTGCCACCCAACAGTTTTTTAGTGCCGGCGACAGTTTAGTTTATTACCCAGGTACTTTGCAGTATCGTCTTCGAGATCTCTATAGCCCTACTGGTCAAGCAATTCCTTCGGCCGAATTTACCAGCGTAAATAGTTCTGGTTATACCTTTTCAGCTACTTATGTTTCGGGTCTTACCGAAAGTTTAACGGCTTTTACGGGTGGTGCAAACGATCAACTGGAAATTCCACAGCAGCGAGTAATCTATACTGACACTTTGTTTTATCTAAAGTTTCCTGTGGGAAGCCAGTCTTCTTGGTCTTCTCAATATAATCATAGAGTTAATTATAACGCAACCGTAGCTTCCGCTGGCTTAAGTGGAACGCCAGGTGTTTTTCAAACTACTTTTTCACAAACTAGATCGGTGGTTGGTACAGGCCAAATTATTATTCCTGATGAAAATGGTAACGCAATGCCTCCTGTAGATGCCTTTATGATTGAAGTGACGGAGTCCAATGTCGACAGTGTATTTTTAGGTGGAGCACCCGCTCCGGCACCTTTATTAGGCTTGTTTGGATTATCTCAGGGCAGCACGGTAACCTCTAAGTCCGTACTTTTTTACCCAATCAACAATTGCGAAGGTCCTCTTGCGTCTTATAGTGTGGATGAGGTAAATGGAAGTATTTTAGGTTTTATTTATCGTCCTCGTACCGCGCGCAAAGCAAACTCAATTGGTTTGGCCCAAATGGACCTTATAAGTACTAATGTTTATCCTAACCCAATGCTTCAAGGAGGCAGTCTGAACATCGATCTTTCGGTAACAGCGGATCTTGCAGCAATTAAAATCTATAACATTCAAGGTCAGCAAGTGGCCGAATACAATACCAGTGAGATTAATACCCAAAACCTATCTATTACCCCTAATCTTGGTGAAGGTATATACTTAATTAGCTTGGTAAACCAGTCTGGAGTGGAATTAAGCCGCACTAAACTACAAGTGTTATAATTTTTTCTTCTGGTTGTAAATCTAGAAAGCCTTGGTTCTTTAGCTAGAGCCAAGGCTTTTTTTAGGTATCAAGGCTAAAATTGCCGAGACTAAGCAAGGTTCTTAAAATGAAGGAAAGTATTTTCCACGCTTTATTTCGCTGAAAGTAAAATTCTGTGTTAAGCTCCTTTGCTATGGTCTGCCACCGCTGCAGGATGCAGACTTATCTTTGTTATAAATCGGAGCTGGTCAATTTTAGTTGAACTTATCGTATTATACAAGGACTGGAAACAAAAAAGGCGACTCATTTGAGTCGCCTTTTTTTATGCTAAGTTTTTCTACTTATTCTACTGTAACCGACTTGGCCAAGTTTCGTGGCTGGTCAACATTACAACCGCGCATAACCGCGATGTGGTAAGAAAGTAGCTGTAAAGGAATGGTAGTTAATAAGGGAGAGAATACCTCCATAGTATCTTCCACTTCAATAACATAATCGGCCATTTGTGCGATTTCGCTATCCCCTTCACTTACGATGGCAATCACTTTACCTTCTCTCGCTTTAACCTCTTGAATATTGGAAACGATTTTCTCGTATTGTCCACTTTTAGGTGCTATAACTACCACCGGCATATTCTCGTCGATAAGCGCAATAGGTCCGTGCTTCATTTCTGCAGCAGGATAACCCTCGGCATGAATGTAGCTGATCTCTTTTAATTTCAAAGCGCCTTCTAGGGCAACCGGGAAATTATAACCACGACCTAAGTAAAGGAAGTTAGGGGCGTCTTTAAAAGTTTCGGCAATAAACTTACTCTGAGCATCACTTTTAAGCATGCGTTCAATCTTATTAGGGATTTCGTGCAATTCACTTAATAAGCGGTGGTAGTAGCTTTCTTTCAGTAGGCCCTTCTTATGAGCAATTTTAATAGCCATTAAAGCCAATACTGCTACTTGAGAGGTGAAAGCCTTGGTAGAAGCTACCCCAATTTCGGGTCCAGCATGGGTATATGCACCGGCATGGGTTTCACGGGCAATAGAGGATCCTACTACATTACAAACACCGAATATAGTGGCGCCTCTTTCTTTAGCCAATTTAATAGCGGCTAAAGTATCTGCGGTTTCCCCCGATTGGCTAATCGCAATAACAACGTCTTTCTCCGTGATAATAGGATTGCGATAGCGGAATTCTGAGGCATATTCTACTTCAACTGGGATCCGCGCTAAGTCTTCGAACATATACTCAGCCACTAAGCCAGCATGCCAGCTAGTTCCGCAACCCAAAATGATAATGCGGTTGGCATTCACTAGTTTCTCTTGAAACTGATATATACCATCCATTTGGATTAAACCTTGTTCGGGTAATAATCTACCTCTTAAAGTGTCTCCAATAGATTTAGGTTGCTCGTAAATTTCTTTTAGCATGAAATGCTCATAGCCACCTTTTTCAATAGAGGCAAGATCCATTTCTAATTGATGCACATAATGATCAATAACTCTATTATCTGGAATGGATAGGACTTCAATGTCTTGTCCACGATTGATAATGGCCATCTCATCATCTTCTAGGTAAACCGCTTTTTTGGTAAACTCTAAGAAAGGCGTAGCATCACTAGCGATGAAATATTCACCAACGCCAATTCCAACTACCAAGGGGCTACCTTTTTTAGCTACGACGATTTGGTCCTTATTGCTAATATCAAATACAGCAATAGCATAAGCACCAACTACCTGGTTAAGGGCAATTTTAATGGCTTTCGCTAAGGTGGTTTTTTCAGAACGCTTTACATCTTCAATAAGGTTAACTAAAACCTCCGTATCGGTATCGCTATGAAATTCAAATCCACGGGATATTAAGGCTGATTTTAAAGAACCATAGTTTTCAATAATGCCATTGTGTATTAATACAATTTCACCGCTGTTAGAGACGTGCGGGTGGGCGTTAACATCATTAGGCTCACCATGCGTAGCCCAACGTGTGTGGCCAATGCCAATGGTTGATTCTTCAACGGAGTCACCCATTTTCGCTTCTAAGTCAGCTACTTTGCCTTTGCATTTTACTAATTTCAAATTACCGTTTAATACGGCAATACCCGCACTGTCATAGCCACGGTATTCTAATCTTCTCAGGCCGTTAATTACAACGGGCACTGCATTTTTATTTCCTAAATAGCCAACGATTCCACACATAATGAGAGATCTTTTTTAAGGTTTTGTGTAATAAATTATAACTTTTGCTTGTTCTTGCGGCTCTTTCCCTCCCCTTAAAATTGTTCTGTTTGCCGCCGTGGTGCGCGTAAGAGGTGTAATAGCCATGCTATTATTCACCCCGCTATTGAGTACCGAAAAAAGTTGACGGCTTACATCGAAAATATAACGATTCTCTCTTAAGGCACCGCGTCTTAAGTTGCCATCGCCACCCCCGTCTACTTGATAATCTAAAATGCGGTCTCCCAACGCATTGCCATTAAAAAGACGGACCTCCATTCTAGGACTCGGTGCAACCGCAGTACCTAAACCTTGGGCCGTATAAAATTCAATTAAAGCTCGGTTGATTATCAATCCTTCTTGACTAAGAGAATCAATTTTGTTTAAGTCAAACTTAAAAGCAGTCACTACGCCACCCATGGCCTGCACATAAGTTAGGTCTTGGGCAGTGGTGCTATCAATCGTACTCAGGTCTATATCTGAGTTGCTATAGTCTTGATTAAAAGTGCTAAAGGTTATTGGCACCGTGCTTTTGTCTTGGTTGAAACTTAAGTCGGTAAAGGTAGTATCTAAATCATTATGATAATAGATACGAATGAGGCTATAATTACTGGCGAGGTTGGTGTATAAAACACAGCCTCCATTTTCGGATTTAACTTCAATTCCTTTAAAGTATTCCACAAAGTTGGTGAAGCTCGCTAAGGAATCAAATTCACCATTACCTACATCGGCAAATTTACTTTGGAAAAAAGCCAAATCTAGGGGAATACGAATAGTGGCTGGCGCCAGAAGGTCTTCTACCAAAACATTGGTTTTAGGCTGCGGCATATAATTGTCGAGTCGTCCAATTTCTCTTCCCACCAAGGGGCTATAATTGCTATAAAAGCTCGAGTCTTTGCTAAAGCTCTGCTCTAATTCGCTTACGCTGATGTTCATAGCAATAGAAGTATCGCCATAAGCTTCTGTAATTCTCAAGTAAAGATTAACTGAGTCGATAATGGGATTATCGCCAAAGTCAGGATTTACCTGCTCGGGTAATAACTGTGCTAAGAGCCGGGCTTCTTCAGTTCCAAAATTGGAACTAACCGTTCGCCCTATTAAACGGGTAGAATTATAGCCACCGAAAAGTAGTTGTTGCTGATAAGGAAGCGCGACCAGGATCGAATCTACCGCAGTGGTATAACTAATAATGGGAACGTGAATGGTATCGGCCTCGATGGTGCCGCCAATAACTTGATCAAAACCCAAACCATCAGTCGGTTTTTCGCAGGCGCTCAATAAAGCAAAAGAAGCCATGGTTAAGATGGCTCTTTTACTAAAAACTTGTAGTTTCTTCAATATCATATTTGCTTAGGCAATAGATTCCTCTACTGTAATTTCCTCGTAGAGTTTTCTGATTTCCACATGAGGCTCGGTAGACTCGGTTACATCAACAACGTGAGTAACGTTTGCTTTTGCATAATCTTTCATTTCATCGGCAAGTCTTTTACCGCTTAAGGCAACACCGTCGCAATAAGCCATATTGGCCTGATAAACTTTAGAAATATTCGCATCTGCGAAAGCGTTGGCCTCCTCGTCGCTTAAGCCATCGAAACTTAAATATTGAGGTAAGTCTTTACTCATATTCTCTTCTGTGGCACCGTAAACAGAAAGGACTGTTTTGCTATGCGAGAACATGGGATCATCATGGTGGAATTTCTTAATATATAGAGGTAGGAAGCTGGCCATCCAACCATGACAATGAATGATGTCTGGGCTCCAGCCTAATTTTTTAACGGTTTCAATTACCCCGCGGCAAAAGAATAAGGCGCGTTTATCATTATCAGAATGAAACTCGTCGTCTTCGGTGTAGAAAATGGATTTGCGCTTAAAGAACTCATCATTATCAATAAAGTAAACCTGCATTCTGGCCTGAGGTACAGAGGCTACTTTTATAATTAAGGGTTGATCTTCATCATTGATGATGATGTTAATTCCACTAAGGCGAATAACTTCATGTAATTGGTGGCGACGCTCGTTAATTAAGCCATAGCGCGGCATAAACACTCGAACTTGGTTCGTGCCGTTATTCATTTTCTTGGGAATCTCCAAGGAAGGTTTAGATATTTCGTTCTCTGGCAGGTAGGGGTGGATCTCCTGACTCACATAAAGTATTCGCTTGCTTTCCATTATTCCTTGTTGATCTACATATTCTTTAGGGTTTGCAAAAATATAGCTTTTTTATGAATAACTCAATTTATAATTATAGCTTTACCCGCTTGAATAGCCCGTAAATGCAAGTGTTTAAAAGCGCTCAGGAGCTGAGTAATTTTTATAATAGTGTTTCTAGCGTAGGGAAAAGCCTTGGTTTCGTAGCAACCATGGGCGCCTTGCACGAAGGTCATTTAGCCTTGGCCAAGCAATCGCAGAGCGAAAATGACTTTACCATCGTTAGCATTTTTGTTAATCCTACCCAGTTTAATAATCCCGAAGATTTAGAGAAGTACCCGCGTAAAGACGAGCAAGATATTGCTATGCTTGATGCCATAAAAGTTGATGCGGTTTTTTTACCGTCGGTAGAAGAAATGTACGGCCAGGAGGTGAGTTCGGAGAGTATTAACTTAATGGGGCTCGATAAAGGCATGGAAGGCGATTATCGCCCAGGTCATTTTCAAGGGGTTGCCACCGTGGTGCGACGTCTTCTAACAATGATAAAACCGACCCGCGCTTACTTTGGAGAAAAGGATTATCAGCAATTACGGATCATTAAGCATATAGCCGATATTTTTAAACTTGACTCGGAAATCATTGGTGTCGAAACTCAGCGTTATCTATCGGGTTTAGCCATGAGCAGTCGCAACTTTCGCTTATCTCCGCAAGCACTGGACGAGGCGAAAATCATTTATCAAAGTATGCATTGGGCTAAAGAGAACTATCTTAAATATCGTCCCGAAGCACTAAAGGAGGCGATCATCAAACGCTTTGCCGAATCGTCGCTTGTGCTAGAGTACGTTGATTTTGCCGACGATACCAACATGCGAAAAATTACCGATTGGCAAGAGGCGAAAAGCGTACGAATCTATATCGCCGCTCTTTGCGAAGGGGTGCGACTAATCGATAACTTAAGTATTCGTTAAAGGCATTTTTTTGAGAGATGTTTTTTTAATCCTTTGAACTACTTTTGCCCCATGTTAATAGAGGTATTAAAATCTAAAATCCACCGCGTTAAGATTACCGGTGCTGATTTAAACTATATCGGTAGCATTACCATAGATGAGTCATTATTGGACGCAGCAAACCTTATTCCCGGCGAAAAGGTTTCGATCGTTAATGTAAATAATGGCGAACGTCTCGATACCTATGTAATCAAAGGTCAGCGGGGCTCAGGTGAAATTACCATGAATGGCCCGGCCGCGCGTAAGGTGCAACCAGGCGATATAATTATTATTATCGCTTATGCGCAGATGCCTTTTGAGGAGGCTAAGGTTTTTAAACCCACCATTATTTTCCCCAACGAGAATACTAATAGCTTAAACTAAGTTCGCTTGAATAAAAGCCTGAAAAACATAGTCAAATACCTTCTTTTCTCTAGTATCGGGGCTCTCTTTCTTTACCTGGCTTTTCGCCAAACAGAGTGGTCGAAACTAATGGAAGACTTTCGTCAGGCCGATTACAAATACGTTATAATTTCCATGCTTATGGGCTACGCGGCCTTTATAAGCAGAGGTATGCGCTGGAATTTACTTTTGGAGCCCTTGGGTAAAAAAGCCAATACTTGGAATGCCATTCACGCAGTTTCAATTGGCTACTTTGCTAATGCTGCGGTACCTCGTGCCGGTGAAGTAATGCGTTGCACCTCTCTGCGCAGCACCGATGAAATTCCACTAGAAAGACTATTCGGCACCGTGGTGCTGGAAAGGGTTATCGACGGTTTCATGCTGCTTAGCCTCATCGCGCTCACCGTAATTTTGCAGTTCAGCAACTTTGCTCATTTCTTCGAGGAGGCTTTTGCACAAAGTCCTGGCGAGGCGAGCACCGGTATTTCGCCCAAATTTTTAATCATTGGTGGATTCTTACTAGTGCTTCTGATTGCGTTTTTATTGCGTCATAAAATTCAGTCTTTACCTTTCTTCGCAAAGATTAGAGAACTGTGGCAGGGCTTTAAAGAGGGTTTTGCTTCTTTGGCCAAAGTGGAAAATAAATGGGCCTTTGTAGGGCATACTTTATTCATTTGGGCGAACTATTTTTTAATGATATATGTCGTTGTTTTTGCCCTTCCGGCCACAGCCGAGATAGGTTTGGCAAACGGCCTTTTTGTAATGATAGCAGGCGGGATGGGAATGGTGGTTCCTTCGCCTGGTGGCATTGGTTCTTATCACTACTTAGTAATGCTAGCCTTATCGGTTTTAGGTGTATCGCAGGTAGATGGATTAAGCTTTGCTACCCTGGTGCACGGCGGGCAGTTTTTAATGACCATCATTGCAGGATTAATCGCGATGCCCTTTATTTACCGTGCTCGTAAAAAACTAAAAGCAAATTCGGAATGACCTTAAGAGAAGCCTTACGCAATAAGAAAAAGTCGGTGATTGATATGAATCATCAAATAAGTGCTTGGGATATTTACGGCGAAGCGAGCTTGGTTTTGATCTGTGCCCATTGGGAGCCCAATGCCGAAAATCTGCATAAGCTTCTCGATTATCTTTCCTTTGCCGATAAGCTGATTATCGCGCTTCCTGAAGAGACGAGCCCAAACCGCATTTTTGAAGTGGCTAACCTTGAAGTGATCGATGGCATCCTTACTTATAGTGATGCAACAGAATTAATGAAACAAATTCCTTTGGCAAAATTTGCCATCGATGGAATGACTCTTAGCGGCCTTTCGGCAGATCTGAAGGCAAGGATGGCCGCGCTATAATGGCCAAAAGCAAAACATCTCATATTTGTCAAAGTTGCGGCGCCGAACACAGCAAGTGGATGGGACAATGTTCGCGCTGTGGTGAATGGAACACTATTGTAGAAGAATTAATTCAGGCGCCTTCAAAAACCCCTGCTTGGCAAGCGGGCTCTACTGCATCCAAAGCGGGTACCAATGCTAAAGTTAAGGTGCGATCTATTCGCGATACCGAAATTATTCAAAGACCACGGCTAAGTACAAACGACGAAGAATTCGACCGTGTTTTAGGCGGTGGAATAGTAGCGGGTTCAGTGGTTTTAATTGGGGGAGAACCGGGAATCGGTAAGTCTACCCTGATGTTACAAACCGCTCTTAATATTTCTAAAAAATGCCTCTACGTGAGTGGCGAAGAAAGTGAGGAGCAGGTACAAATGCGGGCCCAACGTATCGGTATAAAAAATGAAGAGTGCTATCTCTTGACCGCTACTAATACCCAAGAAATATTTAAACAAATTAGTCTTAACCAACCGGAATTTATCGTTCTCGATTCCATCCAAACCTTACATTCTGAGGTAATTGACTCAGCGCCGGGTTCGGTTTCGCAAATTCGTCAGTGCTCGGCCGAACTAATACAATTTGCCAAAGAAACAGCCACTCCCATTTTTTTAATTGGACATATTACCAAGGATGGTCAACTAGCGGGACCTAAATTATTGGAGCATATGGTGGATACCGTTCTTCAGTTTGAAGGCGATCGTCATCATGTATACCGTCTTTTACGCTCCCATAAAAATCGTTTCGGGGCTACGCATGAGATTGGTATTTATGAGATGAATGGTGAAGGTATGCGTCCCGTGGCTAATCCTTCTGAAATTCTTATTTCTGAACGCGATAGCGATTTAAGTGGTAATGCGATTGCCGCTACTTTAGAAGGAATTCGTCCCATGCTCGTAGAAGTACAAGCCCTATGTAGTACAGCCGTTTATGGTACGCCCCAGCGCAGCACTACCGGTTTTGATGCCCGTCGATTAAATATGCTCTTGGCCGTTTTAGAAAAACGCAGCGGTTTCCGTTTAGGGACTAAAGATGTATTTTTAAATATCACCGGCGGTATTCGCGTAGATGACCCCGCCATCGACTTAGCGGTAATTGCCGCTATTTTATCGAGCAATGAAGATATCGCGCTTTCTCCTAAACTTTGCTTTGCAGCAGAAGTGGGCCTTAGCGGCGAATTACGTCCCGTAGCGCGCGTAGAACAACGTATTAGCGAAGCACAAAAACTCGGTTACGAAGAAATTGTAATTAGCAGTCACAGTAAACTAGGTAAAGAAAAGTTTGCCATAAAACTTATTTCCTGCGGAAAAGTAGAAGAGGTTTTTCAACATCTTTTTGGCTAAATTTCTCCAGTTTATAGGGTACCTTTATCTCTGCTTAGTCTAAAGCGGATAATCCTTCGTTTACCTAAATTCTTACACTATTTTTGCCTAAATCTTAAAAGAGAATGAGTTTAACTAAAAATGACGTTCTAGCGGTACTAAAAGAGATACCTGCCACTAAAGCAGGTACCAATTTGGTAGATGCGAATCACGTAAAGAATGTTCTAATATTTGGCGATGAAGTAGTGGTGGAAGTGATTTCCGAATCGCCTGCTCTACATGTGAAAAAGAAATTGGAAGTGGATATCCTAAAAGTGATCCACGAAAAAATAGATAAAAAACTAAAGGTCGAGGTAAAAATCGAAGTGCCTAAAGCCGCCGAAGAGCGCGCCAATTTAATTCGAGGCGAAGCTTTACCGGGCGTGAAAAACATAATTGCCATCGCCTCGGGTAAAGGGGGAGTAGGTAAATCTACCGTAGCTGCGAATCTGGCGATAAGCCTAAAAAGCATGGGTTTTTCCGTAGGATTGGTGGATGCCGATATTTACGGTCCTTCTGTGCCTACCATGTTCGATATTGAAAATGCGCGTCCAGGTACCATTACTATAGATGGCAAAAGCAAAATGGACCCCGTTGAAAGCTATGGCATAAAAATTCTGTCGATTGGCTTTTTCGCTAAGGCAGATCAGGCAGTAGTTTGGCGTGGACCCATGGCTTCCAAGGCGCTAAATCAGCTATTGCGAGATGCGCACTGGGGAGAGCTCGATTTTATGCTTATTGATCTTCCTCCGGGTACAGGCGATATTCATTTAAGTACCGTGCAAGCGGTGCCAATTTCGGGAGCGGTAATCGTTAGTACCCCGCAAAATGTAGCTTTAGCTGATGCGCGCAAAGGAGTGGCCATGTTTAAAGTGGAAAACATTAATGTTCCCATTTTAGGGATGATTGAAAACATGGCTTACTTTAGTCCTCCCGAGTTACCCGATAATAAATATTACCTTTTCGGACAGGGTGGCGTGCGTAACTTAGCGAACCAATTGCAAGTACCCTTTTTAGGTGAATTACCTTTGGTGCAAAGTATCCGCGAATCGGGCGATGTGGGTCGCCCCGCTGCTTTACAAGAGGGTACCGCCGTGCAAAAACAGTTTGAGGAAATAACCCGCAATATGGTTTCGGAATTAATGAAGCGTAACGAAGAGTTACCGCCCACCGAGGTTACTCGTATTACCACCATGGCTGGTTGCTCGGCCGTAAATAAATAAGCTATGGAAAACAAAGAAGATATTCTGAGACGCATAAATATAGCACTGGATGAAATTCGTCCCTTTTTAAAATCGGACGGAGGTGATATAAGTTTAGTTGATTTAGATGAAGAAGGAATCGTAATGGTGAAATTACACGGCGCCTGCATTGGCTGCAGTGTAAACCAAATGACTTTAAAAAGCGGCGTGGAAATGACCATTAAAAAGCATGCCCCCGAAGTTCTTAAAGTCAACGAAGTAAGTATGATGCCCTAATGAACACCCAGTCTTTAAGTAAAGTAACCATTCATTTTGCTGGCGACTCAGGCGACGGAATTCAACTCGCGGGTTCGCAGTTTACCAATACTACCGCTTTGGCGGGAAACGATCTAAGTACTTTTCCCGATTTCCCTGCGGAAATTAGAGCTCCTATTGGAACGGTAGCGGGAGTTTCTGGTTTTCAAATAAATTTTGGAAGCGAGAAAATCCACACGCCTGGCGGTCGCCCCGATGTACTGGTGGCCATGAATGCCGCCGCTTTTAAAAAGAACTTCCCCAACCTGAAAAGTGGGGGAATTATAGTTTTAGATTCCGCTGGTTTCGATAAGAAAAACCTCCGTTTGGCGGCTTACGATGAAAGCAGTACACCTATCGAAGATATCCCCAAGGAGTATCAGGTTTACGCCGTCGATATTACCAAATTAAATCGCGAGGCACTGAAAGATTTAAGTCTCGGTAGTCGCGATAAAGATCGCTCACGCAATATGTTTGCCTTGGGCTTTATCTATTTCCTTTACAGTAGAAGCCTACAAACCACCATTTCGTTTTTAGAAGCGAAGTTTAAGTCCAAGCCCGAAGTTTTAGAAGCCAATTTACGCGCCTTAAATGCGGGTTATAATTATGGCGATACCATCGAGGCGATTAGTCGTTTTAAAGTGGCACCCGCCCAAATGGAAAAGGGTGAATACCGCAATATTACCGGTAATCAGGCAACGGCCCTAGGCTTAATTGCCGCCGCTGCAAAAAGTGGACTAGATCTGTTTTATGGCTCCTATCCCATTACTCCAGCTTCCGATATTTTACACGAATTAGCGGCGCATAAAAACCGGGGGGTGAAAACCTTTCAGGCGGAAGATGAAATTGCCGCAGTAACTTCTGCCATTGGTGCTTCCTTTGGCGGTGCCTTGGCGGTAACGGGTACTTCGGGTCCTGGAATGGCTTTAAAAACCGAAGGTATTGGTTTGGCCTTCATGCTAGAAATACCCATGGTTATTGTTAATGTGCAGCGGGGTGGCCCTAGTACAGGATTACCTACTAAAACGGAGCAAAGCGATTTATTACAAGCGCTTTATGGCCGAAATGGTGAGGCGCCCATTCCTGTAATCGCAGCCAATTCTCCGGCTGATTGTTTTAGTTCAGCCTTTGAAGCGGCGCGCATTGCCCTAGAACACATGACTCCTGTTATTTTATTAACCGATGGTTATATTGCCAACAGTTCCGAACCTTGGAAATTCCCTCAGGCGAGTTCTCTAGCGTCAATTAAACCGCCTACAGTAAAAGCCGATGCGTCGCATTACCTTCCTTATAAAAGGGATGAAAGGGACGTGCGCTCATGGGCTATTCCAGGAACCCCTGGCTTAGAGCATCGTTTGGGCGGATTGGAAAAGGAGCAAGAAACGGGTAATGTTAGTTATGAGGCGGATAATCACCAAGCAATGGTGAAAGTACGCGATCGTAAAGTGCGTTTAATTGCGAAAGATTATCCTGCCCAGAAATTAATTCAAGGACCACCCAGTGGACCCTTATTGGTGCTGGGTTGGGGCAATACCCTTGGTGCTATACAAGTAGCGGTTGAACATGCTTTAGAGCAAGGCTTAGCAGTAGCGCAATTGCATTTGAAATACATTAATCCCTTACCAGAAGATTTAGGAGCAATCCTATCTGCCTATGAGCGCGTACTAATTCCCGAGCTCAATAATGGACAATTGGCGCGGCTAATACGCGATCAATACTTGGTGGATGCTGAGGTTTTGGATAAGATAAAAGGTCAGCCCTTTTTAGCGGAAGAGATTTTAGAGAAAATTAAAAGTTTAGTAGAAAATGACTGAGCCCAATAGCGCCGTATTTACCGCTAAAGAGGCGGCCAGTGATCAAGAGGTAAGATGGTGCCCCGGCTGCGGTGATTACAGTATTTTAAAACAAATGCAGTCGGTAATTCCTGGTTTAGGAATTAAGCGTGAGGATATTGTTTTTATTTCTGGCATTGGCTGCAGTTCACGCTTTCCTTACTATATGAATACCTATGGAATGCATAGCATTCACGGGAGAGCGCCCGCCGTGGCGAGTGGTTTGAAAATGGTAAATCCCGACTTAAGTGTATGGGTTATTACTGGTGATGGCGATGGTTTGTCCATCGGTGGAAATCACCTTATACACCTCTTACGTCGTAACTTAGACCTTAATGTACTGCTCTTTAATAATGAAATTTATGGCCTAACTAAAGGGCAGTATTCCCCTACTTCGGAAATGGGGAAACGCACCAAAAGTAGTCCTATGGGCAGCCTCGATCATCCATTTAATCCTTTGGCTTTAGCGCTGGGCGCAGATGCGACTTTTGTAGCACGCACCATAGACCGCGACCCTGTGCATTTAAGAGGCGTTTTAGAAACCTCTAATCTCCATAAGGGTACCAGCTTTATCGAAATTTATCAAAATTGCAACGTTTTTAATGATGGCGCCTTTCTTAGCTACAGCGATAAAAAACAAAAAGGACAGCATATAATTTTATTAGAAGAGGGACAGCCTTTGCTTTTTGATGAAGGCAAAAAAGGTATTCGCTTGAATGGCTTAAAGCCCGAAATCGTTGACTTGGAAGAAGGTTTTTCGGCCAACGATCTTTGGATTCACGATAGTAGAGATGCAACTAAGGCTTATCTTTTAAGTCGCTTTTTTGATGATAACTTCCCTCGACCCTTTGGTGTTTTCTACCAAGAAGATCGCCCTTGCTACGAAGAACAACTTATCGCCCAAATTAATCACGCCAAGGAAATCCAAGGCGAGACGGATTTAGATGATTTATTGCGGGGTAAACGCAGTTGGACGGTAGATTAATTAATCATCATTCCTGCGCATCTCGCGAAAGCGGAAAAAGGAAAAAGGCCCTGGATAGGGCACTATTCCTTTCTAATTTTTTCGTCGAATACTAAGTCGCCAATCTTCACTTTAAGGTGATAGATACTGGCCGCAAAATTCTTTACCGATAAGCTTTCCAATACTTCCTGCCCATTTAAATTTCGGTGTGAAGTATAAAGCAGAGCCCCGCGTGCATCGTAGAGGGCGATTTCCATCTTGGCTTGACCGGGGTTCATGAGACTAATATGCAAAATATCTCGACTGGGATTGGGATAAACCTGCCACTGCCATTCGTTTTTCAGACTTTCGAGACTTAGGTCAATAATGTCTACCGGATCTGATTCTAAACTGCAAATAGTATTACTCAGTTCTAGGCTATAAGTACCATTAGTTTGCAGGTTATAAGTCGCTTGGTTATTGGTTCCTGGGGCCGGAGTTCCGTTTAGTAACCACAAGTAATTGGGCGCGCTTTGGTTAGCACTCAATACCAAGCCCAAGCGTGAAAAACTAGGGCTAGGCAAAGCATCAACACTAACCTGAAAGCTGGCGTTTACCGGACAATTAGGCGCGCTGGAGTATAAATATCCGATGCTTAAATTGTGCGTTCCTGCTCCCGCAAGACTTGCGTAGAACACCCCATTTTGCACGCCATTTCCCGACCAAGAAGTAAGTGTTCCCGGAATTCCATTCGAATTTACTGTGGCCGAAAGAACCAAGCTGTCGCCCAAGCAAAGAGGCGCGAAGGGCGGACTCATGGTGCTGATAACCGGCAAGGCGCGAATGTCCATATTTAAGGTATTGGATATCCCCGGGCTGCTGCTTGCGCAAGATCCGCTGCCGGTAACTTCCACCCAAACCTGATCGTTATTGTTCAAGGTAGAATTGGCGTAGCTTGAACTGTTCGTTCCTACATTCATACCATTTAGCTTCCATTGATAGCTAGGGCTAGATCCGCCACTCGTAACACTGGCGCTAAAATTAGCGTTGCTACCTGCGCAGAGCGTGGTGTTGGCCGTGCTGATGCTAACGCTAGGAACGGTTGGGGGATTAATAATGACACTAATACTATTGCTACTTACCACAGGATTGCTCACACAAATGCTATTGCTCGTCATTTCTACACTTATCGCATCGCCTTGGATTAGGCTGGTGGAGCTGTAACTGGCACTATTCGTTCCCACATTAAGCCCGTTTACCTTCCATTGATAGCTAGGACTTGAGCCACCCGCCGTGGGACTAGCCGTGAAAATTGCATTTTGTCCCGCGCACCAAGCACTGGCATTGGCACTTATACTTACGCTAGGATTTATAGTAGCATCTACTTGAATAAAGGCGGTTTTAGTGGTGTTAGTACTGCCAAAGCTATTACTGGCGTTCAAGCTAATTGTATAAGAGCCAGCATTGTTAAATTGCACTTGCGGATTTTGCGAAGAACTATTGGTGCCGCCCGTGTAGGTGTAGCCGGCTGGACTGATGGTCCAGGCCCAAGTAGTGGGGCTATTTGTGCTTAAATCGCTAAAATTAACAGTGCTTCCCGCGCACACATTGCTGTCGTTAGCAGAGAAGTCGGCTAGCGGTATATTGGAGCTTTGTATGCCACTTACATTAATATTATCGAGGTATAGATTATTGCCATAACCATTAATTGCCTCAAATTTTATCCGCACTTCCGATTGCCCCGCATAACTATTGAGGTTAATAGTTGGGCAGTTGGTAATAATCGAATTTCCACACCAATCGCTCGCGCTAGATGGGCTAAAACTTGAGGTTTGATCGGCTACCGTAGCGAAGTTTACACCTGCATCTGAACTATAACTAGCAATACGCTGGTAAGTGGTGCCGCAGTCGGTACTTATGTAGATGGCCATACTATCGCGATAGGCTGAACTATAGCGGGCATAGGCATAATCAAAGTCGAGGCTAATGCTGCTATAATTACTAAAATTCAAGGGCGGACTAATAAGTCCATCTCGCTCACCAGCACTATTGTAATTAAAGAAGTCTATGCCCGCGGCGGTATTACCCGGGCTGCTTCCGCCGATGGTGTTCAAGGCCCAAGTGACGCCATTATCAGGGTTTTCGACTGTGAAAAGACTACTTGTCCCTTCAAAGTCCTCTACGAACGGAAGGCCTAAACCGCCTCCAAGTAAAAAACTGCTTTTGCTAAGGGTGTCGCTACCATTGGCATTTGAAACAATCAAACTTACAGTATAAGTTCCTGCCGCATTGAGTTGAATTTGTGGGTGCTGACTGCTACTTGAGCTTCCTGCCACAAAACTATAAGTATTGGGGCTAATGCTCCATTGCCAAGCAGTGGGATTCCCAGTAGAGGAGTCGCTGAGCTGGATGTTTTCATTAAGACAAGCCATTTCTGGGTCGGCGTAAAAATCTGCAACAGGCACTTGAGGAACGCTAAAACCATTACTGCTGAAAAGACCGCGTCCGTGGGTAGCGGCAATCACCGTTTTATCGCTATCTCTAATTTGTAACATATCTACGCGAACGCGAGAAAGGCCACTATTGCTGGCGGTCCAGTTAGGGCTGCTACTATTGAAATTACTAGTAGACCAAACCCCGACTTCGGTCGCGAGAATCACTTCGTTGCGATTGTTAGGATTAAACAAGGCCCATCTTACCGGCATATCGGGTAAATTTCCCTCCTTACTTTGCCAGCTTGTTCCGCCGTTTGAACTATACCAAACCGAGTTAACGCCATAATTAGAAAAAGTAACCAAAAGTTCATTTTCATTGGCTCCTAATTCTACGCAGGATAGATGCCCATTGGGAAAACTACTGCTGCCAATATTGGAAGAGCTTGGTGCTGAATTAGCATTGCTCACCTTAAAAAGGTCACCACCTTCTGTTCCCACAAAAAAGGTAGTGCTGGTAGTGGTATAAGGCGAAACGCGCAAGTGAGAAGCCATACTATTCATGCCACTTACGCTGATGCTAGAAATACTAGGTGAAGTTCTAATGCCTGTTACTCGATTTACCGTTGTACTCGTGCGAGCGGAATATAAAATTCCTTGATTATCGTCGTATTCAGCGGGATTAATAAAACGCCCAGTTGAATTGTCATTTTGGAAACGTCCTCCCCAACTTGAACCAGCATTGGTACTGCGCCAGAAATTGTTATAAACGTAAGAGGTAATTTGGTAATTGGCATTGGTTTGATCAATAAAGCAATAAGCTCCATCGCCACCAGTAGCTTGGCTCGTGCTACCAAAACCAGCGGTAGTAAATTTTTGGGTGCCATTGTCTTGCGCCCCAGCGAGGGCGTAATTACTCCCCGCACTTGGGTGTAGGGCCGCTGCGTAAAACTGGGTTACATTATAATCTTGATTGCGCGCACTAATAACATTGGCCGTTGCGGCTGTAGCTAATGAAGTCGTATAAAAAACACCACCATCGGTGCCGAAAAGCACCGTACTAGAGCTGTTGGGTTTAAATACAATCTGATGTTGATCGGCATGAACATAAGAGCAATTAAGTGCGGCTAAGTTGTTATTATTACTCCACTTAGAAATTTGACTCCAAGTACTAGCACCGTCCGTGGAACGAAATAAATTAATGCCACCCACAATAAGCGTATTGGCATTGTTGGGGTCTACCGCCATAATTAGATCGTACCAAGCTTGCCCGCGGGTAAAGTCGGTATTGGGAATGCCATTGTCAACATCGGCGGGTTCATTTCGGGTAGTCCAAGTGCTACCTTTATTGGTGCTGCGAGCAATTTCCCCCGCTTGCCCGCCAATCTCCGTAAGGGCATAAACATAATTTGAATTATTAGGAGCGCAAGCTAGTTCTACTCTTTCGCCATTGGCAATGGTGCGAGAAACCGTCCAAGTGGTGCCATTGTCGCTGTAAAGAACTCTACCGCCACCTTGGTCGCTTAAGCCTAGAGAAGTTTCCTGCGTTCCAACCCAGATACGGTTATCAGCGGCAATTTCAATATCAGCGGCGGCATATTGCGAAGAAGTGCCCGGTATATTAGGTAGTACTTGCGACCAAGAAGTACCCCCGTTTACACTGCGGTAGAGGCCGTTTACTCCATGCCATTGTCCACGGAAATAGTTTTCACGACAAGCAGCATAAACTACACTGCTGCCGTTTTCATTGCGAACTACCAAGTCGTTGATATAATGGTAATTGGTAGTGGAACTCAACTGGGTCCAAGTTGTGCCACCATTAGTAGATTTCCAAATCCCCGCGCCACGCGAGGCACCCGCACCCCAGCCTTCGCCTGTGCCTACATAAAATATTTGACTGTTATTAGGGTCATAGGCAATCGCGGTGATGGCTAAATTATCCCATTGATTACTAACAGAAACCCAAGCGGAAGTACCAGAAGTAATGTTGTTATTATACCAAAGTCCGCCGGTAACACCGCCGGCCCAGACCTTATTACCCGAACTCGCATTGGGGTCCCACATAATTGCACGCGTTCTACCGCCTACATTATCGGGGCCTCTTTCGGTCCAAGGACTAGCCGCTGAACCGGGAATGCTGGGGCTAAGTTGATTATTACTTTGATCTACTATTTGGTAAACTTGCTCGAGGCGTTCAACCGCGGGTCTACCTAATATAGGGTCCATAGTAGCCAGATAATTTTGCTCCCAGGCCAAATCGGGTCGATCTTGAGGAGGATTATTTTTCCACTCGGCTTTACTTAAACGGGGTCGGTTGTTAAAAGGGTGTTCGGCTAAAAAGCTCTTATAGCTTTCTCTGCCCGATTGAGGTTTTTTAATAGTTTGGGAAGCGGTAAGCAAAAGCAAACTGAGGAAAATAACTTTACGCATGAGAGGGGCTTAAATCGGCTCCTAAATTACTATTTCAATTTTTAGCAGATTTTTAGGCTCAAATTGAGCTTGTGAGCGATTAAATATTGACGATTTCGATAATTGGACTAATCTTTAAATTGAAGCAGGAAGCTACTACCCACCCCTTCTTGGCTTTGGACCTTTAAATCGCCGCCATGCATTTTCATAATATTTTTGGAAAGACTTAGGCCAATGCCAGAGCCGTTTTTACGAGTGCTGAAAAAAGGCACAAATATTTGATTAATTAAATCCTCTTCAATGCCTTCACCATTATCGCTTACGCGGATGACCACACCACTTTCACTTAGTTTAGCACTGAGCTCAATTTCTCCAGGGTGATTTGCAGGCATCGCCGCTAAGGCATTTTTAATCAAGTTCACTAAAACCTGTTCAATCATTTTACGATCGGCTTTTAGGGCCAGCCTTTGCTGGTCTAGCTTATAGCGGATTATACAGTTTTGTTTTTTCGCGCTGGCCTGTAAAAGACTAAGGCAATCCTCGAAAAGCGTTTTGATGGAAATCACCTCTTTAGCCGGTGCGGGAAGCTGGGTTAATTTGCGATACTCCTCTACAAAACTGAGCATTCCTTTGCTACGTCTTACAATGGTTTTGCAGGCTTCGCGAATATCCTCCAAATCCTGCTCCTCCAAATCCGATATTTTCTTATTCTTTCCGTCATCGTTAACCAACATAGTACTTACGGTTTCGGAAAGAGAAACTACGGGCGTAACCGAGTTCATTACTTCATGTGCTAAAATGCGAATGAGTTTATGCCAGGCATCAATTTCTTTCGCTTCTACCTCTTGGTGGATGTTGCTAATGCTGATCAGGTGGAAGGTTTCATCCTTTAATTTAATATGCTGCAAATCGAGGTAGAGTTCGGTTTTTTTACCGTTGGTATTGTGTTCCCACAGTTTGCGACCGGTAAAATCGAAATTACCGATTAAGTTTTTTAATTCAGGGATACGTTCGCTAAGACGTTCCCACCTTTGAAAGGGCGGTATGTCTAAAATTTCTTGGGCTTTCTCATTAATCAGGAAAATCTCTTTATTTCCGTTCACACCTAAAATACCAAGATTGATGTTTTTTAATATTTCTCCTAGCAGGGCTTCTTGATTATCTTGGCTGGCACGCGATGTTTTAAGCTGATTGAGTAAAAGCATAAATTCCTCTTCTAAATCGGCAAAAACGCCACCTTTGGAAGCGAGTTCGAAACGGGTACTATAGTCGCCAAACCGGGCGGCTTCTAAGAATTTTTTAGTTTCGCGAATTAATGAAGATTGGTAGCGCCAGAAATCCCATATCTGTACTAAAATAAGGAGTAGTAGCACCAATAAGGTGAAAAAGAGATTGAACTTTTGGATGAGGTAAAGCCCAAGGGTAATACTTATTATGATGCCCATCAGGCGTAAGCCAAACTGAAAAGGGTAGGATTTAAAGTTCATACTTCTCTAATCTACGGTATAGTGCGGCACGAGTTAAACCTAGGTCTTTTGCGGCTTTAGAAATATTGCCAGCATTTTTGTCCATGGCTTTTTGCACTAAATGTTTTTCCATTTCCTCCAAGTTTAAGCCAGGGGGTACCTTGCCGTTCTGTTCCACTTTTAGTCCTAAATCTCCAGCTCGCACTTCTTTGCTGCTCGCTAAAATTACGGCGCGTTCCAAGCAATGCTCTAGCTCACGAATATTACCCGGCCAATGGTAATCGCACAGGGCGTCAATGGCGTTAAGGCTGAGCTGAAGGTCCTCTTTCAAATACTTCTTGCGAAAGCGATCAAAAAAACGTCGTGCTAAAAAGGGTATATCTTCTTTGCGCTGGCGCAGAGGCGGTACCGTAATTTCTACGGTGTTAATACGATAGAGTAAATCTTGGCGAAAGCGTTGCTCATGCACCCAATCGTGCAAAGGACTATTGGTAGCGCAAACCAGGCGGACATCCACTTTTTTACTACTGTTCTCGCCCACGCGACGTAACTCTTTACTTTGTAAAACGTGTAATAATTTAGACTGTAAGCTAAGATCAAGATTACCAATCTCATCCAAAAACAAGGTGCCTTTATCGGCCGTTTCAAAGCGACCTGCTTTGTCATCTGAGGCATCGGTAAAAGATCCTTTTTTATGACCAAAGAGCTCACTTTCAAAAAGATTAGGTGCTACCGCACCGAGATCTACTGTAACAAAAGGGTTTTCATTGCGCTTGCTCATTCGGTGAATGGCGAGGGATAGCACACTTTTTCCCGTACCATTTTCTCCTAAGAGTAAAATATTGGCATCGGTACTGGCTACTTTTTTTAGGGTTTCTAAAACCGACTGCATCGCGGGCGATCGGCTAAGGAGCTCTTCTTGCGCAAGCCCGGCATTATCTTCCCACTGTTTATTGCTACTGCGATAAACTTCCACTTTGGCCTTTTCTTGCGCCAAGCGTAAGGCGTTGCTTAAGGTGCTGAGCAGTTTTTCGTTGGTCCAGGGCTTTAATACAAAGTCGAAAGCTCCTTTTTTTATCGCTTTTACCGCTAGCTCCACCTCGCCATAAGCTGTCATCATTACCACTTGGGTTTGCGGACTTATTTCCAAGATATGTTTAAGCCAATACAATCCTTCGGCGCCATCATTACGACCCTTACGAAAGTTCATGTCTAGTAAAACAAGGTCTACCTTACTTTTCGTGAGAAGCTGGTTGAGACTATTGGGATCTTCGCTGGTACTGAGCGTTTGAAAATGTTGCTTTAAAAAGAGACGTGCACTAGTTAGTACATCAGCATCATCATCAACAATAACTATGTGGGCAGGAATTTTCACTTAACGAAAGTACTTCTCTGTTCGAATACGAACAAGGTGTTGTTCATTTTCGAACAGAGAAATAAAATGTCATTTAGTTATTTAAATGAAAATCAAATATTTAGACTTGTGGCATAGCCTTCGCCTATTCATATCATGAAAACTAAAACGTAAAAATTTTTAAAAACCTCGGGAGCTGCCTGCAGCAACGTTCTTTACATCGGGCTTTAATTGCAAAATTGAATTTGGTTGTTTAATTAGTTCAAGTAGCAGAATTTAGGGTTAAATCGGTTATCCTCCTTGCAATTAAATCTCAGCCCGAGGTTTTTAATTTTTTACATGCATCTCTTATCCGAGCATCTTTAATTCCAAAATGTATTTATCTTCGGATTTCTTGTAATTTCACCCCTCTGTTTACAAACCTTTTTTATGATTAAGCTTCATAATCTTACCAAGATATACCAGGCGCAAGGCGTTGAAACTCGCGCGCTCAGTGAAGTTGATTTAAGGGTTAAAAAAGGCGAATTCGTTTCTATTATGGGCCCTTCGGGTTGCGGTAAAACGACACTACTAAATATTATTGGTTTATTAGACTCCTATAATGAGGGTCTGTTTGTTTTTGATGACGCTAATGTTTCTGAACTTACTGAACGCCAAAAACTCAAGTTGAGAAAAGAGAAAATTGGCTTTGTCTTCCAAAATTTTAATCTAATCGATGATCTTACGGTAAGTGAAAATATCGAGTTACCTCTGCACTATTTGGGGTATTCGGTGCAAGATCGCCGTCAGCGTGTATTGGAGGTTTTAGAGATGGTAGGCATGGGGCATCGTCGCGATTTTTTTCCTTACCAATTAAGTGGTGGACAACAACAGAAAGTAGCGGTGGGTCGCGCAATTATCGCTAAGCCAAGTCTAATTTTAGCGGATGAGCCCACCGGAAACCTCGATTCTACCCAAGGCAATGAAATAATGGAAATGCTCAGTCGCCTAAACGATGAAGGCACCACCTTAATAATGGTTACCCATAGCAGTCACGATGCTTCTTATTCTCAGCGCATTGTGCGTATAATGGATGGGCAGGTTGTCTCGGAAAAGAAGGTACTGCATGCCCAGTTCTAAGTTTAGATTTGCCCTGCGCAGCCTATATCGGCAAAAGCTTTATACCCTATTAAATTTGGGTGGACTGGCCATTGGCTTGGCCGTAGCCATTACCGTAAGCATCTATCTTAATGCAGAGTTTAACTTCGATAAGCATTGGCCAAACTATGAAAATATTTATCGGGTAAATTCTTCTTTTCAACTTAATGGTACCGAAGAAGAATACGGTGGTTCAGGTGCGGGCCTAGCAAGTTTAATGAAGGAATTTTATCCAGAGGTAGAAGAAGCCACTCATTTCTTTTCTTTCGAAAACTCCGTGTACTTCCACAGCGATAGCGTAAAAGGTTATGAAAATGAATTGTTGGTAGCTGATGCCAATTTTTTTAAGGTTTTTAATTGTCATTTTCTGGAAGGTGAAGTAGATTCTAGTCTTACTGCCGAACGAAGCATAGTAATCTCCGAGTCTTTCGCCCGCAAGTATTTTGGGAACAAGTCCGCTTTAGGGCAAACGCTCAATACCAGTAATTTTGAATATCAAGTTAGGGGTGTTTTTGAGGATATCCCCGACAATACGCATCATAATTTTAATGCGGTTATTTCCGAGCCTCGCGTAGCGAGCGACACTCTATCATTGGCCGTTTCCCTCTGGCAGGTTAGTCACTATACTTTTCTTAAAGTCCCATCTGCCCTTGAGGCGCAAAATGTTGAAGCCAATTTTGATCAATTTTTTAATCGCTACATGGCAGGTATGGCCGATGCCGTGCAGGCCGAGTATCGTGTGAAATTGCAGCAAATAAGTGATATCCATTTTAATACAAATCCTGGTTTCGACGCTATCGGGGGGAGCTTGATTTACGTGTATGGCTTTGCCGGAATTGGACTATTAGTGCTTGTTTTAGCAATTATAAATTATGTAAATATGGCTACGGCCCGCAGCTTACGCCGTATTCGGGAGGCAGCGATGCGCAAGGTTTTAGGCGCAAGTGAAGGCGATATCCAGCTCATGATTTTGGTGGAGTCTACTATTCTTACGTTGCTGGCCTTGCTTTTAGCTTTTGCCTTAGTAGAGATTGGTACCAAAGTTTTACCACTTACTAATGCCATTGATAAAGATTTGCAGCTAAACTTTAAACGTGATGCGTATTTATGGTGGCTGCCTTTGGTACTTTCAATTTTTGTGGGAATAATTAGTGGATTATATCCGGCACTAAGCCTTTCTAAGGTTTCCCCGCTCGATGCTTTTAGCAATAAAAAGGGTCTGCAAAGGCAGAACAATATTCCCCGGAAATTATTGGTGGGCTTTCAGGTAGCAGTTTCGGTAACGGTGGTAATTACCGCTTTTTTCATGTATCAGCAGATGGATTTTATTAAGAATCGTAATCTGGGTTTCAACCCCAACGATGTGATTTTAATAACGGCACAAGACACCAATTCGGTGATGCACTTACAGGAAATTCGCGATAACATTGCCCAAAGTGACTACGTAGAATCGGTGGCCATGGGCGCTAGCGTTACTGGTAGAGGGGCTTATCGTGGAATTTTTGAAGCCGAAACAGAGGCCAATAAAGGCTTTCAAAGACATTCCCTTGATTTTTTACGAGTAAGCAGAGACTACCTTAAAACCATGCAAATTGATCTACTGCAAGGGCGTTCTTTCCTTATGGAAGATGAGCAGGACTCAAGTTTTAACTATGCCATTGTTAATCAGTCTTTAGTAGAGTTTATGGGCTGGGAGCAACCCATCGGTAAGAAGCTTAATACTAGTTTTAACGAAAGGGGAGAAGCCATGCTAAATGCGGTGGTGGTTGGTGTGGCTGAAGATTTTAATGCGCATTCGCTTCATACCAAAGTGGCGCCACTAGTTTTACTTTTAAGTAAAGAAAGGTCGCGCGTACTGCACGTAAAAGTATACCCTAACAATATTTATGTGGCTTTAGACGATTTAGAACGACGCTGGACTAGCATGGTTCCCAATGCTCCTTTTCAGTTTTCCTTCTTAAGTCGCGATCTTTTGGAACTATACACGGAAGAAATGCGACAGTCGCGCTTGATTCTTTATCTCACTATTATCGCCATCTTTATTAGTATTCTAGGCTTTGTGGGCTTGGCTTCTTTTACCACCGGCCTGCGTACCCGCGAAATTGGCATTCGCCGTTTACTAGGTGCAGGCCGCCTGCAAATGGTAAATATCGTGTTTAAGGAATTACTGTGGGTGATGCTTGTTGGCGTCCTGATAGCGGTACCACTGGCCATATATATTACCCAATTGTGGTTGGCGAATTTTGCCTTTCAAACCGAAATTAAGGCGCCGGTAATTGTGGGTACCGCAGTAATTACCTTGCTAATCGGTTATGGTATTGTTGCCCTGCATTCTTTGGCTATCGCCAAGAAGAATAGCGTAGATTCTTGGCGTGGTGCTTAATAAGAGGAAAATAGCAGTACTTAAGAGCCTAGTTCTGCGCTTTTAGCTTTTCGATAGGGCGTTTCTTCACCATTCCCCCTTTGGTATCAATAATACTGTTCATAATTACAAAAGCATTATCGTCTACCTTATTGATTTCGGTTTTCAACTTGCTCATTTCTAGACGTGTAATAACGGTGTATATGATATCAATATTTTTTGAGCTTCCGCCGGAAGGCGTATAACCATTTTTACCTTGGTAAATAGTACAGCCTCGGCCAAGGTTGTTGGTAATGGCTAAGCGCACTTCTTCGCTGTAGTTAGAAATAATGGTAACTCCCAAATATTCTTCAATACCATCAATCACAAAATCGATAGTTTTAGAGGCGGCAAAATAAGTGAGAATGGCGTATAAGGCCGTTTCTACCGAAAGGAAATAAGCACCAGCGCCAAAAATGATGACATTAAAAAGCAAGATGATATTTCCCACGGAAAGGCTGGATTTACGGCTGATGTAAATGGCCAAAACCTCGGTGCCATCCAAAATTCCACCACCACGTACCGCCATCCCGATTCCTAAGCCAAGGAAAAAACCACCAAAAGCAGCGACGAGAATACTGTCTTCTGCCACCACAGGGAAAGGAATAAACTGGATTACCAGCGCGAGTAGAAAAATACTACCAATGCTTTTTAAGGCGAAGCGCGAGGAAATCGTGCGCCAGCCCATTATTAAAAAGGGTAAGTTTAAGAGTACTAAAAGCAGTGGCACTGGAATTTCAGTAACCGCATTGGCAATTAAGGAAATACCCGTTACGCCGCCGTCAATAAAACCATTGGGAATAAGGAAGCTTTCTAAACCAAATGCTGCGGAGGCAACGCCCACGGCGAGGTAAAGCGCATCTTTAAGTTCATCGCGAATTTCAATGGCGAAGGCTTTGAGATCTTTTTCGCGATCCCCTGTTTTAGTGGGGAAAAGGGGGAGGAGAACTTTCGCAAGTAGGGTGAAAATAGCTGTCATTTTTCTTCAGGTTTTATAAAGCCAGGTTCTTTTTAGCTTGTTTACAAAAGTGGCGATTTTAGATTGAACACCGTTTGCCTATTCGCTACTTAATACTGTATTTTCGTAGGCCAAAAATTAGTCTGTTTTTTATGCGATATCTTGTTTTCCTGCTCTCTATTCTAGTTTTCTCTAGTAAGGCTCAGTCCGAATTTAAGCCTTTTCAGGCGAGTGAAAGTTACACTGTTTTACAAGACCTGCTCACTTTCATAGATGATCAAATAAGTATTAGCATCGTTCCTCCCTTACAAGCCAGCGACACCGCAGAGTTTCATATGGCCCGCATTGTTCCCGGTACTTATGATGTACATAATTACGGTCAATTCGTAAATAACTTTACCGCCTTAACGGCACAAGGCGATACCTTGGTTGTGAAGCGTTTGGATCTTAACCGCTGGCAAATTTTTGGTGCGAAGGCACTGTATAAAATCACCTATGCCGCAAGCGATAGTTACGATGAGGATTTAGAACACGATATTTTTGAGCCAGCAGGGACTTCCAATGAAAAGGATGTTTTTCTCCTCAATAATTTTGGTTACATCGGTTATATAAAGGGCTATCAAGATTTCCCCTACCAATTGCAAGTACGCAAACCTGAGGGATTTTATGGTGGAACCGCTTTAGAAGGCGAGCGCAGTGATAGCCTCGATATTTTTGAAATTGCCAACTATTTTGAACTGCACGATAATCCCATTTTGTATTGTTTACCCGATACGGCTTCGGCGATGGTGGGCGATTCTAAAATTGAAATTAGCCTCTACAGCCCACAGGGTTTAGTGAGTGCCCGCAAGTGCTTAGAAAACATTTTAGATGTATTACAAGGATCGGCCGATTATTTAGGAGGCACTTTGCCAGTAGATAAATATGCGGTTTTAATTTACTGTGTCTCTTCCGAAAATATGGGAAATAGTTATGGTGCGCTTGAGCATCATCGCTCCACGGTTTTATACATGCCCGAAGTAGCTAACGATTTCTTTTATGATGGTATTCGCGATATCACCGCCCATGAGTTTTTCCATATTGTAACCCCTCTTAGTATTCATTCGCAGTACATCCATAATTTCGATTTTATTGATCCCGAAATGTCAGAGCATATTTGGTTGTACGAAGGGGTTACGGAGTATAATTCGCATCTAGTGCAGATGCGTAACAAGAATTATAACGAGCAAGAGTTTATTGAGGTGCTAAGAGATAAAATGTATAGTAGCGACGAGTACGATAGCCTTATTCCACTCACCTTAGCTAGCAAGTACACCCTCACTTACTTTAAAGATCAGTACCTTAATTTTTACCAAAAAGGGGCTTTGGCCGCTATGGCTTTAGATTTGAAATTAATGAACATTTCGGATGGGAAAATGCGCTTAATCGACTTATTAGGAACCTTGGGGAATATTTATTCAGCCGACACTTTCTTTCAAGATGATCAATTGTTTGCCATTATTGCGGAGCACAGTTTTCCCGAGGTGGAAGAATTTCTTTTGCGTCATTTTGCTGCAGCAGAGCCTTTGCCCTTTGCCGAATTATTAGAACCTTTTGGTTTTAGTTACCGCCCCAAGGGCACTACTTTAGGTTGGAGCTTGGGTTGTGATGAATTCAGCTACAGCTTCGAAACCTCTCGCATAATTATAGCGAAAGAAGAAGGCCTTGATGACTTTGGTCGTGCTTTAGGCTTAAAGCCTCTCGACGAATTGATTAGCATTAATGGCGATACTTTGGATATCACCAACTTGGGACAAGTTTTAGATAATTATCAGACCAGTTTAAAGCCTGGTGATAAAGTAGAAATGCGCATTGCACGCCCAAAAAAGAAGGAGGGCGAGTTTAAATTTAAAACGCTCAAGGCAGAAGCGCAGCAAATAGAATTTGAAGAGTCCCACCAATTAAAACCGATCGAAAACTTAAGTGCCGATCAGCTTAGAATGCGTAAAATTTGGTTGGGATATTAATGCCATTGAAGACAAAGGTTATTAAAGTGATAGCTATCACCGAGGACTAAATTAGAAAGAGTCTATTTTTGCAGCTGTAAAACAAAATCTATGGAAGAATTAATTAACAAAGCGGATACCTTTTTGGTAGATGTTCGCACTCCCGCCGAGGTGGCTGAAGTAGCGGTGCCTGGTGCAGTAAATATCCCCCTTGATACTTTAGCGGCTAATTTAGATCGCTTTAAAGAGGCGCAAGGTGCGGTGGTTGTATTTTGTCGTAGCGGTGCTCGCAGCGAAAGCGCGAAAAACTGGTTATTGCAAAATGGAGTTTCAGAAGTGTATAATGCCGGAGGATATCCCTCAGTATTGGCAGTAAAAAATTAAGAATGAGAAATTTACTTTTAATGGCTCTTTTAGTAACAGGTCTATCGGCTTGTGCTCAAAGTGGTGGAAGCAATTTAGATGTTACGCAAGTATCGCAAATGATTGCGGACAATCAAGATATTGTACTAATTGATGTGCGTACTCCCGAAGAATTTATGCAGGGTCATTTAGATGGCGCGAAGCTGATTAACTTTTACGATGCTAATTTCCAAGAGGAAGTTAAGAAGCTAGATACTGCTAAAAAATATGTGGTGTATTGTCGCAGTGGTGGACGCAGTGCTAAAAGTGTAAACGCCATGAAAAAGCTAGGTTTTAGCGAAGTTTACAATATGAGCGGTGGTGTTTTAGCCTGGCAAGGTGCTAAGCAGAAATTGGTTAAATAGTTTTAAACAATGGCGAGTTTTAAGGAATTGATAGCCGCCGATAAACCGGTGCTAATTGATTTTCACGCGACTTGGTGTCAACCTTGTAAGGTACTTTCTCCCATAGTGGAGCAGGTTAAACAACGCATGGGCGACCGTATTCAAGTTTTAAAAATTGATGTGGACCGCAATCAGCCTTTAGCGCAAAAACTAGCGATTCAGGGGGTGCCTACTTTAATGATCTACCGCAAAGGAGAACAAAAATGGCGTCAAAGTGGAGTTTTAAGTGCCGAAGCAATTATTGAGCAGTTAGAATATTTCGCTAACTAAGGTTAACCAAGCGTTTTAAAACTATAGCCTAGTTTATTGAAGTGTTCTAATACTTTAGGTAATACGTAACGCAGTTTTTCTTCGGCTTTTAAAGAGTCGTGAAAAACAATGATGGAGCCATTTCGGCTGTGTTTAAGGCAGGCCTTTAAACAGCCTTCTGGTGTGAGATTAGTGGACCAATCGCCCACCAGTACATCCCACATAATAATTTTATAATTAGCCCGACTGAGAATCTCAGCTTGGGCTTTTTTTATGCGTCCATAGGGCGGACGAAAGAGATTTGTTTGAAAGTAGTCTTCGCATTTGCGGGCGTTATCTACATAAGTGGAAGTTGCAGTTTTCCAGCCTTTTAAATGATTAAAGGTGTGGTTGCCAATACTATGGCCATCTGCTTGCAAGCGCCTAAAAACCGCGGGGTATTTACGCACATTATCGCCAATGCAAAAGAAGGTGGCTTGCGCCTGATAGGCTGCTAATTGGTCTAAAACCCAAGGTGTAATTTCTGGAATGGGGCCATCATCAAAAGTGAGGTAAATGCTAGGTTCTCCCTTAAGTATCGGCTGTCGCCAGATGTATTTAGGGAATAAGCTTCGCAACCAAAAGGGGCTTTTATGTAGGAAATAGCTCATAAAAAAATTGCCTCCACGAGGGAGGCAATTTAAGTATTAGGTTTTTAAAATTTATGCGCGGCCGAAAGGCTGTAGGGCCTGAGCATAACGCTGGTAAATTTCATTGTTTTGCAAAGACTCCAAGTTCTGGCTGTTATTGTTTTCGTATTGATTAACCAGGCGTACGAGCATTTGGAAATAGCTAGAAGCGGCATTGATCTCATTCTGTACCATTTTGCGATCATTTCCTTTAAACTGTCCGTAATAGGCCAATTCTCCTTCTAAACGATCGGCGAAAGTGCTAATCATTGCTTGGGCTTTTTCTTTCGCACCCGCTTGATAATAACCTTCAATAATATTGAAGACGAAATAGTCATAAGCAAATTTAGTTTCTGGCATTTTCTCCTCGGCTAAATCTAAAACCGCAATGGCTTTTTCGTTTTTACCTTCTGAGGCCAGTTGCTTGCCTAAGCGTCCGTAAATATTACGCAAGTTGAAGGTTACACGACGGTTGGTTTCGTCTAGGTAAACACCATCCACTTCCATATTTCCCCAAGCGAACTTGTTCATTAGGTTGTCGTACATAATGTCGCTGTTGATTTTACCAAAATCAGGTTCATTATTGGCACGTGGTGCGTAAACTGGCACAAAGCGGTAAGCTAAACCTTCCAGTTGGAAATAATCATCTAACCAGAAAAAGGCCTGACTGCTGTTACCCACGGTTACACTAAAGTAGATGGGTCTGGTCCAATCGTTATTGGCAATTAAATCGATTACCATTAAATCGCGCTTAGAAAGGGCATTGGTTTTAAGATTCCAATCGATATAGTTTACAATTTTACCGGTATCGCTGCTTGCTACTACCTTATTGGCGAGCACTTGCTCTTTATTGATATCGATACGTAATTTCTTAGTGGGGAAGTAAATCAACTCTTTTTCGCCACCGAAAGCGGTAAATTTCGTTTGATCATTATCACTTTTCACCCAACGGATAAGGTCTTTAACATCCCAACGGGCTTTAACGCCACGATCTTGATAATAAACCACATCACGCGTTCCTTGACGGTACTCTTCGTGTTCGAAGGAGAAAGGAACAGGCTGCGCATCATAAACTGCACGCTTAGCTTGATCAATATACCAGTCGGTATTTAGTAAGCTGAGGTTAATTACGCGTACGTCGGTACGGTAGCCTTCTACCTCTTGCGCATACCAAAGTGGGAAAGTATCATTATCACCATTGGTAAATAAAATCGCATTGGGTTCACAAGAATCAAGGTAAGCACGGGCAATATCACGCGCTACATAGCGATTGCTACGATTGTGGTCATCCCAGTTTTCGGCGAGCATGATACCTGGTACAGCCGCTAATAATACTACGCTTACTACGGCAGCCATAGCCTGAGTTTTCATTTTGCCTTTCAGCATTTCGAAGATGGCCATTACACCCAAACCTATCCAAATCGAGTAGGCATAGAAGGAACCTACATAGGCATAATCTCGCTCGCGCGGCTCGAATGGCTTGTGGTTAAGATATACGGCAATGGCAATACCAGTAAAGAAGAAGAATAAACTTACTACCCAGGCATCCGGTCCTGCTTTACGGTAATGGGCAATACCACCGATTAATCCTAAAATAAAAGGCAACATATAATACACATTGCGGGCGGGATTATTTTCGGCGTGGTAGTATAAGTTACTTTGCGGACCTAGGCGAGCTTCGTCTATGAAAGGAATACCACTAATCCAGTTGCCCTTGGTGTATTCGTAGCGGTGTTGGTCGTCGTTTTGCCTTCCTGCAAAGTTCCACATAAAGTAGCGCCACCACATGTGGCCCATTTGGTAATTGAAAAACCAAGCAATGTTTTTACTGAGGGGAACAGGCCCTTCCATATCGGTTACTCCTGCGTATTGCTTGTAATATTTTACTGCAGCAGGATCGTCGTTCCACATACGTGGGAAGAAGCCGATGTGGCTTTTCGAGAAATTCCTAATGCTAGCTTTACGATCGTCGCTCACTACATATTTGCCTGCTTCATCATCGCGACGGTAAACGGGGTTGCCGTCTAAGAAAGGTTTTTGCGGATCTAAAGGAGCGTTAAAAGACTGTCCGTAAAAAACGGGGAAATCGCCGTATTGCTCACGTTTGTAATAAGCAAGAAGCGACATTGCATCTTCGGGGTTATTTTCGTCAATAGGTGTGTCGGCATTAGAACGCACCGCTAAGGTTACGAATGTGGAATAACCTAATAGGATAAAAATCACGGAAAGGATAAGAGTACTAGCAATAGGTGAATCTTTTTTGCGAGCGAATACTAATCCGTAAGCCGCCGCTCCACCTATTAAGATGATGGTAAAAATAGTACCCGAGTTAAATGGCATTCCCATGGAGTTCACCATAAAAATCTCCAACTTTCCAAACATGTTTAAGATGAACGGAATGATAGCAGAGAAGATGGCTCCTAAAATTAGGATACCTACTAAGTTGTAGATAATAAACTTATTACGGCTAATTTTTTGGTCAGTTTTAAAGAAATACACCATTACAATCGCAGGGATGGTAAGGAATACCAAGATGTGTACACCGATAGAAAGACCGATCATGTAAGCGATGAAAATCAACCAACGGTGCGCACGGGTGCTGTGATCAATTTCGTTTTCCCATTTAAGAATCGCCCAGAATGCGATGGCGGTAAAGAGAGAAGACATGGCATAAACCTCACCTTCTACGGCGGAGAACCAGAAGCTATCGCTAAAAGTATAGGCTAAAGCACCTACCATAGCGCCACCAAAAAGGGCGGTTAAGCGAGCATCATTCAGTTCTCCATATTTGCTTAAGAATTTGCGACCAAGGGCAGTAATGGTCCAAAATAAGAAGAGAATGGTGAAAGCGCTGCTCATGGCAGAGAGTAAGTTTACCATTTTCGCTTGCTCCATAACGTCGCCAAAAGCGAACTGAGAGAAGAAGTTACCCATTAATTGGAAGAGGGGTGCACCGGGAGGGTGACCTACCTGAAGCTTAACGGAGGTAGAGATGTATTCTCCACAGTCCCAGAAGCTTACCGTGGGCTCGATGGTCAAGTAATAGGTAATCGCAGCGATGGCAAAAGCCAACCAGCCGAGGATGTTGTTTAGTTTCTTGTAGTTCGCAAGCATGCTTGTGTCTATTATTAATGTAGCGGGGCGAATTTATAAAATAAAGCCGCTAAGAAGGTCTCAATAGTTTGTTAAAACCTGAGTCAATGTAAAATAAGGCCTCAGACCACTTTTAAGTAGTGGAATTCAAGCAGAACAACCGAAGCAATAGCGGGCTATTGCGAGGGAGTGATGCGCCGAAAGTCGCTATTTAAAAGGGGCGCTATATTTTAGTAATAAAGACGAAAATCCCTGCTCTGTTTCAATTGCTGGAGGCCGCTAGAGCGGCATGTTCTAAACTAGTCTATTCTATTTTATTGAAAACCTGAGGCTGAGAGCGTATTTAGAAGGAGTTAAAAGCGAGGCGGCTTAAGGCTAAAAGTGGCATTGAGAGCTATTTTAAAAAATAGTGAGAAATCACGGAGAAAAATTTGCTCAGATATTTTCACTTAGTTACTTTTGCCATCCAATTTTACAAGATGCCCCATCGTCTAATTGGCAGGACAGCTGTTTTTGGTGCAGTCGGTCGAGGTTCGAGTCCTCGTGGGGCAACTAATAAAGTTCTAGAACCCTTGTTAATCAGTAGATTAGCAAGGGTTTTTTCTTTGGGTGTAACTTGTTTGTGTCAAATTGGGGCTGCCTGGATGAACTTTGGGGAGATGTGCCTACGCTTAACCGAAGGGTATTTGCATTAAAGATCGAAATATTCGTTCTTTGGATTAAGGGATTAATTTCCTTCACAGAAATCTTCGCAACATAAAATTCATTAGACATGAAAAAAATCTTAATCTCCTTCTTCGCAATAGTATTAATGATGCCTCTTGGGGCTCAAAGTCAGGATGCGCCGAAACAGCGCGAGATTGGCTTAATCTTTACGGGTCTAAATAGTTTTGGGCTAACCTATCGGCAGGGTAAGGCTGAGGCTTTGTGGCGCTTTCGCGTCGCAAATGTAAGTGGTGGTTCAGACAATTCCGTGGGTGATAGCCTTTCTAATAGGAGTCAAAGGTTTGCCGCAGATCTAATGGCAGGTAAAGAGTTTCGTAAAACTTTAGATGAGCATTTTACCTTTCGTTACGGCTTGGACTTAGGCTTAGGGCTAAGATTAAATGAAGCGAATAATGAAAACATGTTCGTTAATGGCAGCGACCAATCCACTAACGCATCCCAACTTTTTACTGCGAGTATGAATTTAGTACTAGGTTTTAACTACCAGCTTAGCGATAAATTTATTTTAGGGGCAGAAGTCTTACCGAGCTTTGGCTATACTTTTGGCCAGCAAGAGTTTACTTATATTACTTCTAACAGAGGTGCCCGCACTAATGTGCAGGATGTTTCCGACTGGTCCTATCAAATGCGCTTGAGTTCTATTCTGCTCTCGGCAGTTTATGTTTTTTAAGGGATGAGATAATTTTTTTGTTTTAGCCTATCTATCCTGCATAGTTGGCTTTGCAGGATACTATCCCTATCATTTGGAAAATGAAAATACAGACTAAGGAGGGCAAGTTCCCCAGACGGGTTGGTGAGCGCTAGTCATTGCGCTTCCGTAGCTGAAATCTTCTGGTTCATTCTGAATTTTATCAACACACCAATTTGAAAGATCTTGATTAAAAGATTTAGCATCTTTAAAAGCACCGCGCATACTATGGTCGAAGCCGATAGAACTTACATCCCAATCTCCAATATCCTGATTAAAAGAGTTGGCACGCCAAAACATAAAGGCGATATTTACCGTATTACTAAGATCCCAGCTTCCGATATCCTGATTGAAAGAATTGGCACCTGAAAACATCGCGATCATTTCAGTTACCCCACTTACATCCCAGTTTCCAATTTTTTGATTAAAGGAGATTGCGCCATCGAACATTGAATTCATTTTGGTCACCTTGCTAACGTCCCAATCGTTAAGATTTTTATTGAAGGAGATAGCTAAGAAAAACATCTGTTCCATATCAGTTACATTACTAACATCCCAATTGCTTATGTCATGATTGAATGATTTAGCATTTTGAAACATGCCAACCATGTTGGTTACACCGCCTACATCCCATTGACTTATGTCGAGGTTAAACCTAGTGCGAAAATTAAACAAGTCCTTCATATTTGTAACCTTTGATGTACATAAGAATTGGGCATTCTGTAAGTTAGACTCCAATCTAATGGAGCCGTTGTCTACAACAAGGTATTCCTCATCATTTATCTTAAAGTATTCACCGGCCTTATAATTTTTGCAAACTAGACAGCCACGAGAATTAAAATATGCGTTTTTGGGATTGGCTTGGCCTGTCCTTACACTCATTTCTTCACCGTATACTTTTCCAGCTTCATTGCTAGCAAATGCCCTAAAATAGACAGTTGTGTCGGCAGGGAGGTTTCGAATAATTAGTTCGTATAAACCGGTGCCAGCAAAAGTGTGGTAAATTTCATTTTCATAATGGCTCGGATTTGACTTAAAGCTCCAAACAACCCCTTTAAAAGGGTTTCCACCAGTACCTTTGTTGGTTACGTCTCCCCCGCAATAGATAAACACTCCATTGACTTTTAAGAATCTCGTTTCAACAGTGGGTAGCTGAATGTTTTGAATTGATTCGACATCATCTACTTTAGAACAAGAGGATAAAGTTATCGTAGTTGCGATAAGAACAAGCTTTAAAAAGTTTAAAAATCGCATGGCATAGGATTAATTATAGGTATCGGCAAATTAGTTAATAAAATTAATTTAAACCCTACTTTGTAGCTAAAGGAAAGGCACTTTTTGTTTGGTTTAGTCTAAATAATTTTTCGACTTAGGATGCGCTTTTATTTCTGTTAATCGGGCAACTGCCATTGCGAAATCGTAATTTTAAGATGCGCTTAAAATTATTTACGCTTATTAGCGGCTTTGGCTTTAGTAAGAAATAATATTGTATCAAGCATTTTGCTCTTTTCTAATCTGCTGCCAAAATTCAATCATCTTTGCGCGATAGATTGAAATCTACAGTTTGTCATCTGAAACCGACTCATCAAAACGCAATGTTTAGACATCAAGGCAAGGGCCGTACTTTAAAGCAGAATTTACAGATTGCCATGGTTTTATCTTTCCCAATTATTTTTCCCTAAAAGACACCCGCACAGGGAGAAACTGCAAGCAATTATTAAATTGCGGGTTTTTATAATCACCTCTTTTTTTGCAGGCGGTTTATTCGGGGGCTTCCTCTATACACGCCTCAGCTTAAAGTGAAACACTTTGCTAATTGCGGCCTTTATTTTACTCGGCAGTTTAGTTTATGATGATTTAATATATAAGCTCATCAAAACAAAAAGAAAGCAAAAGCAAAAACGGAACTTAGTTATAAGCAAGCCATAGAATTCTGTTTAAAACAGAGGTTATCAAGCAGTTTTTCGCTTTCTTTTTTGTAATCTCGCTTTTATGGAAAAAGACGGCCAAGTTAAAAATGAGCAGATCAACAATCCTTTGCATGGAGTTAAACTGGCGGATATCTTAGAAAGTTTGGTCGAAAGCTTAGGCTGGGAAGATCTTTCCATGCGAGTTAATATAAATTGTTTTAAGAGTAATCCCTCCATAAAATCGAGCCTAAAGTTTTTGAGAAGAACCCCTTGGGCGAGAGAAAAGGTAGAACGTTTATATTTAAAATTAGAAGCAAGAAAAAGGTAGCAATCGAGCCATAAAAAAGGCCGTCTTTGCAGACAGCCTTCTTTAAGAGAATAGGGAGTGTTTGTTATTTAAAGCTCCAAAACACTTTTTTCACCTTCCATTTACCGTTTTCTTTTTCAAGGGTGATGTATTCATTCCAACGGGCGACATCGGTGCCGGTTTCCAGTAAAACAGTAGCTACAGTATCTTCAATACCGGTTACGGTAATTATGTTTTCTTGTAGTTCGGGAGCGGTTTGAGTTTGACCTTGCATTAGACGTTTTAGGTCTTGCGCATTTTGACGTTCACTTAACTTCCCGTCGTGGTTTAAGCCCTGATTGGTAAAATCTTTGTGTAAAACACTAATCATTTCTTGGAAGTCACCTTCGTGGTAGTTTTCGATATAGGTACGAACGGTATTTTCTAAAGTGGTACCTGGTTCTCCTTCTTCTGCTTCGGCGATGATGTAAATAGGAAGTTGAATTTCTTCGTTTCCGGGGTGGTTTGCAAATACGCTACTGCTAATACTTAGGCCAGCCGCTAGGGCTAAAAATGATAACTTTTTCATGATGTTTTTATGTTTGTTTTCGTTTGGCTAAAGTAGATAAGGGTCTGGTAAATAGCTGTTAAAGAAAGCTTAAAGCCATTTTAGTGGTAGAGGCTGGTCGGTGAATGGTGGACTGAAAAGGTTTAAACGTATCCAGAGATTCTGCTTGGCAGAACGGATTACAATTTTTTAATTAAAGCTCCGTACCAGGGATAGTAGTGGAAAGCCCGCAGCCTAGGAGCCTGCTTTTTTTGCCACGAGGAGGCGGAAGCCATCGCAGGGCTTAAAGAAGCGGCGAATAGGCGAGGACTTGGAACGGATAGCCCGCCTGGTACCCAAAAAAAAATCCCTCGCAAAGGAGGGATTAGTATTAAAAAGGATAAGACTTTAATTGGACTTATCGGCCTTTAGTTCTTCGTTCTTTTTCGCTTCGTAGCTGCTGGGAATGCTGCATTGGCCGCCCGCGCAACCCGTATTACTTAGGGCTTGGAGCATTAGAAAGAAGGCAAAACCGGCCACCAATCCGTTTTCGTCGCGGTAGGCGCTGTAGGCAATGGCCAGGCCAATTCCCAATCTTAACCAACGACTAAAACTCCAGGAAGTGCGGAAAACAGTGCTTACTACTTGCTCTTTATAATTCATAAAAATAGGGGCGCCTTAAAAGCGAGGCCACGAATTTAAACTTTTTGCGCTTGCATATAATTTACGTTTAACCAAGAGCCTGCATTATAGCATTCTAGGCCTTGGGCGCTTAAAAATTGCTCGGCCATTCCGCTGCGACCACCGCTGGCGCAAACTAGGATTAAGGGCATTTCTAAAGCTTTAACATCTTCGATGCGATGGGTAATTTCATCGAGGGGAATGTTTACCGACTCGGCTACATTACCACCCATAAACTCGCCGCGCGAACGTACATCTACTACTGTGCCTTTGCCGGCATTAATTAGATCTTGAATATTCATTTTTCTTTCTTTTTAGCATCCAACATACTTAAAGCAATGCCGCCCATTAAGGCACCGTAAAGGCTGGAGTTTAGAGGGTCTCCTGTTATGGTGCAGCCATCTACGCAACCAATTTGTTGGTAGTAGATATAGCCAGCCAATAAACCTACTGCGGTTCCGATAAAGGCGAATTTGTTGCTTGTGATGAAGGACTTAATCATTTGTTTTTCTAGACCGCAAAGATGTTAGGATTGTAAATACTGGGAAGTGACTTGAATTACGTTCAAGGCGGGTTTTTAGCCTTTTAACAAATCTACTTTAAAGATTTGAACGTAGATAGACAAAACTAAATGTTTATGCCAAAGAAGCAAAGGGCAAAGCGCGATTTTTAGCCAATATGAGTCATGAAATTAGAACTCCATTAAACGGAATCAACAGCACCATGTATTTGATGCGCTATTCACGCTAGTCCCAAATTTCACGCTCGGCCTTTGCCAATTATAGCCCTAACAGCTAGTGCTCCCGATGAGGTGAAAGACAAAGTACTGCAAGCGGGTATGGATGATATTATTATGAAGCCTTTTAAGCCACAGGATTTAGAACTTATTTTGAAACGCTTTAGCAGAAGTATATAATTGAACTCCGCTTTGTGCTTAAAGATGCTAAGTTTGTAAAAAATACCAGCATGCGTAAACTAGCCTTTTTCCTTTTCCCCTTAGCGATTATTGCTTGTAAAAATGATGCACCGACCACCGAGACCGAGACTGAGACCGCAGCGCAGCAAAGTTCTGCGGGTATTAGCGTTCCCGAGGGTTTTAAGGCGGAAATTTACGCCGATAACTTAGGTTCAGGAAGGCATTTGGCCATTGGAAAAGCGGGTGATATTTATGCTCGATTAGCGGTAGCTGAAGAAGGAAAATCCATTGTAGCCATGCGCGATACCAATGCCGATGGTAAGGTGGATATTACCGAATATTTTGAGGAAATTGCTGGAGGAACGGGCATAAAGGTGCATAATAACTACTTGTATTTCAGTACCAATGAACAAGTTTTTCGCCGCGCTTTTAAGGGCAATGAATTAGTGCCTTCGGGTGAACGCGAATTGGTTTTAACCTTACCGAGTCAAAATCAGCATGCAGCCAAGCCTTTGGCTTTTGATGCACAAGATAGTATGTACGTAACTATTGGCGCACCTTCTAACGCTTGTCAAGACCCTGATCGTCAACCTGGAGTGGTAGGGCAGGATCCTTGTCCACTTTTACAAACATCAGGAGGAATCTGGAAATTTAGTGCCAGTACCTTAAACCAAACTTTTGCGGATGGAAAGCGCTATGCAACAGGTATTAGACATGCGGTGGGTATTACCTACAATACCAAAGACCAAAAGCTTTATGCCATGCAGCATGGGCGCGATCAATTGCATGAATTTTGGCCAGACATTTACAGTGAAAAGGAAAGCTCGGAGCAACCCGCAGAAGAGTTTTTAAGAATTGAGCCCGATTCTGATTTCGGCTGGCCTTATTGCTATTTCGACTGGAAGAAACGTACTAAATTTCTCAACCCAGAATACGGCGGTAATAGCGATAGTATTGGTCGTTGTGTCGGTGTCGATTATCCTTTAATGGGTTTTCCTGGGCACTGGGCTCCAAATGCGCTTGAATTTTATCAAGGCAATCAATTTCCGGTAAGCTATAAAGGTGGCGCTTTTATCGCCTTTCACGGCAGCTGGAATAGGGCGCCTTTCCCACAGCAAGGCTACCGTGTGGTATTTGTGCCCTTCTCTGGTAACGACCCGATAAGCGGTTATACTAGTTTTGCTACTGGTTTTGCAGGTGTAAGTGACGATCCTAGCTCGCCGGCAGATGCGAAATACCGACCCTGCGGTTTAGCGGTAGATCAAGCGGGAGCACTCTATATTCTCGATTCGCGCGAAGGCAGAGTGTGGCGGGTAACTTACCAGGCTTAGAAAATTCCAAAGAACAAATAAATTAAACTAAAGGCACTGAGAAATATAATGCCTGCATAGCTTAAAATTTGCATCAACAATTTAGGTCGGGCCGCCTCTTCGGGCAGATGGCTTACCAATTGAAAATTTACGATAGCAATAATGGGTGCAATCACAAAGCTAATGCTGGTGGCAATATCAACTAGCGATTTAAGTGAAGTGCCAAAGAAATAGTAAATCGCCAAAGCGCCACCGCCAATTACCAACAATAGGAAAGAATAAAGCCTAGAATTTGACTGATTAAGACCTTCTTTATTTCGCAGGAGTACAATTACTCGCCTTCCTGCGCGGGCATATCCGTCAAATACTGCGATGCAAGTGCCAAACATAATGCTAAAAGCAGATGCGGCAATAAGAAGTTCGCTCCAATCGCCAATGTTTTCAGTGTATAAGGAAATGATGTCGTTGGCAAAGCCCGCCGAGCTGGCATTCAGGCTTTGTCCCGTTCCGTAGACTAAAAAGGCACCTAAAACTAAAAAGCAAGGCGCCAAAAAAGCACTCAACCAATAGCCAAATCTAAACTCGTTAAGGGTTTCTTTTAAACTAGGACGGTAGCCGCTTTCTTTAGCGCGGGCAATGGTCCATAAACTAGACCAAGCCGATAAGTCTACTGCAGTGGGCATCCAGCCCATTAAGGCGATTAAAAACAGAAACCCAGGCCCGGAAGGATCGAGAACCTCAGTGCTAAAGAAGCTAAAGTCGCTACTTTTCGGTCCTTGCCAGATGCTTATAAAAAAGGCACTTAGGGTAGAAATTAAAAGCACCGAGCCGATTACTTTTATCAGGCGGTCGAGGATTTTATAACGACCGATAAGTAAGATCGCGATGCACAGAATAAAGACTAAGGCGGTGGTGATTTTAATGCTAAAGAGTTTTTCCAGCTCCAAAAGTTGATGCATAAATCCCGCGGTTACGGCTCCCACAGCAGCACTTACAAAAAACATCGAGGCCAAGGTAATTCCCACATACAGCCACAGCATCCAGAGACCTTTGCGCTTATAGCCATCAATTAGCGATTCACCGGTGGCGCTGGCATAGCGTGCTCCGTATTCGAAGAAAGGGTACTTTAAAACATTGGCTAAAATTACGGCCCATAAAAGCCCGAAGCCATAATCTGCTCCAGCACGGGTACTTTGCACCAAATGGCTTACCCCAATGGCGGTGCTAGCAAAAAGAATTCCTGGACCAAGGGATTTTAAGAATTTGTTCATCTTATAAATTAACGAAGGGGTAAATATAAATCTGAGGCTATAATTTTAGGCCAAACTCAGGTTATAAGGGACCAAATAAGTGAATATATTTGCCCTCTCTCAAAAAATGCAAGATGTCTGAAAAAATATTAGTTCTCGGCTCATCCGGCCAGATTGGTACCGACTTAGTAGAAACCCTGCGTAACAATTACGGAGCGGATAATGTAATCGCCTCCGATCTGCGTCAGCCCTCAGCCGAGCGCCTTGCCCAAGGCCCTTTTGAAACTCTCAACGCCCTGGATGCCAAGGCTGCTTTCGACATCATTAAGAAGCACAATGTTACCCAAGTCTATCATTTGGTAGCCATGCTTTCGGCCACCGCTGAAAAAATGCCCTTGAAAGGTTGGGACCTTAATATGCAAAGCCTTTTCAATTTCTTAGAAATGGCACGCGAAAAGCATTTTAAAAAAATGTACTGGCCTAGTTCTATCGCTGCTTTTGGCCCAAATACCCCGCGTGAAAATACCCCACAATTAACGGTAATGGATCCGGGTACAGTATACGGCATCAGCAAATTAGCGGGCGAACTTTGGTGTGAATATTATTTTAAGAAATACGGAGTAGACACGCGTGGCTTGCGCTACCCCGGACTAATCTCCTATAAAACGGAGCCCGGTGGTGGTACGACCGATTACGCAGTGGATATTTTCCATAAGGCGGCGAAGGATCAGGATTACACCTGTTATTTAGGCGCGGACTCTAGTCTGCCCATGATGTATATGCCCGATGCTATAAAAGCAACCATTGGTATTATGGAAGCACCCGCCGAGCAAGTTAAAATTAGAACCTCTTATAATGTGGGCGCCTTTAGCTTTAATCCTGAAGAATTAGCGGCCGCCATTCGCAAGGAAAAACCCAATTTTAAGATGGATTATAATATCGACTCTCGCAATGAAATCGCGAAAGGCTGGCCCTCTAGCATCGACGATTCGGTAGCGCGCGAACATTGGAATTGGCAGCCTGAATTTAGCCTAGAGGCCATGGTAAAAGATATGCTTAAAAACTTGAGCTAATACCAAGTTCAGGTATTGCCCGCAGACTTATAAATAAATTGATAGGCGTCCGCATGATTCTTAGCGGAGGGACCATAGTAGATAATCATCCTTACCAATTTAGGTTGTTTTAAGGATGATTATCTAATAAGCCGGATTCGGCTTTAAATAATATGGGTAAGAGCTCTGAGATAAAATTTACGTCAATCTCTAAAAAGGAGAAATTTAAAATACCCGCAAAAATTAGTAGCGACTAACTACTTCTTCTCCAAGTATACATCTAACAATAAATCTACGGTACCGCCTAAAGTATCGGTTTCAAAGCGAGTAGTGGCTCGTAAGCCAGTACTGGTTTTATTACTTACATCGTAAGTGGTAGTGCCATTATTTGCATCAGTAATAGTGAAGCGTGTATCGCTAACATATTGTATGGTTCCGTTTCCACCTACATTAACAGGAAAGTCGATATTTTGCCCTAACACCGAAGCTTGCATGGTGGTTTGTACAGAATAAGAAACGGTTTTCGCATTGGCATTAAAATTATAGAAACCTTGTGTTCCCGTTCCTGTTCCATTTAAGGGAATAGTAGCGATTACCGTGGTAAGACTGCCGTTGTAATCGGTTTGAGTAACGTTGAATTCGCCATTTAAAAAGGCCGCTAAACCGGTTAAGTTTTGACTGCTTGAAGGATCATTATCACGATCTTTACTGCAGGAAGTTAGGCTAATGGTAAGTATTAAAAGGCTTAGTTTAAAAACTGTTTTCATGTGGTGAAATTAGATTACGAATGTAGTAAATCAAAAGCTTGCCCCGCCTTGTACAAACTCTAAAAACCTGAGTTCGATTAAAATTACTTTGCACAGAAGCCTTATAAATAGTGAGATTTACCCTTTCTCCTTTTGATTTGGCGGGCCAAATCAAAAGGAGAAAGGGTAAAGATGGCTGTTTAGAAGGCTTTCTTCAAAAAGATTTCAACAAAGAGTCTGTCTATTTCGCTATTTATTCGCGAGTTATCTCGACAACTCTTTGAAAAATAGCCTCATATCCAAACACTTTTTTGAAACTGTGCTTTGTAATTTTAACCGAACTCAGGTTAAAACCACATTATCAAATTAAACATAGAGTCGCCAACAATTACCAAAGGATTCGGACCATGGCAAGAATCTAAAGCTGCAGATAATTAGTACTTAGGAATAGCGATAAAGGGTGAAGTAAAGCCAATTACCTCGCCTGATTTCATATCCAATTTAGTTTATTTCTAAAAGAATTTCCTAAAAATAACTTTAGGGTCTAGTCTTTCGATAAATATAGATTTAGGACTAAACTGGCGCTACCCCCTAAGGTGTCGCGCTCATAGCTCCGACTTAATACCAGGCTATTGGCGGTCATCGCACTTACCTCATAAGTGGTTGAGCCAGTTATGGGATCATTAATACTAAAGCTGTTTTCACTTAGAATTTGAAAAGTTCCGGCCCCTGCAAGGTAGAGAGGGTAACTAGTGGAGGCCACCTCCATATTCGTGTTTAATAAGTAGGTGGTCGTTTTGGTGAAGGATTCAAAAAGGAAATTACCATCTGTGTTGGTGCCAGTGCCTGAAACGGGAAGGCTGCCTAAAATGGTGCCTAGGCTGCCACTATAATCTGCGCGTGTAATATTGAAATTGCCTTTGAGAACGGTAGATAAAGTTGGTTCGCTAGTGGCGTTTTCTTCATCTTTTTCACAAGATGATAATAAGCTAATCGATAAAATAAGTAGGCCTAAACGGAGAATGGTCTTCATGAGAATATTTTGAGCCGCCAAGATACTTAATCAGACGATTGTTTCCCCTTTTTTAAATTCCAAAACTGTAATTTCCGGCCAAATGCCTACCCTTCCTGGGAAGGCTAAAAAGCCAAAGCCACGATTTACATAAAGGTATTTCCCCATTTCTTCGTATAAACCCGCCCATTTGGGATAGCGATATTTTACAGGGCTCCATTTTATCCAGCCCGGAATTTCAATGCCAAATTGCATTCCATGGGTATGTCCGCTTAAGGTAAGTGACATTTTTTTAGGATAGGTTTTTACAATTTGGTCGAAATGCGAAGGGTCATGTGAAAGCAACACGTGAAAGTCATTCGCATTGGTATCGGCCGTAGCCTTATCTAAATCGCCATGTTGCACGAAACCACCAGTTCCCCAATTTTCAACACCCACTAAACGGAAGCTTTCCCCGTCTTTTTCAATCAAGCGGTTTTCGTTACGCAAAAGATCAAAGCCAATGTCTTTATGCGTTTGATAAAGCTTCTGCATATTGGCTTCTTTCGCTTGCGCAGATGGCCAAGTAACATAATCGCCGTAATCGTGGTTGCCCAAGATGGAATATTTACCCATTGGTGCTTTTAACTTAGAAAAGACTTCCTTCCATGGTTCCATTTCATCAGCGCTATTGTTTACTAGATCGCCTGTGAAAACAATCATATCACTTTCCTGCTCATTAATCAGGTCGATGCCATAGGCTATTTTCTCGGCATTATCGAAGCTACCACTGTGCACATCCGAAATTTGCGTAAGGGTAAAACCTTCGAAGGCCGCCGGTAAATCGGGGAAGTAAAGGGTTTTCTTTAAGACTTTATAGTTGTACTTACCTTTGATAACGCCGTATAAAATTCCGGCAAAAGGAATAACCGCTATACCGAGCGCAATCTGACTGACAAACTTTCGGCGCGAGGGTAGGAAAGATTCAGAATCAGAGCCCGAAAACTGTCCTGCAACACCTACTAACATGCGGGTCACATCTTCCGTTAGGAGGAATAAACTGATAATTAATTTAGGAACAAATAAGAGCACGAAGCTGGCCATTACCACTTTAAAAACAGGGTTTTGTGGACCAGAACTACGATCGAAATTTAAAATAGTATAAAGTACTAAGATTAGGAAAAGTACCGAAACAATCCAGTAGCCGTAACGAATCCAAACTTGGTCGCGCGACAGGGTTTTAAAAGCTTGATAGGCGTAAATGTCTACCAGACTAAGTAAAACGAGGGGTAATAAGATTCTGAATAACACGTATAGATTTTTAGGAATAAACCGCTTGCTGCGGAAATTGTGCACGGCGGCGAAATTAAAGTATTAATCTTTAGGGCAGACAGCTTTTGCACTAGGCTAGATGGTTTTTGAAATGGCAGATTTAAATCTAGCAGATAGGCAGAGTATTTACGGGCCGTAGTGGTCTCAGTGCTATTTAAGCTATTCATCCCTTTCTCGATGGCTTATTAATCTTATTTTCGTGCTTCATAAAAAAGTCTATGTCTAAGCCTACATTATATTTACTTGACGCCTTTGCTCTTATCTATCGCTCTTATTTCGCCTTCATAAATAACCCGCGAATCAACTCGAATGGATTGGATACTTCGGCGATTTTTGGTTTTACAACCACCTTGCTTGAGATTTTAGAAAAGAAAAATCCCTCGCATATTGCGATAGTTTACGATACCAGTGCGCCCACAGTACGACATATAGAGTACGATTTGTACAAGGCCCAACGCGAAGAAACTCCAGAAGGAATAAAGGTGGCCTTTCCATACATCCGAAAAATGGCGGAAGCCTTTAACATTCCCTTTTTAGGGGTAGATGGCTATGAAGCCGACGATGTAATTGGTACCCTTGCCAAGCAGGCAGAGAAAGTGGGTTACGAGGTGTATATGATGACGCCCGACAAGGATTTCGGGCAGTTGGTGAGTGAAAATATTTTTATGTATCGTCCCGGTCGCAGCGGTAATCCGGCCGAAGTATGGGGTATTGAGGAGATTAAGGCCAAATTTGATATTGATAATGTAGACCAAGTGGTAGACTACTTGGGCATGATGGGTGATGCGGTGGATAATATTCCTGGCATTCCTGGAGTTGGTCCCAAAACGGCATCGAAGCTTTTAAAGCAGTATGGCTCCATGGAGGGGATGTACGAGAAGGCGGAAGAAATTAAAGGGAAATTAGGTGAAAAAATTCGTGACAATAAAGAGCAAGCGCTGCTCTCTAAAAAGTTGGCGCGCATTATTATAGATGTGCCCATACAATTTGAAGAGTCGAGTTTTAAAAAGGATCCAGCCGATGTAGAAAAGATTCAAGAGCTTTTTAAAGAATTGGAATTCAGAGCTTTGTCGCGCAGAGTTTTAGGAACAGACGCTACGGCAGATGCCCCCCAAGGCGATGTAAAGATTAAGGCCAAAGACACCGGTGGACAAATGGATATGTTCTCAGCTCCCATGGAGGAAGGCGAGGAGCAGACGAATAGCAGCAGCTACCAAAATTTAGCGAATAGTGAGCACCTTTACCAATTGGTGCAACACCCAAAGGAGCGCAAGGTTTTGCTGGAAAACTTATTAAAGCAAAGGTCGGTTTGTTTCGATACCGAAACTACTAGTTTGGATGTGCAAAAAGCAGATTTGGTAGGACTTGCCTTCTCGTATAAGCCCGGACTAGCTTATTATGTGCATCTACCGCAAGGGCAAGAAAAAACGATTTTGGAAGAGTTTAGACCCTTCTTTGAGCATCCGGAAATTGAAAAAATCGGACAGAATTTGAAGTACGATCTCAGCGTTTTGCATCAATACAATATGCCGGTTAATGGCCCCCTTTTCGATACCATGTTGGCCCATTATTTAATCAATCCCGACATGCGCCATAATATGGATATCATGGCGGAAACCTATCTAAATTACCAGCCACAATCTATCGAAGAGTTGATTGGTAAGAAAGGGAAAAACCAAAAAACCATGCGTGAGGTCGATCCTGTTTTAGCGGCCGAATATGCTGGGGAAGATGCGGATGTCACCCTTCGTTTAGCGCAAGTTTTTAAGGAGAAATTAGCCGATAGTAGCGCCGCTAAAGTCTTGGCCGAAATTGAAACGCCTTTGGTGAAAGTGTTGGCGAAAATGGAGATGGAAGGCATTAACCTCGATCGGGAAGCTTTATCGCGGCTATCTGAAGAACTAGCGGAAGACATTGCGAACCTTGATAGGGAAATTCACGAGCTGTCGGGTAATCCCGATTTTAATATTGCATCGCCACGACAATTGGGTGATGTACTTTTTGGTGAAATGGAGTTGATTGCAAAGCCGAAGAAAACCAAAAGCGGACAGTACGCCACCGGTGAGGATGTGTTGCAAGACTTAGCTAAAGATCATGAGATTATTCAAAAGATTTTGGATTATCGCCAAATGGTTAAACTCAAAAGTACTTACGTAGATGCGCTGCCGGATATGGTAAGTGATGTAACCGGCAGAATTCATAGTAGCTTCAATCAGGCAGTGGCGGCTACGGGTCGTTTAAGTAGTAATAATCCTAATCTCCAAAATATACCAATCCGCACCAAGCGTGGACAAGAAGTGCGTAAAGCCTTTATTCCTCGTGATGCAAACCACGTGATTTTAGCGGCAGATTACAGTCAGATTGAATTGCGCTTAATTGCCCAGCTTAGTCAAGAAAAAACTATGATGGAGGCCTTTATAAACGGGGAAGATATTCATACAGCCACGGCGGCCAAAGTTTTTGGGCTTCCCCTAGAGGATGTAAGTAGGGAGATGCGTAGCAATGCGAAGACGGTAAATTTCGGTATTATTTATGGCGTAAGTGCCTATGGCTTAAGTCAGCAAACCAGTTTGAGTCGCGGCGAGGCCAGCGATATAATTAAGAGCTATTTTAAAACCTACCCAGGCATCCGCGATTATATTGAAGCTCAAAAAGAACTCGCCCGCGAGCAGGGTTTTGTAGAAACTATGTTAGGCAGGCGTCGCTATTTAAAAGATATTAATAGTAGAAATGCGGTGGTGCGCGGACACGCGGAACGCAATGCTGTTAATGCTCCTATTCAAGGCTCGGCGGCCGATATTATTAAAATCGCCATGATTAATATCGATCAAGCCCTGGCGCCCTTTAAAACCAAAATGCTTTTACAAGTTCACGATGAATTGGTTTTCGATGCCCCCAAAGAAGAATTGGAGGAAGTAACCGCATTAATCGTTGATAAGATGCAAACGGCCGTAAAAACCGAAGTGCCCTTATTGGTAGAGAGTGGTTACGGTGCAAATTGGCTAGAGGCGCATTGATGTTTAGTACTTAGTACGCTGCGCTTTTACTATTTAGTAGTTAGTATGGCTTGGAGATTCAATGGTTCCATAGCCATGCGATGTATCGCGTGGGTTGGTGAAAAGGGAAATTTAATTGTAATTCGGCATTTTGTAGAAACGCGATTTATCGCGTCTAACAATTTTTTTGGAGTACAACCTTGTACAAACAGATGCAAAAAGCCCCCTCTACTAATCAAAGAAGAAGGGGCTTTTGTATAAAGCTTAATAATCTACTCGATAATCAGCTTTTCACTGAAATTGGTACGATCACCCTTTATATTAATAAGATATACACCAGTGCTTAGCTTTAGGTCTAACTGAGTTTCAAGGCTTGCGCTCTTGGTTTGTAAGCTTTGATTATAAACCAATCTGCCGCCAAGGTCTACAATTTCTAAATTAAGATGATTGTCTAATAAGTCGCTCATCTTAATAGTAAGTCGGCCATTGCTGGGGTTGGGGTAAAGCTTAAGATCAGCAGCGCCAAATTCAGAAAGGCTCACATCGGTTCCTTGTCCGAAACGAATATTATCGATGTAGAAATTATTACCACCACCATTATTAAATACAAATTTGATTAAGATGGGATCGTTTTGAACATAAGCGTCGAAGTTTAGGGTTTCCGTTGTCCACTGGCTTGGGCCATTAGGCACAAAGTTACCGGTGGTATTAGGGGCAGTGCGTAAGCGGCCACTGTTGTAGAAGCGTCTTCTAATCCAAGTGTCACCGCAATCGCGTGATACGAATACTTCTAATTCATCGCTATTATCATTGGATTGAGCGGCAAAAGCATAATCGAAATATAAATTAAGGTTAGATCCACCCGCCGTAGCAATAGCGGGAGTGATGATTTCATCGATATCACCACTTGCATTATTATTTACTTTCTCTAAAACCAGGCAATTACTAAGATGAGAGCCCGCTCCGCTAAATGGTTTAAAGGGATTTTGGTCTTTATCAATAATGGAAACTACGCCCGGAATGCTGCCTGATTCAAAGCTTTCCACCCATGTAAGATTAAAGAAAGGGTTAATAGAGCTTTTAACGTTTATGTAGCTTGTTAAAGTTGTACTGTTAGACCCTGCGCTGTTACTCACGGTGAGGCTTACATCGTATTTACCAGGGTTAGCATAAGTTACGGTAGGGTTTTCGGCAGTGGAAGAGCTAGGCGTTCCACCGGGGAAAGACCAACTCCACGTGCTTGGAGTGCCATCTTCTGAAATGTCGTTGAACTGAACCACTTCATTTACGCAGACCACATTTTTAGGGCTTTCTAAAATAGCGGTTGGTGTGCAAGCAGGTGGGTTTACTACTCCGGTAGCAATCAGGTTCGATTGAGAAACAAGGTTTGCTCTTAAAGCGTTGCTATTAATAACTGCTCTGGCTCTCGCTTTTTGATCGGCGGTAAACATATTTTGGCAGTTGGTATAGTCCATGTAGTTTTCAATCTGATCTGGTAAGTCTGGATTGTCAGAGTTACAAGAGTTAATGGGGGTACAGCCGTTGTTGTCTTCAAAAACAGGAGGAGTGTCTGCGCAATAATCGCCGCTAGTGGATCCGCCTACGTTTCCTACGGGGTTTGATCCACCACTACCCGTGCAGCCACCTTCAAAAGGATGGTGTAGGGCAAGGTAGTGACCCACCTCATGAGTTAGTGTGCGTCCTGGATTACCTGCTGCCGTGCCTATGGTTCCCAGCTGGTCATGTCTTAAAATTACCCCATCGCCTGAAACGAGTGAGTTGTTGCGGGGGAAGAAGGAGTAACCCAGGGTATATCCTTGAGGGTTAGAAGGCAAGGTGTTGGAGACGTTGCGAGTGACCCAAATATTAAGATAATTATTGCGATTCCACTTTATGATTTTAGAGCCCTCATCGCCCGAAAGCGACTCAAGACTTTGCGTGCGGGTAATACCGTCGGTGCAGTTTCCTTGAGGGTCTTTTTTGGCTAGGGCGAATTCTATTTCGAAATCCGCTGCTACGGGTTTAAAAATTGCACGTGTTTGCGAGGTATCTGCATTTTGGCGGCGAAAATCTTCATTTAGTATTCTTAGGCCGTCTTCAATTTGAGATAAAGAAATATTATCCTGTGAGCTAGCATAAATGATATGGAATACTACGGGTATAGTTACTACTGTAGCAGCAGTTTTGTTATCCTGCATTTTCATTTCTGCAATTTTGCTCTGAATTAATTTTTCAGTCGCAATTAGAGCTTCTTTTTGAGCAGGGTCATTCATTTGCTCCTGATAGTAATGATCAAAAGCACACTTTTCATGATTTACTTGTTGAGCCGCACTAGTAAAACTCAGAGTTACTAATACTGTTAACAAGAAAAAAAACTTGTTCATATTTGAGAGAATATTAGGGAAATAAGACAGCAAATATAAGCTTTGTGTTGATAGTGGAAAGTTAGCTGTGTACAAGCCTTTTAATTTTCAACGATTTATGGTTAATAAGGTTTGGTAAAGTGAAAATTATTGTTGTAAATTCGCAGCCCCTTTTCGGGGGAGTAGCTTTACTCAAGGTAACGTTTTAAATATTAAGTAGTTGTGAATACAATGAGTTACAAAACAGTGTCGGCGAACAGCCAAACTGTTGATAAGAAATGGTTAGTAGTCGACGCTGAGGGTCAAACCCTAGGTCGCCTTGCATCTGGAATCGCGTTTTTATTACGCGGAAAACATAAGGTGAATTTCACCCCACATGTTGATTGTGGAGACAATGTTATCGTGCTTAATGCCGATAAAGTTGTTCTTACTGGACAGAAAGCTACTGAGAAAGAATATGTTCGTCATACTGAGTATCCTGGTGGTCAGCGTTTTACTACCCCAGCACAGTTAATGATGAAGAAACCTACGAAGGTTTTGGAAAATGCTGTGAAAGGTATGCTTCCTAAAAATCGCTTAGGTAGTGAGTTGTTTCGCAATTTACACGCCTTTGTTGGTACTGAGCATCCTCACGAGGCTCAGAAGCCAGAACTAGTTGACATTAACACAGTTAAATAATAAGGAGAGTATGTCTGTAACTCACACTATTGGAAGAAGAAAGAAGTCTGTGGCTCGAGTTTTCTTAAAAGAAGGCTCTGGCGTAATCTCAATCAACAAGAAAGATTATAAAGACTACTTCGACACCGCTGCCCTTCACTACAAGGTGGAGCAAGCGTTTTTAATCACCGAAACTACTGGTAAGTATGACGTCATGGTAAACGTTGACGGCGGTGGTATCACTGGTCAAGCCGAAGCTATTCGCCTAGGAATTAGCCGCGGTTTATGCGTAATCAATCCTGATCACCGCATCGCGTTAAAACCAGAAGGTGTTCTTACGCGTGATCCACGTATGGTGGAACGTAAGAAATTCGGTCAGAAAAAAGCGAGAAAGAAATTCCAATTCTCGAAACGTTAAGAATTATCTATTTGGGTTTAGTATCCAAATCCGAGGGGTTAGTATTCTACCACCCTGGGGTTGTAATTAGTGAATGTAAACAATTAAACATCTCATGGCAGATCAGTTTGTAAAAGAAATGTTAGACGCAGGAGTGCACTTCGGTCACTTAACGCGCAAATGGAATCCCAACATGGCTCCCTATATTTTTATGGAGCGTAATGGTATTCACATTATCGACTTGTATAAAACACAAGCAAAATTAAACCAAGCCGCAGAAGCTCTGCAGAAAATTGCCGCTAGTGGTCGCAAAATCATGTATGTAGCAACCAAAAAGCAAGCGAAAGAAATCCTTGAGGTTCAGGCTGGTGGCGTTAATATGCCTTATATCACTGAGCGTTGGCCAGGAGGTATGTTAACCAACTTCATTACCATTCGTAAGGCGATCAAAAAGATGCAAAACATCGATCGTATGAAGGAAGATGGTAGCTATTTAACCCTTAGTAAAAGAGAGCGTCTTCAAGTAGATCGTCAGCGTGACAAGTTAGACAGACAGCTTGGGTCAATTGCTGATATGACTCGCTTGCCAGGAGCTCTATTTATTATAGATATCAACAAAGAACACATTGCGGTAAAAGAAGCTCGTAAATTGGGTATTCCTACTTTCGCAATCGTGGATACTAATTCAGATCCTAATCAAGTAGATTACGCGATTCCAGGAAATGATGATGCTACTAAATCTATTAATATTTTAGTAAGCAAAGTAACCGACGCTATTCGCAACGGTTTAGAAGAGCGCAACTCTGATAAAAACAAAGCAAAAGACGCTAAGATTAAGAAAGCTGCCGCGAAAGTTGGCGATTCTGATGTAGATGCCGACGAGGCAGCAGAAGATTAATCTATTCTTAACTTAGAGTATGTAATATTTAGAAGGGATAAATTAAATTTTGTCCCTTCTTTTAATTTTTAGAAATCAACATTAAATACAAATACAAATGGCTAATATAACTGCAGCAGACGTAAACAAGCTCAGAAAACAGACCGGAGCCGGTATGATGGATTGTAAAAAGGCTTTGGTTGAGGCCGAAGGTGATTTTCAAGTAGCAGTAGATATTCTACGTAAAAAGGGGCAAAAAATTGCCGCTAACCGTGCTGATCGTGAGGCAACCGAGGGTTGTGTACTTTCAGGTGCTTCAAGCGACAACGCTTTTGGAGCGGTACTAAGCCTTAACTGCGAAACTGATTTCGTAGCAAAAAATGACAGCTTCATTGATTTAACTACGAGTTTATTAAACTTGGCTATCGAGCATAAAGCAGCCACTAAAGAGGAACTTTTAGCTCTTGCTTTTAATGGCATGACTGTAGCTGAGAAATTAGTTGAGCAAACTGGTGTTATCGGTGAGAAATTAGAAATTGGATCCTACGAGATAATAGAAGCTCCTTATGTAGCAACTTACATTCACGCTGGAAACAAATTAGCTACTCTTGTAGGCTTAAGCCTAGAAGCTGAAGACGCGGGTAAAAACGTGGCGATGCAGGCAGCAGCTATGAATCCTATTTCTTTGGATCGTGCTGGTGTTAGCGAAGAAACCATAGCTCGCGAAATCGAAGTTGGTAAAGACTTAGCTCGTCAAGAAGGAAAGCCAGAGGCAATGCTTGACAAAATTGCGGAAGGTCGTTTAAACAAGTTCTTTAAGGAAAACACTTTAGTAGAACAAGATTATATCCGTGATGGTAAATTATCGGTGGCAAAATACTTACAGTCAGTAAACGCTGACTTGAAAGCGGTTGCTTACAAACGTGTAGGTTTAGGCGTTTAGGTCTAAATTACAATTCTCATACAAGGAGCCCCTTTGATTCATTTCAAAGGGGCCTTTTTTTTAGGATTCCATAAGTTGGATGCGTTTTTTTATAAAATAAAACTGAGCGTAATAAATAAAAAAGCTTCCTTGGCTAGTTTTTCGGCATTGCATAGAGCAGCAAGGAGTAGACTCGTTTTCTTTTGTTGAAAATCTAATACTGTAATTTTAGATCGGACTCAGGTTTGTATCTTTGCGTTAAATACCAATCATAATCCATCATGAAATACAAACGTATCCTTCTAAAATTAAGCGGCGAATCTTTAATGGGCGACCAAGAGTACGGAATTAATGGCGATCGCTTAAAAGACTACGCTGAAGAAATCAGACAGGTTGTTGAAAAGAACATAGAAGTGGCTGTTGTCATTGGTGGAGGAAATATTTTCCGTGGCCTAAAAGGAGCCAGTGAAGGTATGGATCGCACACAAGCAGATCATATGGGTATGTTGGCTACAGTAATTAATGGCTTGGCTTTGCAAAGTGCCTTAGAGGTAGCGGGTGTGAAAACCCGTTTAATGAGCGCCATTGAAATGGATAAAGTGGCTGAGCCATTCATTCGTCGTCGAGCTACACGTCACCTAGAAAAAGGTAGAGTAGTAATTTTTGGTGGTGGAACTGGAAACCCTTACTTTACTACTGATACCGCTGCTACACTAAGAGCAATTGAAGTGGATGCGGATGTGATTTTAAAAGGTACACGCGTCGATGGTATTTATACTGCTGATCCAGAAAAAGATGCAACCGCAACCCGTTACGAATCAATCTCCTTTAAGGAAGTTTATGATAAGGGATTGAACGTTATGGATATGACGGCTTTTACTTTAAGTAAAGAGAACGATTTACCGATTATTGTTTTTGACATGAATAAACCTGGAAACCTGCAAGATTTAGTGGATGGTAAAAAGGTAGGGACCTTAGTTGCTAATTAGTTATTGTTTTAAATTATGGAAGAGATAGAATTAATTTTTGAGGAGACAGGCGCACACATGAAAAAGTCGCTTCAACACTTGGATAAAGAACTTTTAAAAATTCGTGCCGGTAGAGCTAACCCTGCTATGTTGGAAGGTGTGCGTGTCGAGTATTACGGCTCTCTAGCTCCTTTATCACAGGTTTCTAATATTTCTACCCCCGATGCGCGTACCCTAGCGGTGCAACCATGGGAGAAAGGCTTAATCGGCGAAATAGAAAAAGCGATTATGAATGCTAATCTTGGCTTGAACCCACAAAACAATGGGGATATGGTAATGATTAATATTCCGCCTCTAACCGAAGAACGTCGTCGCGATTTAGTAAAACGCGCACGCGCAGAAGCCGAAGAAGCAAAAATTGGTATTAGAACAGCACGTAAAGATGCCAATGATATGCTTAAAACAATTGAAGGCGTTAGCGAGGACCTAATTAAAGATGCGGAAGAACGCGTTCAAAACCTGACCAATAAATATTCTGCTAAAGTGGAAGAGGTGCTGGCGGTTAAAGAAAAGGAAATTATGACGGTTTAAGCTTGACGCTTAAGCTTTTTAGTATAACCTTCTACACATAAAACCATTTCTCCTTTGGGGTTGTGGTCATCGCACCAAGAGGCAAGCTCCAAAAGTTTGCCTCTTTTTGTTTGCTCAAATTTTTTGGAAATCTCTCGGCTAAGACTAGCTTCCCTTTCGGGACCAAGGTATTCGGCTAAATCGCGGCAGGTGCGTGCGATGCGGTGGGGAGATTCGTATAAAATAATTGTGCGCGCCTCTTCACTTAATTCTTTTAGTTTAGTCTGACGGCCCTTTTTTACGGGTAAAAAACCTTCGAAGCAAAAGCTGTGCGCTGCTAAGCCGCTATTGACCAAGGCAGGCACAAAAGCGGTAGCTCCTGGTAAACAGATTACTTCAATATTTAAGGCAATGGCCTTGGCTACCATTAAATAGCCGGGATCCGAAATAGCGGGTGTACCCGCATCGCTAATTAAGGCAATTTGCCGACCAGCTTCTAATTGCTCACCTAATGATTCGACCGCTTTATGCTCATTATGCATATGAAAGGACCGAAGTGGCTTATCAATTTCGAAATGCTTTAACAGCTTACCTGAGGTGCGGGTATCTTCGGCTAAAATGAGATCCACTTCCTTTAAAACCCTAATCGCTCTAAAGGTCATATCTTCTAAGTTGCCAATAGGAGTAGGGACAATGTATAAAATACCTGCGCTCATTTAAAATTCTCTGTAGTTTAAGTTTTCGGCGGGATCCCAAAATAACTCTTTAAAATTAAGCACTTGATCGTCCGCTACCCTAATGCCTTCTGCTTCTAATAATTCTGCCATTAGTTCGGGAGGACTAAAAGCGTGTTTGCCGCTTAAAAAGCCATTGCGGTTTAAAACGCGATGGGCGGGCAAGAAATCTAATACCCCACTTTGCTTAAGGGCGAAGCCAACCATTCGCGAGCTACGCGCTGCTCCTAAAAATTTTGCAATCGCTCCATAGGAACAAACTCTACCGGCTGGTATTTCGCGCACCACGCTATATACTCGCTGGTAGAAATCTCTAGGCAAAGCTGAAGCGGATATAGGTTATCTTTTTACCCTCATTACGGAACTTCTCCTCATAATAGGTTTTTACTTCCTGTAAAAGCGATTCTTCTCCCTTCTTCAATTGCTTATCAATGTCGTGCATTACTTTGTGAATGGGGAAGCCCATCAGCTGCAGCAAGCCAAGCGTATAACCGTGTAAAAATTCGCTATCGGTTTTAAGATGAATCAAACCACCCATTTCTAAAATGGACTGATAGCGCATTAAGAAGTTAGGATGCGTAAGGCGGTGCTTAATGCGGGTATGTTTTATTTGCGGATCAGGAAAGGTGATCCATATTTCCGCAATTTCGCCCGCATCGAAGCAATTGTCAATAAGCTCAATTTGGGTGCGAAGGAACGCAACATTTTTGAGGCCTTTTTCTTTGGCTTCGGTAGCTCCATACCAAATGCGGGAACCTTTAATATCAATACCAATAAAGTTTTTTTCGGGAAAACGCTGCGCCATGGCCAAGGTATATTCTCCTTTACCACATCCCAACTCAAGCACAATGGGTTTGTCATTGCCAAATAACTCCTCTCCCCATTTGCCTTGTAAGTCTAAACCTTTTAAAACTTCTTCCCGTTTCGGTTCTATTACATGATGCATTGCCTTATTTTCGGCAAAGCGTTCTAATTTTTTACGCGCCATAGGGCAAAAGTAGTTTATTGACTTTTTTATTTATCGCTTCCATGTCAAAAAGGATAGTTTATGGGGTATTAAATTGGGGCTTAGGTCACGCCACTCGCTCTAAGCTGGTTATTAAAGAGCTTTTAAAGCGAGACTATGAAGTATTGGTGGTTTCTGATGGGGAGTGTTTAGCTTGGTTACAAAACGAGTTTCCGCAATTAGAGTTTATAAATTTCCCTGCATACAATGTACGTTACAGCAGCAAAAACAGCCAGTGGCTAAAACTCGCCTCACAATTACCTAAAATTAATGTAGCAGTTAAAAGAGAGCGGGCACTGTTAAGAGATATTGTAAAGAATCGCCAGGTTGATGGCATTATTTCCGATAATCGCTTAGGTTTTTTTCATCCCGATATTCCCTGCGTTTACCTCAGTCACCAGTTAAAACTTTCGTTTGGATGGGCTTCAACTTTAGCCAGTTTAGCCCACGCTCATTTTATTAATAACTTTAACCAACTTTGGATTCCCGATACAGAAGATCACCTTCTGGCGGGTAATTTAAGTGTACCCGATCACATTAAAATTCCCTTTAAGTATGTGGGGCCTTTATCGCATTTTAGTTTTTCCAAATCAGTGGTTGCGGGCGATTATACCGTGGCTGTTTTAAGCGGGCCAGAACCACAAAGAACCTTATTGGAGAAAAAGATATTGGAGCAATGGAAGCCTCAAATGAATCGTCTTTTATTAGTGCGAGGCAGCAACGAAACGGGTATTCCATTGAATGTGCAGGATAATATTATGATTTTTCCGCGCTTGGAAACGGATCGTTTACAAAGTTTAATCTCGGGAGCGCAATTAATTATTAGCCGTTCGGGTTATTCTTCCATAATGGATTATTACAAGCTGGATAAAAATGCACTTTTAATACCTACCCCTGGTCAAGGTGAACAGGAGTATTTAGCTAAGCATCTGCTGCAGCATAATCGATTTTATTCGGTAAGGCAAAAGGATTTACAGCTTTCGCAAGATTTGGCCAAAGCGAGTACCTACTTCGGATTTAGTCGTGTTCAGCAAAAACAAGAACACGCTAATTGGGATCAATTATTTAGCCTTTTTTAAGGGTAAATGAAAAAGTAGAACCACGGTTTTCGCTGCTTCGCACATTAATACTTTGCTTATGTGCTTCTAAAATATGCTTTACAATAGATAAACCTAGTCCCGTGCCACCAGCATCGCGTGATCTACTCTTATCTACGCGGTAAAATCGTTCGAAAATCCGCGGCAAATCTTCTGAAGGAATACCGCTACCATTATCGCTTACCTCGGTAAGGATGTGTTCATCCATATCGAAAAAGCTTACTTCAACCTGGCCGTTTTCATTACCATATTTTATGGCATTGCCAATAAGGTTAATCAACACTTGCTCAATTTTAGATCGATCTGCCATTACCATTACGGCTTTATCATTTTCTCTTTTCACGCTTAAGCGGATGAGTTTTTTCTTGCTTGGTGCTTCTAAAAGTTCAATTACGTCCTTAACCAAAAGCACTAGGTCAAATTTCTCGGCAAAAACTTGCACGCGATCCGATTCCAAGGCGCTGATGGTTTCGAGGTCGTCGATAATATTGATCATCCTATCTACCGACTTGTTGGCGCGTTTTAAATAGCGACGGTTGATTTCAGCATCGTCAATGGCGCCATCAAGGAGAGTAAGTAAATAACCCTGAATATTGAAAATAGGGGTTTTTAGTTCGTGCGAAATATTACCAATGAATTCGCGGCGGAAGTTTTCGCGCTCTCTTAATTCGGCAATTTCATTACGGTTTTGATCGGCCCACTCAGAAACTTCACGTGTTACTATATCCAAATCCGTAGAACGAATTATTTCACGTTCGTCGAAGTCAGAGCCCACTTTAAGTTCGTGGATATTTTTATAGATAAGTTTAACCTTGCTGTAGATGAAGTTTTCTACGCCCATGCGGATTAACAAGAAAGAAATTAGGGTAATGGCAAAAGACAAGATCCCCGTAATATAATAAGGTACGCCTTGAATATTATAGATTAACCGCAAAAGGGTGGTAATCCCAAATGTAAGCCCACCAATAGAAAGGGCAATGATTAGAGCCAAGGTTAAGGGCTTGTCTAAACGCATGGAAAATTAACTTTCAAATTTATAGCCTACTCCTTTGACGGTTTTAATAAACTTCTCGCCAATCTTCTCGCGCAATTTACGAATATGTACATCAATGGTTCGGCCGCCAACTACTACTTCGTTGCCCCAGATTTTATCTAAAATTTCATCGCGATGAAATACTTTACCAGGCTTAGAGGTAAGTAAAGTTAGAAGCTCAAACTCTTTACGGGGTAAATCAAGTTTCTGGTTTTTTAGGCGCACTTGGTATTTATCTAAATCGATAAAGAGAATGCCAAAATCTTGGATATTCTCGGCCTCAACTTCACTGCTTCCGTTTTGCGCGTAGCGACGTAAAAGTGCTTTAATACGACTAATTAAAACTTTGGGCTTAATGGGTTTGGTGATATAGTCATCTGCGCCAGCGTCGAAACCTGCCACTTGAGAATAGTCTTCCCCACGCGCCGTTAAAAAGGCAATTAGGGTGTTTTCTAAGACGGGGGTTTTTCTAATTTGATCGCAGGTTTCAATGCCATCCATCCCCGGCATCATCACATCTAATAAAATAAGATGCGGTTTTTCTTTAATGGCTTTTTTAAGTCCATCTGCACCATTGCTGGCTTTTAAAACTTTAAACTCTTCCTTCTTGAGGTTATAACTAACGAACTCTAAAATATCGGGTTCATCGTCTACTAAAAGTATGGTATAGTCGCTGTTGTTCATTTTCTTTTTGATTAACGCTGCCAAAAATAGCCATTAATAAAGCCTAGTTGGGCAGCTTAACAAATCGTTAATCTATATCAATGTCTTATAAACTGGTATATACTGCGGGGCAGCCCACTAATTTAGGGCCTTTTGATAACTAAAGCCTAAAAAATCCATCTTAAAAATGTTAAGCTTAAGCTTTAAACTGGCTTAACACGGACTTAACAAGACCGCTCTTTATTTGCGACAAGAAAAAACAACAATATTTCTCCTAATGAAAAAGTTTAAATTATTTGCTTTATCGGCTTTAGCCGCTTTCACAATGGCTTCTTGTGGCGATGATGAAGTTGTCCCAGAAGTTACTCCAGAAAACGATGTTGTCGCTGTTTCAGGAAGTATCACTAGTGATGTTACCTGGACGAAAGATAATATCTACCGTTTGGATGGCCGTGTGTTTGTAGAAAACAACGCTACTTTAACTATCGAAGCAGGTACCATTATAAAAGCTTCCCCTGGTCAAGCAGCTTTCTCTTCTGCTCTAATTATTACTCGTTCGGGTATGATTAACGCTCAAGGTACTGCCGCTGAGCCCATCATCTTTACTAGTAGTGCTGATGCAATTGAGCCAGGAATGATTACTTCTCCGAATATGGATCCTTCTACTAGAGGTCTTTGGGGTGGTGTAATCATCTTAGGTGAGGCTCCAATTTCAGCTCAGAACGATAACGATCAAGATGTTGCTGAATTGCAAATCGAAGGTGTACCAACTTCTGAAGATGCTTTATACGGTGGTAATAATGATGCTGACAACAGCGGAACCTTATCTTATGTTTCTATTCGCCACGGTGGTACAACTATCGGTGATGGTAACGAAATTAACGGTCTTACTTTAGGTGGTGTAGGCTCTGCTACTACTATCAATAATATTGAAGTTACTGGAAACGCTGACGACGGGATCGAGTGGTTTGGTGGAAGCGTTAGCTTAACCAATGTTTTAATCTGGAACTCAGGTGATGACGGTTTGGATACTGATCAAGATTGGATTGGAACTTGTTCTGATTTCATCATCGTTACTCCTAATGGTTCTGCTTTCGAATTAGACGGTCCAGAAGGTTCATTAAACCGCGGAACTCACCAATTTAACAATGGTGTTGTTTATGCAGGTGGATCTATTGGTGACTTAGTAGACTGGGATGGCAATACCAATGCCGGTGTTAGTAATGTATACTTCTTCGGAATGGATGCTAGCTATGTTGACGGGGTATCTTCTTTCGGCGGTGACGGTACTGGTACTAACTCTGGTTGGGAATATACTTTAACCACTGGTCAGGTTGCTGATTCAGTATTCCAAGGTGTACCTACCAATATCCTTACTGCAGTTGGTGCGAACCAAAACACCGTAGGTCCTGATGCTTCAACCTTTGGTTGGACATGGGCTGGTGCTTCTGGAGCATTGAGTGGATTAGGTTTATAAATTATTTCAGAACAAAAGAAAATAATAAGCTTGCCCTTTAGGGGCAAGCTTTTTTTGCATTTTAATATATTTTCAATTTTTAAGGATTATGAAATTCCTAAAATTAGCTGTAACCTTTATTATCTTCTCAGCACCCCTAGTTCTTTCTGCCCAAAAGGGTACCATAAGAGGTCAAGTAATTGACGGGGAAAATGGCGAGCCTCTTTTTAGTGCCAATGCGGTAATAAAGGGAACAACCAATGGAGCAACCACCGATTTTGACGGAAACTTTGAGCTGAGCGCCGAAGCAGGTGTTTATACCATCGAGTATAGCTTTATCGGGATGTCTAGCCTTTTGGTAACTGGCGTTACAGTTATTGCCGGCGAGGTTACTGTTGTAGATGCGGTTAAATTAGAGCCAGCTAGTAGCCAATTAGCTGAAGTTGTTATTACTTCCGAAGCCGTAAGAAACTCGGAGGCCTCTTTGGTTACTGTGAAGCGTAAGTCTACCAACTTGATGGACGGTGTTTCTGCAGCAAAGCTTCGTAAAACAGGAGATTCTGATGCGGGTGATGCGGCTAAAAGGGTAACTGGTGTTTCGGTAGAAGGCGGTAAGTATGTGTATGTGCGCGGATTAGGAGACCGCTACACAAAAACGATGCTTAACGGTGTAGATATTCCAGGATTGGATCCTGATAAAAACTCGATTCAAATTGACATCTTTCCCACTAACTTAATTAGTAACCTTACTGTACTTAAAAGTGGTTTGGCCGAATTACCCGCCGATTTTACCGGAGGAGTAGTAAATATCGAAACCAAAGAATTTCCCAGTAAGAAAATTTTGGATGTTTCAGTTGGTGTTACTTATAATCCAACTATGCACTTTAATAGCGATTACCTTACCTATGAAGGCGGTTCAACTGACTTTTTAGGATTTGATGATGGTACGCGTGCCATTCCTAGGGCAGATGGTAGCGGATCGGTGCCTTTGTTTGACCCTAACGCAGATGTAGAAAGGTTCAATAAAAGCTTCAATAAGACTTTAGGCGCGGTGCCTACCACTAGTATTATGGATTACAGCTTAGGAATATCCATGGGCGATCAGTACAAACTAGATAATGGTAATAAGTTGGGTTATATTTTTTCTGCTACCTACGATAATTCGCGGGTACTTTATGATGATATTGTTTTCGGTGAATACCAACGTTCGCGTTTTTCCGACGAGTATGAAATGATTGAAGCTAGCACTCAAACTGGAGTAGTTTCAGAAAACACGATTCTTTTAGGGGGTTTAGCGGGTATTAGTTATAAGACCTTTAGTTCTAAATACAAGCTTACCTTAATGCACCTGCAAAATTCGGTTTCGAAAGCGGCGCAATTAAATATTGCATCCTTAGACGGTGCCGCTCAGGTTTCGGATTACGAAGCTTTTTCGAATAACTTAGAATTTAATCAGCGTGCACTAACTAACGCTTTGTTAGCGGGAGAACACTATTTAGATGGCGGTGATTGGGAAATAAACTGGACTTTAGGTACTACTATATCTTCCATTCAAGATCCAGATATTCGTAAAACGGCTTTCTCAATTAGTAGGGGTGACTCAACCTTCGATCCAGGTGAAGGAGGTTTACCCAGCCGTATTTGGCGTTATTTAAATGAAGTAAACCAAGTTAGTAAGGTTGATGTCAGCCATGAGCATCAATTATGGGGTCGCGACTCTAAATTAAAGTTTGGCGCTAGCCATGTTTTCAAGTATCGCGATTACGTAATTTATCGCTACAACCTCCAACAATTTAGTGGCACTCAGCTTGTTTTTAGTGGCGATGCTAATGAAATTTTAATAGACGATAATTTATTTCCTAACGGACAATTATACTATAATCCCGAGCAGTTAGCAGGTAAAGGCAATCCCAATGAGTATCAGTCAAATATTAATAATTTTGGATTTTATGTTTCAGAAGAGTTTAAACCAACCGAGCGTTTAAAGACGGTAGTTGGTTTAAGAGCTGAGCTTTTCCAACAGCGTCATACTGGGCGCGATCAGGTAGGTGCCCAAAATCCGAATGATCCGAACGCCAATATTTTAGATAATGCTTTAGTATTAGACGCACTGGATTTATTTCCTTCAGCTAACGTAATTTACGCGCTTACCGATGATCAAAACTTAAGAGTTTCGTATTTCCGCTCCATCGCTCGCCCTTCTTTTAAGGAGTTGTCTTTTGCCCAAATTTTAGATCCAATTTCTAACCGAACCTTTAATGGAGGGCTTTTAATCTATCAAAATGACTGGGATGGAAATTTAAGGTCCACGCTGATCAATAACTTCGATATTCGTTGGGAACGATTTTTTGATGGAGCCGATATTATCTCTTTCAGTGCTTTTTATAAAAGCTTCGATGCGCCTATTGAATTAGTACGTATTCCTACCGCTTTACGCGATTTTCAACCTCGTAACGTTGGTAACGGTACTTTAATTGGAGGCGAATTTGAATTCAGAAAGGACCTCGTTATTCTTAGCGAAGCATTGAGAAATATTAACTTCTCGGGTAACTTTACCTATACCTATTCTCAAATTGATATGACAGATGTAGAGTTTACCGCTCGTAAGGGCACGGAGAAAGAAGGTCAAAGCATTGAGAATACACGTGCAATGGCAGGGCAGGCGCCTTATATTATTAATGCGGGTTTCAGTTACGATAAATCGGAAAGTGGCCTTAGTGCTGGTGTTTTCTATAATGTGAAAGGTCGCACCTTAGAAATTGTAGGAGGGAACCTAGCGCCAGATATTTATACTGAACCTTTCCATAGTTTAAACTTAACGGTAAACAAGCGTTTTGGGAAAGATGAAAAGTCGGCACTTAATATAAAGGTGGCCAACTTGTTAAACGACCGTCGCGAAAGCTTTTTTCAAGCTTATCAGGCAACCGAACAAATATTTACCGGCTGGGCACCAGGCGTAGCGGTTTCTATTGGTTATACTTATAGTTTCTACTAACTTACTACATGAAAGAGAGTTTAAGCTTAATAATGGCTTAAACTCTCCTTCTTTTTAAATCTGCACAAAATCATACATTTGCAGCTTAAATTCCAACAATGAAAATTAAAAAGTTATCCGTATTATTTGCTACGATTGGAGCAAGCTTGATTAGCTATCAAGGCTTTACCAATTCTGGCGGCGCTCCTGCTGGTAGAAATGGTTCTCCGCAAAGTTCTTCAACTTGTGCCACCGCAGGTTGCCATACTTCCGGAACTATCACCAATCAAACCATTACAATTAGCACCAATATCCCCGCCAGTGGATATCAAGCAAATACCAATTACACAGTTACCGTTACGGCCAATGATGGCTCAACAATGAATGGAACTATTGGTTTCCAAGCTTCTATTGAAGACGCCACTGGTCATGTTGGAACTTTAAGTTCGGCTAGTAATAACGCTCAAATTAATGGTAGTTATGTAAACCATACTGGTGCTGGAAATGCTTCAAGCATGGGTGTGAATACTTGGACTTTCGACTGGAATCCAGGTGCAAACCCTCCAGCTAATGCCATGATTTATACCGCGGTTAATTTTTCTGATGGAAATGGTGGTCAATCAGGCGATAATATTGGAACACAAACTTTGGCATTGAGCCAGTTTACAGCGGTAGTTTCAGCTCCTTGTTCTAAGCCCTTCTTCTCAGAATATATTGAGGGAAGTAGCAATAATAAAGGATTTGAAATTTACAATCCCACTGGTGCGCCCTTAGACTTAGGCCCCTATAAAGTTTACTTATCCGGTAATGGCGGTAGCTTCACCAATGAATTTAATTTAAGTGGAATGCTAGCCTCTGGTGCTGTTTACACTATCGTTGCCAATCAAGCAGATCCAACCATGTTAGCCATTGCCGATACCGCTTTGGCTTTCCCATCGGTTGCACATTTTAATGGTGATGATGCACTTTTCTTAGTAGATACTACTATGAATGATACCCTTGATATTATTGGTGTAATTGGTATTGATCCAGGTTCTGGCTGGACCGTAGGTTCTGGTTCTACCGCCAACAATACTTTAGTAAGAGATACAACCATTAATATGGGTCAGACTGACTGGACTATCGGTGCTACCGAATGGTCTGTTCAGCCGTCTAATACTTTCAACTTCTTTGGAGCGCACGCTTCCATGTGTATCGCTTTACCATGTACAAAGCCTTTCTTCTCAGAGTATATTGAGGGAAGTAGTAATAATAAAGGTTTTGAAGTATATAACCCTAGTAATGCTCCCTTGGATCTTGGCCCTTATAAAGTATACTTATCTGGTAACGGCGGTAGCTTCACCAATGAATTTAATTTAAGTGGAATGCTAGCCTCTGGTGCTACTTACACTATTGTTGCTAATCAAGCAGATCCAATTATGTTGGCAATTGCCGATACCGCTTTAGCATTCCCATCGGTAGCGCATTTCAATGGTGATGATGCTCTATTTTTGGTAGATACAGTAATGAATGATACTTTGGATATTATTGGTGTAATTGGTATTGATCCTGGTTCAAGTTGGCCAGTGGGCACAGGCTCTACGGCTAATAATACTTTGGTTAGAAATATGAATATTTCTGCAGGTCAAACGGATTGGGCGATTGGTGCAACCGAATGGACGGTAAACCCTAGTAATACCTTTACTTTCTTCGGTCCCCACAGTTCTTCTTGTGTGAATACTTCTCCTATGGTTTCTACCGCAAACTTTGTAACCGCCACGGGTACTTTAGTTTCGGAAGCGGCTGGTACTTTCACAGTAGAAGTGAACATCAACCCTGTTTCGGCTACTAATGATACATTAAGTATTATGCTTACGCCCGGTTTAGGTTTAACTACTGCAGATGGAACAGTTATGCCTATGCCCAATGCTTTAGGAATTTTAGAATTAATCATTCCTGCGGGAGAAGATTCAACCGGTTTCGTATTTACGATTATCGACGATGCCATCTTAGAGGGCAACGAAACTTTATACGTTCACATGGTTAACGCTTCTGCCAACCTTGCCATCGGTATGTCGGATTCTATCGACCTAATTATTGAGGATAATGATCAAATTATTCCTCTCTATAATATTGCGGATCTAAAATCAGTAGATGCGGACTTTATCGCTGATTCCTTAGGAGTAGAGTGTAAAATTGTTGGAACTGTTTACACAGATGACTTTGATGGAAATGCGGGTTATAGCTTCTACATTTACGATAACACTGGGGGCATGAATGTTTTCAACTTTGTAGATGAGCCCGGTGGTTATCAGGTAAATCGCGGCGATTCGATTCGCGTATCAGGTGTGGTTGATTTCTTTAATGGTCTGACGGAACTAAAAGTAGATTCTATCACTGTTTTAGCTACGAATAGAACCTTAAAGCAACCTACTCAAGTTTTCACACTAGATGAAAGCACCGAAAGTGAGTATATCCGTCTCAATGGCTTTTACTTAGTAAATCCTGCAGGATGGCCTGCTTTCCCCGGTTCTAGTGTAAACCTAGATATAACCAATGGTGTTGATACACTGGTAATGCGTATCGATAGCGACACGGATATAGATGGTTCTACTGCTCCCACGGGTTACTTTGATGTAATAGGCGCTGGTGGGCAGTTTGACTCTTCTGTTCCTCACGACGAAGGTTACCAAATCTTCCCACGAGATACTATGGATATTATTCCTGTTACTTTACCTAGCTTATATATTAGTGAGGTTATGCCAAGTGCCGGTTCTAACCTTCCCGCTACTATTAATGGCGATTGGTTTGAAGTTAGAAATAATGGCAATAGTGCCGTAGATTTTAACGGATTTAGTTGGGATGATGAAAGCGCTACTGCTGGAACTCATACCATTGGTACTAGCATTTCTTTACCTGCAGGCGAAGCGGCCATTTTCTTAGATGCGGCTAGCACCCTTGATGTAAGCGATTGGATCGCAGAATGGGGGCAAACAGGAAATAACCTAATCGTTCTTAATACGGATAACCAGTTTAACGGTTTCAGTGGTTTAAGCTCTAATGGTGATGCGGTATTCTTATACGATGATGGTGGTCGATTAATTTCTAGCGTTTCCTATGATGGCGCTGCAGTTAATGCAGGTGTATCACTTGAGTTTGATATGAGTGGGATGTATTTAGGAAATTCCTCTGGCGGAAACAATGGTGCTTACTCAAGCATTAATGGCGATGTCGGTAGCCCAGGTGATATGAACCCTAATTTTAGTTTAAATGACTTAGTTAAGGCCAACATCAGTATTTTCCCTAACCCAGCAAGCACCTACTTCACTATTGGTACTGAAAACAATGCCGAAAAAACTATTGAAGTACGCAATGTTAATGGTCAATTGGTTAAAACTGTAAGTAGCACAGATTTAGAGGTTAAAGTAAATACCGAAGCTTTAGCAGCTGGTGTTTATATGCTAAATATCAAAACTGCAGACTATAGCCTAACCCGTAAGTTGGTTATTCGTTAATAATTTGAATATACAAAAGGAAAGGGGCCCTTTTGGGGCCCCTTTTTTTAATTACTGAAAAACTTGAATTTCCCTATCTTAAATATTCTCTCCATTATTGGTGCTCTAGGTCTCTTTATCTACGGGATGAAGGTGATGAGCGAAGCTATTCAAAAAGTAGCGGGGGCCAAGCTGCGCAGTACTTTACGTACTATGACCGCTAGCAGGGGCATCGGGGTGTTTACAGGTTTTAGTGTTACGGGAATTTTGCAATCGTCCTCGGCAACGACGGTAATGATTGTGAGCTTTGTTAATGCCGGACTGATTACTTTAGAACAGTCGGTGGGTGTTATTATGGGTGCCAATTTGGGTACAACAGTTACTGCTTGGATTGTGGCCGTATTAGGGATGGGCAAGTTTTCTATTTCGCAATTAAGTCTTCCCATTTTGGCTTTGGCCTTTCCTCTGATCTTTCTGTCTAAAGAAAAATTGCGCTTGTACGGTGAAGCAATCTTTGGCTTTGCCATCCTCTTTTTGGGTCTTTCTTTTATGCGCGAGTCCTTGCCCGATTGGCAAGCGAACATGGAAGCTTTAAACTTTTTAAAGCAATTCAATTACGAAGGAAGCAGCTATTTATCTGCTTTACTTTTAACAATATTATTTGTTCTACTGGGCACAGTAGTTACTTTCTTTTTACAGTCGTCTAGCGCGGCTATTGCCCTTACTCTGGTGCTTACCGCAGAAGGGTTTGTTTCTTTCCCATTGGCTGCGGCCATTATTTTAGGGGAAAATATAGGTACCACCATTACCGCTAACATAGCAGCCGTAGTAGCGAATGTTTACGCCAAGCGAGCGGCTAGGGTACATTTAATTTTTAATGTACTTGGCGTGCTTTGGGCCATTTTCCTTTTTCCATTTTTCCTCAATTTTGTAGCAACTTTGAGTGAGCTGATTTTTAATGGAAACCCTTATAAAGACGATGCGGTAATTGCTCTGTCTTTAAGCTTATTCCACACTTTATTCAATCTTTTCAATCTTTTACTCTGTTTAAATTTTGTACCGCTTTTGGTGCGGATTGCCACTTGGATGGTGCCCTCGCGAAATACAGAAGATGAGCTTTTTAATCTAGATTATATTGGAAGTGGCTTAATGGCAACTCCCGAACTTTCGATGCTGGAAGCACGTAAAGAGCTACTCAACTTTGGCGATTTAATTCGCAAGGCTTACAAGTATATTCCATTGCTAATTGTAGAAATGGACGAAAAGAAGCTTAATCAATACGTAGAGAAACTAGAGAAATACGAAGACATTTCCGATCGCATGGAAATGGAAATCTCTAATTACCTCAGTAAGATTAGTCAAAGTGAGTTAAGTACTTTTGGGAATAATCGAGTGCGAGCGATGTTAAACGTAGCCAATTATTTAGAGCGCATTGGTGATATTTATTTAGAGGTGAGCCGCAACCTAACCAATCGCAAAGAGCAGAAAGCCTACTTCACGCCTGAAATGCGCAACAGTGTTCTGCGCTTATCACAGCTAGTTTCGCAAAGTCTCGACTTAATGGTTAAGATAATCGACAGCTCGGATGTTAAAGATTATTATGAAAGCTCAGTAAAGGTTGAGCGTGAAATTAATAAGCTTTTTGCAGCGCTCAAGGCAGATTATATAGAGAAGGTTGAAAAAGGTAAATACCGCATTCAGAGTGGCATGTATTACAGCGATTTACTAGCGGAAATGGAACGGATTGCCGACCATGCCGCCAATATTAGTAGTACCCTTTCTTCGAGCGATCTACAAAATTAAATCCCAATAGCCGGACTGCTAATTCGGGTGCTTTTGTTACCAGCAATGTCTATTAGTTGCAGTTCGAACTTTATCGAATCAGTAGCATTTAAAGGATAGTTCGAATAGTCGAAGGGCGTGGTGATATCGCCTTCTAAAGTTTTATTTTGACCAATGGGGGTAAGGTTTGGTAGGATATTGTGGAAGGGTAAACAACTATCGCTAGGAGGGATTTGGCGGAACTGCCCATTCACTTTTTCGTAATAGTAGATAAATAGGTCAAAGCGTTCTAAAAAGCTCGCGTAATCGCTTAAAATACAAGTATCATTACTGCCGTTTATATCCTCGCGACCAATGTCGCCATCGCCATCGGTAAAGTAAACCGTGAGGTCAATTACCCTTCTATTATCAGCACTATCGCCCAAGTATTTTATTTTGGCCGTTCGCCACTGCAAATTGGGTTGGTCAACAAATTTTTGATTTTGCTCACAGCTAACAAAAGCAAGTCCAAGACCAATTAAGAGTAGTAGTTTTGTAGGGTTAATTCGCATATGTTTACTAACGTTCATCAAGCAATAAAGTTATCCGACTATGGTCGCCTTAAAAATACGATTTTAAGGACGACTGCGTTGGATTTCGCGGAAAATGCTTTGGCTGTATTCCGGCTACAGGCAGAACACAATCCCGTGTACCGTCGTTGGATAGAGCTTTTAGGCCTTAATCCCGCAAAGGTTGCAAGCATAGAAGACATTCCTTTTATGCCAATCGACTTTTTTAAATCGCAGTTGGTAAGTCTGTTTAGCGCATCTGCCCCCGAGCAATTTTTAAGCTCTGGCACCGGAGGCTACGGAAGCAGCAGGCACTTGGTGCACGATATCGACTTCTACGATGAGGTTTGCCGCACTATCTTCAAATCATTTTATCCACAGAAGGATGAATTTTTCATAGCCGCTCTTTTGCCTTCTTATTTAGAGCGATCGGGTTCTTCTTTAATTAGGATGGCGCAGGATTTTATCAATCACTCGAAAGATAGCGATTCGGGTTTTTTTCTCGATAATCTCGAAGAATTAACTACACTTTTAGCAGAAAAAAAGAAGGCCCATGTGCCGATACTCTTACTGGGCGTAAGCTTTGCCTTATTGGATTTGGCGGAAGCATATCCACAAAATTTAGCGGGTAGTATCATTATGGAAACGGGCGGTATGAAAGGGCGACGGAAGGAAATGATACGAAGCGATTTACATGACATTCTGAAAGCGAGCTTTCAGGTGAGCACGATTCACTCGGAGTATGGAATGACGGAACTATTCTCTCAGGCTTATAGCAAAGGCGAAGGGTTTTTTGAATGTCCGCCCTGGATGCGTGTCTCGGCGAGGCAGTTGGAAGATCCATTTAGTCCAGTAAAATTGGGGAAAACAGGAGCTCTAAATATTATTGATTTAGCTAATATAGATAGTTGCGCCTTTATTGAAACCCAAGATTTAGTGCGCGTTAATGAGGATGGTAGCTTTGAAATATTGGGACGATTTGATCGGGCCGAAGTTAGAGGCTGCAATTTGATGGTTTCTTAAAAAACTGAATTCGATGTATAATTAGACCTCAGGTCACTTATAAATAGTGGCTTATAACAAACGATAAGAGCAAGGTCTGCGTTATGGCAGAGTAAGCATCTTGCGAAAGCATAAAAATTTTATGAAAAACACATTCTTGATATTAGCCCTTTTGGGTTCTCAATTTTTAAGCGCTCAGCTAACCGAAGAAAAGGCCGCTTTCTCTGAAAAACCGCGTGGAGAAAAAAGTTTTGAATTGGAGGCAGGTGAATTATTTTACAGCTTTGAAGGTGACGATGGCTGGTACAAAGCGCGCAAAGAGGTTTATTTTACAGCAGCTGATTTTGCCGATAAAGAGATTTTAGCGGGACGTAAATTGCTCAATAAAGAAGGAAAAGTAATTGGTAAAAGCATCTTGCCCTTAAAGCTTTATGAAATCGATACGATTGAGGCCTTTCGTGGTGAAAACACTTACCGAGGAATTATTCAGGCCTATATCTATCAAACTAATATTGAGGAGCGCAGCATTCCCGAAGAAGAGATTTCAAAAATATTTACCGTAAAAAACCGCAACGAACAGCAAGAGCGATTTCAGGCTTTATGGGAGTTGCACAATGCAGAAGAGGTTTCCTATGGCGATTTAAATGCTTTTGTAATTCGCGAGAACAACCGCACTTCCGCGGAAGAAAAAGATTTTCGTGTGATCATGGTTTTTCGTGGATCCACCAGTCCTTATGCGGTAATAACTAATGGTCATACTATCACCGCTCCCAAAGTTAAAGACAGCTGGGAGGACGGTGAGTTTAAAATTACCTATTTCTATAAAGCTACCGATAAGCAGCGTGAGGTGATGGAAGAAATTTTATTGGAGAATTTGGCTTTGTAATTTACCTAAGCCTAAGATTTTAAATTAGAATGATAGCAAAAAAAAAGGGGGACTGTTAAATCAGTCCCCCTTTTGAGCTTTATAAAATTCGAGTTAGCCTATACTAACTTTATCAAGAAATAATTCTTTTTTCCTTTTTGAGCCAATAAATATTGATCGGCAATAGTATCGCTCAAATCTACCTGCTTATCTAAGGAAACTTTAGCCTTATTCAAGCTTACTCCATTGGCCTGTAGCATTTTGCGGGCTTCACCCTTAGAGCTAAATACCTGCGTTTCTTCCGCAAGGAGGGTAATGATATCTAAGCCTTCGCTTAGTAGCTCCTTTTTAATTTCAAATTGCGGTACGCCGCTAAAAATTTCTAGCAAAGTGCGAACACCAAGAGTTTTTAAGTCTTCCTCGGTGCTCTTGCCAAACAAGATTTCGGAAGCTTTAACGGCCATTTCCAACTCCTTAGCGCCGTGTACCATAGTGGTTACCTCTTCCGCTAATTTGCGCTGTAAGTCCCTTTGATGAGGCGCTTCGTTATGTTCCGCCACGCGTTGCGCAATCTCTTCTTGCCCCAGCATGGTAAATATTTTAATATACTTCTCCGCGTCGGCATCGCTGGTGTTTAGCCAAAATTGGTAAAAGGTATAAGGGCTAGTATATTCGGCCGAAAGCCAGATGTTTCCTTCTTCTGTTTTACCGAATTTGCCACCGTCGGCTTTGGTAATTAAAGGACAAGTAAGAGCGAAGGCTTCCCCGCTTTCTTTGCGTCGAATTAATTCGGTGCCAGTAGTGATATTTCCCCACTGATCTGAACCGCCCATTTGAATTTTGCAATTGTACTCACGGTAGAGGTGCAAGAAATCGTAACCCTGTACTAATTGATAAGTAAACTCGGTAAAAGACATGCCCTCACCCTCGCCGCTAAGACGTTTCTTAACCGAATCTTTGGCCATCATGTAATTTACGGTAAGATGTTTACCGATATCACGGATGAAATCCAAGAAGGTGAAATCGCGCATCCAGTCGTAATTGTTAACCAGAATAGCCGCATTGTCTGCTTTACTATCAAAGTCGAGAAAAAGGCGCAATTGCTCTTTAATAGCATTTTGATTATGACGCAAAGCGGCTTCATCTAGGAGGTTACGCTCTTTGCTTTTGCCAGATGGATCACCAATCATTCCCGTTGCTCCGCCAATCAGGGCTAAGGGTCTGTGGCCCGCATTTTGGAAGTGCTTCAACATCATTATACTAACTAAATGACCGATGTGTAAAGAGTCTGCTGTAGGGTCAATACCCACATAAGCGGAGGTCATTTCCTTAGCGAGTTGTTCATTGGTTCCGGGCATGGCGTCATGCAACATGCCGCGCCAGCGTAATTCTTCTACAAAATTGCTCATGGTTCTACTTAAAGGCTCACAAAATTAGAGCTTAGCGCTGGAAAGCCCTATAAATTTCACAGGGTATTTTTTAATATCAATACATTTAGCAGCATTATTTGCGAAAAAATGCTTGAAATTAATTTCTTGGCTACCTTCGCTTAAAAATTAGAGATGCGGTATGCAGTAACGGGAGCCACTGGTTTAGTAGGTTCACATGTGGTTTACAGTTTGCTTTTGCAAAATGAAGAAGTGGTAGTACTGCATCGGGCCCAATCTAATAAGGAGTCCTTACGGAAGGTCTTTTCCTATTATAGCAAAGAGGCGGAAAGTTTATTTGCCAAAATAGAATGGCAAGAGGTCGATCTTTTAGATGGCAGCGATTTATATACTATTCTCCCCGGTGTAGATATTATTATGCACTGCGCCGCCACGGTAAGCTTTAATCCGCGCGATTTTCAAAGCACAGTAGTCGATAATCCAAAAATTACCGCAAATGTGATTGATGCTGCCTTAGTCGCTAAGGTTAAAAAGTTTATTCACGTTAGCAGCGTGGCAGCTTTGGGACGTAAGCCAGGCGAAAATCGTCTTAATGAAAATAGCTTTTGGATTGAGAGCGACGAGAATTCTAATTACGCCATTGGTAAGCATGCCGCCGAAATGGAAGTATGGCGCGGTAGAGAAGAAGGTCTAGCGGTAGCCATCGTTAACCCCACCATAATTCTCGGTCCGGGTAATTGGTCGCAGGGCTCAGCTGCTTTAATTAAAAATATTGCCGAAGGATTTAATTATTATACCAAAGGCATAAATGGGTTTGTAGATGTGCGTGATGTTGCCGCAATCATGTTGCGTTTGGCCACGACGGATATAGAAGGGGAACGCTTTGTAATAGTTTCGGAAAACCGCTCCTATCAAGAAGTCTTTGCGATGATGGCGGATGCCCTAGGTGTAAAAGGACCTCAAACTGAAGTAAAACCCTGGATGAGCGCACTCGCTTGGCGTTGGGAAGCCTTAAAAAGCAGGATAACTGGCAAGGCGCCATTGGTAACGAAAGAAACTGCGCGAACTTCCTTAGGTTTTTATTATTATGAAAATGATAAGGTGAAACAGGCCCTTGACTATGAATTTATTCCTGTGGAAAAATCCATTGCCGATTTAGCTAGCTTTTATCAGCAGAAATAGCAGTTTTCTTTTGGGTGGCGCTCGAATCTATTTCTTGTTTTGGCGTAACTTTAGACGTGTCAATCACCTCTACCTGAGAGTTTGATGCGCCAATTTCAGGCTCTGTCACTGCTTCAATCTCGCCTTCTACAGCGCTACTCATCGTGCTTAAATTGGTGAGCACCTGCTCGTAAAGAACATCCATCTTCTCGGCATTGCGCGAGTAAAACCGAAAGGAACTATCGTACTGCGATTCCCGAATATCATGCTTCTCCCAAAGTTTCATATAATGATCTAGGGCGTAAAGGGTATCGCCTAAAACCTTTTTACCAATGCGAGATCCTTCAATAATATGAACATCGGTTAAGATGTTTATCATCTTATCCTCAGAGATAACCCAATCGGGAATATCCGCTGTTTTCTGGGGTGCTTCGGGGGCGCAGGCCATTAAAAAGGCTGAGCTAAGAAGTAGATAATATTTAAACTTCGCGATCAAATTCTAGTCTTTGAGCGGCTTTGTTTTCGGAAACTTTTCCGTTTTCATATACAAGGCTACCGTTTACCAAAGTATGCGTTACTCTCGCTCTAAAAGTGGTTTCTTCAAAAGGCGACCAGCCGCATTTCGAAAGGATATTGTCTTTACTTACGCGCCAAGGACGAGAAGGGTCAACAATACAGATATCAGCCCAATAGCCCTCTCGTAAATAACCACGCTCTTTAATATTGAATAAAATAGCGGGATTGTGACACATTTTCTCTACCAGCATTTCAATGCTCATTTTGTCGTCGCGCACAAATTCCATCATTGCAGGAACCGCATGTTGTACCAAGGGTCCACCGCTCGGGGCAGATAGGTAAGGGTTGTTTTTTTCTTCTAAAGTGTGCGGAGCGTGATCGGTTGCAATTACGTCGATACGTCCGTCTAATACTGCATTGAAAATAGCCTGACGGTCACTTTCGTCTTTTACGGCCGGGTTCCATTTTATAAGACTGCCTTTTTCAGCATAATGATCACTGTTAAACCACAAGTGATGAATACAGGCTTCTGCGGTGATTTTCTTTTCCGCTAGCGGTAGTTTATTATCGAAAAGCTCGCATTCTTCGGCGGTGCTAATGTGGAACACATGCAAGCGGCTCCCGAATTTCTTGGCCAATTCTACCGCAAGACTGGAAGATTTTAAACAAGCTTCACGACTGCGAATTAAAGGGTGCATCGACATGGGAATAGCTTCTCCATATTTGGCTTCTGCTTCCGCAAGATTGGCTTTTATAGTGGCTTCGTCTTCGCAGTGTGTAATAATCGGGAGATTTACTTGCGAGAAGATTCCTTCCAAAGCTTTTAGATCGTCAACCAGCATATTACCAGTGCTGCTTCCCATAAAAACTTTTACGGCTGACACCCAGCGAGGATCTACTTTTTTAAGTTCTTCGAGGTTGTCGTTCGCGCCACCAATATTAAAGGCATAGTTGGCGAATGACTTCTCGGCAGCAATAGTATATTTAGCTTCTAACTTTTCTAGAGTAGTAGCCGCAGGTTTAGTGTTGGGTTGCTCAATATAAGAAGTAATTCCGCCAGCAATAGCCGCACGCGACTCACTGTAGATATCACCTTTATGAGTGAGGCCTGGCTCGCGGAAGTGAACTTGATCGTCGATAATTCCTGGCAGAACATAGCTTCCAGCGGCGTCAATAATTTGGGTGTCGCTATCTCGCTGACTTAAGTTTGGAGAAATTTTAGCGATACGGCCATCTTCAATAAATATATCACTTTCGATGGTTTGCCCTTCATTTACGAGGCGGGCATTCTTGATTAATATCTTCTTTTTCATGGTTAAAAAAGCAGGTTATTGGTGGCGTCGTAAAAGACTACGAAGCTTAAGCTTGAGAACGCCAAAAACGGCTTCGTTAATTATACCTGAACTCATTTTAGAGGTGCCTAAGGTTCGGTCGGTAAAAATAACGGGCACTTCCTTTATTTTAAATCCTAATTTATGGGTAATAAACTTCATTTCGATTTGAAAGGCATAGCCTACGAAACGAATCTTTTTAAAATTCATTTTTTCAAGCACTTCTCTGCGAAAGCATACAAAACCAGCCGTGGTATCTTCTACAGGAATACCTAGGATTATGCGCACATAGCGCGAAGCGAAATAGCTTAGTAATACTCGGCTCATGGGCCAGTTTACTACGTTCACTCCTTTTACATAACGCGAGCCAATGGCCATCCCAAATTTTTCTTCCTTGCAAGTTTTATAAAGCAGCTCCAAGTCTTTGGGGTCGTGCGAAAAATCGGCGTCCATCTCAAAGATAAACTGATAATTTCTTTCTAAGGCCCAACTGAAACCAGCTAGATAAGCAGTGCCCAAACCTTGCTTTCCCGCTCGAGGCAGAAGGAAAAGCTTGTGTTCGTATTCGCCTTGCAGGTGCTTTACAATTTCTTGCGTCCCGTCAGGCGAGTTGTCATCCACTATTAAAACATGGTAGTCTGAATGTAGGGCGAAGACCGTGCGAATAATTCGCTCGATATTTTCCTTTTCATTATAGGTTGGTATGACTACTAGCGCTTCAGACAAAGGGTGTAAATATTTAGTGGGCAAAAGTACATATTAATGCTCGTAATAATATTGGCAATAAGTTAAAGAATCTAACTCGAGCGAATATAACGGATGCTTGCCCTTTTTATGGTTTAAAAAAAACCCTGCCTTAGCAGCAGGGTTCAATTTATAGTAAAGTAATAATTAATTATTTATTTGCTACTTGATAAACTGGCTCCTAAGTACTCACGGTTTAAGCGAGCAATATTTTCTAGCGAAATTCCTACCGGGCACTCTTCTGCGCAAGCGCCAACATTAGAGCAGTTGCCAAAGCCTTCTAAGTCCATTTGGTTTACCATGCTGGTTACGCGTTCTTTAGCTTCTACTTTACCTTGCGGTAGAAGGGATAGCTGTGAAACTTTGGCGGATACGAATAACATGGCCGATGCATTAGGACAAGCGGCCACACAGCCTCCGCAACCGATACAGGTGGCTGCATTAAAGGCTGCATCTGCATCTGCTTTGGGCACTGGAATAGCATTAGCATCAAGGGTGTTACCTGAAGTGTTAACCGATACAAAACCACCCGCTTGAATAACGCGATCCAAGGCGGCACGATCTACTGCTAAATCTTTTAGTACTGGAAAAGCTTTGGCGCGGAACGGCTCTACATAAATAGTATCGCCATCCTTAAATTTACGCATGTGCAGCTGGCAAGTTGTGGTGCCAGACTCTGGTCCATGCGGTTCGCCATTAATGTGCATCGAGCACATGCCACAGATGCCTTCGCGGCAATCGTGATCGAAAGCAACGGGATCGTCGCCTTTGTCAATTAATTCTTCGTTGAGCTGATCCATCATTTCTAAGAAAGAGCTGTCGGCACTTACATTCTTAACTTGATAGTCTTTTAAGCTTCCTTTACTGTTGGTATTAGCTTGACGCCAAATTTTTAATTTTAAATCCATGCTTCTAATTTTTTAGGGCTCTAGGCCAATTTTACTTGTAGCTGCGTGTTTTCAATTCAACATTTTCGAAGATCAAATCCTCTTTAATTAGCTCGGCTTCACTCGGGTTACCGGTGTATTGCCAAGAGCTAACAAAGGCAAACTCTTCGTCGCGACGGAGTGCTTCACCTTCTTCAGTTTGAAATTCTTCTCTAAAATGGCCTCCACAAGATTCTTCTCGTGTAAGCGCATCTTGACACATTAACTCGCCTAATTCCATAAAGTCGGCTACGCGCATGGCTTTATCCAACTCAGGATTCATTTCATTTTTAGACCCAGGAACGTTTACATTTTCCCAGAACTCGGCTCTTAAAGCACGAATGTCTTTAATCGCTTCTTGTAAACCTTGGGCATTACGAGCCATACCACATTTGTCCCACATAATTTTACCGAGGGCGCGGTGATAATGATCTACGGAGTGCTTTTTCGTAGTCTTATTTAAAAGTTTGTCGATGGTTTCATTTACTTCAGTTTCTGCAGTAGCAAATGCCTCATGATTGGTGTCAATAGCACCTGTTCTAATTTCTTCTGAAAGGTAATCGCCAATAGTGTAAGGAATTACAAAATAACCATCGGCTAAACCTTGCATAAGGGCAGAGGCTCCTAAGCGGTTGGCACCATGATCGGAGAAGTTGGCTTCACCCAAGGCGAATAATCCGGGAACATTGGTCATTAAGTTATAATCTACCCATAATCCCCCCATGGTATAGTGTACCGCAGGGTAAATCATCATGGGTGTTTGGTAAGGATTATCGTCTACGATTTTCTCGTACATGGCGAAAAGGTTACCGTATTTGGCTTCCACCACTTTGGTTCCTAATTCCTTAACCTGCTCTTTGGTAGGGTTGTCGATACCTTGAATATTGGCTTCTGTTTTCCCGTAACGCTCAATGGCGGCGGCAAAATCTAAATAAACCGCTTCTCCGGTTTTGTTAACACCGAAACCTTCATCGCAACGCTCTTTGGCGGCACGTGAAGCTACATCACGAGGTACTAAGTTTCCGAAACTTGGGTAGCGACGTTCGAGATAATAATCTCTTTTTTCTTCCGGAAGATCGGTTGCTTTCAATTTGCCTTCGCGAATCGCCTCGGCATCTTTAAGATCTTTGGGTACCCAAATTCTACCGTCGTTTCTCAGGGACTCACTCATCAGCGTAAGCTTAGACTGGTGCGATCCAGAAACGGGAATACATGTGGGGTGAATTTGTGTGAAACAAGGGTTAGAGAAAGCAGCTCCTTTTTTGTGGGCTTTCCAAGCGGCAGAACCGTTAGATCCCATCGCGTTGGTAGAAAGGTAGAATACGTTTCCATAACCACCCGAAGCAATAACTACCGCGTGTGCTCCGAAGCGCTCTACTTTACCGGTTACTAAGTTTTTGGCGATAATTCCGCGGGCTTTTCCGTCTACTGTAACTACATCAAGCATTTCGTGGCGGTTGTATAACTTCACCTTGCCTTTCGAAATCTGGCGGCTTAAAGCCGAATAAGCCCCTAATAACAATTGCTGTCCGGTTTGACCTTTAGCATAAAAAGTACGACTTACCTGCACTCCACCAAAAGAGCGGTTATCGAGGGTTCCGCCGTATTCACGGGCAAAGGGAACTCCCTGCGCAACCGCTTGGTCAATAATATTAGCAGATACCTCGGCTAAACGGTAAACGTTGGCTTCACGCGAGCGGTAATCGCCCCCTTTAATGGTATCGTAAAAAAGGCGATACACAGAATCGCCATCGTTTTGATAGTTTTTTGCGGCATTAATACCTCCTTGTGCGGCGATTGAGTGCGCACGACGTGGAGAATCTTGAAAACAGAATGCCTTTACATTATAACCCATCTCCGCAAGGGAAGCAGCAGCAGAACTGCCGGCTAAGCCTGTGCCGATAATGATTACATCAATATTTCTTTTATTGGCGGGGTTTACGAGACGGATGTTGGCTTTATGATTTTGCCACTTTTTTTCTAATGGGCCTTCGGGAATGCGAGAATCTAACTTCATAATCTATCTTTTAATTTTTTGCCATTAATACAAATACGGGAATGATAGCGTAGGCCAAGGGCACAAGAATCGAAAAGGCAGCGCCAACTTTTTTAATTAGCGGAGTATAACGACTGTGGTTAATGCCTAAGGTTTGGAAAGCGCTTTGAAAACCGTGGTACAAGTGAAAAGCTACTGCAGCCATGGCAATTACATAAAGTAATACCATAATTAAACCAGCAGTTCCATCTTGATAGGTTTTAATAACAACGCTAGCGAGGTCTTTGTTTCCGTTTGCATCGATACCAATTTCACCCCAGTGCATCGTATACCAAAATTGGCTCATATGTAAAATGATAAAGGCCAAGATAATTGTGCCTAAAAGACCCATATTGCGTGATGCCCAAATAGAATTACGATTGGGTTTATAGCTTGCGTAGCGCTCGGGACGGGCTTTGCGGTTTTGCATGGCGAGGTATATTCCATCTACTGCGTGAAATAAAATACTAGCGTACAAAAAGTAGCTTGTGATTTTAATGAGCGGGAAACTCGTCATGAATTTAGCGTAGATGTTAAACTGTTCTTGCCCTTCTGTACTGAGGTCGAGAAGTTGCAAATTGCCTAGTAGGTGTACGATTAAGAAGGATATTAAGAATAATCCTGTAAGCGACATCCAATACTTTTTAGCGATGGATGAGCCTAAAAGCCCTGAGTTTGCCATAGTTTGTTGCGGTGTTCTGTGTTTTCGCAAATTTAACAAGTACTGAGGACATGCCAACGCTTAAATTTATTTAGAATGATTACAAGAACTCCTACTGCATAGAAATTGCGAGAGCAGCCTATCTTCTTACCTTTGCGATACATCAAATATTTAGCATGAGATACGATAGAATTGATTCTAAGCTGTTTATAGAAAACCGTAAACGTTTGGCGACGCATCTGCCCGCCGGAGCGATGGCTATTTTTAATGCCAACGATATAATGCCTACCAATGCCGATGGTACCTTGCCATTTGTGCAAAATCGCGATTTATTTTACTTATCTGGCGTAGACCAAGAAGAAAGTATTTTGGTGGTTTTCCCAGATGCTTTTAATCCCAATCATAAAGAAATCTTATTCCTAGTAGAAACGAACGATCAAATTGCTCGTTGGGAAGGAGAAAAACTGAGCAAAAAACAGGCTACTGAGGTAAGTGGGGTGCAAACTATTTATTGGCTAAGCGAATTCGACAAGGTTTTAAGAGAAGTGATCTGTCAGGCGAAGTCGGTTTATTTAAACTCGAACGAGCATTTACGGGCTGCCTCTCCCGTGGAAACCCGCGATGATCGCTTTCGCAAGATGCTTATGGAAAAGTATCCCTTGCAAGAATATGAGCGTGCCGCGCCCATTATGCATAGCTTACGTGCGGTAAAGTCGCCCATTGAAATAGATTTAATGACGAAGGCTTCCGCCATTAATACCAAGGCCTTTTTAAGAGTTATGAAGTTCTTAAAACCCGGCGTAATGGAATACGAACTGGAAGCAGAGTTTATTCACGAATACAAGAGAAACGGCGCTACCGATTTTAGTTATACGCCCATTATTGCCAGTGGTGCAAGCGCTTGTGTTCTGCATTATATAGAGAACAATAGAGAGTGTAAGGACGGCGATTTAGTGCTTTTCGATTGCGGTAACTGGTACGCTAATTATGCTAGCGATGTAACCCGTTGTTTTCCGGTAAATGGCAAATTCACTAAGCGTCAAGCGGAAGTGTATAATGCGGTTTTACGCGTGCAAAAAACGTCCCTCGATTTATTACGCCCAGGTAATCAGTTGCATGAATATCACAAAGAAGTAGGTGATTTAATGACGGCTGAATTAATCCAACTGGGATTAATTGACAAGACGGACGTCAAGAATCAAGACCCAGCTTGGCCGGCCTATAAAAAATACTTTATGCACGGAACCTCGCACTATATTGGTTTAGATGTGCATGATGTAGGTCATTGGGATGTGAAAATGGAAGTGGGTAATGCTTTCACTTGTGAACCAGGGATTTACATTCCCGAAGAAGGTATCGGTATTCGCATAGAAGATGATATCGTAATAGGCGAAAAGGAAAATCTCAACATGACCAGCGGAATTCCCAAGGAAGTGGCCGAGATTGAAGATTTTATGAATAGCTAAGCCATTTTAATCATAATAAAGAGCCGTCTTAGTCGAGAGATTAAGACGGTTTTTTTTTGCGCATCCTAAAAAAGAGTATTAGAATCACTCTCCTTAAATTTGCCAAAATTTTTCATTTGCAGCATTTCGACTTTAGCTATAAGAACACTCAATTTAAAGCATCCGATTCTGAGCAGGGAACAGCGGTAGTTTTTCTACATGGATTTTTAGAAAATCGCTTTATGTGGAATGATGTTATAGAAGCTTTGCCCAAAAAGTACCGTTGCATTAGTCTCGATTTGCCCGGGCATGGTGAAAGTGAAAACCTCGCTTATGTGCATAGCATGGAAGAAATGGCGGAAGTGGTAAAGGCCATGCTCGATCATTTGAAAATTCGTCGTGCCATAGTAGTGGGGCACTCTATGGGTGGTTATGTGGCTTTGGCTTTAGCCGATCGTTATCCCGATATGTTGAAAGGTATGGTTTTGATGAATTCTACCGCCAGGGCAGACAGTGAAGAACGTCAACATAATCGCGACCGGGCGATAAGTTTAGTAAAGCGCAATCCGAAATCATATGTGCGTAATTCTATTCCGATGCTTTTTCGTCCGGTAAACCGAAAAAAGTTTCATGCTGAGCTTAAGCAGGTTAAGGAAGAGGCTTTAAGTACTTCAGCTCAGGGTATTGTAGCCGCTTTGGAGGGGATGAAGATTCGCATTGATCGCGAGGTAATCTTAAACTTTGCGCCTTATCCTATTTTGTTTGTGGCCTCGCAAAAAGATCCTGTGCTGGCTTGGGAACAATTGGAAGAACAGTTTTTTCACGAAGCAGTAGAGCCGCTCATTCTTAGTGAAGGCCACATGAGCCATATTGAGAATTTTTCGGAGCTTCTAGGGGGATTAAAAACATTTCTAGCGAGAAGCTGAGTGCACTTCAAAAAAAATGCCCCACTTCTAGTTATGTGGAGCACTTTCGTAAATATTGTTAACTAAGCGTTTCTAGTTTAAAATTATATTTGCGGTATTGCGGTAGCCAGCATTATCTTTATACCAATCACTATAACTATTGCCACTGCTTTGCGCCCAAGCGTTAAAGAAATTGTAGGCGGTATTAATGGCTTTTTCTTCTTCAGGATAACGGAATTCGTGAATTACATTAATCGCCCAAGGCAGATTATTCTCCGTTCTGTAATAACGTTGGCTGCTAAGGTCGCTGTCATCGTCAAGGGTATTGAAAATGCTAAGATCCATGAGGTCCGTAGGGGCCATGCCTGCCAAATGTAATTCGCGACCGCGATTTCCATCCACAATTAGGAAGGGGTTGAAAGGTGCGCTTCCTAGTAATGCTGGGTCTATAGGGTTGGTAAAGGTAATGATCACGTTTATTTCATCGCCCACGGAAATCGGTTGACCTTGCTCCGTATTTACATATTGACCATTGCCAAGTTTTTGGATATTATCGTAGGCATCATCAAAAACAATTATGGTAGATCCGCTGCTGTGCCCCGTTTCTATACCTTTCCCGTCAAGGTTAATGTAGTTTTCGGTAAGATTGAAGCCGCTTACCGTGCTGATTAAATTAGGGTCTACATTTATTTTAAAGCCGAATCCATTGCGGAAAGAAGCTCCAATTGCCTTAATTCTGAATTTACCTTCTAAGCGAACCACCTTATTAGCCGCATTAGCTATTTGAGTGAAGCGGTAGTTTATTACTAGATCGTTAAAGTCGAAATCGCCTTGTGAGGGCCAAAGATCTTCGAAAGCTAGCGACCCCCAACCAATATCAGAAGGCGTGTATTTTGCCTCTGCGGCAGATGGGTCATTTGGGAAATCATCTAAGGCATCGATCACTCCGTCGTTGTCACTATCAATATTAGCTAAGTCAGCCACCGCACACTTATAAGAACCCAGGTCATTTATTTTATGAGGATAAGTTCCCACAACTGACCAAGCGCCATCATATTTGTCCATTTCGATTAATTTCGATTTTGCATCATTAGTTGCAATATAGAGGCGGTCATTCCTATCAATGGCCATTGATGTGGGCTGAAAGGGCAGATTCTCGGCACTAATTCTTGTGGCATTGGCAGTGTTGCCATTTAGAGCTATGCGATAGAGTCCGGAGAATGTGCACATATAAATTGTGCTGTCTTTAGAAATGGCGATATCTCCCCCTGTTTTATTATCTAAACCCACAATATTGTAATTATTTACAATTTGATTGGTCAATGGATCTATCGTGTACATTTTATTATTGTCATTAGCGATGTAGAGTAGGCTATCTACATAGTTGTATTCCATGCGCGGGTAATTGCCATTAAATGGATTCCCATTTTGTGCTACATGAAAGGTTCCCGCATTGTAGTCGTAATAGCGTAGCGTAGTGCCAGTATTGTAATACATAATGCCTTGCTCTTGATCCACCGCGCATGCAATAGAGCCACCGCCAGCAAGATTAGGCATTGTAGTCGCGCTATAGTCGCCACTTTCAACATCTATGGTATAAAAGCCACCTTGGCCATTTACGGCATAAAGCGTTTCAGAGCAATTCATTGCTTTGCCCGAATTTTTTGTAAATATTGCCGAAGCAGCATTGCCCGATATGTTCGCATAAATGGTGGAAATCACACCATTGGCGTTGCGAATAATTTTAATGCGCTTGCAAAAAGTTGGCACTGAAATTTGTGCTTGAGTGCTAGTGCTTTGTGGGAAAATGCTCGCAATTTTTTCTTCAAGCTGTCCATCAAAAGCGGCAAAAACCGTGTATTTTACCCGATAAGTTTCTTCGTCACTTATATTTAAATTGATAAGGGCGTCGGTGCGGAAGTCAAAATTTGGACTAACCACTAAATCTTTGATCGCAATATTGGGGTCTGGGCTGGAGTTTGTGCTATTGCTATCTTCCTTTTGGCAAGAGGAAAGGATAAAGAGGAAAATCAATAGAAAAATGGAGTTGCGCATAATATGAGTTCTAAACTTCTTGTATGATACGGTAAAATTAGTCTCTATCGGAAGAATCATTGCGCATAATCGTTAAAAAGGGTCTTTTTTTCGATTTACGAAGACAAGCCCAAGCATAAAAAAACCGCTTCCACAAACTATGAGATTTTGGAAACGGTTTTAATCAGGCGGGTTCAGATTTGGTTAAGGTTCAACCCATTTGATATGTTTGGTTAAGGCTTAAAGCTGTTGCTAAAATAGTAGTAGCTTTAAAATGGGGCAATACGTAAAATGCCCTATTTCTTATGGGTTTTGGCAATTTATGACAAGGCTAGAGAGTTTTAGTACTCTGTTAGTGCAAAATGTGAAGCTCTAAAACCTAGTCGGTAAAAGAGTTTCCGCCCAAATAGAGAATAAACTAGACTCTAATTTTTAGTTTTTTTATTCGAACGAATTCCAACCTTGGGCACTAAGCGGAATGTATTTCCCATCTCGGGTAACCAGGTTTTTTTCTTTGCTATCACTTAACATGTGGCCAATTACACTAAGGTGCGGATTACCTTTAATTTTATCGTGATCTTCTAAAGGAATGGTGAAAAGAAGCTCATAGTCTTCGCCACCATTTAAGGCAACTGTGGTCGCATTAAGCTTAAACTCTTCTGCTAATTTGTATACTGTCGGGTCGATGGGGATTTTCTCTTCGTACAATTGAATACCCAATTGTGAGCTTTCGCAAAGATGCAAGGCTTCCGAACTTAGGCCGTCGGAAATATCAATCATCGATGTTGGTTTAACGCCCAATTTGTGCAGTAATTCGGGAATGTCTTTACGCGCTTCGGGTTTCAGCTGACGTTCTAAAACGTATTCGTTTCCGCCGAGCTCTGGCTGAATATCGGGGTTCTCTTTAAAAACTCTTTTTTCGCGTTCTAAAATTTGCAGACCCATATAAGCGCCGCCTAAATCGCCACTAACTACCACAAGATCTTTTTCCTTGGCGCCGGAGCGTAAAACTTCCAGGCCTTCTTCTACTTCGCCAATGGCCGTGATGCTAATGGTTAATCCAGAGTAGGAAGAAGTGGTGTCGCCTCCTACTAAATCTACCTCATACACTTCGCAGGCCTTGCGAATTCCTTCGTAAATTTTGTCGAGATACTCAATGCCAAAGCGATTGCTTATGGCGAGGTTTACAGTAATTTGGGTAGGACGGCCATTCATGGCATAAATGTCGGAAAGGTTTACCACCACTGCTTTATAGCCAAGGTGTTGTGGCGGCATATAGCTTAGGTCGAAATGCACGCCTTCCACCAACATATCCGTACTTACTAAAACACGACCGCTTAAAAATTCCAAGATAGCGGCGTCATCGCCAATACCTTTTATACTGGACGATTGATTTAAGGGGAAGTTTTGCGTTAATCTTTTAATTAAGCCAAACTCGCCGATTTTTTCTAAGCTGGTAAACTCTTCTTCTCTTTCTTCTGCCATTTTGCAAAAGTAGCCAAATAAGCCTGTTTTTATTGTGCTTCAAGAAAGGAATTGCAATCAAGTTCGGGCCAAGATTTAATGATAGCTATGGTTTGGTATAAGTACTTTTCTTGTTTTTTCCCTTGGGTAAAAATCACTTATATCAAGTAAGTGGTGGATTAATCCGTGAGATGGTTTTAGGTGATAGTGGTTTTTTAGATTCTTAAGCTGCTAGCAAGAGGCTGGGAAAGTTGGCACCCGAACGGAAATCAATTCTTAAGATATCGCTTAACTATCAGAATAATGCTGTTGCCTATTTTATAAAGAATAGCGATTGCTTACCTTTGCATTAATTTTGACTAAATCTAAATAGCGTATGATTAAGGTTTCGGATACGGCCAGAAGGCGTTTAGAAAGCCTTCTCGGCGAAAGCGGAAAAGCGTTAGAAAATACATATATAAGAGTAGGAGTAGATAGCGGCGGTTGCAGCGGCTTGTCTTATAAGCTTGATTTTGATTCTGAAATAAAAGAAAGTGATAAACTTTTTGAAGATCAGGATGTAAAGATAGTGGTAGATAAGAAGAGCTTTTTATATCTAATTGGCACTACCTTAGAATATAGCGGCGGGTTAAATGGCAAAGGATTCTCCTTTAACAATCCCAATGCTTCTCGCACATGTGGCTGCGGCGAAAGCTTCGCGGTTTAATTTTTAAATCTCATTATGAAAACAGAAGAGAGTTACCTAGATGAAGTTACCGCTTCGGAATATAAATATGGTTTTTATACCGACATAGAGTCTGATAAAGTTCCTCCCGGTTTAAACGAAGATGTAATTCGTATTATCTCTGCCAAAAAGGGCGAGCCCGAATGGATGACCGAATGGAGATTAGACGCTTACAAGCAGTTTTTGAAAATGACCGAACCCGATTGGGCGAACGTTCATTATACTAAGCCTGACTTACAATCGATATCATTTTATTCGGCACCAAAGCGTAAAAAAGAATTGGAAAGCCTCGATGAGGTGGATCCTGAATTATTGAAAACCTTCGCCAAATTAGGTATTTCCCTCGATGAGCAAAAACGTCTTTCGGGCGTAGCCATGGATGTGGTGGTAGATTCCATCTCGGTGAAAACCACCTTCCGCGAAAAGCTGGGAGAAATGGGCATTATTTTTTGCTCTATTTCAGATGCTATTAAGGAGTATCCGGAATTGGTAAAGAAATACCTCGGTACTGTTGTGCCCAGAAGCGATAATTACTATGCGGCGCTAAACTCTGCCGTGTTTACGGACGGTAGTTTCTGTTATATCCCTAAAGGGGTGCGTTGCCCCATGGAATTAAGTACCTATTTCCGCATTAATGAAGCGGGAACAGGACAGTTTGAGCGTACTCTGTTAATTGCCGATGAAGGTAGTTATGTGTCTTATTTAGAGGGTTGTACGGCTCCAATGCGCGATGAGAATCAATTGCATGCGGCCGTAGTAGAACTAGTGGCTTTAGACGATGCCGAGATAAAATACTCGACCGTACAAAACTGGTACCCGGGCGATAAAAACGGCAAGGGTGGTGTTTTTAATTTCGTAACGAAAAGAGGCATCTGCGAACGCAATGCTAAAATCTCGTGGACCCAGGTGGAAACTGGTTCTGCGGTAACTTGGAAATACCCATCCTGCATCTTAAAAGGGGAAAATTCCGTCGGTGAATTTTACTCGGTGGCGGTAACAAATAATTACCAGCAAGCCGATACGGGAACCAAAATGATACACCTCGGTAAAAACACCAAGAGTACCATTATTAGTAAAGGTATTTGTGCCGGAAAAAGTAATGGTAGCTACCGCGGTTTAGTGAAAATTGGTCCCCGTGCTGAAAACGCGCGTAACTTCTCGCAATGCGATTCGCTTTTAATGGGTAGCAGTTGTGGTTCCCACACTTTCCCTTATATCGAAACACAAAACAAGAGCGCCAAAGTAGAGCATGAGGCAACTACCTCTAAAATTGGTGAAGACCAAATATTTTACTGTAAACAAAGGGGTATCGGCGAAGAAGAAGCCATTGCTCTTATTGTAAACGGTTATTGTAAGGATGTATTAAATCAGTTACCCATGGAATTTGCCGTAGAAGCACAAAAGCTTCTCGCCATTAGTTTAGAGGGTTCAGTAGGTTAAGAATTGTAGAAATAAAGCTATGTTAAAAATTACTAATCTCCACGCTAATATTGGAGATAAAGAGATTTTAAAAGGAATAAATTTAGAGGTTAAACCCGGTGAAATTCACGCGATTATGGGCCCAAATGGCTCGGGTAAAAGTACCTTATCGTCGGTAATTGCGGGTCGTGAAGACTATGAAATAACCGCCGGTCATATCGATTTCGAAGGCGAAGATTTAAGCGACCTTGATGCCGATGAAAGAGCACACAAGGGTATCTTTTTGTCTTTCCAATATCCCGTAGAAATTCCCGGTGTAACGGTTACCAATTTTATTAAAACCGCTATCAACGAAACACGCAAGGCTCGTGGTCAAGAACCCATGCCGGCCAACATTATGCTTAAGCAGATGCGCGAGAAAATGGGCCTTCTGGAAATAGATAGCGCCTTTTTAAGTCGTTCTTTAAATACTGGTTTTTCGGGCGGTGAAAAGAAACGCAACGAGATTTTCCAAATGGCGATGCTAGATCCCAAATTGGCGATCCTGGATGAAACGGATTCTGGTTTGGATATCGATGCACTGCGCATAGTGTCGAATGGTGTAAATAAACTGAAGAGTGAGAAGAATGCGATTATCGTAATTACTCACTATCAGCGCCTTTTAGACTATATCGTGCCCGATTTTGTACACGTTTTACACCAAGGGAGAATAGTGAAAAGTGGCGATAAAAGTCTCGCGCACGAATTGGAGTCTAAAGGTTACGATTGGTTGAAGGAAGAAGCAGCCCTTTAAGTCGAATTGCATAAAATTGATTTAAAATGGAGGCATTAAAAGATAAATTAGAATCGTCTTTCCTCGTTCTTGAAAACGAGTTAAACGGTGAGGCACAGAGTGCCGTACACGCACTACGCCGAGAAGCGTTTCAGCGCTTTTTGCAGATGGGTTTTCCCAGTAAACGCCACGAAGAATGGCGCTACACAAACCTGAAACCCATCTTAAAACCTGATTACCGTATCTTCCCCAAGGAAGACACTTCGGTAGAGTTTAAGGATATCAAACGCTTTTTTCTAAGCGATCAAGATACTTACAAATTGGTTTTTGTAGATGGCGTTTACAGCTCTTGGTTAAGCGAAACGACCCATCAGGGTTTTGACGTGTGCACCTTTAGCAATATGCTACACAAATACCAGGATGTAAGCGATGAGTATTTCGCGAAAGCCTTACCCAAAGATGAGGCCCTTGCGGCAGTGAATACGGCCTTCGCTAAAGAAGGCGCCTTTATTCGCATCAAAAAGAACATTACGGCCGATAAGCCCGTAGAGCTTCTTTTTGTAAGTACCGATCACGGTCATGAAATAATGACCCAGCCGCGTAACTTGGTAGTAGTGGAGGAAAATGCGGAGGTAACGATTATTGAGCGTCACCAGAGTTTAAGTGAAAGCGCGGTATTAACCAATACGGCTACCGAAATTTTCGCATTACGCTCCTCGCGTCTCAATTATTACAAAATTCAAAACGATAACGATACCGCTTCATTAATTGACAGTACTAGCATTAAACAGTACCGCAATTCGAGTGTTAATTTAGGTACTTTCTCTTTTGGAAATAAATTCGTTCGCAACAATCTCAACTTCTTTTTAGAGGAAGAGCATACCGAGAGTACCCTTGATGGTATTACTATTATTAGCGAGGGGCAAACCGTCGATCATCATACTTTAGTAGATCATAAGGTTCCTAATTGCTATAGCGATGAAATGTATAAGGGTATTTACGATGGCAATGCTAAAGGTATTTTTAATGGTAAGGTAATGGTGCATCCTCATGCGCAAAAAACCAACGCTTTCCAGCAAAATAACAATGTATTGCTAACTGATAAAGCTTCGATTGACACCAAGCCTCAGTTGGAAATTTATGCCGACGATGTAAAGTGCTCACATGGCTGTACCATTGGTCAGCTTGATGATGAAGCCCTGTTTTATATGATGAGTAGAGGTATTCCTGAAAAAGAAGGAAAGGCTCTATTATTATATGCTTTTGCTAATGATGCTTTGCGAAATGTGAAATTACCCGCTCTGCGTAAGCGCTTGAATAAGCAAATTGCCAATAAGCTAAATGTTAACCTCGATTTCGAATTATAATTATAAGAATTCAATATTTTTTAGCTCTGTAGCCCTATAAATTTATGCTTGATATTCAGTCTATTCGTGCGCATTTTCCCATTCTAAATCAGGAGGTAAACGGAAAGCCCTTGGTTTATTTCGATAATGCCGCAACTACGCAAAAGCCGCTTAAGGTGATTGAAGGAGTGGATACTTATTACCGGACCATAAATAGTAATGTGCATCGCGGCGTTCACCACCTTAGTGGTTTGGCTACCGATGCCATGGAAGGGGCACGTGCTAAAATTCAGCGGCATATTAATGCGGCGAAATTGCAGGAAGTCATTTTTACCAAAGGAACTACCGATGGTATAAACTTACTTACCAGTTCTTTAGCGAAGGGCTTAGTTAAAGAGGGAGATGAAATAATTATTTCGCATCTCGAGCATCATAGCAATATTGTTCCTTGGCAAATGCTCTGCGAGCAAACTGGGGCGATTTTAAAGGTAATCCCCATTAATAGCAAGGGCGAGCTTTCGCTAGATGCCTATAAAAGTTTATTGTCTGCTAAAACCAAATGGGTAGCGGTAAACCATATTTCCAATGCCTTAGGAACCATCAATCCCGTAAAGGAAATGATTGTTATTGCCCATGAAGTAGGAGCCAAGGTTTTAATAGATGGGGCTCAGGCTGCGCCGCATTTGCAAATTGATGTGCAGGATCTAGATGCCGATATCTATGTTTTAAGTGGTCACAAACTATTCGGTCCTACCGGAATCGGAATTTTATACGGCAAAGAAGATTTACTGAATGAACTACCTCCTTATCAGGGGGGCGGGGAAATGATTGCTGAGGTGACTTTCGAGAAAACTACCTATGCTGCTTTACCCCATAAATTTGAAGCGGGTACGCCAAATATTGCCGGTGCCATTGGTTTAGGTTTGGCAGTTGACTATGTAAACGAGATTGGTTTAGCCAACATATCTGCCTACGAGCAAGAGCTTTTAGAATATGCCACCCGAGAACTGAAGGCTAATTTCCCCAATCTTCGCATTTTTGGCGAAGCGGAACATAAAACCAGCGTGGTGTCTTTTTTAATTGGCGATATTCATCCTTACGATTTGGGTGTAATCCTCGATAAGTTAGGCGTAGCGGTGCGTACCGGGCACCATTGCACGCAGCCAATTATGCAGTACTTTAATATTCCCGGTACCTTAAGAGCAAGTTTTGCCTTTTACAATACCAAATCTGAAATAGACCAAATGATTGCCGCTTTGCAAAAAGGCGTAGCAATGTTAAGTTAGAAGGCATGAAAAAATGGGTGCTTAAGGCAATTATTCAAAAGTTGATTTCGTGGCTACCCAATAGCCATAAGGTGAACTTCTGGTTTCAAAAAAATATTACCAAAGGCGTGCGCTTAAGCGACGATTATTTTGGGGATAAACTCGTCCATGCCGAAGACCACCTTAAGCATTTTAGAACGCATCTGCCGCAAGGCCAGTTTTGCAGCCTCGAATTAGGAACAGGTTGGTACCCAGTGGTTCCCATGGCCTTGTATTTAGCGGGTGCGAAAAACTGTACTAGCATAGACCTCAACCCTTTAATGACGAAGGAGTCTTTTGGGGAAACCATTGAGAAATATCAGGAATGGTTTAAGGCAGGGAAGTTGGAGCATTTAAAAGAGTACTTCTTGCCCGAGCGGATAAGCCAACTCAAAAAAATTAAAGTAGCCGATACGACCTACGAAACCTTATTGGTGATTTTTAATTTCGAATATCGGGTTGGGGATGCGCAAGATCTTCAGGATAAGGATGAAACCTATGATTTGATTCATAGCAATAATGTGTTTGAACACGTGCATGCCGGGGTCTTACGTAATATCTTAATTGAATTTAAAAGGGTGCTTAAACAAAATGGCCTGATGAGTCATTTCATTGATATGTCGGATCATTTTGCCCATCTCGATAATTCGATTACTATCTATAACTTCCTGCGCTTTAGTCCCGAGGCTTGGCAGCGAATAGATAATGATGTGCAGCCCCAAAACCGCTGGCGTTTAAGCGATTATGAAGAGTTGTATAAACAATTAGAGCTGCATATTTCGGCTAAGGATTTACGCCCAGGAAGGATAGACGACTTAGAGAAAATTGAATTGGCTGATTGTTTCAGGACAAAAACCAAGGAGGATTTGGCGGTAAGCCATGTACACCTTGTAAATACGATTTAAGATGTTAAGTATTAAGGAAGTACAAATAGAAATTATCGACGAATTTGCGATGTTCGAAGATTGGATGCAGCGCTATGAATACCTAATTGATTTGGGTAAGTCGCTTCCAATAATTGATGAGCAGTACAAAACGGAGGATAATATTATCAAGGGATGTCAGAGTCAAGTATGGCTGCATGCCGATGGTAATGCGAAAGCCATTAATTATACTGCCGATGCGGATGCGATTTTAACGAAAGGTTTGATTGCTTTATTAGTGCGTGTTTTTGATGGGCAAAAAGCAGAAGATATCGCTGCGGCAGATCTGTCCTTTATCGACCAAATTGGTTTAAAGGAGCACTTAAGTCCCACGCGAGCCAACGGCTTGTTAAGTATGATTAAACAAATGAAATTTTATGCGCTGGCTATGCAAGGCGCAAAAGCTTAAAATTGCCAAGGATGACAGATGCGGAAATGCAAAAGGTAGGAGATGATATTGTAGATGTGCTACGCTCAATCTACGATCCTGAAATACCAGTAAATATATACGAGTTAGGCTTAATTTACGATGTGCAGGTAAGCACTGAGGGAGATGTAAAAATCTTAATGACCCTAACCTCGCCGAATTGCCCGGTGGCCGAAAGTCTACCTGAAGAGGTGAAGCAAAAAGCAGGCACCGTAGCGGAGGTAAAAGAGGTGGAAGTAGAAATTACTTTTGAGCCTACTTGGACCAAAGACATGATGAGCGAGGAAGCGATGCTTGAATTAGGCTTTTTATAGCATGGAAGAGATTAAGAACAAAGTAGCCGAAAGTGGCTTAATAACCCTTTCACTGGAAGATTACTATCCGCGTGGTCCTCGGCTTTCGCTCGATATTAGTCCTTGGCTTTACGAAGGCTTAATCTTACGCGAAAAAGACTTCCGCGCTTATTTAAAAGAGCACGATTGGGAGCAATACGTTGGCGCTTATGTGGCCCTATTTTGCAGTGCCGATGCCATAGTGCCGCAGTGGGCTTATATGTTGCTCGCATCTCATTTGCAGTCTATCGCTAAAAAGGTAGTATACGGCAGCCCCGAGCAATTGGAGGCCATGCTAATGGAAGAGTCTCTAAAGGAACTCGATCTGAGTCCTTATTTAGATAAGCGTGTTATTTTAAAAGGTTGTGGCGATTTACCGATTCCGCCTCATGCCTATCTTTATTTTACTACCCGTTTGCAAGAGGTGGCCAAAAGTATCATGTTTGGTGAAGCTTGCTCTACCGTACCCATTTATAAGAAAGCAAAGTAAGATGGATTTTAATATTCTCGGCATTAAGCGCAGTATTGAAGATTTACGTCAGCAACTGCTCAACCATGAGCTCTACCAGTATTTGGAGAACATGGAGCAATTGCAGCTTTTTATGGAGCAGCACGTGTATGCCGTTTGGGACTTTATGGTGCTCTTAAAAACACTTCAGCGTAAGCTAACCTCTACAGGTGAAGCGTGGGTGCCAAGCGATAACCGCATTGCACGCCGCTTAATTAACGATATTGTTTTGGCCGAGGAAAGTGACTTAGATATTAATAATCAGCCTTCCAGTCATTATGAAATGTACCTCGCCGCCATGAAACAATGTGGTGCCGATACACAAGCCATCAATCGTTTGGTGCGCAAAGCCAAAGAGGGTCACAACCTAAAAAGTTTGGTGCAATACAATGTGGCGGAAATGGATGCCGCTTGCTTAAACTTTGTGAAGAACAGCTATGCCGTGGTAAAACGCGATAAGGTGCATGAAGTGGCCGCGGCTTTTAGTTTCGGTAGGGAAGACTTAATACCCGATTTGTTTACCGAAATCGTGAAAGATCTCAATCAAAAATTCGAGGGTAGATTAAGCGCTTTTGTCTATTACTTGGAGCGTCACATTGAAATTGATGGCGACGAACATGGTCCTATGGCCGAGCAAATGATAAGCGAACTTTGTGGCAATGATGAGACGAAATGGCAAGAGGCCCAAGAAGCAGCCAAGCAAGCTTTGGAGGCTCGCCTGGCTTTTTGGGATGCAATAACTTTAAAGCTAAAGGCTATTTCTAAAGAGAATCTTGTGCAACTGGTATAGCAGTATACAATTCTTGGGCATTGTTTATGGCTGCCTGAGTTAGGCTGTCAATACGCATCATTTTGGCCTTTTCGGCCTCTAAGAAACTCACTTTTTCGGCTTCGCTCATATCATCGTTAAACGTACTGCTGAAACCGCGCATCCATTCCATCATGGCCTGCTTGGCGAATTTCAAATCTTGCGCCGCCGTCATATAATTTAAACTATCGGGTGAGCCAATTGCCGCTTTTTGCAATTGTCCTTGTAATTTACTCATGGGGGTCATTTCGGGCATTACCTTATCGTGCAGGTCCATAACCTCTTTTTTTAAGCTTTCGCTAGATGCGCTTGTTACAGCAGTTTCTTCTTCTACTGGAGTATTATTTTGGCAAGCAAAGCTGAAGCTAAATAACAGGACAAAAAGAGATAGTTTTTTCATTTTTCTAAATTTTCTTCAAAACTAATTGTATTTGTATAAATGCCCTTAAGTAGGAGAGGAATAAATTTTTGTATTCGGCGGGGAATTATAAGCGCGGGCAACGATATTTTGAGAATTACCTTCTTTCTTTGCAGTATGAAAGTAAAACTTAGTCCTACGGATTGGATAAGACTCGGCATCTTGGCCAGCGTCTTTATTGTTGGTATAACGGCAAGTTATTACATTCTTAAGCCACCGCCCAAACTACCCATCTATAATCCTTCGGAACTCGACCGACGCCTGGTTTCCGAAGAATTACAACGCGTGGGTATCAACCACAAGGTTTTACCTTTTAAGCTGGTAAATCAGTTTGGCGATACCATTACGGAAGCTAATGTGGAGGGCAAAATATACATAGCAGATTTCTTTTTTACGGTTTGCCCCGATATCTGTAAGGATATGGCGGTGCAAAAACGCCGTATTCAAGAGGAATTGATGGAAGAGGATTTTACCATTCTCTCGCATTCGGTAACACCCGTAATGGATAGCGTTCCCGTTATGAAAGCCTATGGCGAATTACAAGGGGCGGTAGAAGGAAAATGGCATTTGCTTACGGGCGATAAAAAACATATTTACGATTTAGCGCGCAAGTCCTATTTCGCCATTTTCGATGGCGGTGGCAAAGGCGATGAAGCCGACTTTATCCACACGGAAAACTTTATTCTAGTGGATCCCGATAAACGTATTCGTGGTTTTTACGATGGTACCAGTGCGGAAGATGTTGACCGCTTAATAGAGGACTACTTCATCCTTAAAAAGGAGTATCCTTACTAGCGCTTATGCTTTCGCAAGATGCGCTCGAAAATTTACTCGCTACTTCACCGAAAAGTTTAGCGGCCTTAAAAAAGCAGTATCAGCTAGTTCGTCAAGAGGGGGATATTCTTATTTACCAGAACCAGAGTTTTAATTAAAACGCGCTAGCCTTTTACTCGGGAATTAGCTGGACTGGAATATTTACTTATTTTTTTGTATTATTGTGATATTAAAATGATATCAAAATGACTAACGAAAAAACCCTCAAGCCTTCCAGTGGCTATGTTTTCCTCTTAATAGTATTTCTTTTATTGGTGGCAATAATCGCAGGCGTAGCCATGGCGAGGAATCCAATTGCTTTACTAATGCTACCCGTGGTTTTTGTTTTAATGCGTGGCTTTTTCACTGTCAATCCTAATAGTTCTAAAGTGATGGTGCTCTTTGGTGCTTACAAAGGCACGGTGCGCGATAATGGTTTCTTTTGGGCCAATCCCTTTTATACCCGTCAGAAAATTTCTTTGCGTGCTCGTAATTTCGATAGCGAGCGGGTAAAGGTGAATGATAAAATTGGTAACCCGATTCTTATCAATGTTATTTTGGTTTGGCAAGTAAACGACACCTATAAAGCCGCTTTTGATGTGGATCAGTATGAAGAGTTTGTTCGTGTACAAACGGATGCGGCGGTGCGTAAATTGGCGGGTTCTTATCCTTATGATAATTTTGATGATGAAGAGGCAGAATTAACCCTGCGCTCGGGTATGGATGAGGTGAACGAGGCCTTAGAAAATGAAATCACCGAGCGTTTGGCTATTGCGGGCATTCGCGTAATGGAAGCACGGATTGGTTATTTAGCCTATGCTCCCGAAATTGCTAGCTCCATGCTGAAGCGTCAGCAGGCAGTGGCTATAGTTGCGGCTCGTAAAAAAATTGTAGAGGGCGCAGTAGGGATGGTGGAAGATGCTTTACAACAATTGTCGGCCGATGGCATTATTGATTTTGACGATGATAAAAAAGCTTCCATGGTAAGTAACCTAATGGTGGTGCTTTGTGGTGATAAGGAAGTAATCCCAGTGGTCAATACGGGTTCTCTAAATTAAATTTGTGAGTAAGAAAAAGACATTTGCCTTGCGAATAGATCCTGAAGTTTTCAAACAGGTGGAAAAGTGGGCCGACGATGAATTTCGTAGCGTTAATGGTCAGTTGGAGTGGATGATTAGCAAGAGTCTAAAAGATGCTAAACGCTTAAAGAAAAATGAAGACTAGAATTGTAGGTATCGATGTGGCGCGCGCCCTCGCCGTAATCGGAATGATTATCGTCAATTTTAAAGTTGTTTTCGGTACCGAAGGCAGTCCTTGGCTAAAAACCCTTGCCTCCATTTTCGATGGTAAAGCTGCCGCCACTTTTGTGGTTCTGGCGGGTTTAGGTATAGCTCTGCTAACCAAGAAAGCACGAGAAAGTAAGGATACGCTCAAATTAGCTTTGGCCCGTAAACGTATCCTAAAGCGAGCCTTTTTCTTATTTGTGCTCGGTATCTCGTATTACTTAATCTGGCCAGCTGATATTCTTCATTTCTATGGACTATACCTGCTTTTGGTCTTGCTCTTTTTAAAACAAAGGGGCAAGGTGATTATGGGCGCCGCTCTAGCTTTGATCATAGCTTTTCCCATCCTTTTAAGTTTTATAGATTACGAGCAGGGTTGGGACTTTAGCACCTTAAATTATCTCGACTTTTGGACTTTGGAGGGCTTTGCAAGAAACCTTTTTGTTAACGGCTTTCATCCGGTTATTCCTTGGGCGGCCTTTATATTGGTTGGTTATTGGTTTGGTCAACAAGACTTGCAAAATCCGGCTTATTTAAAGCGTATGTTACTCGGTTCGGGTCTATTATTTTTCGGCCTTCAGTTATTCTCTGTTTTTAGCATTCGCATTTTGGCTGATGGGGATTCTAGCGCTACAGAAGGGCTTAGTCAAATTTTAGGTACGAGCCCCATGCCGCCTCTACCCATTTACATGTTTAGCGGAATGGCCATTGCGCTCTTGGTAATTTCAGCCTGTATTTTATGGGGCTATAAACAATCAGATTCTAAGCTAATCCTAGCTTTAAATCGCACGGGCCAATTAGCCCTTACTTTTTATGTGGCTCACGTTATCATCGGCATGGGCTTGGTAGAACTTTTTCTGCCTGAGCAAATAGGTCAGCTATCGATTGATTTTTCTTTTTCCTATGCTTTAATTTTTAGTGTACTCTGTGTAATTTTCGCTTGGTTTTGGCGCCAACATTTTAGCATGGGTCCTTTAGAGGCACTTATGCGTAAATTAACGGATTAGTTTTTTTTCACTCTCGGTAGATGCGCTCTAAGAGATATTTGCGTGTTTTCCGCAACAGAGCAGTATATGTGGTTATTGTAAATTATCGTCTTACATTTTCACTTTAGTGGTAAAAACTCTTAATTGCCTCATCGCTTCGGCTTGAATTCCAATATTAATGAGACGTGAATTCGACGTACAATCTGAGGCTATGTTTGATAGTCGAACTCACGTTGATAAGGGGCCTGAGGCCTAATTTTACATGGAATAGACATAATTAAGAATAAACTGTATTTTAATTTTCTGTTTGAAGCCCAGCAATCACTAATTTCATGGTGGTAGTTCGTACATTTGCGAACATCAAGAAGCACTTAGCTAATGCCCAGCACCGACAAAAAGAATTATTTTTCCACAGAACAGGAACTCACAGCAAGGTTTGCAAAAGCCTTAGGGCATCCCGTGCGTATTGCCATTCTAGAGCTGTTGGGTTCACAAGCTTGTTGTTATCACGGTGATATGGCAGAAGAACTTCCTATCGCTAAGTCAACACTATCGCAACATCTAAAAGAGCTGAAAAGCGCAGGCCTTATTCAAGGCGATATTACCCCTCCTTCCACCAAATACTGTATTAATCAAGAAAACTTTCAATTAGCTAAATCATTGTTGACTAAGGTTTTCGGCTAATTTTTTTCAATACTAATTCGTAATACTGCGAACTACGAATAATTGTTCGTAGATTTGCGAATAGAATAGTTAAAAGATCAAAGTCATGTTAGATATAAAGGTGCTAGGCCCTGGTTGCCCAAAATGTAAAACCACCTATAATAATGTGCTTCTTGCCCTAGAGCAGTCTGGTATAAAAGCAAAGGTGGCTAAGGTGGAAGACATAGAGGAAATGATGAAGTACAACGTATTATCCACGCCGGTACTGATGATTAATGAAGAGGTGAAAGTAAAGGGACGGGTAGCGCAGCTAAGCGAAATAGTGCAAATTATTAAGGCTTAAACCTATGGAAACGCAAAGCTTAGTAAAGGAAATTTGTCCTACTACCACGCAGGCTTATGTTAAAAAAGGAGCTTTTTTGGTTGACGTTCGTGAAGAACATGAAGTAGCAGAACTCTCTTTTGACGTTCCCAGTATTCTCAATATTCCCTTGAGCGAATTTGATAATCTTTACCTAGAAATCCCTAAAGACCAAGTGGTGGTTCTGGTTGGCAATGGAGAAGGAAGCTTAAGGGCGGCGGGCTTTCTAATTAACCACGGCTACAGCCATGTACTGAATATGAAACACGGCATAGTGCGGTGGGTTCAAAGAGGTTTTCCGATAAAAGGTGATCCTTCTGTAATTTCCAGCAATAATGGCTTAGGTTCAAATTCCAGCTGCTGTTAAAAACTGAGTGATGTTTAACTGGATACAAGATTTTGCAGATTGGCTCATCTACTCCTTTTTTGCTATTGCTGAGGATAGCCAATTAGGGGTGGCTCTAAATTTTTTCGTCTACGATACGGTGAAAATTTTAATTCTGCTTTTTCTAATCGTATTATTAATGGGAATTGTTAACGCCTATTTTCCAGTTGAGCGTTTAAGAGACTTTTTACACCGAAAAAAATTATTCGGCTTAGAATACCTTTTTGCTTCCATCTTTGGCGCAATTACACCCTTCTGCTCTTGCTCCTCGGTTCCTCTATTCATCGGTTTTGTACAGGGAGGTATTCCTTTAGGAGTAACTTTTTCTTTTCTCATAAGTTCCCCCTTGGTAAACGAAGTTGCTATTGCCATGTTCGTAGGGATGTTTGGTCTTAAAGCTACCTTCATTTATGCTGCTTCGGGAATTCTATTAGGCACTTTAGGTGGTTGGCTGCTCGGTAAATTCAACCTTGAACCTTTGCTTTCAGATTGGGTGAAGAAAATTTTGCAAAACAAAATGCAACAGGGTGCTTACGCAGATGAGAAATTAACTTTTAATCAACGTTTACCCGGAATAACTCGTGGTGCTTGGGACATTGTGAGGGGCGTTTTGCTGTACGTAATTATTGGTATTGCCATAGGAGCCACGATGCACGGCTTTGTGCCCGAAAACTTTTTTGGCCAGTACCTAGGAGGAGGACAATGGTGGACGGTTCCCTTGGCCGTGATACTTGCTGTGCCTATGTATGCTAATGCTGCTGGTATTGTACCTGTTATTCAGGTGTTTGTGGCAAAAGGGGTTCCCCTCGGTACCGCAATTGCCTTTATGATGGCTACTGTTGGTCTATCTATTCCCGAAGCAACACTGCTTAAAAAAGTAATGAGCTTGAAGCTGATCGCCCTCTATTTTGGCTTAGTAACGCTTTTCATTATCCTGTCGGGCTTTTTATTTAATGTGCTCTTATGATTAATAATACAACATACTCAAAACGCAACAATAAACACGCAACAATCTAAAATCGAAATAAAATGAAATCAAAAAACATTCTCACCGCCTTCTTATCCATGTTCATATTGCTTTTGGCTTCTTGCAACAGTCAAGCGCAAAGCACAAGTGAAAGAGGAGATCTAGCTAATGCATCTAAAATGGAAGTGATCCAGTTTCACTCCGAGCACCGTTGCATGACCTGCAATAAAATAGAAGAACTAAGTCGAGAAACCTTGAAAGACTTCCCAGGCATACCCTTCTCATTAGTTAATGTGGATCTTGAAAAGAATGAAAAGAAAGCGGAACAATTTGAGGCTACTGGAACGGCCTTATTTCTTTATAATCCTCAAACGGGTAAAAAGAAGGACTTAACAGATTTTGCCTTTATGAATGCCAGTAACAAAGAGAAATTCATTGCTGGGTTGAAAAAAGAAATAGAGTCATTCCAGAAGTCTTAGAATATGGAGTGGTTAAATGAACTAGCTCAAAACCGAGACATACCGATTATGGCCGCTTTTGCCATGGGGCTTTTAACCGCCATTGCGCCTTGTCCATTAGCTACTAATATCACAGCCACTGCTTTCATTGCTAAAACTATTACCAACAAGAAGAAAGTACTGCTGAGCGGATTTTTATATACCTTGGGTAGAGTTTTTTCTTACACTTTTATTGGAGCCATAATATACTTTGGAGCCAGTAAATTCCAAGTAGCAAAGTTGTTTCAGGGCAATGGAGAAAAGTATATTGGCTTTGTGTTAATTATTATTGGTCTGATAATGCTCGATGTCATTAAACTGAATTTTATAAAAGGAGGTAGTTTCACCGATAAGCTCTCCGATCGTTTTAAGACCAAGGGATTGTTAGGTTCCTTTCTGTTAGGGGCATTATTCGCTTTGGCATTTTGCCCTTATAGTGGGGCATTATTTTTCGCCATGCTTATTCCAATGACCCTTTCTGCTGAAGCGGGCTTGGCCTTGCCAGTCGTATTTTCCATCGGTACAGGCTTGCCGGTAATCCTCTTTTCTTTTGTAATTGCCTTTAGCATGGAAAAACTAGGAATGTACTTTAAAGCCATTACCAAGCTAGAAAAAGCGATGCGCTTAATAGCTGGCTTAGTCTTCATCTTTACGGGATTATACTATATCAATATTTATTTCAAAATATTATGAAGTATCTGTGGCTTAGGGCTAATATTTTTTTGTCATAAACCTAAGTTCGACATGAAATTAGGCCTTAAAACTCTTACAAATCTGCCTAAGCAAAAGTCCACGCTACAAAGCGACTAACTTTCTGGCCTTGCTTCATTTCTATCACTTTAAAGTCGGTAGGTTTCGCCTTTTTAATGGCTTTAGAAATATGATAAACGTGATCTTTCTTCGCTACCAGGCTGGTAAACCAGCGGATTTGACGGCCGTGAAACTTACTTTCAAAAGCTAGTTTTTCAATAAAGGCTTTTTCACCACCAGGATACCATAGCTCATTGGCTTCTCCGCCAAAATTACGGTCTTCCGTTCCTTCGAGCGCAAGGTTTTTCACCTTGCGGAAGTTGTTCTTATGGGCTTCCTCTGCACTTTTATAAAAGGGTGGATTGCAAATTAACAAGTCAAAATTTTCCTCTTTGTTAATAATGCCTAATAAGGTCTTACCGGCATTTTTCTGCAAACGCAGGCCAATTTTCCCGAGGCTCTCGTTTTTGTCAATTAAAGTTTGGGCATGTTTTAAAGCCTGCACATCTACATCAGTGCCCACACATTGCCAGTTAAAATGGGCTTGCGCCAAGATGGGGTAGATTAAATTCGCCCCGGTGCCAATGTCCAGTACTTTCGCATTCTTTTTGCCAATTAAATCGGCTGCGTGTAGAAGGTAATCTAAACGACTAGGAATGGGAGGGCAAAGGCTTTTAGCGGGTAAATCCCAATCAATATTATAGTGACTTTTCAGTAAAGCTTGGTTGAGTAATTTAACCGCCTTATTATCGGAAAATTTAATAGTATCGCGCTCAAACTCATTGCGAAAAACATGCTCTTTTAAGGCAGGAACTATTTTTATAAGCTTAGGGAAATCGTAGTCTTCGCTGAAAATATTTTTTGGATGCAAGGCAAGCGCGCTTTAAAATGAATATCCTGCAAAGGAACGGCTTATTTTCTTGGCCTATCCCATCTCTAATTTCATTTTCTTAATCCGATCTTCTAAGCTTTCATTGCTCATTCGCTGGCGTAAACGGTCTACTAATATGGGAAAGCAAAAAGGGGAAGGTTTTTTAATTTCCACAATTACCGTTTCTTGTTTCTCAATGCGTTCCAAGGCTTGACGTAAACGCCCTTCTTCGAGCTGAAACTCCATTGCTTCTTCATAGGCTTGCAACAAGAGTGTATTGTCCGGTTCGTAGTCGGTAAAAACATTAAAAATTAGCTGTGAGCTACTTTGTAAATGCCGGTCTTTTACCGGTGCCCCGGGATAGCCTTTAAAGATCAATCCGGATATACTGGCAATATCGCGAAAACGCCTTTTAGCTAGTTCAATGGCATTAACTGACTGAAGAATATCATGCCTTAAATCGCGAGTATTTAAAATATCGGAATCCAAAGCTTCTTCAATGGGAATGGGCTGATCAGAGAGAAGCTCGAAGCCATAGTCGTTCATAGCAATGGAAAGACTCATCTTTTTAAATAAGGAAAGGCGATAGGCTAAAAGTGCGCCCATTCCTTCGTGCACCGCTCTACCTTCGAAGGGATAGAAGAATAAATGATACCCCTCTTTACTCTCCATCTTTTCAATGAGAAATTGGTGGCGCGCAGGTACTAGGGAACGTTCTTTTTGTACTTCCCACAGCGGAGCAATTAGCTTCAACTCGGGATCCTTACTTTGGGGATTGAAGCTTTCTTCAATTTTTAAGCGCAGCACTTGTCCCATTTCGGCCGAAAGCGGCATCCGTCCTCCTTGCCAGCTGGGAACCAAGCCATTTTTACGCTTGCTCAAGCGCACTGAGGCTTCCATGCCTTTAATGCGAATTAGCTCTAAGTTACGACCGGCAAACCAGAAGACATCGCCTGGCTTTAGTTTGGAGATGAAATATTCTTCAATACTGCCTAAATTGGCGCCGCGCTCTAACTTTACACGCACGGAAGAATCACCTACAATAGTACCAATACTCATGCGGTGCCGCATGGCAATGCGTCTTTGAATTACGCGGTATACGCCATCTTCTACCACTACTTTGTGGTATTCATCATAACCCGCTAAGGAGTTTCCTCCTTTGCAGATAAAGTCTAGGCACCACTGCCATTCTTCTTCACTTATACTTTGAAAGGAAAAAGTTTCACGAACTTCCGCGAGAATTTCGTCGGCCTTAAATCCCAGCCCCACCGCAAGGGTTACTAAATACTGTACTAAAACATCAAAAGAGCGGAAGTAGGGCACGCGTTCTTCTACCCTTTCGTCTTCTACCGCCTGACGCAAAGCGGCGGCTTCTACCAATTCTAAACTGTGGGTGGGTACCATGTAAATGCGACTGCTTGCGCCCGGTTGGTGACCACTGCGGCCAGCGCGTTGGATAAAACGGGCCACCCCTTTCGGAGATCCGATTTGAATAATAGTATCTACAGGACGAAAGTCAACGCCTAGGTCTAAGCTACTGGTACAAACCACCACTTTTAACTGTCCTGTATAAAGGGCATCTTCTACCCAAAAACGTAAATCGCGACTAATGCTGCCGTGGTGCATAGCGATGAGGCCCGCGAAATGCGGGGCAACATCTAAAATGCGTTGGTACCAAATCTCCGCCTGGGAGCGGGTATTGGTAAAAATGAGGGTGCTTTCGCTTTCTTCCAAAAGGGGAATTACTTTTTCTAGCATTTTTATGCCGAGGTGTCCCGCCCAAGGAAGCACGTCGATATCGTCTGGGAGAACGGATAAAACTTCAATATTTTTCTTCTGCCCGGAGCGAATTAAAGCCTTTTGCTCGGCGGGAAAATTAGGACCAAGTAATACGTCCATACCTTCTACTAAGTTGCCGATAGTGGCGGAGATTCCCCAAGTGCGCAATTGGGGAAGCATCCCGCGTAAGCGAGAAAGGGCTAGCTCTAGTTGTACAGCCCGTTTAGAACCTAAAAGCTCATGCCACTCATCTGCCACTAGCGTATGTATATTTTTAAAAATGCGGGCTGAATCTTTTGAAGCCAGTAAAAGGTGCAGGCTCTCGGGAGTGGTAATTAAGAGGTTGGGCATGGCTTTGCTCTGCTTAGCTCTTTGGGCTGCGCTGGTATCGCCGGTGCGGGTTTCTACCGAAAATTCGAGGCCTAAAGCTTCTACTGCTTTTTCAGCCGATTGCTGAATTTCTTTGGCTAAAGCGCGAATGGGCGTAATCCAAATGGCTTGTAATCCGCGTGGTTTAGGTGCTTCCAATAGAATGGGAATAAGCAGGCTGTAGGTCTTGCCACTCCCGGTAGGCGCATTTACCAAACCCGATTTTCCCGCTCGAAAGGCTTCCCATGCTGCTTCTTGAAAGGAGGCCGGCTCCCACTGCATGCTGCGGAACCATTTTTTTGCTCTTAAAAAGCTGATGTTTTTTTTGGGGCTGGGCACGTTTTATTTCTTAATGCTAAGGTAAAGGAATGGGAGGATGAATTGTTTAGGGCTTGGAATGGGCTTGGTTTTTTTGCTTGCGGGTAAAGATATTTAGATCCTGAAACCAGTTCAGGATGACCCTGCCGAATGAATAACCGACAATAAATAACGCCTTAACGCGAACCACCACCTTACCGTCATTCCGAATTCATTTCGGAATCTCCTTCCTTAAAAAAACGGTTAAGCAGAGTCTAAACGGAATGCAACTGTGACCATCTGTGCAAACCCGTCTCATCTGGGTAGTAGCCTGATGCCAAAAAATATTGGTCCCTGAAACATTACCCTTTTAGACTCGTTTTAGCACTCCTTATTTTAATGATGTGATGAATTAAAAATAATTACTCGGAACTATTTATTTAAAATATCTGCTTGTTAGCAGGGTAAACCTGCTATATTAGATGCTTAACAAGTTGAAGATAAAGCAAAGCAGATTTATTAAGCTTTTTAAATACTAATTCAGCAAATAAATGAGGAGCATACTATTAACGATAAGTTTTTTAGTCAGTTATTTTAACTGTTCTGCCCAATGGTCCTATCTCACAGAAGATACTTACAGTGGACCATTAACTTATGCAACGTTCAAATTACATTGTACGGGAGATAGTATCATAGATGCGGCTACTTTGATTTATAATCGTCCTGGTAGGTATCATATACCGGTGCTAAGTCAAATTGGTATTGACGGCACCTTATTAGACTCCGTGTCTCTAGCTGGAGCAATTATTCCTACTATTCCAGTTGGCTGCGCTTGGACTAATGATGGTCATTATTTAATATCGAGAGATTCCTCATCCGTTTTTTCCAGCATAGCAGAATCATTGTCAAAAGAATTAGAGATTAGAAGGTCAGACAATCACCAAGTGCAATGGAGCCTTAAAGGCAACTTTATTATTCCTAACTTTTACCAAAGGGATGTCTTTATTAACTCCCGCGATGCTTTTTGGCTCTATAATCCACTAAAGAATGAAATGAATGCTTTAGCGATAGCAGATGGAGATACTTTGTTGACGATTGATAGTGCTCAGATTGCCTCTAGTATGGGATTAGATAGTACTTATAAGTTGCTTAATATTTATATCGAAGGTCCTTCTTGGCGAAAAAGCGACACCGCTGTAGTTTTTTGTGATTTTTTGAAGATAGATACAGCGAACCCAATCCCAGAGTTTAAAGGCAAATTTGCTTTGTTCTTATTAGACAGCCTTAGGCCTATATCGGTTATTAGAAATTGGTATATGGCTCCTGAAATTGATTATGAGGACTATACCTTAATTAGCAGTGAGGTCCGATATAATTCGAATAATTCCTTAGATCGAGTGGTGCTTAAAGAGGATCTTTTAACAGGTTTAAATATTGACTCTTTTGAAGTAAAGTCCTTATCGTATAATCCAGATACGCTAAATCATAACCCAGATCATTACTTCCACTTCTATTCCCGTGGACGCTTTAGCTTCTACATAGAGGAGTTTGATTTTCCGCTATCCGAATTAGATACTTCTTTGTCTGGATTTGATATACAGGCACTAAAAGTGAGGCTATATGAAGGTTCTGTATTGAAATATGAAAATATAATTATGGATACTTCGAAATCGGGATATTATGATACAAAGTTTAGACAGTTGTTGCCTTTATCAAATGGCAGCATGGCCTTGAACTTAGGAGTTTACTGGAATCAGATTAAAGCAAGAGTATTATTTATTGACTCTAATGGAAACCACTTTTTAAAACACCCTTCGTTTGAAGAACTAGTAGTGGACATTTATCCCACCCTAGTATCGGAATGGATGAATATTGAGTGTGAAGATGAGATTAATAGAGTGCAAGTTCTTTCTGTAAATGGTACACTTTTTAAAGATTTAAAAGTAGAACCAGATAAAAGCAAAATTGAGCTAAGCTTAAAGGAGCTGCCCTCAGGTTTATATTTTATTATCGTTAATACTGCGGGAAATCAGCTGCTTAGGAAGGTTTACAAGAAATAAAATAGATAAGCAGGAATTTTGAGGCAATGAATTGGTGAGCCTCTTTACCAACCTCTCTCATGTTTGCACTAATCGAATAATCAATTAATTAGATCCTGAAACCAGTTCAGGATGACCCTGCCGAATGAATAGCTGATAGTAAATAATGCCTTAAACGCAAGCAGCAACCTCACCGTCATTCCGAATTCATTTCGGAATCTTCTTCCTTAAAAAACGGTTAAGCTGAGTTTAAACGGAGTGCTTTTGTAATCATCTGCGTTGATCTTTTTCATTTATGTAATGATATAATAATCAATTAATTAGACCCTGAAACGAGTTCAGGATGACCGCAGTTTATTAATTGCCTTCTCGACACTGTACCGAAAAGTGTGTAAATCACCCAGGGTTGGTTATCTAATTAAACGATTCTCAAACATAATAATAAACTGATTATAGATTTTA
>TARA_R110001592_G_scaffold363281_1_pt1 | contig 125560 bp, 72 predicted proteins | sample TARA_R110001592 | Tara Oceans TARA_R110001592 (sample SAMEA4398387) | marine metagenome | biome: Polar Biome; feature: [SRF] surface water layer (ENVO:00010504); material: water (ENVO:00002006), including particulate matter (ENVO:01000060) such as... | depth 5 m
ACCATATCCGTACAAAGCCTTTATTTGATATGTGCCTTATTCAATAAAACAATTAAACAAATGCTATATCAGAGTAATTAAACATTGGGTATTTTTAAGACTTCACCAAATCGACTCTACAAACAAGAAAAACTAAACTATTAGACAAACAACATACTATAGTGTTTCTATTACCTACTAAATTTACTTCTCCATAATTTTACAGGAACACATTATTGCATAATCTAGGTAAGAATTACTATTGTGTTATGGCATTAATTCGTTTATCCATAAAAAACTTTTAAAAGGCCTATTAACAAATAAGCCATAGTCTTACTTATTTGTTAATTTGGACCAAAGACAGCATAAAATCTTTACATACACCTGAACAAAACATAAGGTAAGCTTGAAAACCAAAGAAAAAATTTCCACCATTTTTATAAAGATTTGAAAAGGTTTGGTAAATTACTATCTCATAAATAAAATCTAATTTCAGAGATTCTATACTTAATCATTTCGCCAGTTCCATGGATAAAAACCCCAATTCCCGCCGAAAATTTATGAAGACAGCCGCATTGACTTCTGGTTTTTCATCCTTGGGTACAGTGGCTGTAAATAGCAAGCCTCTTCAGGTTTCAAATGAACAAAATAAACTTCCTAGAGAGGTATGGGTTTCGGGGATTTCTCAGGAAGGAATATTTGTAGATACAGCAGAAGAGATGGTTGATCGGATATTTGCATTGATGGAGAAAGTATTGGTGTACCAACCTGATATTATTTGCCTACCAGAGGTTTTTCACACTGGAAATGTTGCCAAAAACTATAGCCTCTCAGAGAAGTTGTCCCTATCCAATGCCATTGTAAATAATATGGCTTCTTTTGCCAAAAAGAACAATTGCTACCTGGTCGTTGCAGTTAACACAGAGGAGAGCGGAAAGGTATACAATTCAGCCATTTTATTGGACAGAGAAGGAGCTCGAGTTGGGGAGTACCGAAAGATTCACTTGACTGAAGATGAAATTAATATTGGGCTTACTCCTGGGCCCCTCGATCCTCCGGTATTCCAAACGGATTTCGGGAAAGTAGGCATACAAATCTGCTTTGATGTGATGTGGGAAGATGGTTGGCAAAAACTGAAAGACAAGGAAGCTGAATTGGTTTTTTGGCCATCCGCCTATGGAGGTGGTCAAAGCCTTCAGGCAAAAGCCTTACAACACCGGTATGTCCTTGCCACAAGCACACGAAAAGGAAGCGCCAAACTTTGGGACATCACTGGCAATGAATTGGCACAGACAGGATTCTGGGAAAAAAACTGGTATTGCGCCCCTGTGAATTTAGAAAAAGCATTTTTACATACATGGCCTTTTGTGCGCCATTTTGATCAAATCAAGAAAAAGTACGGAAGAAAAATTCGGATAACCAATTTTCATGAAGAAGAGTGGTCGGTAATTGAGAGTCTTTCCCCAGAAATCGTCGTTGCGGATATCCTGAAAGAATTTGATCTAAAAACCTATGATCAACATAGACTGGATTCTGAAATAGCGCAAATAAAAGCCCGGAATTCATAGAAATAAATGAAGGTTAACAAATCTAAATAGCGGGATAAGGGCTATTAAAAACCTATTCCTTCATTATTTAACTCTGAGTATAAATATATGAAATATTCTAAAATTATCATTAATATTCAAGTCAAGCCTGAATACCGGAGCCAAATTCAGGTATCTAGATTAAAATCTAACCTTCCCATACACTGAGCTGTTAATTATTTCCCATATAAGGACTACCATTAGATTTTACTAGGGCCTCCATTAGTTCTGATTCGCTGTATTCACCTATCCTAAGCTCTGGATTGTGTATTAGTTTTATGGATTTGTATTTAACAAGCTGTGATGGTCCAGCATGTACTTGTAAGGCTATAAATCCTTCTAGTTCTCCATCGGGTTCCTGGTAAGCGACAGATAGGGTACCATTGATGGCAGTCCAGATATTATTACCAACGGCCAGAATTTCATAAGTATTCCAATCGTTCTTTTTAACAGCTTCTTCACCTTTTCCTTCCCAATGTAATTTTTGCCTACCACTTTCATGGTATAACCTTCCCCACACGCCTTCACCTATATCAGCCTGATAGCCTAAAGCTTCTTCTCCCATTTTTTGAGACCGAAATTGAATGCCGGCATTGGTGGTATTTGGCACCATTTTCACCTGAACTTTCAAATAAAAATCCTTTACTTTTTCTTTGTGCCAAATGAATTGATTGTGTACAATTGAATCTTTACCTTCTCCTCCAACTATAGCCCCATCTGATACTGACCAATAACTCATATCAGCTGAACTCCAATTGTTAAGGTCTTGTCCATTAAATAAGACAACTTCCTCCTGTGGGCTCTTTTTGCTACAAGCACTCAAGAAAACCGTACCTAAAACAAATACTACTAGTCCTATGTATTGAAGGGGAAATTTTATCATAATTATTAATTAGTTAAACGCATATTTTCCTGAATGAAAAGCCAGCCCATACTTCTATAAGTAGGCTATCATCGTAAAAGATGAGATTTTCAATCTGAAGATACATTAAAATCACCAAAATACTGTCAATTGCCTACCAAACGTAACCAAAGTCGATTTTAAATTCCGTGGATCAATAAAAATGACCATAAAAGTCTAATTAATGTATAATCCCTAAACATAACTACTATCCATTTTTGGGAAGGGTAAAATAAAATGTTGACCCTTTACCCTTCTCACTTTCCACTCCTATATTTCCACCATGCTTTACTACAAATTCTTTGCATAAAATCAATCCAAGCCCAGTTCCTCTTTCATTATTTGTGTCAGGAGTTGATACGCTTGAATCGATCCTAAATAATTTCTCAAGTCTGTCAGCGGCTATTCCAATGCCTTGATCTTTTATAGAGACATGAATGTTTTCTGGATTCTCCTTTACTGTTATGAGGATTTCCTTATTCTCCTTTGTAAACTTAATGGCATTAGACAATAGATTCCTAATGACAGTACTGATCATTTGCTTATCAGCAAAAACAGTTAATTTTTCAGGTAATGAAGTTTTAATGCTAATTAATTTTTGACTTGCGTTCCCGGCCAAAAGCATCTTGTTTTCCTCTATCAATTCTACAATTTCAAAGTTTTCTGGATTAAACTCCATCCGACCGGTTTGTGAACGTGCCCAATTCAACAGGTTTACCAATAAATTCATCGCTTTTTCTGTCGATTCACTTATATAGGTCCCATATTCTTCTATTCCTTCGTAATCTTTCTCTTTTATTTGATCAATAAGCAATTGGCTTAAGCCCATTATTGCGTTAAAAGGGTTTTTAAGGTCATGCGCAATAATTGAAAAAAACTTGTCTTTCTGAGCATTAAGTTCACGTAGCTTTTCCTCGCTTTTACGTAATGCCTCTTCAGCATTGTATCGTTCTGTAATGTCCTGAGTAACGCCAAACCATCTTATATCTCCATTTTCATAGCCTATAGGAATAGATTCAATCCTAAACCAACGCTCATCATTTTTAATATTAAACCGACCTTCCCAAACAAAGGGTTTGCGATCACGAGCAGCTTCCATATTTGCTAACAGAAAATCTTCTATATCATCTTTGTGTATTTTATTATTAACAATAGTTATATCGGTCATGTCCTCATCAGGCCCAACATCATGAATATCTCGCCACCGATCACTGACATACTCAAATTCCATATGGTCATTTGACCTTATCCAAAAAATATAAACACCCACTGACACCATTGCCACCAAGGTATCAAAGCGTTCTAAACTACTTCTGAGGGCCTCCTCAGCGAGTTTACGTTCAGTAATATTGCGCGTCCGGCAATACATCTCTAATTGTCCTGTTACTCTATTCTTTACAAACCTACTTGTCAATTCCACCCAAACTGTAGAACCATCTTTGCGTAAAAATTCAACTTCAACATGGTAATTATTGTCTTTATCAGAGCTGTTTATATTGAAATTGTCTATCGCTTTTTCAACTTGTTTATGTATAATTTTTAAGGTTTTGCGAGTTGTTACAAGTTCTATAGATCCTGACAATATTTCTTCGGATGTATAGCCAAGGAGTTGAATTATCGAAGGACTCACATAATCTATTAACATTGATTCGGTATCAATGCTCCATACAACTTCTTTCATGTTTTCGGTAAGCGTATGGTACTTCCCCTTTTTTTCAAGAAGCTCAATTTCTGCTATTTTGCGTTGAGTGATTTCCCGTGAAATACCCATATAACCGATTTGATCATCTTGCTCATTGAAGTAGGCATTGATAACTATCTCCACCCATATTATATGCCCATTCTTATGGTTTTGTTTAACTTCAACAGTAACTGGTTGGTAACTCTTTTTCTTGACCTCATTCCTCAAGTCCGCTATTGCATCATAAAAATCTTCCTGAGAATCAAGGGATAATGTGTCTTGAATTTTTTCCTTCATTGCCTCTTCAGGCAGAAGTCCTCGTAGTTTGCTTATCGATGGACTGATATAAGTATAGCGGTAGTTTTTATCTAAGGTCCAAATCACATCAGGGCTATTCTGCACCATCAAATGAAAGCTATTTTCCCCTAAACACTTTTCCTCAGGTATTCGGTTATTGTTTTCTTTTTCCAAAGAAAGCCTTAAAACATCATTTGTCTTCTCTAATTTCTGAAGCTCCTTTATGAGTTCTTCTTTACTTTTTTCTTTATAATTCAAAGTGATGCTTGTTATTTATGATGTATTGCTTTCTCCTTATTATGGCTATTGTTATAGAATCTTCCATTCATATCTTGCTATTTAATTGCCTCTAACCTAAACTGTTCTTGCTCAGTTGGTGATTTAATTAAAAGAAATTCAAGCTATTTGGGAATATCAATAGGTAGTAGCCATAGGATAACCTGAGAAATAATTTGAAGCATAAACTTATTTAGTAAAGGTCAAGTCGTTAGCAATAACCCCTTAAAACACAAAATTATACTATTTATTGAGATTTATCTATGACGAGAATCAGTTACAACTAAAAATATTGGTTAAAATCTGTAATTGCAAATTCGAAGAATAGAAAGGTAGAATATTAGCATTCAAATCATTTCTTTACTTAATCTGATTGGCCTAACTAAAAATTTTTATCATTTTCAAAACAAATACAAATATTGGCTAAGTCATCTTAAAGCAACATTGGCAAGACCATCTCAGAAAAGCCATTCTTCTGTGGATATGAATAAATATTAATAGATAAATTTATAGACACTATTTTACACAATAATTTATTAGGCATTCCGAACGAAAACTAATCACAACTAAATTAGACGGTTTGAGTTGATTTATTTATCTTGGTACCCCATCTACCAAAAATCTTTCACTATGAGATTGTTATTTATTGGAATTGCCTTTGCCTTTTTATTTAGCTCTTGCAGCAAGAATACCGAAAAAGAAAATGAACTCCCAGAGCAACTTAACTTTTCCCTAGATACCGTTTATGTGGATCCTGGAGATGAAATTCTTTATTTACAAGACAAGCTGTTCCTTTCGGACCTTTCTGCAGACAAGAGTTACCTAATCAATTTTAACCGTAAAGATGTAATAGCAGAACGTATCAACCTAGATGAATTAAAACTTGAAAAGTTGATCCCCTTTGAGAAGGAAGGACCAAACGGCACGCCTGCTTATTTTTCAAGGTTCAGCCTAAACCATGAGGAACAGCTACTGATATGGTCGTATCAATTTTATTCTATTTTTGATCAAAATGCTAAAAAAGTAAAAGACCTGGGACTTGAAAAAATAGCTGCAGAGTATCTGGCTGGTTCAGATTTCTATCCAAGTATGTTGTTTGAGGATCCTAAGCAACCTGACAGGATATTGGGAGTGTTTATATCATGGAAAGACAGGACCTATTTTATTTTAGACTTTGATTTGAAGGGAAAGAAATTTAAAAAAACTGACTTGCCGGAGATGGATAAACTTCAGGAATACAATACAGATATTTTAATGGATGGGCAAGCCATGGGGAGCTATGGAGTAGCCGTTCACACCATAGCTAAAAATGGTAATATAATACTTACTAACAATTCTTTTAATGAGGCGGTAATTTATGATACAAATAAAGACAGTACTTATATTAAAAGCTGGGAGACTCCAATTTTAGGAACCAGAAAAAATTATACACCTCCGAAACAGGTCGAATATTCTTCTGGTCAAAAAGAAGAAATAGTTAGAGATTCAATGGAGGAATTTAATTACGGATATTTGGTTTGGGAGGAAGCACAAAAACAATTTTATCGATTCTCCATCAAACAACAATTCGGTGAAGATAAGGACGAACATGGCCAGTATATTGCCACCGGAGCGGATGTTTACCTAAATATTTTTGATGAAAACCTGAATATACTTGCCGAATCCTTGGTGCCTCAACTGGGTGCTCCACCAAATAAACACTTTGTCAAAGATGGAAAGATCTGGATATTTGAAAACATAGAAGATGAAATGGCATTTGTTCGAATAGGAATAGAATAGTATTTAGATAAATCAAAATATCATTACTTGGCCGAATCAAAGTGACCATCAGTAGCTCAAGCTAGGCCCTACCTGGGCAAAATCTCAGATAGGGCTTACGGAGATCCCATTTGGATGGGCTTAAGGCATTGCTCCTTGGCCAAAACTTCTTAAATTATAAGTTAAAGTAAGCATCAAAAATTGTTGCAACACTTGGGTTCTTTCATTTTCAATGTAGACATCTGTGACGTTTCTGCTGATATTTGTGTTTTGATTAAGCAAGTCAAAAACAGTCATTTTCAACTCAAACTTCTGACTGGGAGGAAATCTATAGCCCAAATCTGCATTCATTAACCAGACAGATTGGTCAAAGTCTTCTCCTAAACCTGTATACCACTGGTTATTTACATTGGTGCTGACAAAAAATCCCCAAGCAAAATTCCAATACAAATCCAACCTTGTACTTTGTGTATAATAATTATTATCCAAGTTTTCCTGTAAACTACTTCTTACGATATTGTAATTACCACTTGTAGATATGTTAAAATCTAAATCTTCACCCAAATTACTACTAATTCCTATACCTGGACCAAGACCAATGTTCCTATTGTAATTGGTTTGGCCATTAATTATTCCCGGTTGATTGCTAAAGCTTGCCCTTGCACTAAGGTCCAAGTTACTTTTTATAAACTTCAATGGGATGCCAAAAGAAAAATAACTTCGTAAGTCCCAATACTTGTCCAAGTTTTCCGGTCTACTAAGTTGTCCTCCCTGCCTTAACAAAACATCTCCTTGAATAAGTGTATCTTTGGTAGCAATATAAGTAGCATTACCCAAGTAATTAGACCTTACAGACCCGCCCATATACATGAAAAATGATTTGGATGTTTCCGGGTCAACATTTCTAATCCGTGTATACAACCTGTGTTCATACTCTTGCTCTAAATCCGGATTTCCTGTTGAAATTTGAATAGGGTTGCTGTTGTCTATAACATCTTGTAGCTGCCTTACGGAGGGAGCATCAGTATCTCCACGATAATAAATTCTAATATTGGTATTATCATTCATGTCATACATAAAAACCATTCTAGGAACAAAATTCTTAAAAGTCCTCTTGGTGTTTTCAAAACCCGGAAACAACCGGTCACTGTCTAAAATAGAAATTTGGTAATCGAAAGAAGAATAAACCCTTATTTTATCCTTATTATAACTGTAGCCTAAACCTGCTTCATGCTGCAAATAGGTGTTTTCAAATTCATTGGTTAAAGTGGAGTCCAATTCAAATAAGTTGGATTCCATCGCTCTTTGAGCTACTTCCTGTTTGGTGGTTCCAATATCATTCCCTACCTCATATTCAAACCTCAACTGTGAGTATTCACCTATAGGTTCAGTATATTCCACTTCCAATTCATAATTGAATGAATTGGATTTACTAAGGGAATTTTGGATTAGACTGTCAAGATTATTTGTCTGAAAATCACGGTTTACTGAAACCAATCTTGAATCACTATTGGCATCACCAAATTCGGTTTCAATTTGAGTCGAAAGGGTTCGACCTTTTTTATTGAATTTATATCGGTAAGTGAAATCACTTGAAAACTGAAAAGACTCATTGGTTGAACTGGTATTGTTTTGGGTTTCGTTGATGGGCGTATTCGGGTTAAAAAGATTTTGAGCAGCAAGTCTACTTTTTGATGTACCTTTCTCATACCTGACCCTAGGCCTCCATACAATGGCATGTTTATCAGAAATATCATAATCTAACCTTAAATCCAATCGGTGATTTTGATTGTAGTTTTCCTCATTTCTAATTTCGTCATAAAGCTGTAAACTGTCGCTGGAAAGAATGTATTCCCGAGAAGAATTTTGATTAAGGAAATTGGTGCTTTCATTAAAGAAATAACTTCCAGTTAGTTTCGCCTTTCCGTTGTTGAATTTATCAGTAAAGTTAATTCCTACAGCATTGGTGTTGGTCACCCCCGGAAGTTCCCTTGTAGTAAGTGGATTTCCTCCTCGACCTCTGCCGCCTCGCCTATCGTCACCACCTCCAAAAGCACCTGTAAGATCATCTGCCGAGAAATTTTGTTGATTGATGTTATTGCTTAATCCTAAAAGGGTCAGTCGCTGTGGGCCGTCGAAAAAATTAACACTACCACCTATTAAGTAATTATTATTAGAACCATACCCTGCAAACATTCTTCCAAATTCTCCCCCTCTCTTTTCCTTTTTGGTAATGATATTTATGGTTTTTATGGTTTCTCCATCATCAAAACCCGTTAATTGGGCTTGCACGCTAAGTTGATCCAAAAACTCTATTCTATCAATTATTTCTACGGGTAAATTTTGCATGGCCATGGCCGGATCATCGCCGAAAAAAGGTTCTCCATCCACCAAAACCTGACCTACCGTTTCCCCTTGGACTTCAATGGTATTCCCACGCATTACCACACCCGGCATTTTTCGTATTAATTCTCCTGCACTTGCTTGTGATCGGGTTTTAAATGCATCTGCATTCATGGAGATCGTATCACCTTTCATCTCCCCTGCAAGGGTACTTGCTTCTATTTCATATGCTTCCAACAAACTACCTTCTTCCACCAACTCAAAAATACCAAGATTATTATTTGTAGGAGTGGCTACTGTTTTGATTAAATCCTCAAAACCAATAAAACTGATATTCAATATAAAAGATGATACTTTAGGATTGGCAAATTGAAATTGTCCATATTCATCTGTAAAAGTGTTGGCCAGGGTGTCTCCTGCCGCATTTTTCACAAAAACATAGGCACCTGGTAGTGTCTCACTCGTCTCCTTATCCTGAACCTTTCCCCTGAGATTACTTTGGGACCTTAAATTTCCGTGAATAAAGAAAATAATAAAGAGTAATAGTACAATTTTATTCATGATAACTTAGAATTAGTTGTAATAATCTGTATTAAAATCTAAAGATTGGTGTTCAAAGATACAAAAATTAACATGTGATTTAGTTAATTTTCTATAAATGGATAGCTATTCAAATGAACGGGAGTTAGCCCTTTTAAGTTTGGAAACTTATTGATAATCAATGTTTAACTCTTAACAGCTTCGAAACCATTCCTTTTCACACAAACCAATCTATCTACTATTTGTTTATTGATTGTTTGGGAAAAACAAAAGAGAATTGGATGTCAAATACTTTTTAAAACATAAAATAAAACCCAATTACAAGACGACATAAAGCATATGATGAAACCACTTTAAAACCAGTAATTGTTTTTATTACCTTGTTTTCGCTCTCAAAATAGCCTGACTTGCTAGTCTTAAACCATTAGCCACAATCCCTATACCATAATCTGAATTAAGAATGCACTCTTTTTTTTATAGGGTAAAAAATTCACTAAAAAAACATTTAAAAACAATAATATTACTCTATACAGTTAAAAAAAGCACCTAATATATTATTTTATTTGGTTTAATTTCAGAATAGCCTAATATTCCCAACTTAAAGGCTACAATAGAAGCCCCAATAGAAAATCAGATCATAAATGGCTGATTTTGGCCTTTGCTATGGTGTATTGATCAATCCCCGCTACTAGGGCTGGGACAATTCCTACATGCCCAATTGCCTAAAGGTCTATCTCAATCATTTCGTAGCCCATGGCCTACTAAATCCTGAGAATCCTAAAATTGTAGAAAACCTAAAATACTGGGTGAATGAACATGATTTTAAGGGTATGCAATTCAGCCCAATTTATCACCCCAAATCCACTTGGTAGAATTCACCCACTCATTACCCATTATGGAAAGAAGCTGAAAGATTGGGAGTTGTTTTCAATTATTATATTCTGCCCCATCAAAAGCCAATGCTGGAAGACATGGCTGAAAGGTTTCCAGGCGTAAAAATTGTTATAGACCATGCTGGTAAAGCAGACTTAAAAGCTGCAAATTGCTGGGAGGAGTTTAGAAAGCATTTTAAATTGAAACGTTTTCCTCAGGTTTGGATAAGCAATTCTGAACCTTATGAGATGTCGGAAATAAAAGAATACCCCTATGAGGACACGCTCCCATTTTACAAGACCATCTATGTCCTGAACAGCTTATTTGAGGCACAGGTTATCCAAGTGGGAATTACCAATGGAAAAGGAACTAGAGTTTGTAGAAAAATATTTCTCCTTTTACACGGAAGATGACAAAGACTTATTAATTGGAAAAAATGCACTAAAAATCTGGAATATCCAAATAGGGTTTGACACCGAGAATATAGCTAACCATCCATGGTGTGTTTCCTCATGAAAGCGAATTTTTACCGGTGCTTGAGCAGAATCAAAGGCAGAGGAGCCAAAACGGTGGCTGAGAGCAGCCGACGCTTTAACGGTGGCTGAGCGGAGCCGAAGCCTTAGTTACACGATTGCAAGTTGAAAGGAATTATAAATTCCAGAAGACAGGAAAGTTTAATTGCATTACGCCTTGGCAGGGAGCTGAAACCTAATTTCAAGATCGCGTATACATTTTATGTTTTTATAATTTTCTCAAAGAGAAAGGAAAGCTATTTACGGTCAAAGTTAACCTATAAAAGTATTATTTTTTATTTACATTACAAATCAATAATTTTAATCTGAAAGAATAACAAATTATGAAACAATTTGTACTCACCATTTGCTTTTTTATATTAAGCCAGACACTATTTTCTTATTCTCCCAACTGCAGAGACTTAAAAAAATGGATTTCTATCGCAGATGAAATTTTACCGGAAGAAAAAAACAAGGTACGCCTAGAAAAAGATTTTGTTCGGGTTTATGCCATTGCCTACCACGATGTATATTTCAAACCCATATTTGGTAAATCGTATGCGCAAATGTCCTCAGAGGAAAAAGAAGCTATATATAAAAAACTAAACAAATGCGCTAAAGACATCTGGGTAATACATGGCTTATCGAAAGGATTTAGGCACAATGTTCAATACAAGAATCTCTGGTATTCATCCATAGTAGGGATCAATAGGATGACAATCGAACAACATCGCCAATGGCAACAAAAGAGACAAGCTCGATTAGATAGAACGCTCAACCCAACTCCAGAAGATCTTAAGAAATACCGAGATCGAAAGAATTTGCAACGTCATATAAATAAAATTAGAGCTCAAGAAGAGGCCGATAAAAGAGCTAAGGCCCGAGCTAATGTCCCGATTGAAACCCTACGCAAAGAAGCACATCAAATGGAAAGTGTGCTTAACCCAGTCAAACACCTTGATGCACCAAATTTTGAATTCAAAGGCTACAAAAACTCGAAATTTCTAAAACAAATTTACAATGGGGAATTCACTAACCTTAACATTTCTTCTCTCGGGGAAATGTTCAATCTTTCTCTTGATGAATCCTTGGAACTAACACGAACCATTCAGAAACGAGTAGATTGGCTATATTCTTATTTGAATTACTTTTCTGATATTTGCGCCCAAAACAATCCTGAGAATTTCACGGAATTTTCTCCACAGTATATATATACAGATACAGACATAAATGGAAGGCAAACTGAACGTATAGGAAGCAAAAAAACCTACTATATCAAAGCCCAATTTTATAAAATATTTAAAGATATGGATGAAAATCAAGCTGCTGATCAAGGCCTTGGGTTTTTGACCCGTATCGACAGAACTGACGAAATTTTAAAAGAAATGCCCGAAGATTTGAAAAGATTATTTACAGAATTTGGTTGTGACCACCCCATCCTTCAAAAACTAGAAGTCAATTTATTTTTGGCAGTTAAGGGAAAATCTCCTCTTCAAAAATTGATCCCACTTATGGATTAAAACGAAAGTCCTAATTTGTAAATAAAGTAAATTAACCACAGGAAGGAATAAGAATGTTTTTTGGTAACTTACTCTATGGAAAAGTCAAAATGGTAAAAATAGACACGGTGACTGAGCAAAGCCAAAACGGTGGCTAAGCGGAGCCGAAGCCTTAGTTTCGGTGTCGTAATCGATTGGCGCACGTCAATGGAATTACAAAGCCCACGAGATAATAAGTTGTAATTTGCAATTACAACTAGAAGAACCTTATCTACGACATTATCGTAGATAAGGTCAATTTTTTTATTCTTTAAGGTAGGTCAAACGGATTTTGCCTTCTATTTTTCCCTCAGGAGTATCCATTGAAACTTTATGAACTGTAACCAAACGGGTATTTGTAACTTCTTCAATAAGGTATTCCTCCTTATTACCATCTTGATCGTTAAGCACCAGATTTTGTCCCTCATAATTCCAGTTTCCTTTGCCGTTCATGGTTTGGGTGGCATCCAAAATACGGTAGGTTTTATTTTCATTCAGAATCAATTTACCATCCATATGGAGTTTTTCACCACCTTCCACTAAAGCTTTTAAGTAGGGACCCTCTTCTAATGTAAATTCAAAATCAGAACCTACCCAGGTACCTATCACATTTTTTGACTGCTCTGCGGTATTCATTGAAAATAATCCGAGCATCAATATCAATAGAGGAACACTCATAAAATACCTCCATTTTTCTAAATTTGTCGATTTGCATTTGTTCATCATAATTATTCGATTTTTGATTTGAAATTGATTAAAACTATTTATTACTAAATTATGCTTGTTTTGAATTAAATTGTTCACCAGTATTTTACCGTAAATTTTAGGACTGTTTGTATGAATCACTTTATTATCTGCCTGGTATTCATGAACTTCTCTTAAAGAAAGTTCAACTAAGTAAACAAATGGATTAATCCACAGTAAGGATTTTACAAAATGTAAGAAGAGTAAATCCCAGGAATGCCCCTGGCGAACATGCTCTGATTCATGCAAAAGAATTTGTTGATGACCAGTGCTTTTAAGGTCAAAAGCGGGCATCAGGATCTTATTGAATATAGAAGAGGGATTAAAGTAAGGAAAGACATAAACCTTTATCCCTCTAAATGATTGAACTTTTGCACGTTTAATCTTCCTGAATACCAAATATATACCAACACCAAAAATTAAAAGTTTTGCCAGGGCTACACTAACATAGAGATATCCAAATGCCTGAGATATTGAAGTTATTGGTAAAGAACTTGATCCTTGAACAATGTTTTCAACAGGATTATTAGACAAGATATAAGCTTGTATGGGAACTGTTTCGTATAAGGCTAGATCTATTTCTAACAAGGGAAATAGCAGGGACAAAACCATTCCTGCTAACAGGAATATCCGGTTCCACCCAAAAAAAGTAAGGTTCCTGAGAAAAAGCCAATATACCAGCCAAACAAGGGACAAGCATATGCTTGCTTCCAAAAGAAAATTCCAAAATGGGCTCATAATTTGCCTCCCTTCTCTATTAATTTGTTTACTTCTTCCAATTCTTTACTGGTCAGTTTCTTTTCCTTTACCAGAAAAGACAAAACATTATCAACCGAACCCTCGAAAAAATCTTTAATGATGTTATTAAATTTTTTCTTTTTATACTCCGACTCCAAAACTTTTACAAAATACTCATGGGTTTTACCATAGGTCTTATGTCCAAGGTAATCCTTTTTCTCCAGTGATTTTATGGTAGAGGCCAATGTGGTGTATGGTGGTTTAGGTTCAGGCAATTGATCCAGAATATCCCGGACAATCCCCTTTTTAATCTTCCAAAATACGCGCATGGCCTGTTCCTCCTGTGGTATCAAATCTTCCATATTTCGAATATAATTTGTTAAAATTAGAAAACCTACGATTTCATCATTTTATTACGATATAGTCGTAGGTTTTTCATTTTTTACTCTTGCAAGATAAACCTACCTCCTCTATTAGCTGTTCATTTCGGAGAATTTGAGGACATAAATTTTAATTTGGGGTATAAGAGGGAGAAACTTATAAAACCTGCTGACTAGATTTGGATGAAATTTGTTAGCATTGTTACGTATAAAAAGCGGCAACACCTAGAAATAAAATCATTGCTATCTAGTTTAAACATTAAATCCTGTCAATAAAGATTGTTTAAAAAGATATTCAAATGATCTTTACATAATGCTTTAGATTCAAAACTTCTTTAAAAAAATAAAAACCAAAGTTCCAATTATCTATTGACTCTTGGACAACTAATGAAGGTATCCATAAAATATAGGATGAAAATGGGGCAGGGAAATCAACGCTTTTCAAAACAATAGTAGGCATCCAAACTATTCAAGGGAAAAAATTCTATTAGAGAAAACAGATTTTAAAAAGGATCTGTTAACATTCCGCAAAAAGGTCAATTATGCTGAAGTAGATCCCCTTTACCCAGAATTACTAAGTTTGAGTGAGCTTATCTTTTTTGTAAGCAAAGCAAAAAATGCATTATCGGATCGAATTGAATATTTGAAATCGGTCTTCGAGGTTGGTAATTTTATGAAACAACTGGTTACTATCGCCAAAACTTCAGCTTTCTGATCATAATTGGTTTTCCAATCTAAATGGAATTATAATTCACATAGAAGAAAAGATATATTAGCAAATTAAATTTAGAGGGGGCCGAATTGTCTTAAATCCGATAAATAATACCTTTGATAACAAAAATCTTCACCACGAAGCGAATCTCCCTTCATGGTGAAGTCAAAAAATTTAGGTAAAAGATACTTTCACTATTTCAAATCCCCCAACAAATCCAACAATTGCGCGGTGATCTTGTCTGAAGCCACTTCTTCTACCCTATTGGTGGACAACCATGTTTCGTAACCACCCAATTTATGTTGTGCCGGAGTGGGCAAGTAGCCATAAAGGCCATTGGCCAGGGCTATGGTAAAATGGTCTTTCATTGGGCTTTTTTCTTTCAATTCTAAGCCTATCTCTACAAAGGTTTCAAAAGGAATGGCTCCTATACTCAAATCCCCAATTTTAAAACCTTGTATGATTACATCAATGTCATCCGGAAAAGTTTCCATCTGCTTGATCCTTGCAGCATAGGTTTTTTCAAGACTATGTCTGCCCTCTACAGATTCCGGTCTGGCAATTACTTCTTCAACAAATTTTGCCAATTCAGGGCTTGGCTTTCTTACTTTTAAGTTTAAATAGGCTTGTTTAGCACCCAAAGGCACCCAATCTTCATAGTTGATGTCATGGTATCCTTTCATTACTGCCTTGGCCACATCATCTGCTACCAGTTTCATTTTACCATAAGGTGGATGGTCCACTCTAGGCCCCCTGAAGTTGATGTTGTTAATGTCTCCTGAAGTGCCATTTGACATCATGGCGACAAAGCCAGGATTTTGACGATCTGCCCCAAGCAATTCCTGCATTTTGTCAGCAAACATCCCAAAATAATCAGCAGATATTTCACCATTAGGAACACCACCTACGTAATGAAGGGAGTAATTGGCAAGAAGTGCCAAAGGCCTTCCATCAATGGCTTGGATGGAAAGGTAAGATACTTCAGGATCCGTAGGGCCGGCAGGTTCCAAAAGGTTTGGGTTCCCTACGCCTGGATTCATTTTGGCAATATCAGTACCACCCAATGGATTTGGATTCGGTGTACCTGGTTTCAATTTCCATCTTCTGTTGAACACATGCTGGGGTACATCCACGGATCCCCAACCAATTCTGGCCGGTTCCAAATTTCTTAAGGCTACCTGAACTCCATCTGCTATTCTGCTCGCCATAAATGCTTGGTAGTCATCCAAAGGAGCACCTTTATGCCACTCTCTCCCTTTATCGCCTTCTCCACGGGCACTCGTGGCAGAATGGGTATGAGTTGAGGCTATCATTACATTTGAAGCTGGTATTCCTGTCGCTTCCTCAATGGTTTCTTTGGCTGTATCAAAAACATCCTGATCGACGCCCACATTATCTACCGTTACTATAACCAGTTTGGTTTCTCCATCATCTAGTACTACACTTCTGGCATACAGTTCGTCATGAATGTAATCTGCAGGGGGAGAATTCCACCCACCGATAATTGGACCCCCTAGTTTTGGGGTAATGTTACTTTTATGGGCGCCGGCTTGAAAAAACCTGTTTCCCTGGGAATAAGCAGGGATGCTAATCAGGTAGGCCAAAGCGACCATGCAGACGGTTATTCCGTGATTCCTAAGCTCCCTTCGGAACAGCATAATTTTTTTTGATAACATCATTTTCATAGTTTTAAATAATTATGAGGGGTCAACTTGTTTGTATGCTTCTAAAACTGCTAGTTCTCCAGCTTTCCCGGGTTTACTGGAACCATGTTCCAGACCTAAAAACCCACGGTAACCTTTGTCCCAAATATGTTGCAATAAATTTTTGTAATTGATTTCACCCGACATGGGCTCAAAACGGCCTGGGGTATCTCCTATTTGAAAATAAGCAATTTGATCCCAAGCGTAGTCAATGCTGGGCATGAGGTTTCCTTCCTGTATTTGCACATGGTAAACATCGCAGAGGAGTTTGACACTCGGACTGTCTACCGCCTTGGCCATGGCATAAGACTGAGGCAGTGAATGCAAAAACATGCCCGGATGGTTTATTTTATGATTCATGGTTTCCATCACCATCACCAATCCATGAGGTTCATAGATTTCTGCAATCCGCTTTAAAAGTTCTGTTGCATTGGCCAATTGAAAATCCCAAGGCAACTTTGGATCTGCCATTCCCAAAACATTGTGAATAAACTTGGTATTCATTCGCTTGGCCACTTCCACAGAGGCCTTAACCTCTTTAAGCACATTGTCTCTGATACTTTCATTCCTTCCTGCAAAAGTCACTTGCTTAAAATCCATGGTACCTACAAATTGGCCAAATTCCATCCCCAGTTTTTGAAGAGTATCGCTGATACGTTTTTGTTCTTCTAATGGGCGTCTTTGCAAAAAAGTACATTCCCAAGCGTGAAAACCATTGTCATGTCCCCATCGAATCTGATTTTCAGGGGCTTTCCCGGCTATTTCAGCAAACAACCCGAAATCAGGTGAAAATTTCATATTAAAAGGGCTGGCCTTTGCTACTGCCTCTCTCCCTAATGGCAAACTAAGCCCAGCAAAAGTAGCGGCACCTGCAACAAGGCTATTCTTAAAAAAAATTCTCCGTTTCATAGTATTGGTTTATTTTGGGTTTAAATCAAGGAGTCAGGTTGCCAAAATACTGGACAGCATGCTTGACATCTTCAAGATTGTCCTCCATTTTGTGTTCACACTCTGCATAAATCTCACCATCAAACTGCTGCCTTTTAAGCTCTTTGACTACTCCTTCGAAATCAATAATTCCTTCACCTACCATCACATCTTTGGCAGATTGTTTGGCAGCATCCAGGTCCTTGAGGTGTATGCTAATAAGGTGGCCCTCCAGCTTTTTAAGGCTTTCTATTGGGTTTAGCCCACTTCTAGTCCAATGTCCTAAATCCCCACAAGCACCAAAATTAGGATGGTTTTTAATGGCTGACAGAACAGAATCTGGATGCCAATAAATGGAACCGGCTTCTTTGGAATGCTGGTGTAGGGCGATCTTGACCTTATACTCTCCGGCAAGCTGGTCAACCATGTCCCAATTTTCTCTTTTTGGTTCCGCTACCAGGTACTGGATTTTTAAAGATTTGGCCAGCTCAAAAGCCTTTTGCCAACTTTCCTTGTCATTCGCTTTGCCAACGTACATGGATTTCATTTTCAATCCATTGGCTTTCAAAAGTTTCCTTACCGCCTTTGCATCTGAAGGGCTGAGGTCCGACATGGTTTTTTCACCAAAATCCCCACCAAGCTTATGAAAATCAAAGCCCTCAACGTAATTTACGCCGGTGGTTTTCGCTTTTTCCAAAGTGACTGGAAAAGGGAACCTATTAAAGGAGTACAAAGCAACCCCAATGTTCCAATCACTTTTTTTAAGGGACAATTCATGTGCAGGCTTTTTTACCATACTTGCCAAACCAAGCAACAATACAGGCAAAGCGATAAACACCCAATATTTTTTAAACATAGTTTTCTATTTTGCTAATGATGAATTATTTTTTATTCTGAATTGCGTATAAAGGCCATTAAGTCAGCAATTTTTTGCTGGTCAAGCTGTCCTGCCAAGCCCGGCATGAGTGACATATTCATTCCCTTAATGGATTCAATATCTTGTCTGTTAATTGATTTTTCAATTCCCGGCGAAGTTCTGAGACTAATGGCCGCTGAGGTTTCATTCATGATCATGCCTTGAATTGTCTCACCATCACTAAGGGTTACTTCCCATAAATCAAAACCCGGGGCAATCGACAAATTGGGATCTAAAATATTTGCCATAAGGTCTTTAGGATGCCAGTTGTGCAAGGTGCCCAGGTCTGGGCCAAAGGCCACACCGCTCTTCCCTCTAAATTGATGGCATAGGGCACAATTTTCTAGGTATACTGATTTCCCAGCAATGGGGTCTCCATTTATTTCCAAGGCCTTCTGGTAGTTTTTATTGATCTCCTCTCCTTCATCTTTGGTCAATAATTCCCTGGCAAAATTTCGGGTTGGCTCGTCACCATTGTTCATTAGTTGCACCCGCATTTTCCAGCCTATTGCTTCCGTTGGAATTTTTCCTGACTGAATGGAAGTTAACAATAGTTTAACCCGATCTACATCACTCATGAAAGTAGTTAAAGCGACCTCCCTAATTTCATGCGTTAAAGAACTCCATTTAGTAAGCACATATTCTTGCACCACTGTTCCTTCTATATTTCCTAGCGCTTGCATGGCTGCTATTTGTAGAACAATGGGTTCAGTAGTAGCTATCATACCTTTCAACTGCTCCGCATATGGGGCAACATCACCTTTTGGAAGAAACCTGAGCACCTCTGCTCTTCTTTCCTCAGGAATCGATTGATCTGTGGCGATGGCCATGGCTTTTTCCATGCTGGCTTTTAGCAAGACTTCGTCCTTAAAGTCCATAGTTTGGATCAGGTTTAAGGCAGCCTTTCTTAGCTTGACATCCTGATGCTCAAAAAAGGCAAACACAATTTTATCCAGGTAAGGAGAAAGCGCTTCTTCATTCTTTTCGTTCCGCTTAATCCCAGCAGCTATTCCCTCCAGGACAGGTGCTTCCCAGCCTTTACCACCTGATAAATTGAGGGCAGATTGAAGCAATTTTTCTGCTTCATCTTCATTTTCGTTTGCTGTAATCATGGCTGTTAATCTGCGAATCAAACTGCCATAAGCAGGCACATCCTTGTCAAAACGCTTAAGTACCGTTTGGAGCAATGGTGTAGTTTTGGAAGAAGAGGCAGACAATGCTGCAATTTGTACCCATTCATCTGACAAGTCTCGAAACAGCAATTCTTCCGCTACTTGCGCCGCTTCAGGTGTCTCTATAAATCCTAGCGTACAGAGCAGTTGAAACCTTACCCTGGCATTTGGATCCGCCTTTAATTTAAGCAATTCGGCTATCAATTCACTCGATTCACTTAGATGCATTTCGGCCAGTTTAATGGCATTTTCCCTGACCCCAGCTTCTGGGTCACCAAGCGCATTGATAATAAGATCGGTGCTCAACCCTTTTAGGCCTTCTAAAGTCCATAAAGCATGCAATCTTCCTTCAGCAGAAGCTTGGTTAATGGCCATTTCTTCCAAATCCGGAAATACTTCTTGACTTTGGGCAGTGACGAGTAGTCGCTGAGCATTGTTTCTCCACCAGTTGTTTTTACTAGCAAGGTGTTTGACCCATTCTTGAGGGCTTTCGTCCCCAAAAGTTAATCCTGAAGTCCAATCTGCCTTCCCTGTTCCTTCAGGAGTAATTCTATAGATTCTTCCCATACCTACCCCATCAGATAATCCACCAGCAGCGACGGCTTCATCAGACATCCACTCAGGATGCTCTATTATCCTGCGGTAATAATCCAGCACATACAAAGCTCCATCAGGTCCCACATACATGTTTACTGGTCTGGACCAGGAATCTTTGGAAGCCAGAAACTCCTTGTTATCACTTAGCCTTTCTGCAACGAAAGTGGCTCCTTTTTCCTTTAAAATATCCACATGAACCAGGTTACTTACAGATTCGGCAACAAATACAGCCTTGTCAAATGGGGCTGGAAAAGCTCCACCTAGGTAGGCCGTCAAGCCGCTAGAAGAAGTAGTCAGCCCAACCGGAGTAAAAAGTTGTCGATCCGGGTTGGTCGTTATTTGAAAAACTTCTGCCTCTTTACCATGGTCAGAAATAGATTCACTTGCGTTGGAAACTATTAATCCGGGATTTCTAGAAAGGTATGGCGCAGCGATCACCTCATGGTATATATGGTTTTGATTGTGGGTCAATAAATACCTACCCCAACGGTCATAAGTATGACCAAACTGAGACCGGGTGGATGCCAATTCAGCCACTTGAATGTCTGGTCTGAATCGAACTGAATGTCCATTGGCATTTTTAGGTAACTCAGTGCTTCCTTGACTGTTTGGGAAAACAATTGTGGTTCCTTTGTCCCCAAACTCTTCCTCATATTTTCTGGTACCAATATGGCCTAGATGAGACAGATGTATCCAGTTGTCTAATCCATATACCGGATTGTTTACATTGACATGGGGATTTGAAAGGGAAAACCCAGTCATCATGACCTCTCTAACATCTGCTACTCCGTCTCCGTCAGTATCTTCCAGATACAAAACGTCTGGTGCATCAGTAATTAATACCCCATTTTTCCATCTTAAAATACCATTCGGCAAAACCAGGTTGTCTGCGAAAATGGTGCTTTTATCCATTACCCCATCATCATCTGAATCTGACAGCAATTTGATCCTGCCCGTACCGCTTTTGTCTATCGGGTAACCGGGCATTTCCACCACATACAATCGCCCAAATTCATCAATTTCCATGTCCACCGGATCACTGACCAGAGGTTCATTGGCAATTAATTCCATTTGGAAACCTGGTGCGAGCTCGAAAGAGGCAACACCATCCTCTGGGGCAACCGATCCATGGGTAGAAGGTCCGCTACTGGTTCCTCCACATGCTTGTAAAAAGATGGCCGAGAGGCAAGAAAAAATAACATGGTAACTAAATCTTGTGTTTTTCATTCTATTGTTTTACTAAATTCTCCATTACGCTTTTTGCTATACTATTGGAGCTACAATTTTTTCTTTAAGCGAACAGCATTCTCCTCATCCCAAAACCTATCCATAATCGCCAGGGTTCTATCCACGAGCACCTGCCCCCCTTCTGCACCTACTACATTGCTTTGGCAAACGGCACTGTAGCCACCACCTGCAATGGCTTTGTCTGTAGGTAAATACGTTCCTGGACCTGCTAACTGAACCACGAAAGTTTGTACAGCCTTGCTCCTGGCTTGAATGCGAATACCGTAATCAGTAAACAACTCAAATTGATTGGTAGCGATGGCTGCATCACCGATTCGTAATACGTGTATCTCTGAAGTGTAGGTAGCTTCTGGGTTTTTCTGCTGTGCCTTATACCTTTTTAAAACATCTCCAAACCAAGTCATTTTGGCGTAAAGCAACCTTGCTTTGTCCGGATCTGCGGCTATTTGTTCCTGACAATCTTTGACTACCTTTTCTGATTCTATGTATTCTTCTTTTGTAATGATACGCATTGGTAGTTCCAGGTTTTCCATTTCATGGTGAAAAACCACGTTGCTATGACGGTCATTTTTCACGATTTCATAGGTGTTTTCCACTGCCCTTATGATTCGTTCGGCAATGTCATCCATTCGTGTCTTTTGGGAGAGCTCTTGCATTCTAGCCAATCCAGCTTTTCTGTACATGCTGTGCGGCGATTGATCACCTGCAGCACCAATCCAACCTAAAACACTCACATTCTCTCCGAAACGGTCTTTTAATTTCTCTCTAACTGGATGCCAATAGTCAGCATTTACTGTGGTCTTGTGTTCAAACTCCTGCGCGGGACAAGCCACATCCACACTCATGGCTAATAACTCATCCGCTTCATTCCAAAAGAATAAGGCGTTTATATCATGGTCTTCATAGCCTTCAAGGTTTTGAAATTCCTCCTTGTTGGTGTTTCCATACATTACACTTGTTCCATCTTTGTAAACCGTACGTCTATTGTATCCTACGGCAGCACGTTCCATGCCCCAAGTAACACTTCCTTTGCCACGGTTCGCCCAAGCTTCCTCGATGGCATCGGCGACATTGCTAACAAACAGCGCCCTGTAGTCCTTCACTATGGTGACTCCCTCTTTGGGAATTGGATAGATAAAAGAGGATTCTTCCAGATCATCCTCCAAAACGGGCGCGGTATGGGTATGTGTGGCACTAACAATGATTTTATTTACATTAAAGCCAGGAATTCGCTTGGCTACCTCGTCTCTAAGTTCCTTACGCAAACGGGCGGAAATATACACCAGGTCACAAGAAACAAATACAGCCGTATCCAATCCAGTTTGACCCTCCCTTGACTCGATGGCTACTATTCCAGCATACAGAGGGGTATCCGCTGTCTCTGCAATTCTCATGTGAAACTGCCCCATTAGCGCCACAGGTAATTTGGGGCTAATGTCTGCTGTAGCTGCTCCCAGGTACAAATCATTGGCCTGCAAAGGCACATTTAACCAAAAGGCCAGTGCCAGTAACATACATAATCTCACCATACTTTTATTGTTAGTCATTTGCTTTATTTGTCCCATAATTGATCAATCACTTCCAATGTTCTGTCAACCAAAACCTGTCCTCCATGAGGTCCTACTATATTGCTGTGAATAATGGCACTATAAGCCCCACCATTTACGGCACGCTGCGTCGGTAGATAAGAGCCCCAATCAGAGCTACCTGCAAGCTGTATTACAAAGGTTTGTAATGCTTTGCTTCTGGCCATTATCCGTATGCCAAAATCCGAAAACAGTTCAAATTCATTGGTACAAATGGCAATGTCTCCCAACCTGATCACATGCAGGTCCATAGGATACATTGGCTTGGGGTTTTCCAATTGCTGCTCGTAGCGTTTTACTGTTCTATCTTGCCAGTTCATCATCCGATAAAGCGCATCTGCTGCCTTTGGATCCTCAGCTATTTGGTCTTTTGCATTTTGAACAAATGCTTTGGCTTCTAAATAGTTTTTTTCGGTTACCCACCTTTCCGGCAGAAGCAATTCTTCCACATGGTGCTCAAAAATTAGCTCCGAATGCCTTTCTGCAGCCACTGCAGCAAAAGATTCATCTACGGCAAGGTTTATCCGCCGCGCCAGCTCATCTACCCGACTTAGGTTTCTTAGGTTACGCATCCTGTCATCTGCGGCCTTGCGGTACCTCATGTGGGGAGTAATATCTCCGGCAGCAGCTGCCCAACCTAAAACATTGACATCTTCGCCATATTTTGCTTTGATACCTTCTCTCACCGGATGCCAGTAATCTGCATTGACAGCATATCGCCCCTCTACTTCTTGTGAAGGACTGGCAATTCCTACAACTACCGTCGTTAGCTTTCCTTTTTCATCCCAAAAAAAGAGTGTATTGACATTGTGGTCTTCTGAACCTTCAAAACTTCTAAATTCGGGTAAATCTGTTTTACTGCTCATACCGGATGTGCCATCGGAATAAACAATTCGGCGGTTATAACCTGCCACAGCATACCCCATTCCCCAAGCCACAGAGCCTGGAGCTCTGTCTTCCCAAGCCTCAACAATGGCCCTACTTACTTTATCCACGAAAAAATCTCGATAGTCTTTAACCTGAGTCACCCCATTTTTTGGAATCAGGTATTCACCTTCCAAAGCCAATACAGGGGCTGTATGTGTATGGGTTGCATTTAGAAAAATTTTGTTTTCGTCTATATCCGGCAATTGCTTTTTGACCGCCTGCCTCACGAGCGCTACCAAATCAGTGGGGATATAAAGGGCGTCACAAGAAACCATAATGGCAAGATCTCCTTCTGCCCCTCTGGTTTCTAAAACCATAGCAGTAGCAATCAAAGGGGTTTCGGCAATTTCAGCAATCCGCAGATGGAACTGCCCCGTAACTGCTACAGGCAATTGCGGGCTGATGTCTACCGTACGAGACCCTATAAAAAGCTGCGAAGCCACAACAGAGGCAGCTTGTAAAAGGAATAAACAGGCTACTGTTACTAATTTTTTTAAAATTTTATTTACCATTTTACCGCAATTGAATTGTGAAGCATCTTGATCTCAATGAGTTTGTCAATTATTCTGGCCAAAGTTTATTGATCATTGCTACAGACCAATTTACTAAAAGCTGTCCTCCTTCAGGCCCTACTTCATTACTCTCTACAATCGCTGAATAATGACCTCCCCGAACGGCTTCTTTGGTCGGTAGATAATTTCCTGGCCCCACCAATTGAAGCACAAAAGTCTGCATGGCATTGCTTCTGGCTTTCATTTGGATCCCATATTCAGTAAACAACTCAAATGGATTGGTACAAATTACCACATCGCCAATTCGCAATGCATGAAGCTCTACCGGATACATGGGCTGTGGGTTAGATTTCTGAATTTCATAACGGTCTACTACTTTACTGTACCAGACAATTCTACGACTGAAAATTTGGGCGCTTTCGGCATCTTTCATGTCCTCAGCCCTCATTTTAAGGGCATGATTGTATTCTGTTTCAGTTACTAATCGCATTGGTAACTCAATATTGTTCACCTCATGCTTTAAAACAGGAGCTTCATGCTTGTCAATATTCACCGTTGCATAGGTTTCATCTACTGCCCGGATAATTCTTCCAGCGATCTCATTGAGATGGTATTCATTTCTGAAATTTACCTCACCAGTATGCTCAGCAAAATCAGGACTCTTTTTTTCGTTGCGCAATGCGATCATTCTCCATTCTGCAAATTCATCATACCTGGGTCTAGGCGTTTGGTCACCTGCGGCCCCTATCCAGCCTGCCACTACCAGTCTTTGACCATATTTTTCCTTTAGGCCTTCACGAACAGGGTGCCAATAGTCTGCATTTACGGTAGACCTATTTTCCACTATTTGTGCAGGGCTTGGCACATTGATACAAGTGGCTACAAATTCTCCCTTTTGGTTCCAAAAAAACAAGGATTGAATGGCCTGGTCTTCATAGCCTTCTACTTTAATGAAATTTGCTTCATGGGTACTTCCATACATTTTAGCGGAGCCATCTTCATAAACAGCCCTTCTATTATAGGCTACTTTCGCATGACTAATGCCCCAAGAAACACTACCTCGCTCACGCATGTTGTATGCTGAAAAAATGGTCTTAGCTACCTGATCTGATACAAATTTCAAATAATCCTTTACCTGTGTAACTCCTTCGGGAATGTTGTATCGATTGTCTCTCACAACTGCACCTGTATGGGTATGGGTAGCGTTTATAATAATTTTTTTTGTATCTAATTCAGGTAGGCTTTTTTTCACCTCCATTTGAATCATTTCTTTTAATTCCGTCGGAATGGTGACCATATCACAGGAAACCAATACTGTCGTGTTGGCCCCCTTTGATTCCAAAACTATGACATTGGCTGTCAATGGGGTTTCAGCAACTTTTGCAATACGGACTATCATCTGACCATCTACCGCTACAGGTAGCTTCGGGGTTATGTCCACAGTGGCCGCACCAACGTACAAATCCTGCCCATATACGCCGTTTGGGAACAACTGAAAAGTAATAAATATTGTAAAAAATGAAATGGCTAAAAATAGGTTTTTCTTAATTTTTGAAACTCGAAAATCGGTATGCGTTTGTTTTTCCATAATGATAAATTAATGATTAATTTTATTTATCAGGTCCGTTTTTATATGAAGCCTTGGTTTATATCCATGGCTGAAACTTTTCTGATTAAAATGGTATTTTACGCCTTACCACATGGATTTAATAATCGATAGTGTTTCGGCTACCAATTCATTTCCCCCTTTTGGACCCATTAGCGTACTCGCCGGAACAGCGCCATAGGCACCCCCTTCTATGGAGCGCTTGGTTGGTAAATAGGATCCTGACCCTGTAAGCTGAACAATGAAAGTTTGAATGGCTGGGCTCTGAGCTTTCATTTGCATGCCATAATCAAGGTAAAGCTCAAAAGGATTGGTTGCAAAAGCAGCATCACCTATCCTTACTACATGCACTTCTATGGGCATTTTAGGCTGTACATTTTCTAATTCATACCTTTCAGATACCACTAAGCCTCTTCTTAATTTGCTGTAGCTTATGGTAATGTCTCTATACCACCTAGGCGTTTCAATAATTGTTGGGTTGTCGCGAACCTCAGCCTTTAATTTGTCATATTCAGCCTGCCATGTTTTCGCCTCTTCAGTAGCCTCAACTACATCCTCTTCACGAAGTAGCCTCCTTGAAAGGGGTACCGTTTTCATTTCGTGTTTGAATACAGGTTGCCAATCTATATTGGCTTTCATTACAGGAAATAAATCAATTACTTCATCGGCTATTCGCTTGGCAATTTGCTTGCGTTGTCCTAGGCTGCCTCTGCCAGTTCCCTCTTCTTCAAAGCCTAAAAGATGTTGCATGCGTTCTTCGGCTTTTGAGCCTACCATTACATGAGGAGATTGGTCTCCTGCTGCACTGGCTTGCCCTAAAACATAAACTGAATCTCCTAAACTTTTTCTTATGGCCACTTTGGTGTCAAACCAAAAGTCTGCAGACAGTTTGTAGGAATGTTCACTTACCTGGGAGGGAGCGGCAACATTTACTATTACACCTGTCAATTGCTTGTTTAAATCCCAAAAATACATCAGGTTTAAGCTATGGTCTTCATGTCCTTCTATATGACTGAAATCTGGAGAATTTGTACTGCCATACATGCGTGATTTACCAGGTTTTAGGGCCTGAAGCCTATTTAAACCAACCACAGCATGCCCAAGTCCAAGGCTTATTCCGCCTAATTTTCTTTTTTCCCAGGCCTTGATAACTCCTTGTGCAATTCGGTCCGCTGCAAATGGAATATAAGCAGCTGGAGACATGGCTGGCTTGCCATCTGCCATTTGTTCCAGGCTTACCCCGTATATATCCTCTACCGAAGCAGTTGATGCTACATAAGGGCCTGCATGTGTATGGGTAGCATTAACAATTATTTGTTCTGGCAAAATGGAAGGAATGACTTTTATGACCCTATTCCTTATTTCATCTCTCAAATTAGCCGTAGCCCTCATCCCATCGCTGATTCCAACCAAGTCACAACTTATCCAAATCGTTTTCTCAGAATTTGTTCCATCTCCTGAGTCTAGTGCCAAAATTGTGGCTGTGACCGGATCCATCACCCCTTCAGATAGTCTGGCATGAAACTGTCCGGCAACCAATACAGGTAAATCTGGCGTAATGTCCGCTGTAGACCAGCCTACTTTTAAATGGTCTTCAACTTCTATTTTAGAAAACACCTGAATAGGAAATACAAGTATAAAAAATAGCACTAGGATTTGATGTTTAAAAGCAATCATCTTTGGGTTAATTTGAATTCTAAGAACAGTGCAGCAATCGCTGAATCCAGCCATCGCCACACTGAAATATTCACTAAATAAATCAAGACATTTTTAATCCCAACCTGGGTTTTGCGTAAGTTGAGGATTCAAGGAAAGTTCTTGAACAGGAATAGGATATAAATACAATTTATCATCCCATGTTCTGGTATTTCCAGGATAAATCACCCGATAGTCTCCTGTTTCAGGGTCTACGGCACCTAAATAAGTTAATGGGTTTTCTATAAGTCTTCCAGCTTTCCACCTGACAAGGTCTTCCCACCTGGTACCTTCTCCGGCTGTTTCAATTCTTCTCTCTCTACGGATCTCATTGATTAGTGGAGTCACAGGAACCTCCCAATCTGGCCAATTTGGGTCTTCAAAACCTACATTCATTTCTAAATGAGGCATGCCTACACGGTCTCTCAATAAATTAATGCTATTGTCCAGCACTTCTTGGGTAGCTTCGCCAAGTTCTGCTTTGGCTTCAGCATAGGTTACCAATAGTTTTCCGTATCTGTAGGTAAATACATCTATGGTTGATTGGTTTTGCAACCTATCCACCTCATAAGGTGAGTACCCCTTGGTAATGTAATAACTAGTGGTCACATAGTTATTGTCAAATTCTGGCATGGTGCGGTAATCAATGCTGCCATCAGAATAAATTCTATAAGGACGGTCTGGGACATAAATGGATTGCTTCATCCTTGGATCCCTGTCTACAAATTCATCTTCAAAATTCTGGTCTCCTTGGTACAAAGGGCTTAGGGCTATTGGCAAACCATCTTTACTCAAATAGGATTGTACAAAATCTTTGGTGTATCCGGTATGAGGTTCACCCAGGGATCTTACATTGTTGTGCATCCTTATTCCTGTGATAAACCTTTGAAAAAAGATGGCTTCAGGGTTACCTGTAAGGTTTTGCTGTACAAAAAGGTCAAAGTAATCTTGCTCCGGATTCCCAGTGGAGTATAGACTAAACATTCCTGAATTAATCACTGCCTCTGCAGCCTCCGCAGATTCAGCTAATATTGACTCATGATCACCTAAGCCATGGTATTTTCTAAAGGTTCCTTCAAATAGGCAAGCTTCTGCTTTAAATGTTAAAGCTACGTATTTGGTCAACCTATTTTCGCCAGATTCCTCTGGTAAGTTATCAATAGCAAAATCCAAATCGGCGAGCATATTATCAAATACAACCTTTCTGGAATCCCTGGCTTTCACCAAACCTTCAGAGTCAGTTTGTAAATCTACCTCATACCAAGGAACGTCACCAAAACGCTCGATCATTTTTTGGTAATAAAAAGCTTTAAAGAACCTGATCTCCCCTTCATACCTTAACACAAGGTCATCTTTCTCCATTGCACCTATTCTAGCCAATGCATAATTACATCGCCTAATAGGTTGCCAGTCACTTTTTCCCCAACCGCCTCCAGTAGCAGGGATTACATATTCACCCCAGAGGTAAGAATTTCTATCACCTGGCGCATTATTGTCTGAATTATCGTCAATTCTCCAATTCACCTGAGGGTTCCTCAAGTCAATATAAAATTGATTCGCATAAAGTTCAAGGTCAGTGGAGGTACTCCAAAACTGGGCATCACTAATCTGATCTAGTGGAAACCTTTCCAAATATTCATCATTACAGGCAGAAGCTACTACAAGTAATAGTACGGATATATATATAGTTATCTTTTTCACGACAGTATGATTTAGAAATTGATGTTAGCACCTAAAGAAAATGAACGGTAAATAGGATAATACTGAGACCCATTCATTTCCGGATCAGATACCTTTTTGTACTCATGAATGCCCGTTACTTCCCAGATATTATTCCCTGAGATGTATACCCTCACCATTTCCATTTTAATCCTCTGGGTAAGCGCCTGAGGAATTGTATAACCTAAAGTCAATTGTTTAAGTCTTAAATAGGAAGCATCTTGTAAATACCTGGTTTGAACAGCAGTAACGTCCGAACCTCCTGAGACCATAGGTCTAGGGAAGTAAGCATCCGGATTTTCTGGAGACCACCAGTCTGTAAGCACTTTATTGTGTGCATTCCATTCACTGGTGTATCCCCCAAGCCAAAAGTTGTTATTGAGCCATAAATCACGTTTGGCTACACCTTGAAAAAATATATCAAGATCGAAATTCTTCCATTGGAAATCTGTTTTCACACCAAAACTGTATCTCGGTGTATTGTTTCCGATAATTTTTCTATCACCTGAATTATCCAGGGTTCCATTACCTGGAGAGATTTTACCGTCGTTGTCAAGATCCGCGAACAATAAATCTCCTGCTTTTCTCTCTATACCTACCAAGTTTCTATGGTCCAATTCCTGCGCTTCCGCATCTGTTTGTGCGATTCCTGTTGTGGTATAGCCCCATATTTCCCCTATTTGCTTCCCTACATAATAATCAGATATTAAACCTACAGGATTACTAAATTTGGTGATTTCAGAGGTGTAATCTGAAAAAATAAGGTTAACACCCCACCTCAATTCATTGCTCTGTTGCCTCCAACCTACTGTGAGATCCCAACCTGTGGTTTTTAAGTCAGCAGCATTTTCACTTGGCTCGCTTTCTGCTAAAACAGCTGGCAGGGTTTGTGACCTTGTCAACATATTTTTGGTATCCCTTCTATACATGTCAAAGGAAGTGTTTAACCTGTTTTGAAAGAGGGTAAAATCCAATCCAAAGTTTCTCTGGGTAACAGTTTCCCAAGTTAAGGTAGGGCTTACCAAACCAGGGGCATATACTGTAAGTGGCCTATCCTCATTCAAAATATAGTTGATCGTACCGGCAGAAAAAGTAGCGATATAGGGATAATTTCCAGGAACATTCTGGTTACCTAGGTTACCATAAGATAGCCTGACTTTTAACATGTCAAAAGTACTGTCTAGATCCCCGAAAAATTCTTCGTTATCTATCCTCCATCCTAAAGATAAGGAAGGAAAAAAGGCAAATCTGTCAGTTTTTGGGAATTTCGAAGAGCCATCATAGCGCCCATTGAATTCCAAAAGATACCTGCCATCGTAATTATAATTAAAACGGGTAAAAGCTCCTCTAATGGCATATTGCGACGCTCCATCTCCTACATAGCGCTCTCCATATGCCAAATTCATAAACGGTATGGATTCCACTGTAAGGTTTTCTCTTTTTGAATAGAAATACCTTGAATCAAGGTTTTCTTGGTTAAACCCACCCATTAATTTTATGTCATGCTTTCCAAAGGTATTCGCATAATCTGCATAAGCATTGAGCACATAATATTTATCATTGTAGTTGGTCTTGGTCACTTGACTAGGATTGGTAAAAGGGTAATAACCACTTACAGAACCATCTACGAAATACATGGGTAATGTCTTGTAATAATCCTCTTCTTCGGTATTCTTAATATTTGAGGTATATTCAAAATTGATGGTGGTATTTTTAATTGGGGTTAATTGTAATGACCCAGTAATCCATGTGTCTTGAATTTCTCTTTTTCTATATCCTGCTTCACTGTAAAACTGAACCGTATTGGGTACAGATCCACCTGATGCATAGTTACCGTCAGGAAAATAAACTGGCCAGTTGGCCCATTGGTGCCATTGAAAGGGGCTGTTTCCCTCAGGAAAGTGATTGGTAGAATTGTTTGGTGGATAAATATGCTTGCTATTGTTCATGGAAATTTTTGTTCCAATTTTTGCCCAATCTGTAATTTTATAATTCAGATTTGTCATGAAATTGTAACGTTTGTACTTCTCATCAAAGACTTTATTTATCCCCTCCTGGTACAAATAATTTAATGAAGTGTAATAATCAAACCTATCATCGCCTCCTGTGATACTAGCCGTATATTGACTCATAGGATAACTGTCTCTCATCAGCTCTTCTGCCCAGTTGGTATTGCCACTCATCAGCCAAACATTGGCGTTTTGAGGATCTGGGAATGCTGAAGGTTGGGTAGGATCATTGTAATGGGCAATTATCTTGTCCTGATAAATATCCGTAAACTGATAATAAGGCACACCATTTCTTGCAATATTGGCGGTATTCATATAATCCATCCGTTCCAAAGCATCCATGGTTTCAAATTTTACAACGGGTGTATTTACTGCCGTATTGAATGATAAGGAAATGGAGGGTTTGTCACTTTTACTTCCGGATTTTGTTGTGATCAAAATGACACCGTATGCTGCTCTTGCACCATAGATGGCAGCAGATGCAGCATCTTTTAAAACAGATATACTTTCGATATCATTGGGATTGATCAGGTTTACATCCATCGGCACATTGTTTACCAATATTAATGGTGAGCCACCATTAATGGAAGTAAATCCTCGAACGTTAAAAGTGGCGCCTCCACCGGGGGTTCCTGTGTTCTGGGTGATATTTAAGTTTGAGATTTGCCCTTGAAGGCCTTGACCAATATTGGTAATCGGACGATTTTCAAGCACTTCTTTGCTAACACTAGACACGGCTCCAGTAAGGTTTTCTTTCTTCTGAGTACCAAAACCTGTCACAACCACCTCGTCCAAAGCGCCAATTTCTTCTTGAAGGGTAATATTTATAATTGTTTGTTGCCCTACGGCTATACGCTGGGACTGAAAACCAATAAATGAATAGACCAATGTAGCTTCTTCAGGGACAGTCAAGGAATAATTACCGTCAATATCAGATGCAGTTCCTATGGTTGTGCCTGGAATTGCAATGGTCACACCGGGAAGCGGTTCACCATTTTGATCTACTACTTTACCAGAAACTTTCACATCAGCTACCTCAGTAATATCCACCCTTTCGGCGCTGCTTTCCTTAGGGTTAAGCTTAACATGAATATTGCCATTTACCTGGGTGAAACTCAGCTGTGTCTGTCTGGCAACGTTCTCAAGTACTTTATAAACCGTAATGTTTTCTTGGCTAATGGAAATTTTTTGGTTTAGCATTATCTTGTCATCATTGTAGGTAAACTTAAAATCAGTTTTTGATTCTATGTTCTTGAAAAACCGTAACAATGTCTTTTCCTTTAAATCAAGTGATACCTTGACCTCATCAATCGTTTTTCTTTGTGCATTCCCGGTGTTGGCCAACATTACCGTACAGAAAATCAATTGGATGGCAAAGCCATAAAACAATCTCTTGGACACCATAATAAGTTGTCTCAGTATATATTTATTCATAATATTGTGTGGTTTAAGTTTTAGACGACTTAACTATTGCCTTCCTTTTTTGGTGGAAGGCTGTTCAAAGCAGGGTCTCATTCCCCCCAGAATGGGCCCTGCAATTGGTACTGCTAACTTGAGTCAATATTTGCCATGTGTTTCGTTTTAATTGTACAGTTCAACATTTCTATTTTCAATCCTAAAATTTAGACCTGAAGTAAGGTTTACTCCTTTCAAAACATTTTCAAGGGATTCATTTTTATAGGTGCCTGAATAGACCCAACTTTTTCGGATTTTCCCTGTTAATTTTAATTCTACACCGAACCAGTCTTCAATTTTTTTTCTACAATTTTCAAAATTATCTGAGCTAAAAACGAGTACATTGTTTTTCCATCCTGTCACCTCAAGGTGATCAAATTCGCTTTTATACAAATCCCCACTTTTTTCCATTATCAGCATTTCTTCAGGCCGGAGGGCTACTTGGTTCCCCTTTTCATCTTTCACCATCACTTTCCCCGTCAATAAAGCAACTGAAAGTTTTCGCTCTTCTACCTTTACATTAAAAGTGGTTCCCAAAACTTCAATTTTCGTATCCTCTATTAATACAGTAAATGGTTTTCCATTTTTCTTTATTTCAAAAAACCCTTCACCTTTTAACTTTACCCATCGATCTGCAGTGGCAAGGTTGGAAGGGTAAGTGATTTCACTGGAAGAATTAAGATAAACCTTACTGCTGTCTGCCAAAGTAATGATTGAACGATTGGCTGTACTTGTACCTCTTTTTATAATAAAAGCTGCGTTGAATTCAGTAGAAGGCGAAGAATAAATGAATGCATGGTAATACCCCATCCAGGCGCAAAACCCGAAAACGAAAATGGCAGCCACATTTTTTAAAAAATTATTTTTTTTTGGATGGATAAATGTTCTGTTTTTATTGGAGCGGTCTATATCCGCATTCATCACATTCTCGAAAATATCTATATAGGTGCTATCACTCATGCTTTCACCTTCCCCATAACTTACGGACCTAATTATGGCAATGGCCTTTAATACAATGGCTCGCTTCTCAGGGTGTTCTGAAAGCCATTTTTCCCAAAAATGGTGGGTATTCTTATCAGGATTTTTTACCCAAAGGATAAAAAATTCATCGGTAAGAAAATCTACTAATTCAAAGTCTTTATACCTCATTCTATTACTATCGCTCTTCTGAATTATTTTTGATCAACAAAAATCTCTTTTAACGTCGCCATGGCCCTATAAACAATTTTTCTGGCTGATTTAACGTCTGTAAACTCCATCGTTTCAGCCACTTCTTTATAGCTCATACCCTCTTCATACAATAGCAATATGGCTTGTCGTTGTCTGGCTGTTAACTTTTCTAGCGCTTCTCTAACCATTTCCTTATTGGCTAAATCACTTTCCCTCTGAATCAAAATAGATTCAGGGCAAATAGAAATAGGGAAAAATTGCTCATTCATATCATCATACCTTGTTTCCGAAAGTTTTTCAACTCTTAAGTTTTTAACAATCTCTCTTGTTAGAATTTTAAACAAATAAGCCTTAATGCACAATATCTCTCCCAAAGAACCCCTTCTACGCCTTAGGTAGATAAAGATATTCTGAACGCAATCTTTAATCAATTCACCATCTTTGGTTATCTGAGAACCATAATGAAACATCCTTTTGACATAAGTGCGGTAAATAAAATTAAAAGCCAATTCATCCCCCTTATCAAAAGCCATCCATATCTCTCTATCAGGTTTTCCCTTTATGGCTTCTAGCGGTTCTTGATGACCAGGTGGCAACTTAGGCTGAACGGAATAATTATTTTTGTTAACTATTGATTTCATTGCTAGTTAGTGGTAAAGGTTGATCATAGTCCTCTATAAAAGAAGAGCATTAAAAGGCGAAAAACAACCCCATTAAAAAATTATTTTTTTTATAAATGAATTAAATAAATATAAAAATAATATTTTTTTAAAATTTACCAAATTTTATATAATTATACTTTGAATTATAAAATATTATAGGGTACGTGCCCGAAAAAATTTCCTCTAACTATAAAGTTATTGGTAAAAAATAAATAAAACTTGACATAATACTAAATAATATTTTGTCTTTTGGACGGATTTAAGGGAATAAGTAATTTCAAAAGAGTGTGCTATGAATGGTCGTTCATTGGTCGCAGCACCTATTTTAAGCATATCGGGTTGTGTAAAAAAGAATACTTAAAAACATTTTAATCAAAATTTTATATTTAATTTTTCTTAAACAATAAAATTTATGAGTTCAGACGGTGTTATGCCTATCGGAAAATCGCTTAACTACTTGATACCAATCACATCAGTAAATCGAAAAAATACTATTGATTTCAGCGTATAAGTGGAAATAGGCTAGGGCACGAAAACACTTATTACCCAGCCCATGGATGTAGCGCATTCAAAAAGGTTTAATTGAATACTACTGGATTGCTCAAACTGCTACGCCTTTTAATAGATAAAAATTTTATATTGGGATCTTTACATAATTTAGCTATTTTGTGACGTAAATTTAGAAAATATCAATAATATTATTGGTAATCCTTTGAAATCTAAGCCACAACATTTGCTCCAAAGTGGGCAATCGTGAAAATATTAAAGTAACAACGTTAAACATGAAAAGCATAAAAAAGCATTATTTTAAAGTATTTATTGCATTGTTTTTTTTCCAAATTATTGGCTGTTCTCAGAAAAATGAAAACAGCAAACCGGAGGATTACCCGGATCCAGTAAACAATCCAAGCTCCAAATTAATGCTTATGGGAGACTGGTTTGCACTTCCCCATGATATTGATTTTGATAACCTTCCCAAAATCCCATCTAGCCATGCCCTTGTAAGTGATGTGACCGCGGAAGGGGTAAATCACCCTACTTTTTCCGAAGCCAAAAAAAGTGGTGGTGTCAACCAGCATTCCTATATTACTTTTTATCAAGACAAGTACTGGCTAATGTGGAGCGATGGGCCCGGTGTGGAAGACAGAGTTGGTCAGGTGGTAAAATATGCCACTAGTGCGGATGGGCTCATCTGGTCTGAACCAGATTTTCTTACTTCCTACCCAGAAGGAGCCGGTCCCGATTCTGAACATTACAATACCCGAACAGAAAAAGGGAAGCGTTGGATTTCCCGTGGATTTTGGCAAAGGGATGGAGAGCTTTTGGCCTTGGCTTCCTTGGATGAAGCAGCAGGATTTTTTGGACCCAGCCTTGAACTTTGGGCTTATATATGGAATGGCAAATCCAATTCCTGGGAGGAAAAAGGGATTGTTTATAAAAATGCAATCAATAATTTCCCTCCGAAACTTCTGCCATCAGGAGAATGGTTAATGTCCAGAAGAGCTTATGATTATAAAGAATCGGGCATTGAATTTTTGCTCGGTGGAATTAAGGGCTTTGACCAATGGGAATCTTATCCTGTAACAGGCTCTACCACAGAAATGGATCCAGAAGAACCTTATTGGTGGGTGCTTCCCGACGGAAAAAACCTAATGGCACTCTTTAGGGACAACAGGAAAAGCGGATACTTGTATAGGGCTTTCTCCGTTGACAATGGACAGACATGGAGCAACCCCGTAAAGACGAATTTCCCTGATGCCAGGTCAAAATTCAATGGTTTAAGAATGAGTGATGGCAGGTATGTGCTGGTTTCTAACCCTCACCCTGAACGAAGGGATCCCCTCACATTGGCCATTAGCGATGATGGAATGGTATTCACCAAGATGGGCTTCCTGACTGGCGGCCGACACATCGATTACCCACATGTGATCGAGCAGGATGGCCATTTGCTAATCGCCTTCGCTGGATCAGTAAAGCAAAAAATCGAAGTTTTAAAGGTGAAAATTTCCGATTTGGACAAGCTGGAGATGCCTCCATTGAAAAAGTAATAGGTTGTTCATTGCTTTGTTCAGAATGTATGAATAAACGGAAATTAAACAAATAACCTGGTTCGCCTTGCCTTAAGTCTTTGCTTGGATTGAAATATTCAAATCCTTATGGTCATTCATATGGACCATAAATACCGCTAATAAACACTTCAAGTTTCGTTGCTTGTTAAAATGTTAATTTAAAAATGGATAGAAGAAATTTTATAAGATTAAGTTCATTGGGAACCTTAATTACGGGTAGTGGAATAGCTACTTCCTGTGTATATAAAAGCACTGATTCGGAGGGGGAAGATTTTGCTGATATTGCTGTGATAGGTGGAACACCTGCAGGAATAATGGCGGCAATTGCAGCGGCAAGAATGGGTTCTAAAGTAATTCTTACCGAATACCATTCTCACTTAGGGGGGTTGACCACAAGTGGATTAGGTAAAAGTGATATAGAAAACAAAGAGGCCATTGCAGGTCTTTTTAAGGAGTTCACAGAAAAGGTGCTCCAATACTATACCGATAAATATGGCGAAAACTCCAAAGAGGTATTGCTTAGCAAAGAAGGCTATTATTACGAACCATCGGTTGCCGAATTGGTATTTAACCAAATGATAGCGGAAGAGAAAAACATCATGGTGCTATTCAATTACCAAATAGAAGAAGCCGAGATGATCTCCGAAAAGATTTCCAGGTTAAGATTTAAGGACCGTAGCGGTGGCGACAATATATTCCTAAAGGCTGAAGTATTTGTAGACGCTACCTATGAGGGAGATGTTTTTGCCCTTGCGGGTGGAGCTTACCGATTGGGAAGGGAAGGAAAAGAGGAATTTGATGAAGCGCATGCAGGCCAAATATTTTTTGACTTTAATGAAAAAGCATTTTTGGAAGGTGGCAGCGGCGAAGAAGATAGCAGGTTACCTGCTTACACTTATCGCTTGTGCATGACGGATGAACCTGAAAATAGCTATGTACTTTCTGAACCTCCTCATGGCTATGATAGAAACAACTATGTTGAATATTTTAACGATTTAAAAGACGGAAGATTAAGTGCCCCCAAGGTGTTTAAGGAAGGGCATGGTTATTATTCGGATCACTTTGACACCATGGTCCGGGTTTTCTCGTTCACCGAAATACCAAACCGAAAGTATGATGTCAATATCAATCCAAGACCATTAGGATTCCCATTTGTAGGAGAAAATTATGCTTATCCTGAATCCGACTGGGCTGCTCGAGAAAGAATATTTCAGAGGCATAGAGAACTGACCCTGGGCCTGATTTATTTTGTTCAGAATGATCCGGAAATTCCGGAGGAACATAGAAATCTTGCAAAGAAATACCATTTACCCAAGGATGAATTTACGGACAACGAACACTTCCCTTGGCAATTGTATATCCGCGAGGCCAGGAGATTAAAAGGAAAGTACACCCTCACCGAAAATGACGTAACCCTACAAGGAGACGCAAAAAGAACCACCGTTTTTGAAGACACCATTATCACAGGTGAGTTTCCAATTGACAGCTTTCCAGTTTCCAAAGTTCCATCAAAAGACAATAAGGTATTGGAAGGCTATATAGGGATGTATGAAATCTCTCCTTACCAGATTCCCTACAGGATTCTGGTTCCTGAAAAAGTCCTGGGATTGATTGTTCCGGTAGCTGCCTCCACTACCCATGTTGCCTACTCTACCGTAAGGATGGAACCGCTCTGGATGGGAATTGGACAGGTAGCAGGCATCGCTGCCCACTTGTCCCGTAAATTGCAGGTCGAGATTAAGGATGTACCTGTGCTTCAACTCCAGGACATTCTAATAAAGAACCAGCAGATTTTAACTTACTTTAAAGACATAGACAGAGCAGACAAGGCTTTTGATGCGGTACAGTTTTGGGGTACCAAAGGATTTTTTGACTCCTATTTGGCAAGGCCACAGGAGAATTTGTCTATCGAAGATTTCAAGCTGTGGATGGGCATTTTTAAAGACATTACCAACAATACAGAAATCGCCAAAAATCCAGAGCTAAACAATAATGGCCTAACTGTTCCAATTTCAACAGTACAAAACATCCTTCAAACCATGAATAAATCCGACACAAAAAGCCTGCTTCCGGATTCCTGGCTATATGAAAAAAGAGCGCTCGAATCCAATATACTGAGAGGGGAAGCCTGCATGGCCATGTATCAATTGTACCAGGAAACTGAATTGGCTTTGGACAAAAACACCTAAACCCAAGCAAAATTGAAAAATCCATTTTACAAATTTCTGTAAGGACTGGAAAAATACTAATCGGCTTTGATCCACACGCACCACCTAATTCTATTATTGGAATAGGGAATGAAATATAGCGCCTGACTTTTAATTTTCCACTTGATTTTCGATAACGTTTCCGTTACTATTTTTAGAATATTGTTTCTTTATTTATCTGGTAATGACTATATAGTAAAGAGATTACCACATACTAAGAAATTTCATTGACAGAAAGAACCCTCTTTAGCATTCCAATTTTTACAACTTATTTTGACCACAAAAGATCTTGAAAAATGAAAAATAACCGTAGAGAATTCATCAAAGTTGCCGGTATGGCTGGTGCTGGCATTGTTGTAGGCGCCAGCAGGTCTCAAGCTGAAACCCATAAGAAACAGTTACACAAGCAATCTTTTAACATGCATGGTTATGCCGCACCAAAAATGGACAGGGTGCGGATGGGTTTGATTGGAGTGGGAAGCCGGGGTTCAGGAACATTAAACCGTTTTGCAAGCATAGCAAACGTGGACATTATAGCTTTATGTGATATCCTACCTGGAAACATTGATAAAGCCCTTAAAACAATAGAAGGTTTTGGGCATCATCCAGACACTTATACAAATGGAGAAGAAGCATATAAAGCCCTTTGTGACCGCAATGACATAGACTTGATTTACATTGCTACTCCATGGAAGTTCCACGCTCCTATAGCAGTGTATGCCATGGAAAGAGACAAGCATGTCTATACCGAATTGCCAGTAGGTATTTCGCTTGAGGAATGCTGGCAGGTGGTGGAAACTTCAGAAAGGACAAAAAAGCATTGCTTTATGGGATGTGGTTCCTGTCACGACGGAATGGCGGCTACCGTTTTAAACATGGCTAGAGATGGCTTTTTTGGCGAATTGATTCACGGAGAGGGTAATTATATTCATGACAGGGTAAATGGCCCAGATAGGTGGGAAAGAGATGCCGACAATTGGTTTGGTTATCGCCCATGGCGCTTAAAGGAAAACGTAGGCAGGAATGGCAACCTCTACCCGCAACATGGTTTGGGACCAGCTGCCCAGATGATGGACCTCAATTACGGTGATCAAATGGAATATTTGGTTTCCATTTCTAGTGGTGATTTTACCATGGCGCCTAAAATGAAAGAACTGGATGAAAAAGACCCTTATTTCGAACCTTATAACGGGCTTAAATTTCGCGGGAACATGAATACAACCTTGATTCGTACTTTTAAAGGGAGAACAATCATGTTACAACATGATATCAGCTCGCCTAGACCTGGTTCCAGGTTCCAAATGATCAGTGGCTCCAAAGGCATCTATGAGGCTCGCCCACCTAGAATTGCGATTAGTGAGGATTATATGGAAGAAAGTGAATTCAAAGCACTTATAGAGAAATATACGCCAAAGATGACGAGAACCTTCCAGGAAAAAGTATCTCAAGCAGGGGGAATCAAGGGAAGCAGGTCCTACGAAAGAGTAACGGCCAGTGATTGGAGGTTGATCGACTGCTTAAGAAATGGGTTGCCTTTGGAAATGGATGTGTATGATGCAGCCTTGTGGACAGCAGTAACCCCATTGAGCGAGCAATCCGTAGCCCAACAAGGAAAGACAATGAAAGTCCCTGACTTTACCTCAGGCGCTTGGAAAACAAATAAAAGAGGAATGGACATTGATTTAAAAGAAGGTGGAACAACCAATTTAATTTAAGGGTTGGAAAGTGAATTTTCATGAGCAATAAAAGCACCTATTCGCTAAAAGTATTCTCCTTATGCCTTTTACTCCAATTTTCCTGTGGAAGTCCAGAGGAAAAGAAATCTACCCAAAAGCTTGAGTCGGAAAATGCCATCTCAGGGAAGGAACTGTCAGAAAAGCATTGCCAAAGCTGTCATTTGTATCCAAAACCTTCTGAGCTGGATAAGAATACATGGGAGCGATCGGTATTGCCACTGATGGGCAGATTATTTGGGATATATGAACTGGAGGTACCAAGAAGCAAAATCCTAGAAGGTGCTATAGACAAGAAGACTGTTGAGGAAGGCAATATGTTTCCTGAGAAACCCAGCATTGCTGCTGTAGACTGGGAAAAGATAAAAGCCTTTTATTTAGCTGAAGCACCTGAAGTGCTAGACCAAACCGTATGGGAAGAAAGTAAAATTAGCCATTTGGAAGGGTTTGAAATGGTGGAGCCTGAAGAAAATGGGAAGCTTCAGAACATTACCTTTTTAAAAACAGATCCAACTCATAAAGGCATCTATGTAGGTGGTGCTTCTGGGGAGCGAGGTTCTCTGGCCATTTTAAATAGTGACAACAGAATTTCTCAGATGATCCCTCTTCCTTCTGCCCCCACAGATGTAGCATTTGGAAAGGACGAGCTCTCCATCACACTGGCTGGTTCCCTCAGGCTCTCCCCCGGGAAAAATAAATTTGGAGATTTGATCACCTTGTTCAGAAATCCTGGAGAACTTCAGTATTCCTCCTTTAGGAAATTTTTGAGCCAATTGAACCGACCTGTTCAAACTTTTTTTGAAGATATAAATGGCAATGGACTCACGGACATTCTGGTAGCAGAATTCGGCTATTATACTGGAGCCCTAACTTTATTTGAAAACACAGGACTACCAGAACAACCTTATAAAAAGACCTCCCTAAAAAATGTCTCAGGGGCCATTCACACCGAAGTTCAGGACATGAACGGAGATGGGAAAAAGGACATTGTCGCCCTCTTTGCTCAAGGAGATGAAGGGGTTTCCATCTTTTACAATGAAGGAGAAGGTCAATTTACCGAAGAAAGGGTTCTCCGATTTCCTCCTACTTATGGTTCAGTTTCTTTAGATTTAGTGGATTTCAATCAAGATGGACACTTGGACATTCTTTATGGGAATGGAGACAATGGAGATTATCCTCCTATAGCCAAATCCTACCATGGGCTAAGAATATTTGAAAATGATGGAGAAAATAACTTTAAGCAGGTTTATTTTTTCCCTATGAATGGAGTCAACAAATGTGCTGCAGCAGATTTTGACCAGGATGGCAAACTTGAAATTGTTGCGGTAGCCTATTTTCCAGATTTTGATTTACTAGGAAGGCAGGATTTCGTTTATCTACAACCGGAGGGTCTATATGCTTACAAAGCCCATATTTTAGAAGAAAAATTAGATGCCAGGTGGATTACTTTTGAAATTGGAGACATTGATTTGGATGGAGATTTGGATTTATTACTTGGATCCAATGGGAAATACTACTCCAAACCACCTACCTCAATGGAAATCAAAAAGCCAAAAGGCCCTCTAATGATTTTAAAAAATCAAATGAATCTAAAGTGAAATAATCCCTATGCTATCACGTAAACAACAAAACCGTTATTCTATTGAAAAAAGGGAAACACACTAATTCTTAACTAATTCCAGCCAATCCTTATCCAAAATAACAATAGGCCAATCACCAATGGGTATATTTTGGAATAATAAAACTTTACCATTCTTAGTGTAATTGTCCTCATTAAGGGCATATACAGTTCCATCCAAAAGGTTCAGGAAAACCGGATTTTTTATTTTGGCATGTGTTATCGTAAAGTTTACCAATTCGGTATCCATTAGATCTTCAGGTTTCTCCCCCCCTTTCCATACAGTAATGGCTGTCCCCTTTTTACCTTTTTTATTGTAAGAAAAAACCATCAAATCTTTAATATCCTTTTGAACTTCAGCTTTATCTATTTTGCTGATTTCTCCTGAAAAAACACTGACCGTATTTTGAAAGGCTTTATAGGATAGTTTGGGCCTTTCTATACTTCCATCCGGGGCCACTTTCAGAAGACCTTTAGAATTGAGTCCTGCAAAATGGTCTCCCTTGGCATACTGCATGTCTGAAATCTGAAATACACTCGTAACATCTACGTTGTGGCCCATATCCCCAAGCATCCTTCTCAGCACCCATTTGGCCTGTGAAGTTTCAGACCAATCATATTTGGTCATCGCCCCAACAGATTGGCCTTTGGGGGTACTTGGCGCACCATTTTCTCCTTGCCAAAGTTCAATTTCAGGGTCAAAGGAGCTCACAAGTTCTCTTAATTTAGCCACTGCGGAATAGGATCTCTCCGGCACAGAATTATAGCCATGGAAAGAAAGCACATCAAATTGATCCAATTTATCTTTAGACTTTAAAATATCCAGAATAGACTTTACATATTCCGTCCTACTCAAGCCTGCAAGTCCCAGCGCAATGATTTTGGCATCAGGTTGGATTCTTTTTATGATATCTCCAGTACGAACATGAAAAGCAGCAAACTCCTCGGCTGACATTTTTTTACTGATATCCGGCTCATTCCAAATTTCCCATTCCTTGACTTTGTCCTTGTACCGAATTACCATGGATTCTACCCACTGGTCCCAAGCTTTCAATGCCTCTTCTGAGGTCGGAATACCTCCGGCCAAAGCTGCCTCTCCACCACCTGGATAAATGGGATTACCATAGGAAACCTGTAGCCAAGGTTGAACATCTTGGTACAAAGCATCATCAATTATTTTATCCAACCATTCAAAATCGTAAACCCCTTTCACCTGCTCAGATTTTGCCCATCCGCCTTGTAGACGAATACGCTTGGCTCCCGATGGCCCAAGGTATTCTTTATACGCATGGTAATCTGCATAATCCCGATCCAAGGTTTCACCTCCTATGGACCACCTGGAAGATTCTATTTCACTGGCAGAATAAGTTTTTAACTTCCCAAGAGTCTCAAAAGAATAATTTTCTTGGGTAAATCCTTTTTCATAACTAAGCCCAAAAAAAATAAGGCCTATAACGAATATTTTAAGGTATCTCATGGTTAATGTTTATTGTTGTATCATTTTATACTTTAAGGTCTTTCTTATCTATTTCAAAGGAAATGCTACCATTTATCTTATCCTATCCAATTATTAATTTTTATCCGGAAATTTGGTCAGCATTACTCCTTATTGAACTCAAATTTCCTCTTATACGGCGTAAAATTTTAAATGACAGATTAGATACCAGATGCATTATTTTTGAAGTAAATGACATTGATTCAGATGCGACTTGAATTTATCACTTTGCTTAAATGGGAAATACTCCTCCAAAATATCTACTTCAGGTAAATCAAAAAGTCAAATAATACTTTTGCAAAATTACATTCGAAATAGGCAATAGGTAAAATAATAGGGCCTTGACACTTTTCCTAAATAATAAAACTAGCCCTATCATTTATTTTGTCCCTTCAATTTTACTATGGATAAGTTCATGAATAAATGCCAGTTTTTTGCTAACTGATGATGAAATGACAAAAGGATAGGTGTCCGGAAGACCCATACTCCTATTCAGGCTATTTAAGGCTAAAGACAAGGATGTCCATTGATTGAGGAGCACTGAAAAATCAACATAACCGTAGGCATCTTCCGAAAATTGAGTGGAAACAATATCCTGAATCCCTGTTAGTTTGGGATTTATACTCAAACCAAAAGCGTAAGCAGTCTCCAGCGTATCCACCATGTGCAGGTAATGTGCCCAGGACTCTGCCCAATCTTCCCACGGGTGTGCAGTGGCATAAGAAGAAATAAAGTTCTCCTGCCAGTTGTCGGGAGCCCCATTACTGTAATGTAATTCCAGCGCATCGGAGTAAGACTTCCTTTCGTCTCCAAAAACAGACCGGAATTTTTCAAGCCAATCCGATTCTGCAATCAAAACCTCCCAATAATAATGTCCGATTTCATGCCTGAAATGTCCCAAAACGGTCCTGTAAACTTCGTCCATTTGTTTTCTGGCCATGGCCCGTTCTACATCGTCAGCCTCGGCAATGTTCATGGTAATAATACCGGAAGCATGGCCTGTCAATACCTTTTCCTGTTGTTGACTGGCCTTGAACTCAAAGCCAAGCCCCTTTCCGGAGGATTCATCCCAGGGAAAAAAGGGAAGGTTCCAACGCAATAAGGCATAGACCAATCTGTGTTTAGCTTGTTCGATTTTTATCCACCTTTTCCTATAAGCAGGGTTCACCAAATCCGGTATAACCCGATTGAGGGAACAGGCCTTACAGTATTTTTCGGTGGACGCTTGGGGTATCAACCAGTTGCAGGCGTCCAGCTTATTGTTTTCGCAAAAGCGAAAGGCAACTTTAGCTTCATTTTTTGTGACAAAATAGCCATTGGATGCTTCAAGAGCTAGCAGGTCCAAACTAATTGGATCAAAACCCAATGAGGACTGACAATGGCTACAATGGGTATTTTCAAAAAATGTCAGCTGCCGGCAATGGCCACATTGGAAAAGTTTCATGGTTAATGTTTTAGGAAATGTAAGGAATTTCAGCGATAAAAAAACAAAACAAGAGGCTCGAATTCAATAGTATAATTAGGATTGCAAACCTATATCCATTGTCATTAAACCAGTATAGTGGATTATCGCTTATGACTTTGAAATAGTCATAAGCCTTAATAATGACATTTAAATTTGATCTGGAACAGCAAAAGGCTCTCTATAAACCCTTGAAAGCAGGGTGTCCGCTTCAGGATCATTGGCGAATTTCTCATAATCCCCCATAAACTTCAGTTCCCGTTTGACACGGTAGGAAATATTGGCCAATAAAGGTAAGGCGGAAGAGTAAAAGCCATCTCGCATATTACATTGAAGCATGGAATGGTCACCTGAACGAATTGTTTCGATAAAATTAGAAAAGAGCGTTGCTTTTTGTTCCGCTCCGCCCTCTTCGGAACTTGCAAAAGGTTTTGTATCGCGGTGATGAAAAGCCCTCCAGGTAGTGCCGCTAATTTCTAACCAGCCATCTTCACCATAAAACAAATTACCTACTTCTTTGCCATCACTCCCTTCATGGTTGGTATACCTTCCACGGGCCTCATATTCAAGCATGGTCCCATCGGCATATTTAAATAAGCCAGATTGTATATTCGGGGTTTCCTGACCTGACTTGTCATGCCCATAAGTGTTTACATCACCATAAACCATGGTGCCTGGGGTACAGTTTTCAGTTTGGCAATCATCCTGTTTGAAGCCATAAATTCCTCCCATAGAGTAAATGGTTTCTGGGTGTTCATTTTTCTGAAGTCCCCAACGGGCAATATCCAATTGATGGGTTCCAGTATTACCTGAGTCACCATTTCCAGTATCCCAGTACCAATGCCAGTTGTAGTGACTTCTCTTCTCATTGTAAGGACGATAACCTGCTGGACCTAACCATTGGTTGTAATGAAAACCTGCAGGAGGAGTACCATTTTCTGCTGTACCATAAGAATTTCGGAATTTATAAGTAAGGGCTCTTGCCATATAAAGCTTTCCTATTCCACCCTCATGTAAAAATTGCATCGCATCTCTGACATTATTGAAAGCACGGTTTGTTAATCCTACCTGCACCGTCAACCCACTTTTCTGGGCTGCCTGAATCATTTTTCTTCCTTCCCATATATTATGTGAAGCTGGTTTCTCAACGTAAACGTGCTTACCTGCCTGGCAAGCCCAAATTGAAGCCAAGGCATGCCAATGATTTGGCGTTGCTATGGACACTGCATCTATTTCCGTATTGTCCAGCACTCTTCTTAAATCCCATTCCAATTCGGGTTTTACACCAGTTTTATCACTTACGATTTTTGATTTGGCATCGAAAAGATTTTCATCTGTATCGCAAAGCACTTTCAAAACAACATTATGGCTATTCTTAATATTACAATAGTTGTTGATGTGTACCGCACCTTGATTTCTGATGCCAATTTGAGCAAGGTTTACACGCTCATTTGAACCTATTATAGCGCCATAACTTTTAGCACTGAACGCAATACCTCCTACAGCTATTCCAGCGGAACCTAAAGCCGCTTTTTTAATAAAATCTCTTCTTTTAGTCATAATGTTGATACAATAATTGGGTAGTTAGAATATTAACCATTTATTTCAATTAATTAAAATTTAAACTGGTTTTTTTAGCGTTATTCAGTGCTTTCTTTTAATAATATAAAAGATAATTGAAATTAAATACCTTGCGATTTTTAAAAAGCGCTTTTCTTTTAATCAACTTAATTAATACAGAGAAAAATTTATTGCAAAACAGGCAATTCCATTCTATGTAATTGCGTGGTGATCTTCTTGGGAAATAATAGAATTAGCCTATTAGAAAGCCTTAGCTTCGACTGAGGTTAAGCAGTTAACGGGCTAAGCTATCCCTAAAACAATTAAAGGATTCCATTTTCAATCGATTTTAATCAGTGAACAAAAATTAAAATATGTTTTATGAAGCTTAGCAAAACTTTCGATTGATAACTTTTTTTTATACTTTTAGTGTCTTCTGTAAGACATCACAAAATCAAAGGAATACCTCAATAGGAGTAACAAAATAACCCATAATTTTAAATTGAAATGCAAAAAATATTGTTAAAGCTACCTCATGTCATTTTAAGAAAAAGACTTTTTGGTATGACAATTCTCAGCCTCACTTTTTTTACAATGGCATGTAAAGAAGAGGTACAGGAAGAGCCATTTTCACTAAATGAAAAATATTTCTCAGAAAGCACCCAGCTATTTTTACCCGATGATTTGGAGGCAACGCTTTGGGCTGAATCACCTGAATTTTTCAATCCTACCAACATGGATGTGGATGCTCAGGGCCGAATTTGGGTAACTGAAGCGCTAAATTACCGAATGTTTCGGAATGACCCAAACCTATTTAAACATCATGAAGAAGGTGATCGGGTAATGATACTGGAGGACAAAGACGGTGATGGAGTGGCAGAAAGCTCCAAGGTTTTTGTACAGGACAAGGATTTGACTGCTCCTCTTGGCATATCAGTGATCGGAAACAAGGTGATCGTTTCAAGTGGTCCTTCCGTCATCATATATACAGACGAGGACGGAGACGACAAGCCTGATAATAAGGAAGTATTTTTGACAGGTTTTGGCGGATTTGACCATGACCATGGATTGCACGCCATGGTGGCAGGACCAGATGGAAAATATTATTTTAATGCAGGAAATGCTGGGCCACACATAGTAACAGACAAAAGTGGCTGGACCTTGCGTTCTGGAAGTTTGTACAATGGAGGTTCTCCCCATATGATAGACAATGAGCCGGGAATGGTCAGTGATGATGGAAAAGTATGGGTTGGAGGAATTGCCATGAGCATCAACCCTGATGGTACAGGCTTAAAGGTTTTGGGCCATAACTTTAGGAACTCCTACGAATTGGCACTGGACTCTTACGGGAATATGTGGCAAAATGACAATGATGACGATGGCAATAAAGGCGTCAGAGTTTCCTGGCTAATGGAAGGCGGTAATATGGGCTATTTCAATACAGATGGCTCCAGAAAATGGCAGGCCGATAGACGACCGGACCAATCTATTCCTATGGCGCATTGGCATCAGGATGATCCTGGTGTAATCCCATTTGGAGACAATACCGGTTCAGGATCTCCTACAGGCATCACTTTCTACGAGAGTGATTTGATAGGAGAGAAATACCAGGGAACACTCCTCGCAAGTGAAGCAGGAAGAAATGTGATACTGGCATACAAACCAGAACCATCAGGAGCTGGCTTTACCATGAACCGCCATAATTTAATCACCTCGTTAAAAGAAGAGGATGTTGAGGATGCAAAAAGCAGGGCCACGGATGAGGACAAAACAAAATGGTTTCGCCCGAGTGATGTGTTAGTAGGAACAGATGGTGCCATCTATGTTGCTGATTGGTACGACGGTATGGTCGGAGGCCATCGAATGATCGATAGCACTGGATATGGAAGAATTTACAGAATTACCCCTAAGGGAAAGAATTTACCTAAACCCACCATCGACCTGTCCACTACTCAGGGACAAATTGCAGCATTGATAAATCCTGCTGTCAATATACGTAATTCGGGCTTTGCATTACTGGCAAAACAAGGCGATAATGCCGTCGACGAAGTGAAAGAGGTACTGAAGGATAAAAACCCTTATCATCAGGCAAGAGCCATCTGGCTGTTGTCCAATATGGGTACTAAAGGCGTACAAGCTGTAGAAGACCAATTGGAAGCTGACAATCCTAATTTGCGATTAACCGCTTTCAGGGCATTGAGGCAGGTTAAAACAAGTATTTTACCTTATGCTGATAAATTAAGTACTGACCCGTCTGCAGCGGTACGTCGTGAGGTCGCTGTGGCCCTGCGGGACATGCCTATGAATGAGGTGAAAGATATCTTAATAGAATTGGCATCCCAGCACAAAGGCGAGGATCGTTTTTATGTAGAAGCCCTTGGATTGGCCATGGATGGAAAAGAAGAAGAAATCTATACTGTCCTTAGTCAGGAATTGGGAGCAGAACCACTTGACTGGAACGCAGGATTTGAAGACCTTACTTGGCGTTTGCACCCAAAGCAAGCCATTAACGGATTAAAAGACAGGGCCATATCCCAACAGTTAACAGATGCGCAGCGAAAGAAAGCTGTAACGGCCCTTGGATTTATCAATGACCAAGGGGCCGTTAATGCTATGCAAGAAATTGCAGCCAGCGAAATCGCAGGAGTTAAAGACCAAGCTTTGTGGTGGCTGAGGTACAGAAGAAACAATGATTGGAACGAGTTTGCCATAGATATCCCTGAGCTAAAAGCCAACATCAGTCCGGAAATCCAGAAGGAGATGCTGGCATTTAAAGGCACATTGGAAAGCAAGAACAGCTCAAAAGCAGATAAAATCAGCGCTGCCAAAGCCATGGCCAAGGATAAAACCGGAGGTTTTATGTTGCTTGGTCTGGCAGAAAATGAAGCCCTTTCTGAAGAATTAATCAAAGAAATTAGTCCTGTAATCTTCCAAAATCCAGAACAAGCCATCCGAGTGTTGGCTGGAGATTACTTTACAAACCCTACAGAATCCAGCGCAATGGCATTGTCCGATGTTAGCGCTATAGAAGGAGATGCTGCCAAAGGAAAACAGGTTTTTATGGGCAAATGTGCAACCTGTCATCAAGTTGGTGAAGAAGGTCGAAACCTTGGGCCTAACTTAAGTATGATTGGAGCAAAACTAGACCAAAATGGCTTACTTGATGCCATCACCAATCCCAGTGCCGGTGTGGCTTTTGGCTATGAAATGTGGTTGATCACTTTAAAGGATGGTACAGTGGCATCTGGTTTCCTTCAAGCAGATGGACCAATTGTGGTATTGGAAGGCTTGCAAAATGAAGTTTACAATATTCAAGCCAGTGATATTGCTTCGAGAAAAAGATTTGCAACCAGCATCATGCCTAAACCTTCTGGTTTAGAATTAACGGAGACAGATATTTCAAACCTTACCTCTTACCTAGTTGGCTTGAATTCTGAGGTCAATTAATATTGATAATCTATTCGTCTTTATAAACAAATCATAAAAAATCGCCAACCTTTCATCAGTCGTTTGACTTAAGAAGGGTTGGCGATTTTATTTTGTTTTAAAACAGGATACTAAACCCCATTGCATTTATTTATCCAATTTCATCTTTTTACCTTTCATTACTTGAGGTAGCATGGATACATTTCCCTCCTTATCACTAATATACAAGCGTGATTCAGAAGATTGTCTACCGTGTCCATCAGCCCAAATGGCATAAAAATCAGGATGAGCATTCACAGGTCTTCTTGCATAGGTGTGGTTATAAGGACTATCCATGGTCATCTGCTTCACCATATTCCATGTTTTTCCTTGGTTATTGCTTTGCCATAATGCTATTTCACCTCCAGGATTGTATGGTTGTGGTCCTACTTCCGTGGGTGCAATTATCAGCCAATTGCCACTTTCTTCTATAAAAAGAGAACCCATATCGTAATTATTATCAGAAGTGGTGACATCGTTAATTTCCCATTGTACACCGTCCCACCGGGCAGTTCTCCAGGTTCTTGGTCCATTCTGAGGTCCCGCTTCAAATCCCTTAGAGGTAATGTATAGAATTACGGGTCTGTTGTCCTTATCATAGGTAATATCCTTCATGTAAACATTGAGGTCTTCATCGTAATAATCATGAATCAGCGCAGCATTTTCAATTGTCGTCAGCGGTAAGTCAAGAGAGGTGCCATCTGCAGCCCTCCATGTTTCACCCAAATCAGGAGATTCTACGTAATAAAGGTTGGTTCTCCAATTTAACCCATTTTTCTCCTCAGAATCTGGATGGAAGTTAAAAGCGGAACCCACTAATCCATCTCCTACAGCACTTATTTGGTAATGCCCTTTTTTAATGGCAGCGATACGCTTCCATTCAGACCAATTTTCCCCATCAGGACTGGACATAAAACAAATGGTACGGTCAGCAGGATAATTGTAGCGTGTAAAAAAACTTACGAAACCCTTGTCAGGAATGTTCCAGGTTTGCATATAGGAGAAATTATCCAAAGGTGCTTTTTTCCCATCCTTAATCTTGGTAGCATTTACCACTTCAAAGGCATCAATATTATATGGCTCCAGGCTTTTATGAATATAAGATGGTCTTGAGGTACCGTGTGAGGTAGAGAACAAATAGATGTACCCGTCCTTATCTATAGAGATTATTGGGTTATCATGGGCATCAATTGTCTTTTTATCCATCACCAAAGTAGGTTTTGGCACCTCCCCTGTCTCGTGATCATAATAGGAAACCATGTGAAACAAAGTGGAATTTACGCCATCAGTACCTCCATAGCAAAAGAAGGTTTTATTCACCTCTTTACTATAGATGGCTATTGGATTGTGTTTGGCAGTATAAGTACCTAGACCACCACTATATTTGAATTTATACTCATTGTCTAATGGTTGGTTCATGTACCATATCCCATTGTAACCGTCCAATTTTTTATTGATCAATACACCTTCATGATGTTGCAAATCAGTATGTAATTTGGCATTTTCATCGTTTACTTGGTTCCCCTTTGACGCGACTTGTCTTTGAACCGAACACCGGATAGAGACCAAAAAGACCAAGAACAATAGAAAGATTGATTTGTTTTTCATTTATTTTTCTTATTAATTATTACTGTCATCCAACAAAAACACGGGGGGTTTATTAGACTCTTGAAAAAACACAATAGCGAGGTTTTTACTCCTCGCTATTGTATATGATGTTTGAAGTTACCACACCAAAAACATCATGTCCAAAAATACAAATCTTACCTGTCAACCCGTAATTTGCCAGCTACTTTCTTTTCTTCCTCGTCAAATAGTTGATACTAGCGTATCACCGCAGCAGAGTGAGCGGTATTATAAGACCATGACTACAGGGAAGCTATTAAAGTTCAAGCTCTATGGAGTTGTTACAAAATGTTACTCGCTCAATATTCTTTGCGAGAATCTACTTTTCCTTGAAGACAGCTTCAAGGTGAAAAAAGGGCGATTTATGTATTCGATAAAGGGTATGTAAAGTATCAAAAGTGGAATGAACAGTCAGAAAATGGAACTTACTTTATTACCTGCCTCAATGACAATGCCGACTATCAAGTTCTAGAAAGAGAGTCAATCCATATTAGTGAGTAGGCTATTGGAGGTGTGGTTTCTGATCCGGTAATCATACTTAATCCTTACAAAAACCCTTTGTGAGCACGGTTGATCATTTATAAAGACACTGTAAGTGGCCAAGTCCTTGATTTTGTATCCAATATGTTTAAACTAAGGCGGGGGGTGTTTATTTAAAACAGCCCCCGCCTAAATTTTAAATTAATAATAATTTTAGCCAAATTAAACTATAGTCGGATGACAGTAGGTAATTTCACAATCCCTCTAATACCCAGGATTTTGTTCAATTAATGAATTTTGATCAATGACAATCTGTGGGATTGGAGCCAGGTAGTTCCATTCGTTAAATTGAGCAGGCTGAAAAAATTCTACAGAATAGGATTTCTCACCCGTGTCAGGATTTCTGGTTACATTCATCCTCATCCTGTCTTGGCTTAAAACCTCTGTTGCCGTTTTCCAACGCCGGACATCAAAAAACCTAAACTCTTCAAAAACCAATTCTACTCTTCTTTCCTGCATTATTCGCCCCCATAATTCATTTCCACTTTCTGTAATTAAGGGCATTTCCACCCCTGGTCGGGACCTCACTTTATTTACATATTCTTTGGCAGTAGCTTCATCTCCCAATCTATACATCGCTTCGGCATAATTCAATAAAGTCTCACCATACCTGAACCAAATCCATGTAGGAGAGCTACTCCCTGCTTCATTGCTGGTACAACCACATTGGGCTTCGTCTACAAATTTCCTGATATAATAACTGGTTTCACTTGCATTCCAAGCCGACTCAAAGCCATCTGGTGAATCCTGTCCTCCTGGGGTAAATGTTTCAATGGTCCGTTCCTTGAAAGGTGCTCCATCGTATAAAATGGTATTGTAAAAGCGGGGATCACGGTTAATATAGGGATCTTGAGGATCGTATCCAGAGCCCTCTTCCTCAATTTTCAATCCATTTTCCATTTCAAAATCATCCACCAGATTCTGCAAAGGATGAGAGTGACCAAAGCCCAACCAACCATTGGGATAGAGCAATCTTTCTACCCTAGCTTCTATGTCCACATTAATGTTTAAGGGTCTTCCCCATATAATTTCCTCTGTATTGTATCCGCCATCAACTGTAAATAGTGCTTTGTAATCATCATGCAATGCATACATTCCCAAATCAATAATTTCTTTGGAAGCATCTGCTGCTGCCTGCCATTTTTGCTGGTTATTTTCTGGATTGTTCAATGGACTAGCAGCATACAATAAAGCCCTTGCTTTAATGGCCATGGCCGCCCCTTTTGTAACCTTACCGTCATTGGATGCATCATAATCCAGAGGCAAATCCGGAATAGCTTCATCTAATTCAGCCACAATGAAATCCATTATCTCATCATAGGTATTCCTTGCAACCCTAAATTCATCTCCCAAATTGAAAGGGGTAGTTATCAACGGTACTCCGCCATAGTGGCTTATGAATTTGAAATAAGCATAAGCCCTTACCGCCTTCATCTCAGCCGATAATTCTGATTTCAGTTCTTCACTTATGGAAGAATTTTGGATTTTATCCAAAAATATATTGGCCTGGTTGATGGGTTTCCAATAGGTCCAGTCATCGGGCCCAGTCCAGACATCCATTGGGCCTAAATAGGATGAAGAGGCGTTGCCATTTATTATAATTTGAATATTGGAGGCAGAGTTTCTAGAATTGGCCTCGTCGGTCATGTTTGCATAAGGCATAAATCGCCAACCATTCACGTTTTGAAAACCAAAAGGAATGTCTTTATAAGCGGCATTTGCAAAAGCCTGGATCAAAGCGGCATCGTCCCAAACAGCTGCATCAGAATAGCTGTCTATGGGTGTTTTTTCCAGTACTTCTGCACAAGCACTGAGAATAACGACAGAAACAAGACTTAATAAATTTATGGTCTTTCTTAATCTATTGTAAATGCTGGGTAGGATAGTGTTTTTCATAACTTTTCTATTTAGAAATACAAAGAAGATTTAAAAAGTAACATTCAGTCCAATATTGAAAACCCTTGTTTGTGGGTAAAAATTACCCGTAGAGTAACTGAACCCTGCATGGGAACTGGCTTCTGGAGTACCTTCAGGATCAAACCATTTAATGTCCGATAGTGTAAAAAGGTTACTTCCATTCACAAATAGCATAAGGCTACTCAATTTGAACTTACTCAGTAACTCTTCTGGCACTGAATAATCAACCTGTAATGTTTTTAGCCGAAGGAATGAAGCATTCTGAAGCCAAAATGTACTTGGCATGCCACTGACCTCTCCTTCACCAGCTCCGTCTTCCTGAGGCAGAATAGGATATTTGGAATCCATACTTCCCGGAGTATATCGATTTAGCAACAATTCCCTCAAACTATTTTGAGTAGTTCTGGCATGCTTGTGAAAATAGGTCCAAGCCCTTGCTTGCCCCGCAAAATTAGCAAATAAGGAAAACCTCTTATAAGCAAGGCTTGTATTGAACCCAAAAGTTATTTCCGGAATCACACCTTTGTTTTGTCTTACCCTATCCGCTGCGTTAATGGTTCCATCTTCATTAACATCTCTGTATTGTAAATCGCCCACCTGAGTATTGGCCATAATCGGATTGGAATCTACCTCTTCCTGGGTTCTAAAGATCCCAATGGACTCATAGAGCAATTGGGTGCCTATCATGTTACCTTCCGCTTTCTGATAACTGGGCATATCCTGGGGTTCACTGATATCTACGATGGTGTTTTTTGCATAGCCCATATTTCCTGACAGAGTATAGGAAAAGCCATTTGAAGGGGAAACATTATTTCCATGAGTTAGACTTACTTCAAAACCTTGATTCTCGATGATGCCAATATTTTCGTCCGGTAGCACAAGTCCTGTATAAATGGGAACTTCCGTACTCCTGGCAGTTAGGATATTGGATCTTCTTTGTTTGAAGAAATCCAAGCTTAGGTCTAAACCTCCACGCCACAAGGTGGCATCAAGACCTACGTTAGCATTCTCCGACACTTCCCAAGTAATGGCCTCATTAGGTGCCACTCCTGGGTATAAAACGGCCTGAGTTCCACCTCCAAAATGAGTCCCTATTGGGTTGAGATTATACATAGACATAAACTGGAATGGATTGATCTGGTCATTCCCCATTTGCCCATAAGACGCCCTCAATTTTAAATTATCCACGTTGGGGGAACTCTTAAGAAAATCCTCTTCAGAAATCCTCCATCCTGCAGAAAATCCTGGGAAAAATCCCCACCTTCCACTTTGTGGAAAGGCATACGAACCATCGTACCTCAAATTGGTTTCAAAAAGGTATTTTTCTTCATAATTATAATTGATTCTTCCGAAAACATTTTGTCGTCCCCATTGTCTTCTGGTCCCATCAGCCACCATATTTTCTCCACTACCTGCAAACAATTCCTCTATGGAAGAAGATATAAACCCCCTTCTATAGGCAGTCATGGTTCTGAATTCTCCTTCAGCCTGTTCAAATGCCGCAAAAGTTTCCAATAGATGATCTCCGAATGCTTTTGAATATTTAATTTTAAAATGCATCAAATAATCCTTTTGCTTATTGAATACTTCCTGTAAGTCTGGCTGACTAACCTGACCTCCTTGTTTCTCCAAGAACTCATCGTTTGCTGCATCATAATTATAAACCAGCCAGGTGTCTCTCCATCGTTTGCCCTCGGTATACTCCTGTCTATAAGAAACATAACCATCCAAACTCAATCCCTCAACTTGGGGAATGTTTAAATTAAAGGAGGGCTTTACGAAAGTCCTGTAAATATTATCTGAAAAGTACCCCCCTTCGCCAGCAAGATTAATGGCTGGATTTTCACCTGCATCGCCCGGAAGAGAAGCTGGCAGTCCATTGGGATAAAATGCGGGAATCAAAGGGCTTCCTTCGGTACCGAAGCCACCCAAAACTGGTCTTTTTCTATTGTCCATTTCCCCGTTTAAATCCAAGCCAAAACGGAAATTATCTGTGATATCAACATCTACATTTGTCCGCAAAGTAAATGCATTGCTTTCATGAGATCCATTTTTAACAATGCTGTTTTCGTCAATATAAGAACCTGACATGGAGTACCTTGCCTTTTCTGTACCTCCCCGGACATTTAGGTTATTCATACTTTGAGGAGTGAATTTCTTAAAAATAGTGCCCACCCAATCAGTATTGGGATAGTTTAGCGGATCAGTACCATCCCTCATGGTCTGTATTTCCTGATCGGAATACAGGGCAGGTAAATTCTGTATCGTAGTCCGATATTGGTTCACATAATCTGCAAATTCCCATGAATTGGCCATTTCTGGAAGTCTGGTTGGTTGGGTAATTCCCTGATTAAAAGTATAACTGAAAACCGGTTTTCCGACGGATCCTCGCTTTGTGGTGATCAAAATCACTCCATTGGCAGCACGGGCACCATATATAGATGCCGAGGCATCTTTTAAAATGGAAACCTGTTCAATGTCATTTTGATTTATTCTTTGCCAGGCACCTGTTTCATCAGGCACGCCATCAATCACTATCAAAGGACTTGTATTGCCTGTAGTACTGCGGCCTCTTATAAAAATTTGGGCATTGTTTTGACCTGGCTCTCCTGATCGATTTAAGGTAGTCAGGCCAGGTAACAGCCCCGATAATGAATTGGAAAGACTTGTTACCGGGGATTTTTTGAGCATTTTTTCATCTGTACTGGCAATCGCACCAGTTAAAGTTGCTTTTCTTTGCTCACCATAGCCTACGACGACTACTTCTTCCAAATCAGCCGTGTCCCCATCCAGGGAAACGTTGATTTTGCTTTGGTTGCCAATTATGATTTCCTTGGTTTCCATCCCTACAAATGAAAAGACCAGGGTCACTGCATTTTCGCTTACTATAAATGAATAATTCCCATCTACATCTGTGACGGTACCATTGGTAGTTCCTTTTTCCAGAATTGTCACTCCTGGCATAGTAATTCCTTCGCCATTGGTAACATTTCCTGAAATTTCTCTAGAATTTTGGGCTCTCAATCCTGCTGTAATCATTATGGTCATTACAAACAGTAAGGGGATCAACTTTTTGGTAAATGTGTTTTCCATAATATGATTGGATGAAGGTGAATAATAATTTAAATACCTAAAGTATAATTAATCTCTATATCCATAATTTTAATTGAATTAGAAAGTAGTTTATTAAATAAAATAGCGAGAACGTTATCGGAATAATTTCAAATAAATTGTTTTATTTTAATTATTAGATCATAATATTTATTTTTTTTAAACAATTAGATATTTTATATGTCTTTTTTAAATATAGAAATAACAAAACAACATCGAATACCTTGAATTCAATTGCGACAATTGGTCTATTACAGTGAAAGTCCTGGAAAGACCTATTCCATAATTTCCATTCTATAAAGAAATGGTTTTGACAGAGATAAGTCCAAAAAAAAGGGGTGGGGACTTGCCACAGTCCCCACCCTTTTTGTGTACGTCTTGGAAAGTCTATGAGTAACATGGGTTATTAAGTTCACAAGGCTTGCCTTTTCCCTATGCTCATGCCATCCCTAATCAATACCCAGGATTTTGCTGCAATTCAGGGTTGATGTCAATTTCTGATTGTGGAAATGGAAATAAATAATGTTTGTTTGGGTCAAAGCTTCTATTGAGTTGAGAGGCAGGTTCCACCAAAGTAGGAATATATACCTCAGCTGTTTTCCACCTTTTAATGTCCCGGTATCGCATTCCTTCAAAAGCAAATTCTACCCTCCTTTCATTTCTGATCCTCTCCCGCATTTCTTCCTTACTAAGCCCGCTTGGTAAAGGGGGCATATCCACACCTGCTCTTGTTCTTACCCTATTCACAGCTTCATACACCTCTGGGGTAGGTCCGCTGACTTCATTGGCAGCTTCAGCATAGTTCATCAAAACTTCAGCAAAGCGGATAAGAATTACATCATGGTCACTTTTGGTAGAATAATCAATTGGAAGGGTTTCAATATTTCCTCCTTTGGCAGGCATCAATCCTGTCATGGAAACGCCATTGTAGGCAAACTCAACAACTTCTCCTGACTCTTTTACAGCCGGATCCATAAAGTTTCTCATGGTTTGTCCCAATCGGGGGTCCCTATTTTCTTTCCAATTGTCTCGATTATATAGGGGAGATTCTGAGATGGGCAAACCATCAACACATTCAAAGGCATTTCTCAACTCTTGTCTTGGATTCCAGATGCCATGCCATAGTATTCTAATATCCTGCTGACTGGAATTGTCTGGATTCAGGTACCTGGTTGAGAATATTACTTCTTCATTATTATTCTGTCCCTTCGCTATAAACATGTCCCCCCATTTTTCCTGATAAAGGGAAAATTGTCCATCATCCATCACTTGTTTGGCAACAGAAGCGGCTGCTGCCCAGTCGCTTTGATGCAATAATACCCTGCTTTTGAGTGATAAAGCAGTTCCTTTTACTGCATGTCCTTCCGAACTGTAACCAGTATTCGGTAGATTTTCTATAGCAAAATCCAAATCTAATAATACCTGGTCTATCACCTGATCATAGGAACTTTGTGCTACTTTCGCCTCTTCAGCAGATACAGGACTGGTATACAAGGGAACCCCTCCATAAAAGTCAGCAAGGTTAAAATAAAACAAGGCTCTGAGGAACCGAACTTCCCCCTTGTATTTTGTAATTGTAGCAGGAGGAATGTCTACCCTGTCAATATTGTCCAGAAAATAATTACAAGAGGCAATTCCCCTGTAGCAATCGTTGTATATATTGGCCAACAGCCCACCAGAAGTGGATTCCATTATACCCATGGCAAAAGTTCCAGTAGAGGACGCCCCTAAGCTTTGACCTCCTTCGTTAGCATCACCGGCCATGACATCAAGTGAGTAAATTCCTTCGTAATTGAAACTATTCACATTCAGTCTGGAATAACAACCCGCTAGGGCCATGTCAGCATCGTTTTGCGTTTTCCAAAAGGTCGGGCCTGATATTTCAGTGGTTGGATTTCTATCCAGAAACTCCTCACAGGAGTAAAACACCAAAGAAACAACTACAAACAATAAGGCCTTAAAATGATTTTCGATTGTCTTTTTCATGATGATAAGGTTTATTATAGTTTGACTTTTAATCCCAAGGTATAACTGGTAATCTGAGGGTAGGCCTGAAACCAATTGGTATTGGCCCGCTCAGGATCGGAACCCGGCCAGTCAGTGATGGTAAACAGGTTGTCTCCTGATAAATAAAGCCTGGCAAATTCGAGTCCTATTCCCTGCAATAAAGTAGAGGGTAAATTATAGCCTACTGCAAGATTTTTTAACCTGAGATAAGAAGCATCCAATAACCAATAGGAGTTTCTAGTGCCTGTAACCGGAGCATATCCGGAAATATACATGGCAGGATGGGCATTGGTAGAGCCTTCGCCAGTCCACATATTGTTAATAAAATCTATGGGTGGAGGAGATCCCTGAATATAGGGAACCAATCCCCAGGTCAACCCCTGAGTACTTTGCTTGTAACCTTCCACTCCTTGGAAGAATGCATTTAAATCAAAATTTCTCCAAGATAAATTGATTGTGGAGCCATAGTAAAATTTGGGGTATGCCCCATCCATCACAACCCTGTCTTCAGCATTAATAACCCCATCATTGTTCTGGTCTTTAAATTTTAAATCTCCAGGTTTTGGGTTGAATTGGTGCGTAGGGCTATTGGCAACTTCTTCTTCATTTTGGAATATCCCTATCCATTCTACCATGTAGTGGGAATTGAAAGGTAGGCCTTCCTGGATGGTATAATTTCCATAAACAGGAGACAATATTCTCAGTACCTCATTGTTATAGGTCGAGAAATTCACACTTAAATCATACCCGAAATCTCCAAATTGTTTTCTAGAACCAAGTTCTACCTCTATTCCAGTATTTCTCATTTTACCATAGTTAACAGTAGGTGGAGACAGGCCCACACTGGCAGGGATTGGCACATTGTACAAAATGTCATCTGTGACTTTATCAAACCAATCAAAGGTAACATGAATCAATCCTTCCTTTAAAGTCAAATCAAACCCAATATCTGTCATAGTGGTGGTCTCCCAGCGCAGGGATGGATCTACCAATCGATTTAATACAGCACCTGGATAGGCAGTATTAAAAGCATAGGAAGTGGTTGACAATACTTCCTGATAGGGATAGAGACCGATATTTTGATTTCCTAATTGACCCCATGAAGCTCTAATTTTCAAATTCTCCACCCAGCCACTTTGCATTAAGAAAGGCTCCTGCGAAATCCTCCAACCTGCAGAAACAGAAGGAAAAAATCCCCATCTATTGTCCTGGGTAATTCTGGAAGTGCCATCATACCTGGCATTGGCTTCAACCAAATACTTTTCTTTATAATCATACATTGCCCTACCAAAAAATGACATAATGCTCCACTCACTTGAACTTCCTCCGGTACTTTGATCCAAAGGAGCTCCAGCATCCAATTCTTTAAGGTCATTTGTAGGGAAATGTACCCTACTTCCTCTCAATTGTCTACTTAAATTGTATTCTTGGTTATACCCTCCTAGTATATTCACATTGTGAACACCGTTGAATATTTTCTTATAATTTAAGGTAGAGTACAAGGTGGTCCACATGCTCGAATACCAGTTTTCTCTTACTCCTAGCTGCCAAGTAGAATTATTATGTGCGTAGGTTCCATCATTAAAGAAATAATTGTCAACAGGATTTTCATGATTTTTATAGGCCCTTGAATCGTAGGTCACGGCACCTTTGGTATACCAAGTCAGGTTTTTCACAGGTGTGATTTCTGCATAAAACTGAGGCAAAACGTTCATATTGATGTCTGTCTGAATACCACTTACATTCTGGGCATCTGGATTACGAACGGTCCATTCTCCAATATTTGAACTGTACCTGGCAACATATCCGGTAGAGCCATCTGCCAAAGTCATGGTAGGGGTGTAATTAGGTGCCGCTCCATAAATAGCCAATACCTGATAATCTACATTTCCATTGTCCCAGTTACTGCGCTGTATATCTTTATTGACAAGCTGAATATCGCCACCCACTTTTAACCAACTGTTTATTTTGGTGTCTACAGTTAATCTGGCATTGTATTTCTTAAATTCATATAAACTGGTAATTCCAGGCTGATCAAAATACCCTAGAGATAGTCCGACGGAAGTTTTTTCATTCCCACCACTTATCCTGACAGAATGCATCTGGGCCACAGCAGAACTAAATGAATGGTCCACCCAATCAAAATTGGGATAATTTATCGGGTCATTAGGGTTGTTTCTAAAAGCATCTATTTCCTGTTGCGAAAAATAGGGGGTTTGACCACTTCGAGCCCGACCTTGGTTCCAATACATCATATAGTCAGCTGAATTGCTTAGCAACTCAGGCAATCTAGTGGCCGAGTGAACTTGAACATTGCTATGAATTTCTACAGACAATTCTCCAGCACTTCCCCTTTTTGTGGTAATCAAAATCACACCATTGGCTGCCCTCGCACCATAGATGGCACTGGAAGCGGCATCCTTTAATACAGATATGGATTCAATGTCATTCGGATCAATATTTGTCATATCACCAGCAATTCCATTAATCAGAACCAATGGCTCACTTCCTGCAGCGCTAAAAGTTCCCAATCCCCTAATTCTTAAAGCATTGTTCTCACTGCCTGGTTTACCAGAATGAGAAGAAACCTGTAGGCCTGAAACTTTTCCTTGTAACAGTCCTGCTACATTATTCAAAGGCCTTTTGATTATCTCGTCCCCTCCTACTGTGGCCACAGCACCTGTCATATTGGCTTTTTTCTGAGTGCCATAACCTACTACTATCACCTCATCAAGGTTAGCTACATCTTCTTCCAATGTCAAATCGATGATAGACTGATTTGAAAGAACTACATTTTGAGATTTAAATCCGATAAAGGAAAAAACCAATGTACCTCCCTCTTCAGCATCAATCGAATACCTTCCTTCTAAATTGGTAACTGTTCCGACATTGGTACCCAAAACGGTAATGGTGACTCCCGGTATTGGTTCACCATTTGAATCTTTCACCTGACCAGTAATCTTTTTGAATGCTTTGACTACATTCCTTTCAATCCGAGATTTGTAAGTCATCGGAGTGACAGGCTCTTTTTTTGAGTATGCAGGCTTTGTCTCTACGGCAAGCGTAGGGTGATTTATAGTTAAATTAATGCTGGAGGTGTTGAGTAGTACCAACGGGTTATCAGCTTTCGTTGCTTCAAAACTATCTTCTTCTATTTTAATTCCAGATGATATTGGATGGGCGAATAATTGAGAACCTATAAATAAGGGAATCAATAAGGCATAAAACAGCCTAAGTAGTACTTTTTTCATACGAACGGGTTATTTTGGGTTATTAATAAAGTGAATATTGAAATTCAAATGGAAATCCAAGGTTTATAAAAAATCCACCAACCTTAAAGCTGAAATAAACAAACCACTGCGCTTGTTTACCCCAATTTAATCCATTTGAGATGCGGCTAACTAGTATCTATCACTTCCATACAATCGGGGTTTGGTGAAACCCGAAAAAGGCAATAGCCATTCTATTATGAGCTGAAATCACTTAATAGTCAGTCAATTGTTTCTATCTCACAGGAATGGCAACAAATTTTCCTATTTAACAATTTACTTGATTTTGGTAATAACGATCCCCACAACGAACCTACTCCACATTTCAGGTTAATTAATGTGTAATATAAATTGCCGATTATGGTGGGTGAAGGTGTTAGATTTAAGGCCAATTTCTAAACGTCCTATGCTTTCAGCATAGCCGTTTTTGAAGTAAGGTAAAAGGCATTAATTCCTATTTTTAAACACCATAAAACAAGCAAAAATTAATTATAGATGGAGTTATCAATTTTATATGATGACGTATTTATCTCTTTCAGTTAAAAAAAATCTGTGACAAGGAAAGCCTAAAATTCACCCAAGATTTCTACCTATCAATTTGGACTTCTTTCACGCTGCAATCTTTAGACTTGCATCAAAACCCACATTCCTGCCTTCGATCCAATACAAAAATGCAAGTCAAGGCCATTACTTACCGAAAAAACGCTCTACGGCCCATTTTAATATGGCGATTCCTCCTGTTATTTGATGGTTCTTTCTCACTATAAGCAAAACTAAATCTTAATTTTATACTATAGTATCAAATCTAAGTATTCGGCACATGGAAATATAGGTTTCCTATAATCTCCTTAATCCCTTAGCTCACAATATCCAAAGATGTGAGTAAGGAAATTGGAATCAATTTGCCTTCCCAACATCCTAATAAATTTAAAACAATAAAACTACATTTCAATGTAAATTTTAAAAATTTTGCTACAAAACAAATAAAATATTCACCTAATTACTTATTAATACTATGTATTATTAAAAAAAATTAAGCTATTGTACTATTAACATTAAATGTAGGGAATTGATTAAGTTGTTAGCAATCTTAGCTTAGGTTAAAAAATTGAACCCAGTCCCTTCAGGGATTAAAATGTATTTTGTATATTCTATTCCACCGCTATAAATGCACTTACTCATTATTCTGGGTTACTCAAATTTTAACCGGATAAATCGTGGACGGTACAGGTGTGGTTGCTTTTTTATTGCTGGAAAAAAATCAAAAGAATTGATGTTATAACTAATTAACAACTCATTTTCCCCAGACAAATGAGGATGGGCTTTGGCATTATAACTAATCAGTTGGATCCCGTCTTTAAGATCGTCGACTGCATCCCAAACAGCTATAATAGGACCAAAAGGGCCTACAGGAGACAAACCTAACCTCAATCCAACTTCAGTCCCGATGGCATCTTTTTGAAAAATCATGGCGTACCTTCCATCTTGTAAAGGTGTAACGCTTAGTTCATTGGAGGCACGGTCAGCAATAGGACTTGCCTTTAGCATTTCTCTCTGCCAATCGACCCCATCCCAAAACCTCCATGAGGAGAATTTCTCAATGTCTTTTGGCCTTACTCTGGCCACCAAGACTTCCTTTTTCACTCCCTTCACACCGTATATGTACACAAATCCATCAGGGTTTGCTGCTCCTGAATTCTGGGTATTCACCAGGACACCTGCTCCAAAAGAGCCTGTGGACTCAGGGCTCCCTTGCATGTAAAAAGGAGTATCAATTTGACGATGATCAGAAAAAGGAGTCCTACTTCCCTGAGGAATAACAATTAGTACATTCCCTACTTCTTTAAATGGAAAAACTTCAGCAGCTGTTGTTTGGATCCGGTACCCAAAAAGATAAATATCATTTCCCTTTTCATAATTCACAAATCCATCACCGAGCCAGAAATATTCTCCAGGTTTTGAAGCAAGGGTATTGGGTATAAAAATTGACTTAGGCTTATCATTTTCATCTTTGGCCCAATGGAAAGACACCTTACTATCTAATGGCGCTGCTCCTTTAATCATCGCCACAGAATTGTTGATCATCTGGAATGTTGAATCAACTTCTCCATCCTTGATTTCGCCTATTAAACTATCACTAAATAGCACTAATGTTTGGCTATCTGCGTCAGTGTTTACGGTATCCACACCGTCTAGTGGAAGTGTGAAAATCCCATCTCCGCCAAACCACCCATAGTTGCGTATAAACAGGTTGTTCCAGTCCTCCGCTTCTGAAACTGTATATTTTATTTCAGTTATGGAAGGAGGGGCTGATTTGATTTTTACCTTGTAAACTGTACAGCCTGTCATTAGTAAACTGAAGGCCGTCAAAGGCAAAAAACTACGGAAAATTTCCAACGCACTAAGGCCAGTAACCAGATTATCTATTCGTTTACTGAATATCATTTTATCGGTTAGTTTAGAATGAGAAATCAAAATTATACTTATCGGAATACTATCGAATTTAAACTAAATTAAACATTGAGTTTGGCATCAATTTAGAATAAAATAACAGCAATCCGATTATTAATAATTTCACTAAATAATTAGTAGGTTTTCAATTGGTTTATTACAATTTCAGGAACTGTTTCCGGTAAATTACAGGTATTGTTTTGACAAACATATATATAAGTTTCCTCATCCACGTACCTATTTAAGAACAAAGGAAGTGAACTTTCTGATGGACTAGCCACCACCAAAGTATTGGGTAAGTAGACCTCTTGAAAGGAGCTTAACACAGCTCTTGCATTTTTTCCAACTACAGCAATTTCATAAAAGGGATAGGTTTGATTCATCAAGAGATTGTTCCACCTTCCATAGCCTGATGGATTTTCATTTGCCATTGACAAAATGGTGGAGCTCATATTCTTGGACTTCAATATAAGTTTTGGATCGTATAACAAATGCCCAAGCTTAAAGGCATTTTCTGCCATAACAGCATTTGGTGATGGAATTACGCCATCATGCGTGTTTATAAGTGTTGAAATAAGTGCATTGTTTTGATTATACCGATATAGACCTGAGACCTCATCATGGAAAAGCTTGTTGGCCCTTTTGTGCAATGCTTCAGCCTTTTCTAGATAAGCAACATCCATAGTAGCGCTGTATAATTTTATTAAAGCATTTACCATAAAGGAATAATCCTCCAAAAAACCTTCTACCTTACGTCCTCCTTCTTTATAAGAATGTATCAGTTTTAAGTTATCTAAGGCATTTTTATCGATAAAGTTAAAAGTCTCAATTGCACGCTCCAGGTAACGAACATCTCCAAAAGCGAAGTAGGCATCTAAATAGCCATTGATCAGTAAGGCATTCCAGGAAGTTATGATTTTATCGTCTTTATCGGGGGTGGTTCTTTCTTCCCTTTTTTCCAGCAAAAAGCTATTCCAACGCTTTTTTATAACAGCTAAATCTTTTAGAGTCAATTTATTACGAATTGAAAATATTGAATCATTCACTTGACGATACAATACAAAATTCCCACTCTCTTCTGGTGCATTGACATTTAAACTATAATAAGATGAGAATAGGGAATAGTCTTCTCCAAGGGTCTGTTCTATCTCCTTCTGATTCCAAATATAATATTTACCTTCTTCCCCATCCGTATCTGCATTTAAAGCAGCATAATATCCTCCATCTTCATTTTTCATTTCCCTTTCCAGAAAATCAATAGTGGTTATAACTACCTCCTTATAAAGCGGGCTTTTAAAAATTTGAAAGGCTTTGGAATAAATGCTTATCATTTGAGCATTGTCGTAAAGCATTTTTTCAAAATGTGGATATTTCCATTCTTCATCCGTGCTGTATCTGAAGAATCCTCCTCCTACCTGATCATAAATCCCACCCAAAGCCATTTTATCGAGTGATTTTTTTAAATGGGTCTTGGCATCTCCCTCTTTTTCCAAAGCGGCATAATTTATTAAAAAATCAAGGTTGGAGGGCATCATAAATTTTTGCTGTCCCTGATCTCCTCCATGTACACCATCCCACGAAGGCTTCCACTGGTTCACAATATCTTTAGCGATATCCTTTGGTATTTCATCTTGATTTTGTGTAGCTTGGATCTGATTGGCTTCCTGTACCCCAATGGCAACCTTATCCGCATATTCATTTGCCTTCACCGGATTGTCACGATAAAAGTCTCTAACCTGCTTCAACACCTCTTGCCATTCCTCTTTGGTATGATAAGTACCCGCATACAATGGTTTTCCATTAGGCAAGGTAACCACATTCAGTGGCCAACCACCACTTCCCTTCATTAGTTGAAGTGCTGTCATGTATACCATGTCCACATCAGGTCTTTCTTCCCTGTCTACTTTGATATTAATAAAGTTGTCGTTCATGAATGAAGCGATCTCTTTATTCTCAAAACTTTCCTCTTCCATCACATGACACCAATGACAAGAGGAATAGCCAATGCTTATAATTACAAGTTTATCTTGTTCTTTTGCATTACTTAATGCCTTTTCGCTCCAGGGTATCCAGTCAACTGGATTGTGGGCATGCTGCAATAAGTAAGGGCTACTTTCATTTACCAAGGCATTGGTAAATGCATGGCTTTCATTTTCTTGATGCCGTTGGCTGCATGCCGATAACCCTAAAAAAAAGAGGATACATAGAATTGTCAAAACTGGACAAAGCTGCGCAATTCCTATTTTTGAACAATTGAAAGGGTATAATTTCGAAACTTTAAATTTGCACATCCATCTCTTCAATAAGCTATTGCATCCAATTTATGCAATAGCAATGCTATTGTAAATTTTGGAAAAGTTCTATTTAGGGGTTTACTTTAATTAATTGAAGATAGCCGTTATTTTTTGCAAAAAGAATCCCTTCTTCACCACCAGCCAATCTAATTTTCTGTGCGTCTTTCACTTCTCCTTTTACATACAACCCACTTTCATAAGGCATTTGGCTTTTAAAATCTCCTTCACCATTTCCCAACATAAGTCCACCATAAGAGGCATCATTTCTAGGGGTTTCAACTTCTGACCCATATAGATTACCCGCGTACACAACATCTAAATTTCCATCCTTATTCACATCCATGGTCACCATGGCATTTATAGAAGCCAACTGAGCAAAATGGTCCAACATAGATAATTTAAACTGCCCATCCCCTAGGTTTTTCATATAATAATGGGCAAAGCTTTTAACCTGATAGTGGGTAGATTTTTCCAAATGTTCAGTAGTATAAATGTCTTCCAAACTAGCAGTTGCATAGGCATGATAATCTTTAAATTTTGCCTTAATAGCAGGAATCTGTTGGGAGGAACACTCTCTGCCTCTGACAGGTACATTGATACCCTGTTCTTTATCAACGTAACTCAGTACCAGGTCTTGTTGCTCATTGTTATCATAATCGTAGGCATACAAGCTAAATGGAGATTCCTCTGATGCTTGGTATTTATAATTTTTTCCTAAGTTTCCTACAATAAAATCTTCCAGCCCATCCTTGTTAAAATCATCCATTACAAGACCAGACCACCAACCTGTGGCCTCCCCAATTCCCATTGCCTCGCTTTGATCAATAAATTGCCCTTCTATATTTTTCAAATAGGTGATTCCCATCCATTCTCCAACTATCATCAAATCTAGAAATGAGTCTCCATCGAGATTTACCCATTGGGCCTGTGTGACCATTCCTAAGTCTGCTAAAGTAGGTGCAATGACTTCAGTCACATCCACAAATTTAATTTTCGAAGGACTACTATCATTTCTCAGAATATAACTTTTTGGTGCATTTGGGTAGGCTCGGGGACTCACCCTTCCTCCAACGAATAAATCCAAATCCCCATCATTGTCATAGTCAGCCTGTACCACAACTGCACTACTTGCACGCATTTCTGGGATGGCTTCTTCAATTTTTTCAAAGACACCATTCCCCATATTTTGGTAAAATTTATCTTGATAAAATGGGTCTTCTTGTCTGTATTCATTCCCTCCACATACTACATACAAATCCAAAAGTCCATCCCCATTCGCATCAAAAAATACAGCTCCTGTATCTTCCTGCATTTTATCTGTTTTCCAAAGATCTTCAGACACTTCTGAGAAAGTGCCTTCAACGTTTTGACGGTACAGCTTTCCTGCAAAATTATGTGCCCCTCCAATATAAAAATCATCCAAACCATCATTGTCTATGTCCCCTACCGCCAAAGCAGGACCATATTCTGAAATTTTATGGGGTAGCAATACCTGGTATTGGAAATCATTGAATTTGTTTTCTTCGTGTTTATGGTCCAACAGTGCTTCTTCTGTAATGTCTTTGAAAAATTTCGGCTGATTTTCAACGGGCTTCTCATTGCTTGGACTGGCATTTATATAGGCCAGTTCAATTACCTGGTTTACTGACTGGTTTTCAATCACCTGGACTTTTCCATCAGGCCATAAAACTTTCAATCTGGTAATATTTTCCTTTTTCCCTACACCAAAATGAACAACAGGTTCGACGGAAGATTGAAAGCCTCGTGTGATAGACATTTCCTGAAACTGCATCTGCGATCCGTCCTCAATCCATATTTTACAGCCAATGCCAAAAACATTGCCTTCTGGACCTTTAAATTTTATTCTTAAATAATTGTTCAAGTTTTGATCACTTGCAGTGTTTTCATACAATGCACTTTCTTCATCCAGGTTATTAACCACAAGGTCCAAATCTCCATCATTGTCTAGGTCAGCATAGGCAACACCATTTGAAAAGCCGTTAAAGTTGATTCCCCAGGCTTTAGATACATCCGTAAAGGTTAGGTTTCCATTGTTTTTAAATGCAAAGTTGTCGATTTTTTCAGAAGGAATTTCCAATGTTAATTTCAACGCGTTTTCAGAATCGAAATTTTTCACTTCATCACCTCTGAAATAATCGCTATTGTTTATGTCCCTCCTAACCCCGTTGGTCACATATACATCTTTCCAACCGTCGTTATCAAAATCTGCAAACAGCGAAGCCCAGCTCCAATCTGTAGCACTCAAACCTGTAAACTTAGCTATATCTGCAAAAAATGGCAGTCCCGAAGGATTATTTCCCAGGTTCATTTGTAAGGTGTTTATAGAATATTGATGATGCATGTCATTGTCTACTATATTATAAAACCTTTCCGGATCCATGCTGTCCATATTTTCCTTAGCTCTACGGTAACTTTTTGGCATCATGTCAACTTGGTAAATATCCAATAAACCATCATTATTGAAATCCGAAACGTCAAGTCCCATTCCAAAATAGGAAGTATGGTTGGTAAGGTTCAAATTTTCATCAGTAAATGTTCCGTCTTTGTTATTGATTAAAAAATAATCTGGTGTGCTGAAATCATTTGAAACATATATATCAGGCCAATTGTCCTGATTAAAATCAGCCACTGAAACGCCAAGAGATAAGCCATATTTGGCCAATCCAGCAGCCATCGTAACATCGGTAAACTTCTGGTTGCCTTCATTCCTGTACAACCTGTCACTTCGATGGTAAGGGGCCAGGTCTCTATAGCTTAAAAACTCCAATATATTGGTTCTCGATGAAACGATTGGATAATTTATCACATAGAGGTCCATGTCACCATCCATGTCGTAATCAAGAAAAACTGCCTGTGTACTATTGCCTTCGTCTGCTAAGCCATAAGCCTCTGCTGACTCTGTAAAAGTCGGTACCCCTTCTTCATTGGCATCATTGATATAAAGGAGATTTTTGGTCGTTTCCCATTTTCCCGAAACACTTACATAAATGTCAAGCCAGCCATCTTGATTGGCATCCCCCAGGGTCACACCTGTGGCCCATCGAGCATCTCCTCCCACTCCTGCCTCTTCGGTTATGTCTTCAAATTGCATGCTTCCTTTGTTCAGGTAAAGTTTGTTTTCTACCATATTTCCGGTAAAATAAACATCTTGAAGGCCATCGTTATTTAAGTCGCCAATGGCCACTCCTCCTCCCATATAGATGTACATGTAATTGAAATAATTTACCGAATCATTCTCCGTCAAAATATTTTGGAACTCAATACCTGATTCCTTGCTTGATAATTGTTTGAATAAATGTGTCTCCTTTTTAACGGCTGAATTGTTACAACTGAATAACACTAAAAAGCCAAGGGTACAGCACCATAATTGACCTGCTTTAAATTTTCTGTTTAGCATTAGGGAAATGGAAGTACCTATAATTGTCTTACTCATTTTTTATTCTTGTTCCAATATTGACCACACCCAGAATATACATTTTATTTTAACTCCCACTAAAATCAAGAACAGAAAGTCTATTGACTATTTTGGGTTAAAATTTTAAGGCTAGATCGAATAATCAGAAATTATAAAATAACCACAGATTCAAATCTGTAATGATCTGATTGAATCTGTGGTTTCATTGTATTTAAATCAATTAAATCTTAGTCACCATAGCCAGGGTTCTGGGTAATGTTATTGTTACTTCTTTGTATTTCTTCTCTTGGAATAGGAAACAAATAGTAATAATCACCGGGCCATGGAAATCTAGGATCCACTTCATCTATAGGACCATAAGTGAAATTTAATTCCCCTAACAAATCGCCCTCCTGAGCATTTGTCCAATCCATGGTAACTTTACTCAAACCTCTTATTGGAAATAAGTCTATTTTTCCAGGTGCATCTTTCCACCTTAGCAAGTCCCAAAAATGTATGTCTTCAAGATGTAATTCAATAGCCCTTTCATTTTTATAATCCCTCATCAGCTCAGTTCCAGAACTGGTAATATCAGGCATATTCACAGAAGGCCTGCTCCTGACTTTGTTGATATATTCTCTGGCGACTTCCTCATTTCCCAAAGCAATCTGGGTTTCGGCATAATTCAAGTAAAATTCGGGAAGCCTCATAAAAACCATCAGCTGGCTATAATCGAAATCAAAACTCGCTCTTGGCCCGTTAAAATCCAGTAATTTTCTAAAGGTATATCCTGTTTGAACCCTCCAATGAAATGGGGTTAGCCCTTTGACCCAATAGGTCTCAGAATCCCTACCAAAGTCAAACAATTCCTGGTTGTTATTTGGATCAACTTTATTAGGGTTCTGATAGGGAGGTAAATTGTCTGCATTTGGATTGGCATCCTCCCAATATTCATACAACCTCATGGTGCTTTTTGATCCGTCAATAATATTCACCGGACCAGCCCCAGGATAAAGAATGTAACTGTAATACCTTGGGTCCCTGTCTATATTGGGCTCTTGCTCATCATAACCGGATGCAGGATTTACCGTGATGCCATCGGGAAGATATGGATACTCACCATTCTTCATCTGAAACATATTGATGAAGGTTTGGGTTGGCATAATTCTTTGTCTTGCATCGAAGCCACTGGGCCAGAAATCATAGTTGTAGCCCCAATCAGGAATCCTTGATCCTGCAGTAAAAGAGCGCCCAAAGATAGTTTCATCTGTTTTAACAGGTTGCTTGAACAAATCCTCATGGGTGGGATGCAAGGTATATCCAGCATCTATTACCGCCTTATTAGCGGCAGCCGCAGCCTGCCATTTGGACATGTCATTTGATGGATTATTTAATGGACTCGCCATGTACAAAAGCATTCTGGCTTTTAATCCCAGGGCAGCATTTTTACTAATCTTACCAGGTTCTTGAGAGTAACCATCCAGTAGCCCAATGGCCAATTCTGTTTCAGACAAAACAAAATTTGCACACTCTTCATAACTATTTCTACTGACGTCAAAGGAATCGTCACTCAGGCTAAAGCTGCTGGTAATTATAGGCACTCCACCAAAGGTGCGAATTAGCTCAAAATACATCCATGCTCTCAGGAAATGCACCTCTCCTTTCATTCTATCCAAGGTCTGCTCATCAATTTGAGAATCCGCTACCTTTTCAAAAAATATGTTGGCCCTCCTGATATAATCATATTCCTCTGCCCAAATATTGGTAAGTTGTGTAACATTGTCTGAATTTATATTTCCTTCTAAATACTGTCTGATTCCTCCTGATCTATTGTGCGTATCAGGTGCAGATGCAGCAATATCTGTCATGCCTATATACCCACCTGTTCCCGGGCTCCAATGGGGTTTTATTCCATTGTAAATATTGTACACATAATTTTGTAAGAACACCGGATCCGTAAATACATTTTCTTCAGAAATTGCATCTAGAGGCTGGCGTTCCAGAAGATTTTCATTGCATGAGGTGAAAATAAAGCCGGAAACAATTAGAACAACTAACCTCTTAATCATATCGATTTTATATATGTAATTTTTCATAATATTTAAAAAGTAAGGTTAAGTCCAAATCCCAGAGAGCGCATATTTGGGTAAATCCCTCCTTTACCACTAAGAAATTCAGGATCCCCTGCTCCAAACTTTTCCAAACTGTTATAAATTAGGAATAGATTTTCACCAGATAAATAAAGCCTGGCTCCGGAAATACCGATTTTATCCGAAATATTATTAGGTATGCTATAGCCCAATTCAGCAGATTTAAAACGTATCCAGGTTGAAGTATGGTACCAGAAATCATTGTTATTGGCGGCAAATCCAACAGGTCTTATCCTAGGTAATATTGTATTCGTATTATCTAAATCATAGCTGTTGTTGGCAACATATTCAAGTCCATTTCCATTGGCCCCAGAATCAAAGCCATTGTCAAGTCGAAACTTTCCTCCATCCTGCCCTTGTAGCAAAAAGGTAAGGTCAAAAGTCTTGTAGTCGAAACCAAATGTTAACCCAAATTGGGATTTGGGAAAGGGATTTGTATTGTATCTGTACCTGTCGTTGCCATCGATAACATTGTCATTGTTTAAATCCTCGAAAATTAATCCTCCCAAAGATGCATTCGGATAATTGATGTTGTTATCTAAATCTGCCTGGCTCCTATAGATACCAATTGCTTTATAGACCAGTTCCGAACCAAATTGCCTGCCTTCCTGCTTTTGATAGGGTTCGGCTTGTGGAACCTCATCAAAAAAGATCACCTTGTTATCATTGTAAGAATAATTAGCACTTACTCTGAAGCTCACCTCCCCGAGATATTGGCGGTAGCCTAATTGAAACTCTATGCCTTTGCTTTCCATCTCACCAATGTTTTCATCGGGTAACACCAAGCCTGTATATTGAGGTATTGAGGCTTGTCGTGCACCAAGGATATTGCTTGTCTTGGTTTTATAAATGTCAGTTTCAAAAGTAATTTTATCTTCTAGGAAAGCCAGTTCAAGTCCAATATCTGTCGTTTCTGAAACTTCCCAGGTTATATTTGGATTAGGCGTTGTCAATGCTGCTATTCCACGTACATCGTTTCCATCCACTACCCAGCCGGTTCCATAGCCAAATCTTCCTATGTACTGAAAAGGATTTACGCGGTCATTTCCCAGCTGACCCCAGGAAGCCCTCAGTTTAATATTGCTAAAAAGCTCATCTGAAACAAAGGATTCATTGCTGATTACCCAGCCTGCGGATACGCCGGGAAAAAATCCCCACCTGGTTTCTTTAGGAAATATAGGTGAGCCATCATACCTGAAATTGAAACCCAATAAATATTTGTTAGCGTAATCATAACTTACTCTACCAAAATAATTTCTTCTTGCACTCTGACCAGCTCCTCCACTGTTGTTCCAATTGCTCCTGTTTTCACTCCCTGCAAAAAGTTGATCTATTTGTGGTGAATCAAAGCCCAATCTTTGTGCCCAGAAAAAATTATCTTCATAGGACATTTGTTCGTAGGCCACAAAGCCATTTATTTTATGCACTTCGTTTATCGTCGTCAGGTATTTGATCTTAGAATTGAGGGTGATCCTGGAACTTTGATTAAAATCTTCCCTTAATCCAATGTCCTCTACAGTTCGAGAAGTCCTTTTGACAATTTCCCCTTGAGAATTTTTTTCATAATAATCCCAGACAAAGTCAAAGGATTTATTGTAATTAAAGGTCTTTACTATAGAAGCAAACCCATCTATACTAAGTCCTTCAAGGAATGGTACTTTGTATTCATATCTGAAAGTACCATTAATCACATCATTGGTATACTTGCGATATCCTGGGCTTAACAATCTGGCTGCCGGATTTAAATGTGACCACCCTTCTCCAGGGTACCGATAATCTCCATCAATATAAGCTTCCTGAAGGGGGCTTGTAGAAGCAAATGCTCCTATCGCTCCTGATCCTCCTTGAGGTGACCTGGTGAATTTTTCGCGTAAGGATAGATCAAGGCCCACCTCCAAATCGTCCGTTACCGTAACATCTAGGTTTGCCCTTATATTGTATTGTTTTAGTTTAGTTATGTCATCAGCTCTAAGAATCCCCCCTTGTGACACTGTTCCTATAGATGTAAAATACCTGATTTTATCAGATCCACCTCTCATGGTAAGTGATTGTCTTCCAATTATTGCAGGAGGATCTACCAGAGCCTCCCACCAGTCCTCCGCTCTTCTATCACCATTTCTAAATGCCTGAATTAACTCATCTGGAAAATCCGGTGCAGTTCCGTCTAATGCCCTACTCTGATTTAAAACATTGATGTAATCAAAAACATTGGCGGTCCTTACCCTTGTCGTAGGAGCTTGAAACAAATGACTGGTAGAAAAGTTAAAGGTAGGCTTTCCAGTTTTTCCCCTTTTGGTTGTCACCAGGATTACACCACCCGCAGATTGAGCTCCATATATGGCCGCTGATGCATCTTTCAACACGGAGATTGATTCGATATCATTGGGATCTAATCGGTTTAAACCGTCGGGATCTGCATTGGCAATTCCGTCTATTACTATTAATGCGGAATTGTCTCTAGTGGTATTGAATCCTCTAATCAAAATTTGGGCATCATCAAATCCTGGCATCGCACTTCTTTGATTGACATACAGGCCTGCTAACTTACCTGATAAGGCATTGGAGAGTGAAACAGCCGAAGACTTCTTGATATCTTCTCCTGATGCCTGAACTACGGCATTTGTCAACTCTGATTTTTTCGCTGTTCCATATCCGACCACAATCACCTCATCCAAGGCCTGGGCATTTTCTAAAAGCGTAATGTTTATGGTTGTTTGATTGGCAACGGCTATTGTTTGGGTTTGAAACCCAATAAATGAAAACACCAATGAAGCACCTTCAGGAACTGAAATGGAATATTTCCCATCTAAATCCGTGGCAGTACCTATAGTAGTACCTGGTACAGAAATGGTTGCTCCAGGGATCGGCTGGCCTCCTTCATCTAAGACAGTTCCCGACACATTGATGTCAAATACCTGTTTAGCAGTTTTGAAATTTTCATCTATAATTTTGTGTGAAAGTCCATCCAATGCCATCGCATTGGAGGTGACTACTAATTGAATCAAAAAAATCAATAACAAGTGATGAGAATGTTGATTGAAATTCTTCAATGTATACTTTGTCATTTTTAAAATAGTTTAAGTATTTACTAACATGAGCAATGTGCTTCTAAAAAGAAGTAAACTAAAAAAGATTTAGTCAACTATTTAAAGAGACAAACCTTTCTTTTGATGCTTATAGCAATACTCAATAATCCATTTACATGAAGCCATGAAAATCAATAGGATTCTACCTAAACTAAATTTTTATTTGGGCAATGTATGAAATCTGTAAGTAGGTTTTAAAGAACGTTAATTCTTCAAAACCAAGGCTATTGGGTGTATTGCATTAATGTTTTGTCAGTAAGAGTCTTCTCCTCTGGCCATACTGGGTTGTTTCATTGGGTTTACTATTAAGTTAATTCGTTTTTTTAACTAATTCTATACAAAGCTTTGAAAGCTATTTATTCCTTGAGAATGGAAATCTCTTTTTAATTGTGGGTAAATTAAAAAACCACCCTAATCAGCTACTTATTCCCATCTTTGAATTTAATTATTCAAGTTCAATGAATATAAACTTATTGTTCTATACAATTCTAAATATTACGAATAATAATTAACTTTTTTTAACTTTCACAATGTTTTAATATAAAAAATTATATTTAATACCCTATTAGTCATTAAATCTTGATTTTAATCAAACTGATAGTACATTGGAAAAACAGAGGTTGCCTTCTTAATTAAATAGTTTTAAACAGAACCTGATTGAGAATAGTCAAAATCAAAAAATTACTGGGCATTAATACTTTGCCATATTTAATAAAAAACAGGTGTTTTTAGGGAATGGAACTGGCTTTAGTTCTGAAATATGCAATACACCTTGTATTACGTGATGATCCGCCGCAGCGGAAAAAGTAAGCCAATTGTTGCTATTTTCGACCTTTCCACAATAATGCTATGACCCATTTTTCAACAGCAGGAATTTATGGTGATTACACAACTCCCTAAGAAAGACTAGGACAGGCACTGTGACCCCTACATCATAATCCGGGTTAATCGTTTCTATCTGGATATCTCTATTGCTACTTTAGAGAAAATATTAAAAAAAATGGTCAATAAAAACCCTTAGAGGTTTTTATTGACCAGTAAAATTTTCAATTCTTTATCAGTAAATTAGATCACTCGACCACCTGTTTGCCACAAGTCGGCATTGCTACCTAACTTTTCTTTTAAAGGCAGAGTGATTTCATTCAAGTGATTTTCCATGTCAGCAGTAAGCTTAACCTCCATGGTTTTTAAGTTTTTCCTGACTTGATCTGCATTTCTACCACCAACGATAGGCGCAGCAACGCCTTTCTGAGCCAAGAGCCAAGCAAGACTCAAATTACCCATAGTAATATTAGACTCGTCAGCAAACTTTTTGATATTTGCAATGGTTTGGAAAGTCAAAGCTTCACAACCTTCTTCTTGATGCCTTGATTGAGACCGACCTTTATTAAAGTGTCGCGTTCTTGCCCTGTCATCAGGAACCTGCTCGGCAGAATCAAACTTCCCGGTTAACAAACCTTGCATAATGGGAGAATAACATAAAATTGGCACATTGTCTTCTACACATTGAGGTAGGATACTGAATTCAATTGCTCTAAAAATCAAGTTATAGGCCATCTGATTGCTACTAACGGCAAAACCTGATTGCTTGCAAATGTCCAGGCTTTTGTTTCCGAAATTTGAAACACCATAGGCCCTAATTTTGCCATCCTCTTTTAATTTTTGGAGCGCTCCCATGGTTTCTTCTAGAGGAATCTCAGGGTTTGGCCAATGAAGCTGATACAGGTCAATATAGTCCGTTTTAAGATTTTTTAATCCCCTTTCGCAGGCCTTGATCACGTCTTCAGGAAGAAAATCCTGAGGACCAACCTTAGAAGCTATAATCATATCTGATCTTTTATCTCCTAATGCTTCTGCTAAAAGGTTTTCCGAAGCGCCATTTCCGTAAGCCTCAGCAGTATCAAAAGTACTAATACCCTTGTCAAAGGCTTCCCTCATGGCGTCCAAAGAGTCCTTTTTATCTTGATGGCCCCAATTAAAACCTCCAACTACAGCCCAACAACCAAAAATTAATCTTGAAATTTCAAAATCACTGTGGGGCAATTTTATTCTATCATTCATATTTTTTAGCATTTATTAGTTTAAACCCAAAATAGGCAATAATCATCTAATTAAATGCTGATCCGATGCATCGGATAAAATCAACCACTTCTTTGTAATTTTTGCCAACGCCAAAGCTATGCTCCAAATACACTGAATTTATGGTGATAACAACACAAAAAAAATGAATCCTAATTCCTACAATGGGTTGAATAAATTTTTTGACGCTGCAATTTGTATATTTTAAGATTGAATTACCAATATCAGTCCCGCAATTTCATCCTTTAAGGTTATATCCTCTTCACCAAAAACCATAATTGAAAGAAATCAATGGTATAGTTAGTCCTATTAAAGCCTTTGCTCCGTTTTATCAGCATTTAATAGATGGAAATTAGAAGTTGAATCTCATCGGATAATTGTTATTCCAGGTTACTATAATCTGTTGCCTTGCGGGTCTTAGCATCCTATTTCTGATGCTCCTAAACCAGAAATTTTTATACAATCTTCCTTATTTTGAAAATTTCCAGAGATAGATGTTTTTATAATTAATTAATTACATAAATTTTTTTGATTAATGGATCAAATAAAATATTATTTTAAATAAATATTTTAAAATTTGAAATTACCTCAATTTTAAAATTGGTTAAAATTATAACCTATTTTTATTGATTTAACTAAATTTTGACTTATACTAGTTAAATCTGTAACCAGATTTGAAATTTTTAATAAATATGAAACTATTACGGATAAAAATTTACCCTATAAAAAAAATTTTTACTTTTTTACAAAATTTTATTTTTATAAAAAATTAAATATTTATTTAAATTTTTTTAGGTTAAATTAATTTTAATTAATTTATTAATGTTTAAATTAATACTTTACCAATAACCATTAAATATATCGTTATCACCGATTAAATAAAATAAACTTTTGTAAATTTTTCTATTTCAGATTCCTGCTATATATTGAGCCAATAAGATTTTAGCAGCTGATAAAATCAAATCTTTATTTGGTGTCTGGACATTCATCCCACATTCTCTCTGGATACTTCTTTTACCTCCCAAAGTAATCTTTTCAAATTGTACCCAAAAGTAACCACTTGGGCTTTCGGTATTTTCCGAAAATGCAGATTAAAAACCACTTAATCTTAAAGAACACTATGAAAAAATTTACTAACGTAATGAAAAGGTATTTCCTTGGAATTAAACTTTACTTTGGTTTGGTTATCCTAATTGGATCTATCTTAACTAACCCGCTCTTTGGGCAGGAACTTACAGTTTCCGGAAAAGTTATTGATGAAAATGAAGAATCAATTCCAGGAGCTAGTGTACTTGTAAAGGGGACCACTAAAGGTGCTGCAACAGACATTAATGGAGAGTTTACCCTTAATTTATCTGAATCTGAAAAACTTTTAGAAGTTTCCTTTATTGGTTACAACAGGAAGGAGGTAAATATTGAAAACCAAAGCAAAATCACCGTTTTTTTGACGCCTGAAGAGACTGCACTTTCAGAAATTGTAGTAACAGCCTTGGGCGTTAAACGAGATGAAAGGGCGCTGGGTTACACTGTGCAACAGGTAGATACAAGAGGTCTAGATGAAGCTAAGGAGACCAACATCGTAAATGGATTGACAGGAAAAATTGCTGGCGTTCAAATTTCGAATTCATCAGGAAACATTGGTGGCTCTTCTCGTATCACTATTAGGGGAATTAATTCTATTTCGGGAAATAATCAACCCCTCTTTGTAGTGGATGGTACCCCCATTGATAATTCAAACTATAATTCTTCTGATCAGGTTTCCGGTAATGGTGGTAGAGATTATGGCAACGCAGCCCAGGATATTAACCCAGATGATGTGGAATCAATTTCCGTGCTAAAGGGACCTAGCGCCTCTGCATTATATGGTTCCAGAGCCTCCAATGGTGTCATTCTAATTACCACTAAAAGTGGTGCTAAAAATAAAGGCCTAGGAGTAAGTATCAATTCTTCTACAATGTTTAGCGACGTTTATTTATTACCGGAAATGCAAAATGAATATGGTGGTGGCTTTGCTCTTACGTTTGATGAAGCAGTAGATCCCTTGGATGGAATGACTTACAAAGTAGTCAATACAAACGCTAATAATAGCTGGGGACCTAGATTTGACGGGACACTGGTAAGACACTGGGATAGTATGTATCCTGGAGAACCTAATTATGGAGAGGTTCGTCCGTGGCAAGCAACTCCAAACAATATCAAGGATTTCTTTGAGACAGGGATAACATTATCAAACAATGTTTCAATAAGTGGAGGGGATGACAAAAGCACATTTAGGCTCTCCTATACAAATCTTGATCAAAAGGGAACAATGCCGAATAGCTCAATCAAAAGAAATACAGTGGCAGTAAGTGCCAAAACACAGTTGTCTGAAAAATTTTCCGCCGGAGCAAAAATTAACTATATACGTACTGAAGCATTAGGAAGACCGGCTACAGGAGATTGGTCACCGGAAAGACCTGTGAATGTATTGACCTACTGGTATGCATGGACTCAACGCCAAATAGATCCAGCCAGAATGAGGAATTATAATTCAGACAGGTATTACCATATGACTTGGAATACTCAGGGATTGGGGCGTCATTTAGATCAAAGTTATAACAATAACCCCTATTTCACACTTTTTGAAAGTTACAATAATGACCTAAAGGACAGGGTGTTTGGCAACATTAATATTTCTTACCAAATTAACCCAAAGTTATCTTTAACATTTTATGCCAGAACGGACTTTTATACTGACGTTAGAGAGGACAGGGCATCTATTGGTGGGTACCTTCAAAATGCTTATGAGAAGGATCTTTATAATTTCCGTGAAGACAACCTAGAACTTCTTGGACAATACAATTCGGATTTTGGTGAAAATTTTAACTTAGGTGTAACTTTTGGTGGAAATATTAGAAAAAACACCTTTAAAAACAACTATACAAGAACTCAAGGAGGTTTAAGTGTACCCAATTTCTATAACCTAGTAGCTTCACTTCAAAGACCCGAGATTAAAGATTTTACATCTGAGAGAGAGGTTCAAAGTATCTATGCTAGTGGTAATATAGGCTATAAAGATTATCTCTTTTTTGAGGCTTCATTGAGAAATGACTGGTCTTCCACTTTACCTGTAAACAATAATTCTTATTTGTATCCTGCAGTTTCAAGTAGTTTTGTATTTTCTAATTTGATGCGAGGTGCTGAATTCTTTTCTTTTGGAAAAATGAGACTTGGTTGGGCCCAGGTAGGTAATGATACAGACCCGTACCGGTTAATTAACACCTATGCAAATGGTGATCCATTTGGAAACACTTCTGTTTTCACTGTAGATGATGTTCTAAAAAACAGCAACCTAAAACCTGAAACCGTTTCTAATCTGGAAGGCGGATTAGACTTAAGATTCTTTGAAAATAGAATTGGTTTAGACTTTACAGTATACAAAGTGAATACCTTTAATCAAATCCTTGCACTTCCTGTTTCTTCTACTACTGGATTCAAATCACTAATAGTCAATGCAGGTGAAATGGAGAATAAAGGAATTGAAGTAATGCTTAGCGGTACTCCTATTGAAAGAAATAATTTTTCATGGGATGTAAATCTCAACTTGGCAAGGAATAGAAACATGGTATTAGAATTGGCCGAAGGACAAAATAATTTTGAATTGGGCTCGAGGGATGGAACAAACTCGATTAATGCGACAGTTGGTGAACCATACGGTACTATTATCACTCCAAACGTCATCTATCATGAAGAAACAGGAAAACCAATAGTTGGAAGTAATGGGTTTTATTTACGAAACCCAGGCGAAGTTGTAGGTAACATTATGCCAGATTTAACTGGTGGACTTTCTAATACTTTCACATACAAAGGCATAAGTCTTAGTGCATTGATCGATTTCCAATCTGGAGGAAGTTTCTGGTCAGAAACGGTACAAAATGGTATTGCCAACGGTCAGTTTATTGAATCTGTAGGGAATAATGACAAAGGAGAGCCCATAAGAAATCCTGTTTCAGAAGGAGGAGGAATAAAAGCAGACGCCGTTTTCGAAAATGGGGAACCCAATACGGTTTACCTCGAAGCCCAGAATTTTTTAAAGCAACAATACAACCTAGATGGATTGAATGTTTATGATGCTTCCTATGTCAAATTACGAGAAATAAGGCTGGGTTATAGTTTCCCTAACCGAATTTTGAAAAACATGTTTGTCAAAGGAGTCCGACTATCTGTTTTTTCCAGAAATGTAGCTTTGCTCCATAGCAACGTGCCTCATATTGATCCTTCAGAAATAGCCTATGGTTCAAGTAATGTTCAAGGATTAGAGGGAGCTTCATTACCTGCTCCAAGAGTGATTGGTTTCAATATCAATATAAAACTATAGAATATAGAGATTAAAAAATTTACAGGGTTTAATCACCAAATCTACTTGTTCATTAATTGTTTTAAAATTTAAGAATTATTGAGATGAAAAAAATTATAAATACAAATTTAATCATTTTAGCCACTAGTTTATTTCTTTTCTTATCAGCTTGTACAGAAGGCTTTGAAGAAATGAACATAGATCCCAATCAACCTGTGGTTGTGCCTACATCTAGCCTTTTGACAAGTGCACAGCGAGAGCTGGTAGCAGACCTATTTGGCAACCATGATCAGTTAGACGGAGTAGGTCTCCCAGCTATGATTTACGTACAGCAAATAGCCAGTTTAAGAGGTGGATTTTCAGATACTTATGCCACTGTTGAGGAGGATTTTTCCACATTTTACACCAGTGGATTAAAGGATCTGGAAGAGATCATTACGCTCAATACCAATGAGGAAACTATGGTCAATGCGGCTCTTTCAGGCCCTAATAACAATCAAATAGCTGTGGCCCGAATACTTAAAGCATGGGCCTTTCAGAACATTACGGATGTGTGGGGAGATATTCCTTATACGGAGACATTGCAGGGAAATAGTTATCCATTGCCAACTTACAATACCCAAGAATCCATCTATATGGATTTGCTAAAGGAACTCTCAGAGGCTGCTGAGATGATAAATCCAGGTGAGGGTAATATATCTGGAGATATTATTTATGAAGGGGACATGGACAAGTGGCACAGGTTTGCAAACAGCCTAAAAATGCGTGTTGGGTTACGTATGTCAAAAGTAGCGCCGGATGTGGCTGCTTTAGCTGTGTCCGAAGCCCTTACAGCAGGGCCTATGAATTCTACAGATGACAATGCTTTTTACCAATTTTTAGAATCTCAACCAAACAACAATCCATGGTTTTTTAGATTCGAATTGAGTGTTCCCAATTACGGTGTAGGAAGTACTATGGTAGAAATGCTAAAATCTCTCAATGACCCTCGGCTGGAAAAATATGCTGATCCAGCTTTTAACCAGGATTTAGGAGGCGGATTTATAGGGCAACCTGTAGGTCTGGATGTAGCTTCTGGCAGTGCTATCAGCGACTTCGCTGTCTCTTGGCCAAATGCCCAAAATATCTTACAACCCACCTCAACTTTTACAATTATGTCCTATGCAGAGGTAGAATTTATTTTAGCAGAGGCAGTTGAAAGAGGTTGGATTCCAGGCAATGCCTCAGAACATTATAATAGGGCAATAACTGCTTCCATGGAGCAATGGGGCATTACCGATCCGTCAGCCATATCCAATTATCTTACTCAGGAGGAAGTTGTCTACGACACCTCAGATCCTATAAAGTCTATTGGTAATCAAAAATGGATCTCTCTTTACATGCAAGGCGTACAATCCTGGTGTGAATGGCGTAGACTTCAAATTCCTGAGTTGGATATTGCTAAAGATGCTGTAATAGCTGCCATCCCAAGGAGAAGAGGCTACCCGCCAAGTGAAATCAATTTAAATAAATCCAACTACGAGGCAGCTGTGGCCAGGCAGGGTACAGATAATCTTTTAACCAGGGTATGGTGGGATAAGTAATATAGCAATTAAGCAGTAAAGCAAATTAATATGAAGTTCAAAAAGAACAATAGCAGAAGAGGTTTTATAAGCTCAACTTTAATGTTGTTTGGTAATAGGAATCTCGAATTGATGCCCCCCATTCATAATTCAAGCCTCAAAAAAAAATCAGCTCTTTTTTACAAACCCAATCATATTACAGAAGACTTAAAATTTGCCTCAGTAGTACAGATGGCCCAAATGATAAGGGATAAAGAAGTTTCCTCTGTCGATCTGGTTACTACTATGTATGAACGAATCAGTGAGGTTAATCCACAGATTAATGCTGTAGTATTATCCTGTAAAGAAAGGGCCCTTATTGAAGCTAAAAAAGCTGACGATATGCTGGCCAAAGGTGAAATAATGGGGGCATTGCATGGTATACCTATGACCATCAAAGACTCTCTGGAAACAGAAGGAGTATTAAGCACAGGAGGCACCCTAGGCAGAAAAGATTATATACCTTCAAAAGATGCTACTATAGTTGCCAGACTCCGGGCCAATGGCGCCATTCTTATAGGGAAAACCAATACTCCGGAATTTACCTTGTCAGGCACCACTGCCAATTTAATTTATGGTATTACAAGCAATCCCTATAAAGAGGGTTATAGCCCTGGGGGTAGTAGTGGAGGGGCAGGTGCAATCGTGGCATCCGGAGGTTCACCATTTGATATTGGATCAGATTTTGGCGGTAGCATCAGAGGTCCGGCTCATTTCAATGGTATAGCTGGCATCAAACCTACATCAGGGTTGGTACCTCGCACAGGCCACATTGTAGATTATGGTGGCTTGTTTGATGCATATCAAGTATTAGGACCCATAGCCAGGTATGTAGAAGACCTGAAGCTAATCCTTCCAATCATTATGGGACCTGATCAAGTAGATGCAGCTATTCATCCTGTTCCGTGGACAGATCCTGATTCTATTCAGATTGAAAATTTGAAATACTGTTGGTTTATCGATCATGGTAGCTCAAAAAGTTGTTCCACAGAAACTGTAGAGGCCATTTCAGGAGCAGTAGCCTCCTTAGTAAGTGCAGGCATACAGCCTACAGAGGACGCTCCTATTAAAGATTTTCAAGAAGCTGAAGAGGTCCGTCAGCAATTATTTAAAGCCGATGGAAGAGCATGGGTAGGTAGACTTGCTGAAAAGAATGGAACTAAGCAAACTCATCCTCTTCTTAATTTACCTGATCCTTCTACGGAAATTCTATCATCAGAATTTACAGAACTGGTTGAAAGATTAGATGGATGCAGAAGCAAATTATTGCAGTGGATCCAAAAGTATGACATCATTATTTGTCCGGTTCATTTCGATGGTGCTGCTCCTAATCCTACAGTATTCGAAAAATCCTCAGGTGCTGTAGATGACTACGGTTACATGGGTATATTCAACCTTACAGGTTGGCCTGCTGCTGTAGTACGAGCAGGAACGAGTAAGAAAGGGCTACCTATAGGTGTTCAGATCGTTGGACAGCCTTTTCAGGATCATAAAGTGTTGGCTGTTGCCCAATATTTAGAAAAAAAATTGGGTGGCTGGCAAATCCCACCGATTTGATACCTAAATACTATTTATTTCAAACATGCAGGAGGTTAATTATTTAGTACTCTGACCCTTCCAAGAGTGTAGTCAGCACAGGCTATTTTATATCCTATTGCTAAATCCGGTATAATCCGTTTCTCAAATACCTTCACAAATGAACAACCTGAAAAAACATAAAGCTAACAAGGTGATTAAGGGAGATTCCAGAAGATCTTTTATGGCCAAGTTATCTGCTGGAACCATTGCAACAGTATGCCTACCAGGCATAGCCATTGGTTCAGACAAACGATTGCTTATCAGAGAATTTGGTAAAACAGCAGAACCCTCCGAGATTATTTACAAGTCTGTAACAGCAATAGCTGAAATGATTAGAAAAAAGCAAATATCTGCTGTTGAAGTGGTGAATACTTATATTGACCGAATCGATGATATAAATTACCGGCTAAACGCGGTGACAATGGAGTGCTTCGATAGAGCACTTGAGGAAGCGAAAAAGGCAGACCAGGCATTGGCTAAAGGAAATAGCACTGGTTCGCTCCATGGGGTACCAATGACCATTAAAGACTCTTTCATGACAGAAGGAGTGGTGAGCACCGGTGGTACTATAGGTAAAATGAATTATATACCGAAAGAAGATGCTACGGTTGTGGACCGTCTCAGAAATGGTGGTGGTATTTTATTGGGAAAAACGAATACTCCGGAGTTTACTTTGATAGGTGGGGTCCTAGGGGTAAATTCTACTAATAATATCATTTATGGCATTAGTAAGAATCCATATGATCTAAATAAAACCACATCAGGTAGTAGCGGAGGAGCTGGAGCGATCGTGGCTTCTGGTGGTTCTGCATTTGATGTGGGCACTGATTGGGGCGGAAGTGTTAGGGGCCCTTCCTCAACCAATGGCATTGCCGGTATCAAACCCACATCGGTAAGACTTCCACGTACTGGACATATTGTTGACTATGGAGGACTATTTGATTTATGGCAGCAGCCAGGGCCTATGGCAAGATATGTGAAAGACCTTGATTTACTTACACCTATCATGGCAGGCCCGGATTTTAAAGATGCAGCCGTTGTGCCTATGCCCTGGCCTGATTATAAGAAGGTAGACCTTAGCCAACTAAAGGTGGCATTTTTTCCTGAAAATGGCATTGCCAAGACGGACCCAGCTACCATCGAAACAGTAAAAAAAGCAGCCAAATGGATGGATGAGATATCAATGGATGTTGTAGAAGACTGTCCAAAAAACCTTCTCATAGAATTAGGTACTATTAGGCGTGATCTGATAATTGGAGATGGTTGGCAATGGCTCAAAAGAGCCACAGATCGGGCAGGTTCTAAAACGTATGGTGCCTCTTTGAGAGAAAGACTTATCAATCAGAATGATGTCATTACCACAGCTCATTATACAAAATTATTGGAGATGCAAGATGCCAACAGAAGTAAAATGTTGCAGTGGTTTGCGCAATATGACGTAATTATCTGCCCAAGTACTAATTCACCAGCAGGTGATATCAATAGTGAGTACAATGAGGAATCTCGTTACATGGATAATCCGGGAGAAAGCTATACCAAACCGTTTAACACCTGTGGGTGGCCAGGAGCAGTGGTTAGATGCGGACAAAATTCCGATGGCTTACCTATAGGTGTACAAATAGTTGCCCAACCATGGCGTGAGGATGTGGCACTTGCAGTAGCAAGTTACCTCGAATTAAAATCAGGAGGTTGGCAAAAGCCCTCAATATAAAAATTAGGTCTGGCCAAAACTACTGCCCTAAAATCTTTTAGGAGTAGAATATACTCGAAAAATTAAAGTATACGATTTAATAGGAGGAAATTTTAAATTCCATCCTTACCCGTAAACATCTTCCAAACAAAAATCAGATGAAAAAACATACCCTTAACAATCGAAGGAAATTTATTGCTAAACTGAGTATTGGATCATTGGGTTCGGTATTTACAACTTTTGGTCAGCAGCTTCCTAAGGGAGTAGTCCTTCCACTAAAACAATTCGCTTCCACAGATGAAACAGAGGAACTTTTATACATGTCCGCCACAAAAGTGGCAAATATGATAAAGAACCAAGAAATAAGCAGTGAGGAGGTTGTAAAGTTGTGTCTGGATAGAATTGATGAAGTTAATCCTAAAATCAATGCAGTTGTTCAAATAGTTAGAGAACGTGCACTCTTGGAAGCAAAGGCAGCAGATGAAGCTGTAAAAGCTGGTGAAACTTTAGGTCTGCTTCATGGTGTACCCATGACTATCAAAGATTCTTTTGATACAGCTGGTATAATATCGACAGCTGGTACGCTGGGTCGTAAAAATTATATACCAGGCACAGATGCCACAGTGGTTAAAAGGCTGAAGGAAGAGGGTGCCATTTTATTGGGTAAAACCAATACACCAGAATTTACCATGTCCTCACTTACCTTTAACCTTATTTATGGCCAAACACTAAATCCTTATGACCTCACCCGTCACCCCTCAGGAAGCAGCGGAGGTGCAGCGGCTATTCTGGCAACTGGCGGGTCTTACTTTGATGTAGGTACTGATTCAGGTGGGAGTGTACGAGCCCCTGCTCATGCTTGTGGCATAACAAGTATTAAACCCACAAGTGGGAGGATACCGCAGACAGGTCATTTGCCTGGATATGGTGATCGGTATGGGTCCTATCAACAGCCAGGGCCGATGGCCCGGAGGGTGGAAGATCTGTTTCTCTTATTATCAATTCTTTGTGGACCGGATCAATTGGATGCAAGCATAAGCCCCGTACCTCTAAATGATCCAGCAGATGTAGACCTTTCAAAACTTAAAATAGCCTATTACACCACGAATGACGTGGCTGATCCTATTCCTGAAATTAAGAAAATGGTGGTTGATTGCGCAAACCAACTCAAAACATCCGTAAGTAATGTAACGGAAGCAAGACCACCTGTGCTTCAGGCGCTCTCCGAAAAGAGGTCTGAACTCAATAGTGCCGATGGTAAAGCTCACCTAAAACGACTCATTAAGGCCTCCGGCACCAAAGTTATTTCTCCAAATTTAAATATCACAGGTGAAATTGTTTCTGCAGATCGATATACCAAACTGGTTGAAGAGATTGATGCACTGAAAAGTAAAATGCTTCAATTTATGGATGATTTTGACATAATACTTTGCCCAGTTACTTCAACGGCTGCGATGAAGGTAGAAGCTGAAAGAATACCTGGACATTGGTACACCTCAGAGTACAATGCCACGGGATGGCCAGCAGCTGTGGTTCGGGCTGGAACTTCTGATGAAGGGCTGCCCATTGGATTGCAAATTGTCGGTAAGCCATGGACAGAAGATAAAGTTTTAGCGGTAGCTGCATACTTGGAAGAGAAGTTCGGAGGTTACTCAAAACCGGAAAACATTTAATGACACGGCTTAAAATCAATCAGTTGAAAAAGATTTCAAAAAACTAAACAAATGAAGAAAAATATATTAAAACAAACCGGTAGAAATCACTCAAGAAGAAAATTTTTGGCATTAATTGGTGCAGGTAGTACTGCCGCAATGACTTTTTCTACTACAGATTTATCTGGTGCCAGTTCACCACCAAACTCTCAATATCTGGTTTCAAAAGATAAAACAGATGATTTAATTTTTATGTCTGCTGTAAAGCTATCTGAGATGATCAGAACAAAGAAGGTTTCATCAGTAGAGCTGACCCAAGCTTATATTGATAGAATTGAAGATGTTAATTATCATCTCAATGCTGTCGTAATGCAATGTTTTGATAGGGCGATGGACGAAGCCAAGCTAGCTGATTCAGCATTAAAGAAAAAACGGATAATGGGTCCTTTGCATGGAGTTCCCATGACACTCAAAGACTCGTTTGAAGCAGAGGGCGTAATAAGTACAGGTGGTACGCTTGGCAGGATCGATTATGTTGGTAAAAAAGATGCCACTGTACTTGCCAGAATGAGAAAAAACGGAGCCATTCTTATGGGGAAAACCAATACACCTGAATTTACTCTAGCAGGTGGAGGCATGAGAGGTGTGAGAACCACAGGAAACATTATTTATGGTCTCAGTAAAAATCCATATGACTTGGCAAGAGGAACTTCTGGTAGCAGTGGAGGAGCTGGATCTATAATAGCTGCAGGTGGATCAGGTTTCGATATTGGCACAGACTGGGGCGGTAGTGTACGATTGCCTTCAAGTACCAATGGTATTGCAGGGCTTAAACCTACTTCAGTAAGGTGCCCGCGTACTGGTCATATAGTAGATTATGGTGGCGTATTTGACTCTTGGCAGCAACCTGGGCCTATGGCTCGAAAGGTTGAAGACCTGATTATGCTAACACCATTGATGAGTGGGCCGGACGGTATGGATGCTGCAGTGGTTCCCATGCCCTGGCTAGACCCTTCACTAGTAGACATTAAAAAACTAAAAGTGGCCTACTATCCCTCCAATTTAATTGCTGATACTGCAGAGGTTACTCAAGAAACAATTCGGCAGGCTGCCAGGTGGATGGAAGAAGCAGGGGCAGAAACTATTGAAGATATGCCATTGGAAATTTTCACTGAGCTAGGTGAAATAAGAAGGGAATTGGTTTCAGGTGATGCTTGGGCATTTCTGAAAAGAGCTGGAGATTTACATGGAAGCAAAACCCTTAGCGAATCCATTCAGAGTAGACTAGACAGTGGAAACCCCATCTCAGCAGATCGTTATTCTGAACTATTAACACTACAAGATAAAAACCGAACGAAAATGCTCCAGTGGTTTCAAAAATATGATGTAATCCTTTGTCCTACAACAGCCACACCTGCTGAAGAAATCGACCAAGGCATTGGTAGTGAGTGGACCAGCAGGAAACCAGGAGCAAGTTATTGTGGTCCTTACAATACAACAGGCTGGCCTGTGACTGTAGTGAGAGGAGATGTTGACAGTGCACTACCGGTTGGCGTACAATGTGTAGCACATCCCTGGAGAGAAGATGTTTCATTAGCGGTAGCACAATACCTAGAAAGCAGATCCGGAGGCTGGAGAAAACCCTTGATTTGAAAATGACTTGGTAAGACCTCTAAGACTAAATGATGCAATAAACTTTTTTAAAATGAAGTAAGCATTCCTTTAATTAAAACTGGCTATCAGGAATCAAATTGTATAATTCAGGTTTGATTTTCATAGGCAAATCCAAAAACCTTATAAAATATTTTATTTAAGGTATTTACAAAAACATTCGTCTGAATTAAAACAGATAGATCCTCAAGAAATTAGAGGCGACCTTGAATGATTTTGCCTATACACAAAAAAAAGTTATTACAGTAGGATTAACTATTCCGAACAGTAAAAAAATGAAACAAGATGAAAAACAATAAATCAAGAAGAGGGTTTTTGGAAAAATCACTCGCAGGAAGTGCCTTCGCCCTTGCTGGTTTACCTGCCTTAGCGCTAGGTAAAAGTTTCAGGAAGTCGCCAATCCAAAATGAAAACAACACTGTTAAGAAGGTTAAACCAGATAAGGTGCTTCGCTCTTTTCCTGAAAATATGGTTTGGGGGTATTTTGGTGCTGATGTTCAGCCCAAAATCACTGTTAAAGAAAGACAAATTATAGAAATCCATTCGATAAGTACTTCGGGTGTTCCAAGAGAGAATCCCGAATCTTTTTTCAAAGAAAATAATCTGCCTTTGGACGATCATGCGAATGAGCTTATTGATATCATAAAAAATGTTCCTCCGGAGCCTTCGGGGATTAGAGGACACATGCTAACTGGACCAGTTTATATAGAAGGTGCAATGCCAGGGGATAGTATTGAAATTCGCATACATGATGTCATACTAAGAAGCGAATATGGTGTAAATCATGTACGGCCAGGTAGTCGAGATGATGTTCCTCAGGAAATTAAAAACCAAGAGCGTTTTGTTTATAAGTACAATAAAAAAAGAACCAAGGCTGAGCTGCTTCCAGGCGTTGAAATCCCTCTCAAACCTTTCATGGGAGTAATGGCACTTTCTCCACCTGTTGAGACAGGCCGAGTGAGTTCCATTCCACCTGATTTTTTTGGCGGAAACCTGGATTTAAAACACTTGATTAAAGGCACTTCCCTAACATTGCCGGTATCTGTAGAAGGAGGACTTTTTACTACTGGAGATGCACATGGTGCCCAAGGAAATGGTGAAGTGAGTGGAACAGCCATAGAAACTTCAATGATACTTGTGGCTGAGTTCATCATTCACAAAAAGACCATCAAGATGCCTATAGCCGAAACTCCTGATCATTTTATTGTTTTTGGTCTCAATCCTGATTTAGACGAAGCTATGAAGCAAGCTCTCCAGCAATCTGTGATTTTCATTCATAAAAAGCTTGGCTTTACTTATGAAGAAGCATTGTCAATTGCAAGCACGGCAGTTGATTTCGAGGTCACTCAAGTCGTAGATCGTACTGAAGGAGTTCATGGAATGATTCCTAAGTCCATTTTCACGAACCGAAAATTTGAATATTGGTATTCCTCTTAACTTCCCTTTTATATGAATACGATCAAACAGTTTCCAATTGAATTTAAAATAATTCAACTACTTCTTTTTTTGTTTTGCTACAATCAAGCCTATTCACAGGAAAAGCCTAGGCTGGCCGTCTTCTCTGGTCCTACGGCAACTATTCAAAATAGCCACCCCCTGATCACAAGTAACAAAGCAAGAGCGAATAATAACCTGCCACTATTGACTAACCCAGAGGGCAAAACAATGTCTTATGATCGATTGTACTATCAAAAAATAGCAGCCCCAGTAACTTTGTACCTCGAGATGTTTACTGCCCACCCGTTGGAAAATGACGTAAAAGAACTATATGGGGAGCCTGACGGCTATGTGGATGAGAATGGTAAATTTCGAAAAAAGAAAGGTTCGCCTTCGGACAAACCAGTTCTAAAAGTCGAGTTGAAACCTGAAGATGGACTTTACCCATTGCCATACATGGCCATTCAAGCCAATGGTCAACCTTGGGATGCTACTTCTGCTTACGCTGGAGCACCCTTTTCAAAATCAAGACAGACATTCTATCCAGATGCTTCCAGAATATTGGAAGAAATAGAGAGAGCAGGGGGAAATATTTACGGCTTAGCAGTCTATGATTTTTACAGACCCGCGCCTGCAGGAGGATATACCAAAGGTTTACAAGCTATAGAACGCACTGATAGTGGTGAGGGGGATATTCCACCTGAAACCTTGGGTAAAGACTTCTTTACATATGGCCCATATGGCGCCTCACAAAACCGAATGCAATTAGCTAAAGCTACAAACATGGTACAGCAAGTGATGGCTTCAGGTGAATATGATGGCTCAATCTGGCTGGAAGGTAGTCCCAGTATAGAAAATACTTCCTATTGGATGGGGTTACTTATTGACTCGAAAGCTCCACTTGTTTTTAATGCTGCCCAGCGAATGCGTGGACTCATCAGCGCTGATGGCGATCAAAATATTATTGACGGCATTAACTATATCTTATCCAAAGTGTGGGCTAATGAAAATGGAGTAAGTAGGGTTGGCTCAGTGATGATCCAGGATCAAATTATATTTTCCTCTCGTGAAGTACAAAAAGGAGATGCAAGACCAGGTGGGTATGTAACAACAGGTGGTTATGGAGGTATAATTGGCTCAATGGGATACGGACCTAAACTTACGTTTTTGCCATTAAGAAAGCACACACATCTTTCAGAAGTAAACTTCACTAAAATCCCGAAGACTGTTCCCGGGATAAGTGAACTGGAAGATGGAACTATTTCATCTATAGCTGTTCCTGTTAAAAGTAAAAGTGGAAACCTGATCCCTGAATCCATGCCAATGGTTACGATTTTCAAAAGTGCTCGCTGGAAAACAGAAGATGATGGTAGCAATGACCCATCAAGCGAAATTGACATACTTTCCAGAATTAAGGACAACCTTACTAAATATCCGCTTGCCGGATTCGTCGGTGAGGGTATGGCACCGTATGGCTCAATGATATCACCAATGGATGCTGCATTAGAACTAGCCGCACTTCATGGGTTCCCTGTCCTTAAAGCAGCTCGTGGCAATGCAGATGGGTTTATGAACACCAATCCCGATAATTTATTTATCGAAGGGCATAATACCACTTCTACCAAAGGCAGGATGCTGTTAATGGCCTGTATACTCCGGTTTGGAACCTACCCTCCTGCAGTGGATCCATCAAATCCAACTGAAAAAGAAATAGCGTTAATTAAAGAGAAGATCAAAATGTATCAAGAAGTTTTTCACACTCACTAATAAAAAACATGTATATAACAAAAAGACTTATACAATATTCATTGATTGGATTACTACTTTTGGGTGCTTGCACAGCTAAACAAAAAAAAGAGTCCAATTTCCCTCTGGTTGAGGCCACCATTGCCGACATCCATTCAGCTATGGAAAACGGAGAGGTAACTGCCCAGTATTTAGTAGAAGGATATCTAAAACGAATTGAAGCCTACGACAAGCAAGGACCTTCCATCAATTCAATAATAATAATAAATCCAGAGGCATTGGCTACGGCCAAATTCCTTGATAGTATTTACGCCCAAAGTGGGAAGGTTGGCCCCCTACATGGTATTCCAATAATAATTAAAGATAATTTTGACTTTTATGGAATGCCAACCAGCAACGGAACACTCGCACTTAAAGAATCCTATCCGCCAGATGATGCTTTTCAAATTAAAAAACTCAGAGAAGCAGGTGCCATTATCATAGCCAAATCAAATTTAGCTGAATTTGCTTCCAGCGGATCTTTTTCGGTCAGTTCTAGGTTGCCTGGGTATACCAGAAACCCCTATGATACCCGAAGAACATCTGCAGGATCAAGTGGAGGTACAGCAGCTTCTATTGCCGCAAACTTGGCTGTTGTGGGTATGGGAACGGATACAGGAAGTTCTATAAGAGGCCCTTCTTCCCATCAAGCTTTGGTTGGCATAAGGTCGACTATGGGTTTAACAAGTAGAGATGGGATCGTGCCATTAGCCCTTACAAACGATGTGGGAGGACCAATGGCTAGAACAGTTGAAGATGTCGTCAGGGTTTTTGATGTGATTTCGGGATATGATGAAGCTGATACCGTCACCAAAAAAAGCATCGCATCCAAAGAGTCTTCATACCTTCCTTTTCTGAAAGCTGATGCACTTCAAGGGAAAAGGATAGGTGTTCTACATCAGCTTTTCCCTGAAAATAAGTCTGATAGTAGTGTATATGCACTTATGATAAATGCACTGGAGGATTTAAAAAAGGGTGGGGCCATTTTAATTGATAGCGTAAAAATTAATGACCTGGATTCTCTTAATGAATCTGGAACACGTATTCGCCAACTAAAAAGAGACTATAATGCGTACCTTGCCAGCTTAGGAGATAGCTCCAAATATAAAACACTGCAGGATATCATTGATTCGGATCAATATCATCCTTATTTGGAAAAACGATTAATTGATGCACAAAGTGATATAGATATACCTGAAAATCATGCTGACTGGGATAAAAACATGGCTTTACGGCAGACGCTTCGAGATAGAATTCTGAAAGTAATGGATAGTTTAAATCTGGATGCACTTATTTATCCTTCTTTCACCTACCCCCCTAGATTGATTGGTGATCTAAATGGTCCAAGAGGCGACACAAGCGGCAAACTTTCTCCACCTACTGGTTTCCCTGCTATTGCTGTTCCTATGGGTTATTCCTATGATAAATATCCCGCAGGGTTTCAACTTTTGGGAAGACCTTTCAGTGAAGGATTACTATTTAGTTTATCCTATGCATACGAACAGCAAACATCACATCGAAGATCCCCAAAAGGTTTTGATGAACTCTAAGTAATATTGCCATTATAATTTTACACACCTATTTAATTCTGAACCGAATCAATTTATAGAAAGATATTATGACATTAAACAGTCCATCAATATGAACCCCATTTTATAGAAAATGATTGGAAGTTTGAAGTCAAAATTAGCTTGAATTGAGATTTTGTGAAATTACTTAATAACTAAGTTTGACAAACAGAAACCCGCAGAATTAAAGGAATGAAAAGCAGGAATGGAAACATAAATATGGGAGTTAATAGTTCTGGTCCCCACTTTAAGAATGGGGATCAGAACAACCCATAATTTAAAATATTTTACTTACGTACTGATTCTTTTGAACAATTAGATGATGCGTATTATACTTGTCTCCATTACCTCATAAATTAGAAAAATCATATTAAAGATCTTAAATTCTAATATAAAAAATAGACCGAAATATTCGATTTGAAACAAACCCTCCTCCAATTAAATTTATTATTAAGAATTCATTTTAATACTATAACGTAAGAAATTTTAGATAAATACATCCTAAAATGAAAGGTTTATTTTTCTTGTCCTACCTCAATGCACCTGCAAACGGGGTTTTGCTCCCTGGCAAAATTCTTTCCTTGGCGCCACCACTTCTTCATTTGATAAGGGTCAAAAATAAGCGAGTTCTCTGTAAGTGCTGCAGGGGGGTAATAAAAATTTAACTTCACTTCTCGCTTATGACTTAACAACTCTCCTATTTTAATATCATCGCTACTGATCTGGTCAAGCATAAAATCAAATGCCCTAGTGGTCAACTCTAAAGCGTTTCGCACAGGTCTTTTAAGCTCCCTACCGGCCCGGGCTTTTAAAACAATTACATCTATTTCAGTTGCGCCACGATAAATGGCTTCAGAAATGGGTACCAAATCTGCAAAGCCCCCGTCAGCATACTCACAACCATCCTTCTCCAACAAACTCATAAAGGGAACAATATTGGATGAAGCCCAAATCCATTCACAAAAATCTATATAAGTGCAATCTTTTAATCTTTTGTACTCTACGGTATTGGTGCTTAAATTGGATACGGTTACATAAACTTCCGCTTTGTTGTTTTGCATCCTTTCAAAATCCGCGGGAGTTATGATCTTTTTTATTAACTTAAAAAGATTTTTGCTTTCACCAAAAGTCTTTTTACCCTTTAAAAACATTTTGATCGTCCCAAAATGGTTGATTCGGGTTTTGTAAACACCAGCGTCTTTGTAAACAATAAATGGATTGGTGCTAAAGATGGAATCCTGCGTTACGGATGTATATATCGCTCTGATTTTCTCAATTTCATTGATTGAAAGCAAAGGCACCAGTAAGCTACCGGTGGATGTTCCTACGAATATATCATAGTCAAAATTACACTCTCTGATCAGGTATTCAGCAATTCCGCCTCCAAAAGCACCTTTGCTTCCTCCACCAGATATTACCAACGCTCTTTTTTTATCCATTCTTTAATTACTTGAAACAAATCATTTGACAAATTGAACCTTGATGTTTTCTAATAGAATTTCAGACAAAAGCTCCAAGTTTCCATTTTTAAATAATTCGGATAAATCCTCTACAGCTATTGACTCATCTTCAGGCTTATAATTTTCATAATCCTGCAATATAAGACCTGAGACTTCGTGGGAGTTAATGGCTTTCCTAAACCTTAACCCTCCACCATCTGTATGATAGGAATAAGCGAGGTAATCGACAAGGTGCGTTTCGTTATGAATCCAATACAAAAATTCGTCCTGAAAATCCTCTCCCCCTCCATTTTCTTTAAAAGTAACTTTTACCAGGTCATAACTACTTCCTTCAAGCTGAGCCTTGCCCAAGTATTCCTTCAGTACAGCTTCATCGTTAAGCCCATAAGGCAAAAATGCAAAATACGCTACTGAATTTACTGAATTGGTATAGGCAAGGATTTTTTCATCCGAAAGGTTGACACTAACACCATCAATCGTTCGTGAGAAACCTTCATCATCTAAGACATCCACTACTTTGGCAGCCTCTTCCTCAAAGATGCGTGTGTACCTAAATGAATGAGGTGATTTGAATATTTCATATTGCCTTTCTCGAAATGTGAAATTTATTTGGGCAGATTTAAAGTGCTCCCCTCCATGTGCTTCAATTGATTGATTGATTATTTTTTCTGCTTCATCAGGTCCACTACATGCTACAAGTAACACTGCCAAAAAGAGATAAGACAAAGATTTTTTCATGGTGACAACTCTCAATTTTTCACTTACTGTAATTAATCTTAATATTAAGTTTTTACCTGCAATAATCATAACGATTCCCTATTTTAGAAGCATTTGAAGAATAGAATTAAAGGTGTTTTTAAGTCGATTTATAAAGAAAGAACGGTAACCTATGCCAAATAATTCACCACAAAGGGCCATCCCATTATCTATTATTAGGTCGAATTAATACTATAAATCATTCTAATTATAACTTTAACTAATAACGATGGAAAAGTCTCCCTCTCCTATTCCTGTTTAGCTCGATGCGAGACTATCCCTGCTAACTTATTTTTTACCTACTTAGGTTCTGAAAATATATTTGACCAACCCCCTCTCCTGTTTTAGGTAACCTTACAAATCCTACGTGCTTAAAAAAATTTACGTATTTTTTTACGTATTTTTACTTAATTTTAAAAAACATTAATTATATTAGCATTATCAAAATACAAGTACTAATGGGGATGGCTCCAAATCTTAGTCATTGATAAAAGAAAGTATTTAATTGAAAACTTGATTTAATAGTTAAAATAGCTGCAGATCGGCCTTAAATTTAATTTACAACATTACTAAGCAACCAAAGTGTGAGCTTGATGTCAAACCAGTACTAATACGTAAATTTAGTCATTTATGTCAATGAATTTTTATTATAAAGACTTCATTACCACAGCAATTTACAGAATAGGAGAAAAACTCAACTATAAGATTTGTATCCCTCATTAAATCAGTCTTTTACTCACCAAAAAGCAAAAGTTTGCATCCAAATATAAAGGTACTATCAAAATTCAGTTCTGACACAAGCCCTTATTACAGTTACCATAAATTTATTGATCCTATTAATACAAATACTTATGAAACCACAAATCAATAAAGCAACATCTATCAACCTTTTGGATTTTAAATCCCCCCAAATGCGAGCCTTCCATCTTTCATGGTTTGCCTTTTTTCTTTGTTTTTTCGGGTGGTTTGGAATAGCACCCTTGATGGCTATTGTAAGGGATGAATTGAATTTGACTAAATCACAAATAGGTAATATTATCATTGCCTCAGTATCCATAACAGTGTTGGCCAGGCTATTCATCGGATGGCTGGTAGACCGTATTGGTCCACGAATAACCTATACCTACCTTTTGACAATTGGGGCCATCCCTGTGATTTTAATTGGCCTAAGCAATAGTTATGAAAGCTTTTTGCTTTTTAGATTGGCCATAGGTGTAATAGGTGCCTCTTTTGTGATCACCCAATACCATACCTCTGTGATGTTTGCTCCCAATGTGGTAGGAACAGCTAATGCTACCTCAGCCGGTTGGGGAAATATGGGTGGGGGTGTTACACAAATAATAATGCCTGTTATTTTTGCGACTTTTGTTTCATTGGGCTTCATAGAAGCCAGTGCCTGGAGATACGCCATGATAGTACCGGGAATTGCAATGATTCTTACTGCCTTTGCTTATTACAACTGGACAACAGATTTTCCAGAAGGAAATTTAAAGGATTTAAGAAAAAAAGATCCCCATTTTAAAATCAATAAAAAAGCCAATCAAAAAGGCGCGTTAAAAGAGGCCATTTCAGACAGAAGAGTTTGGGCTTTATTTCTTATTTATGGTGCCTGTTTCGGTATTGAGCTTACCATTAACAATATTGCTGCTATTTATTATCACGACCTCTTTGATCTTGACTTGAAAAAAGCTGGATTGATAGCAGGGCTCTTCGGTTTAATGAATTTATTCGCTAGGTCGTTGGGTGGCTTTTTTGGGGACAAAGCAGGAATCAAATGGGGACTTAGAGGACGGGTAGCCTTTTTGGGAATTGTCTTATTGGTTGAAGGCATTGCCCTGGTAATATTCTCACAAATGACCATTTTGCCTTTAGCTATTGGTTCTATGATAGTATTTAGTCTTTTCGTACAAATGGCAGAAGGAGCAACCTTTTCTGTGGTTCCCTTTATCAATAAAAAATCCATCGGAATGGTTTCAGGAATCGTAGGTGCAGGTGGCAACGTGGGTGCCGTGATGGCTGGTTTTCTGTTTAAGATGGAAGGCTTAAGTTACAGTGAATCACTTTCCATCATGGGAATTACAGTAACTGCTGTAAGTGCCTGTTCGCTTTTAATTAGGTTCTCCAAAGTGGATGAAAAAGTAGCACGGGAAGATTTAGAGAAATCACTGGTACAAAAAGCTGCATTACGGACCGAAATGGTCAACAGTTAAATCTGAGCACGGGATTAGATATAATTAGATTGTTCAATAGAATGGCTTTTAATTATTCCACATTTAAATCATTGCCAAACCACTATTAACTATGTCAGCAGCAGAGGTAAAAAGTTATAAAAGTACATGTTCATACTGTGGCGTAGGATGTGGAATCATTGTCAGCAAGGATAAAAAAGGCGGTATTTCCCTCAAGGGTGACCCTGATCATCCTGTCAATAAAGGCATGCTCTGTTCCAAAGGCATGAATTTGCATTATGTGGTAGAAGACAAGTCAGACCGGCTTCTTCATCCCCAAATGCGATGGGGAAAATCACATCCTTTGGAAAGGGTTGACTGGGATACAGCTATGGATAGAGCAAGTGCTGTTTTCTCTTCTTTAATAGAAAAACATGGACCTGACTCCATAGCATTTTATGTTTCAGGACAATGTTTGACTGAAGAATACTACCTAGTAAATAAGCTGACGAAAGGCTTTCTGAAAACAAACAATATTGACACCAACTCCCGGTTATGCATGAGTGCTGCCGTAATGGGTCATATCAAAACACTGGGAGAAGACAGTGTTCCTGTCTCTTATGATGACATTGAGCTGGCGGATTGTTTTTTTGTGGCTGGAGCAAATCCAGCCTGGTGTCATCCTATTCTTTGGAGGAGGATAGAGAAACACAAGGAGGAAAATCCTAATGTAAAAATCATTGTAGCAGATCCCCGCTCCACTCAAAGTTGTTCCATTGCCGATCTCCACCTACAACTACATCCTGGTACCGATGAAGTATTATTTCTTGCCATGGGCAGGTGCATAATCGAGCAGGGTGATATCGATCTGGAATTCATTCAAAATCATACTGACGGATTTGAGGTTTATAAGAAAAAAGTGATGGAAACCTCACTAGATGAAGCAGCCACTATTTGTGGCATTCCAGAAAAGGACATTAAAACAGCAGCTTCTTTTATAGGCAATGCCAATGGGTTTTTATCTCTCTGGACCATGGGGCTTAACCAAAGTGCTGATGGTGTCAATAAAAACCTGGCCTTAATAGACCTTAATTTGATCACTGGAAACATTGGAAAGCCAGGATCAGGCCCTTTTAGTTTAACCGGACAGCCCAATGCTATGGGTGGACGAGAAGTAGGGGGCATGGCTACTTTACTGGCTTGCCATAGAAATTTAAACAATCCAGAACACCGGGCAGAAGTCGCTAACTTTTGGGGTGTTGATGATATTTCGGCAACCCCTGGAAAAACAGCTACTCAAATTTTTGAAGGAATCGAAGATGGTTCGATTAAGGCAATTTGGATCATTTGCACCAACCCTTTGGTAAGTATGCCCAATGCCAGAAAGGTAGAAGCGGCCCTAAAGAAGGCTAGGTTTGTAGTGGTACAGGACATCTCCAACAAAACTGAAACCATTCCCTATGCCGATTTAGTGCTACCCGCTGCAGGGTGGGGAGAAAAAGAAGGTACAATGACCAATTCTGAAAGAAGAATCAGTCACCTAAGCCAATTTAAAGAAGCCCCTGGGGAGGCACTTTCTGACGCTGAAATTTTGATGCGATTTGCCAAAAGAATGAAGTTTCCAGGTTTTGACTTCAACAATATGGCTGAGGTTTATTCAGAATATTGCCAATTAACTAAAAATACAAACATTGACATTTCTGGGTTAGATTATGACTATTTAAAAAACCACGGCGCTGTACAGTGGCCTTTTCTCAATAAGGTTCAAGGAGGCACTAAGCGATTATTTATAGACCGAAAATTTTATACCCCAAATGGTCGCGCCCAAATATTGGTATCAGGTATAAAAAACGATTATGAAAAAACTTCACCGGATTTCCCACTTGTACTAACCACAGGAAGGGTTAGGGACCAATGGCACACCATGACGCGTACGGGGAAAGTTAATAAACTCAACACCCACATTCCAACTCCTTTTGTAGAGATTCATCCAGATGATGCCTTGGAAAGAGGAATAAAGCAGGGCAGCACCGTACTGGTTTCTGGCTCTCGGGGAGAAGTAAGGATTCATGCACAAGTCACTGATAAAATTAAAAAGGGAATGGTTTTTATCCCCATGCATTGGGGTAAAATCCTGGGAAACGATTTCGCTCGGGCCAATAACTTAACCGGCAACGCAATCGATCCAGTTTCTAAACAGCCTGATTTTAAATATTCGGTCGTTCAAGTTGGCCTATATAAAAGTCCAAAGCAAAAAGTTGTAATTGTAGGTGCAGGGGCTGCTGCCTATCGTTTTATTAATTCCTATCGAGAATTCAATCAGAAGGACGAAATTCACGTTTTTTCAAAGGAAAAGCATCCTTTTTACAATCGGGTATTGCTTCCAGATTATGTAAACGCCCACAAAAATTGGGAAGACCTGTTAAAATTCAAGTCACCTGAAGCCATGGACAAGCTGAATATCAGGCTATTTGTTGAAAATGGGATTGAATCTATAGACCGTTCTAATAAAACAGTTACAGATGAAAAAGGGAAAGTGCATCACTACGGTACACTGGTTCTGGCCACTGGCAGCAGGGCTTTTATTCCTGGAGATGCTCCCATGCACTTACCAGGAGTTTTTACCATGCGAAATCGTGAAAATGCTGATGATTTAAAAGAATACCTGGACTATAAGGGCCATGTTTTGATTGCAGGAGGCGGTTTACTTGGTCTAGAACTGGCTGCAGCGCTCCGCGAAATAAATATAAAAGTAACCATTGTCCAATTGGGATCCCGATTAATGGAGAGGCAATTGGATCCTTTGGCAAGTTCATTATTGAGAGAGCGGCTGGAAGAAATGGGGGTACAATTATTTATGAACAATCAATTGTCCCTTTTGGAATCCTACGGAGACAAAAACATCAGGGCAAATCTCAAAAGTGGGCAAAGCATTGATTGCAACGCGGTGGTTTATGCAATTGGGACAAGGCCTAATATTGAATTGGGTAAATCAGCAGGATTGGCCTGTGGTAGAGGTATTATTGTTAACGACTACCTTCAGACGAGCGATCCGGATATTTTCGCCATGGGAGAAATTGCCGAACACAAGGGAAAACTTAATGGCGTTACCGCAGCTGCTGAATTACAAGCTGATACCGCTTCGAAGTATATTACAGGAGATTTGCTTAGTAGCTATAAGGGAAGTGTCCCCATGAATATATTAAAGTTTGCAGCGCTTGACTTGTGCTCTATAGGCACACCAGAAATCCCTGCCCATGCCGAAGGCTATGAAGAAATCCTTTTAATAGATACAGCTCAAACGTATTATAAAAAATGTATCGTATTTAAGGATCGCTTGGTAGGTGCAATACTGATGGGGGACAAATCTGAGTTTGCAGAATTTAAAAAACTTATTGAGGAGAAGACCGAATTGTCAACCAAACGTCAAGAACTTCTTCGAGGTAAGACTTCCAAAGAAGAGATGATTGGAGAAGTAGTCTGTTCCTGCGGTCAGGTAGGAAAAGGTAATATAACCAAGGCCATAAAGGAAGGATGCCAGGAATTTAGGATCCTTTGTCAGCAAACCGGAGCAGGTTTGGGATGTGGAAGCTGCAAACCAGAAGTAAAGGAAATTCTAGATGAAGCATTACTTTCAGCCATTGAAATTTAGGCATTGAAATTTTAGACCTATTTGGCTAATCGGTATTTTTGAAGAAATAGACTTTGACTTGGTAAATAAATAAAACCCAATAAATTTACTTATTGGGAAAGTCAAAAAAATTGGAAGCGTTTGTTCAGATCAATATTTTAAATCCATTATGGTAAAAAATAATAAAACAAGATGCAAAAAGAAGATTTAGTAAGGGTATTTGTCAAAGGAGGAATTATTTCTCCCGGAGATTTTCTAAAAATGATTCAAACGGTCGATACGCTGGGCACCAGTTATATTCACCTTGGCTCTCGCCAGGATGTGTTGTTTCCTTTAAAAAATAAAAACCTGGAATCACTCGACAGCACTTTTAATACAATCGATACCCCCTACGATACTGATGGAGAAGAATTTCAAAACATTGTATCCTCCTACCCTGCCATAGATGTGATGCCTACCACTCATTGGCTGGCGTCTCATACTTACCATTATGTACTGGATACTTTTGATTACAAACCAAAACTAAAAATCAACATCACTGACCCAGTACAGCGTCTGGTACCGCTTTTTACAGGTAATATTAATTTCGTGGCTTCTTCAATAGAAAATTATTGGTATTTGTATTTAAGGTTTTCAGCAGTGGACACAAAGCCATGGTGTGCTCCAGACCTCATATACGGGTACGATTTGGCTAAGATGGCCAAGGAAATAGAAGATTTAAACCCAAAAAAAGGAAATTTAAAGTACCATCAAATTTACCAAAAAGCAATAGAGGCTGTAATACCAAATGCTCAGAAAGTGGAACAGGAGCTGGATTATCCTGAAGGCACAACTCCATATTACGAAGGAATGAACCGTATTGTTGGAGGAAAATATTGGCTGGGACTTTATTGGCGGAATAATAAATTTTCCATCAATTTTTTGATTGCACTTTGTCAGCTTTGTATCAAGACCAACATCGGGAAAATATGTCTAAGTCCATGGAAATCCATAATTGTCAAGGGCATAGCTGAAAAAGACCGGCTGAGTTGGGAAAAACTACTTGGGAAATATGGGATAAACATTAGACACAGTTCAATTGAACTAAATTGGCACTTACCTGTGCTGGATGAAGAGGCACTTGAATTAAAAAACTACCTTGTAAGAGCATTGGACAAGCAAGACATCAGTACCTACGGTCTTAGCTTTTCTGTTAAAACCAAACCCATGTCTCTCTTTACTACAGTAGCCATAGAGAAAGCAGAAAAAGATAAAGAGAACGATCCAGATACATTTAACATTCTTTATTCTAAGAATTTTAACCCAAACCTTTCTGAGTATTATTATTTCGTAAAAAAAGTACCAATTGAAACGCTTCCCCCCTTGCTAATAGAATTAAGTTACAAATACTATGATCAACTGGAAATCCACAAAACCCCAGAATATCAGGATGCCAAAGCTTCAGAGATTAAGAAAAACCATAAAAAATACCAATGTAAAAGTTGCCTATCTGTATTTGATGAAAAGTATGGGGATCCTGAATCAAATATAGAGCCCTTTACTTCTTTTATAAAGCTTCCAGAAAGCTATTCCTGCCCTATTTGTGACAATCCTAAATCAGCTTTTAAGTTGATTGAAAGTTGATGCGATCCTTAAACCGGAATTGTTGTCTAATCAAATTTCGAATAGATGATAGACGTTCTAATTGAGGATGAAATTACCTTATAATTAGCCCATTGATTATGGTTTTCGAATCTTACAAACTTATAGATGCCCACGCCAAGGTTACCTACCAGTCTTCTGGCAACCCAATTTTAATTTTGTGTCATTTCTTCTTATTGGGAATGCTCTCACAAACCCTTTCATCTGTATTAAATTACGGAAACCTTTTCTACAGCGGCTATTCTAAATTCCTGTCCCAATAATTTATTGATTCGCTTTTCGGTTACCACCTTGCCAATAACAATTACTGCAGGTGAAGCCAACCTTTCTTTTTCTTGTAAGGAAAGTATATTTTTTAAATTTCCGGAAATGAATCGTTCATTTTCTTTGCTTCCATTTTGAATTATACAAATTGGCTCTTCCATTCCACGGTATTCGGTAAATAAACTAACTATTTCCCTAAGCTTATTTATTCCCATCAAAATAACCACCGTAGCAGAAGATTGGGCAGCAAAAAACAGATCTTTGGCAGTACTATGGTCCTTCAATGTACCTGTCACTACCCAAAAACTTTCATTTACCCCTCTCTTTGTAAGGGGAATACCACATAAACCAGGTACAGCCATCGCACTGCTGATCCCAGGAATATAGGTGGTCGCTATGCCATGCTTTTGAGCATATTCCAATTCTTCATGACCACGGCCGAATACGTAAGGGTCTCCACCTTTAAGCCGAACAACATGCCCATAGCTATTGGCCCAATTGACAATCATCTCATTGATCTCCTCTTGCCGGAAACAATGAGCGCCTGCTCTTTTACCTACAAAAATCTTTAATGAATCTGCGGGAGCGTAATCCAGCAACACCTCATTTGCCAAGGCATCGTACAATACAATGTCAGCACTTTCCAGTGCTTTAATGGCTTTTAAAGTGATCAAGTCAGGGTCACCTGGCCCAGCTCCTACTATAGACAATCTAGCTTCGATACTTTTCATTACGTCTAATTACTTGTTTTGAGAAACAAATTTAAGTAATTTATTACGTATTTATACGTATTTTAAAAAATATATTTTAACTTAGCAATCTAATTATTAGGTAAAATTAATCAGGCTACTTAGTAGGACATTCAAGCAACCATAATTTAATAAGTATGACAAAGATAGTAGTAATCGGAAACGGAATGGTAGGCTACAAGTTTTGCGAAAAACTCCGAGAAGCCTCTCCTGTAAGTGACTTTGAAATCACTGTTTTTGGGGAAGAACCCTGGCCTGCTTACGATAGGGTTCATTTAAGTGAGTATTTTACCGGATCTACCGCGGATGACCTGATCTTGGCGCCACTTTCTTGGTATGAAGACAATAAAATTGATCTGCGAAGAAATGAACTCATTGTAACAATCAACAGAGAACAAAAAACGGTAACCAGTCATACTGGAACAGTGATGCCCTACGACAAGTTGGTTCTGGCTACTGGTTCGGCTGCATTCGTTCCCCCTATAGAAGGGGTTGAAAAGAAAGGGGTTTTTGTATATAGAACATTGGAAGACCTGGATGCCATTATAAACTTTGGTAAAAATATCAAATCAGCGGCAGTAATTGGAGGTGGCCTTCTTGGGCTTGAGGCGGCGAAAGCTGTTCGTGACTTGGGGCTTAAAACCCATGTTGTTGAATTTGCGTCAAGATTGATGCCTAGACAGTTAGATGAAGAAGGTTCTTCAATTCTTAAATCAAAGTTGGAAGATTTGGGGCTATTCATTCACCTCAACAAGAACACCCAAAAAATCAAAGGAAATGGAAAGCTAAGTGGCTTAGACTTTAAAGATGGATCCAATTTAGCTGTAGACATGTTGGTTATTTCTGCCGGAATAAAGCCCCGTGACGAGCTCGCAAAAAAATGCGGCCTATCTTCTGCTCCACGAGGAGGAGTGGTAGTGAATGAATTCCTCCAGACGGTAGAAGACAAAGATATTTATGCCATTGGTGAAGTAGCGTCCTACCAAAGCATGGTATACGGGCTTGTTGCACCAGGTTATGAGATGGCTACCCAGGTGGTAAACCAACTTACAGGAAAAGAAGTCAGGCCATTCCTAGGTTATGACATGTCAACGAAATTAAAACTTATAGGGGTAAATGTTGCCAGCTTTGGAGATTCCTTCGGAACACTGGAACCATCAATACCCATAGTGTACCAGAACAAAAATTCAGGCCAATACAAAAGAATAAATATATCAATGGACGGCAAACGGCTATTGGGTGGGATATTGGTAGGGGAAGCTTCCGCTTACGGCATGCTTTTACAGATGACGCAAAACAAAATGCCCTTACCGCCTAATCCTGAAGACCTGATCCTTGGCGCTAGAGGTGGCAAAGAGTCTTCCGGCGCAGGAGTTGCAGACCTTCCATCAGAGGCACAAATCTGTTCCTGCGAAAATGTAACCAAAGGAGCAATTTGTAAAATTATTGAAGTGGATGGAGCAACCAAATTGGATGAAATAAAAACCTTTACCAAAGCAGGAACGGGATGTGGGGGCTGTATTCCTATGGTCAGCGACTTGTTGAAAAGCCAACTCAAAGCCATGGGCAAGCAGGTCAAAAATAACCTTTGCGAACATTTTCATTATTCCAGACAAGAACTTCTGGATCTTGTAAAAATAAAATCCATCAAAACTTACGATGAATTGCTAAACCAATATGGCAATGGAGATGGATGTGAGGTTTGTAAGCCTGCTGTGGCCTCCATTCTTTCCAGTACTTGGAACGAGCTCATTACCAATCAAGACACCATTCAAGATTCCAATGACCGATATTTGGCCAACATACAAAAAGGGGGTACCTATTCTGTTGTTCCACGAATACCAGGAGGAGAAATTAGCCCTTCAAAATTAATTGTTATCGCTCAGGTAGCAGAAAAATACGGTCTATATACAAAGATCACAGGGGGGCAAAGAATAGATATGTTTGGCGCAAGAGTAGACCAGCTTCCTGATATTTGGGAAGAATTGATCCTCGAGGGATTTGAAAGTGGCCATGCCTACGGTAAATCCCTTAGAACTGTTAAAAGCTGCGTTGGGTCAACATGGTGTCGTTACGGCGTGCAGGATGCCGTTTCCTTTGCCATTCAGGTAGAAGAAAGGTACCGAGGTTTACGTTCTCCCCACAAATTAAAAGGAGCCGTATCCGGATGTATCCGTGAATGTGCTGAAGCACAAAGCAAAGACTTCGGCTTAATCGCCACTGAAAAAGGCTGGAACCTTTATGTAGGAGGCAATGGAGGCTCAAAACCTCAACATGCCAAATTACTCATCAATGATGTAGATAATGCTACCTGCTTGAAATACATAGACCGTTACCTTATGTTTTACATCCGAACAGCAGATCCCTTAACAAGAACGTCAACCTGGCTCAATAAACTGGAAGGTGGCATAGACTACCTTCGAGATGTAGTGGTCAATGATTGTCTCCATATAGGAGAAGAACTGGAGAAAGAAATGGAATTTACGATCCAAACCTATTCCTGTGAGTGGAAAGAAGTAGTGAACAATCCTGTATTAAGGGCTAAATTCAAGCATTTCGTAAATGATGATAATGGAGATCCCCAAGTGAAATTCAAGCAAATGCGTGATCAAAAAATCCCTGCTACCTGGTAGTGTTTTTTAAATTCAGTAGAAAAAATTTCTTTCAACACTAAAATTACTAATATGACACCACTACAGGAAATGTATAAAACAACAGACCATTCAAAAATAACCACATGGTTTAAGGCAGCCCCTGTATCGGCCCTGCCTGAGAATGGGGGAGCTTGTGTTAAATACAAAGATCTCCAAATTGCCATTTACAATTTTACGAGAAGAAAAGAATGGTATGCATGTCAAAACTTATGTCCTCATAAAATGCAAATGGCACTTTCACGAGGTATGATTGGGTCTGATGGAGATGAACCTAAAGTTGCTTGTCCCTTTCATAAAAAAACATTTTCATTGCGATCTGGAAAAAACCTAAATGGCGACAGTTGTGACATCGCCACTTACCCCATAAAGGTTGAAAATGGGTATGTTTACATAGGTTTTGAAGAATAAAGCACAATGCATAAAGGAAAGGAACAGGTATGTAGGATTTATGTATTGGATTCTACTTACCTGTTTTTATTTATTCATTAACAGATGGGAATTTTAAGTGGTTTTACGTATTTTTGACCAGCCAAAACCACTGATGGAAAGTCAATTATTGTCAAAAAAACCTAAATTTAATAAACTAGGTAAGTATTACCTTGTAGCATTATGTGCTATAGCACTAAGTATTATACTAAGTCAAATCCTGATTCAAAAATTCATTAGTGAACAGGAGAATGATTCCCGTGTCATTAACCTTTCTGGCCGGCAACGAATGCTTAGCCAAAAGATAAGCAAGTGTGTTCTATTATTGGCTGACACCTCCTACATATCAAACGATAGGTCAACATTAACGGAACTTGAGGAAGCCTTAGAGGAATGGAAAGAAGTTCATCATTTATTACAATGGGGGGACAATTCATTAGGAGAAAAAAACCAAAACAGTAAAAAGATTACGGAACTTTTTAGTTTAATCCAACAAGATTATGAAATCATAGTAAAAGCAAGCGAGGAAATTATCCGATTGTTAAAAAACGACATTAACATTCCTAAAAACCAGGTTTTAAAAGGGGCTGAAGTCGTCATCTCACAAGAAGCCAGTTTTCTAAAGAAAATGGACCAGATCGTTTATCAGTTTGATAATGAAGCAAAAACCAGGGTAATGAACCTGAAGAACATAGAGGCATTTTTTTTAGCCCTTTCGTTAGGAGTCATTTTATTTGAAATATTTTTTGTTTTTATTCCATCCGCTAAAACCATCAAAAAAACGTTTGAGATTCAAGAACGGTCTCAAAAGAAGTCCAAAAAAATGACCCTAGAATTAGGCTCCTTGTACAGTTCTCTCGAGCAGGCCTATCAAGATCTTTTAGAGGTAGATGTAGCAGTAGATGATTTTACAGTCTATGGAAAATGTGAATTAAACGGTGACTTTATAAATTTTTCACCGAAATTCATCTCGCTCATGGAATTTGAAGATGACAGGCCAAAAAACTTTTTTGAATGGATTCAATACCACGGTTATGATGCAGCCTATCTGCAAAATATAAAAGAAATGATCCTCAATGGCAATCCTTGGAATGGAGAAATCAAAGTGGTCAATGAGGGGGGGGATTTTGTATGGTTAAAGGTGAATCTAATCCCAACTCAGAATGAACAGGGTCAACCAGACAGTGTCCTAATGATTACAACCGACAAAACCGAGAAAAAAGAAGCGGAGATCATTTCCCATGAAATCAATAAGGAAAAAATAGAAAAAAAGGTTAAAGAGCAGCAATTTCGTTCCGCTCTGATATTAGAAGGGCAGGAAGAGGAGCGAAAAAGAATATCCAGAGACATGCACGATGGCGTTGGTCAAATGCTATCGGCAATGAAATTCAACCTCGAAGCAATTCACCATGTTGGTTTAGAATTTGAAAAGGAAAAACTGTTAACTGTTAAGGATTTACTAAAAAATGTCATTCAAGAGGTAAGGCGGATTTCCTTTAACTTAACCCCAAGTGTTCTCTCCGATTATGGGATTGTGCCCGTTCTCAATAAGTTTGCCAGAGAAATCACTAAAATCTCCACCCTTGAAGTGACTTTCGAAAATAAAACCGGCTTTCTTACCAGATTAGAAGGGAAAACGGAAAACAATATTTACCGTATTTGCCAGGAGGCAGTAAACAATGCCATCAAATACTCGGAAGCAAGAGAAGTAAAAATAACCATTTCTCATAATTCACAATTTCTGAACCTAGAAATTACAGACAATGGCAAAGGGTTCGACATTCAAAAGCTTGAAGAAAAAGGTCATTTTTCTACGTCAGGACACGGCATTTTCAATATTCGTGAGAGAGCAAACTTGATAAATGGGAATTGTCAGATTCACTCTGAGAAAGGCAAAGGCACCACAATAAGCATTAGTGTACCCTTGGATTAAATGAATTATATTGTAAATAATGGAAAAAATTAAAGTTGTATTAGCAGATGACCATGTAGTTGTTCGAAGCGGTATTAAAAACCTCTTGGAGAATGAGGGTGATATAATAGTTGTGGGTGAAGCCTCGAATGGAATAGAGGCTTTGGAGATCGTTGAAAAACTAAAGCCTGACATGCTAATTATAGACATTCGTATGCCAGAAATGAACGGATTGGATGCCACTAAAGAATTGAAAAATATCGGTACGACAATAAAAATCCTCATTTTATCGATGCACGATGACGAAGATTATATTTTACAATCTATAGAATGTGGCGCTTCCGGATACCTATTAAAGGACACCAGTAAGGAGGAGTTTTTAAAAGCAATTAAAACCATACATCAGGGAGGGAAATATTTTAGTGGTGACATTAGCCAGGTATTGGTGAATAATTATTTAAGTGGAAAAGACAGGAAAAGCATCAAAAAAACCTCAACTCCCAATCATTATGATGTTACCAAAAGAGAAAAACAAATCCTTAAAATGATTGCGAGTGGAATAGGTAATAAAGAAATAGCTGAAAAATTAGGTAAAAGTATTCGAACCATAGAAACACACCGCTTTAATATTATGAAAAAACTTAAAGTAAACAATGTGGTGGAGCTCCTAAAACGGATAGAAGATGAGCCTGGATTGAAAGACCATATCGAGGCATAATTAAATTAAATCACTGGTCAAAGTTTCTTTTAGTATAAACCGCAAAATTCATAAAGGGAGATTCATCCTATAACAGGGAACAATGCTAAAAACAAAGAGCAGCTACTTTCCACGGAACAACGATTCCCTTCGTTGTATTCTTTTAATTAAAGATTAATGAGGAATTTGCGACTTTTTATTTTTGTGATACCGATAGCCAATTAGTACCAAAGCAATTAGCAACAATAAATACTCCAAAGCGATCATTCGAAAATCCTCCTTGAATACCTGCTGAGAATAAGCATGGTAGGACAAAAATACCGAGCCACTCCAAACAATAAACAGGTAGTTAGCAGTAAATAAACTTATCCCTAATGCGGGAATCAAATACCAAGGGTGAACAGTAGTCTGTAGCAGTAAAAAAACCAAATACATCCATACTATATTGCTTGCTAAATCGGAAGTAGTCAAGGTCTTTTTAAAGAACCCTATCCCTAGCAATAATGCTGCTGCAAAAAAGTTAAGACTTGGGCCAAGTAAACCTATGGGATTATAATCTATAAAAAAACCTGAAAACCATCTTAACCCATAATATATGGAGGCATTAAATTCGAAACTACTTTGATAAAGACGAAAACTAGTATAGAAATTGGCTAACTGCCCTCCCAGTAATAGGGGAGCAAACAAAACCAGAAGGGCTAAACTCGTAATCAATGTGAATTTAATGAAATCAGATTTTTTCCAGGACTTTATCCAGATTGGCGCAGTGAGAAGAGGACTTAATTTAATACCTACTGCCAAGCTCCAACCCAAAGCAGTGAATTTCACGTTTTTTCGACTATAAAAGTAAAGTGCAAGGAGCAAACCGGTCAAAACCATGCCTTCAAAATGTAGGTTACCTGTCAGCTCCAAAATAATGAGTGGGTTAAATGCATACCAGGCCAATCTGTATGTGGGAATTTTTAAATTGATTAATAGCTCTTTTATCAGCCATAGGTTGATCATTTCAAAAACCAAAACAATACTTCTTAAAGAAACAATGTTATGGAAAATATCCTCTCCTATCCAAGTAGAGATCCAGAAAAACAACTGATGTAAAGGAGGATATACTGAAAAATAATTGGGTGAATTCATTTTATCTAACAATGTTTCCCAATAAACACTTCTCGGAATGGTTCCATTTGCGAGTAAATCTCCTGGTAAAGCTGCGTAGGGATTAATACCAAGGCCAATCAATTGACCGTCAAAAAAGTACCTGTAAAAATCATCAGAAAGTACTGGCCATGCTCCCATCAAGAGCAACCGCAATACTAAAGCACTTATTAGAATAAAATTTAAGGAATATTTTTGATTTTTAAAGGTATAAACCAAAAACAGATAAGCACAAAAACTTATCGAATACAAAGTCAATTGCGGAATAAATGCAGAACGGGGTAAAAAATACCCCATCCCAACGATTGCCATGGAATATAATGAAAGCGTTAAATAAGTTTTCAAAAATCTGTACTTAATTGTTAAGTTTCAATTCATCTCGAAGGAACTCATCTTCTACTGCTTTTCTATCCCAGTAATCAATGACTTTAGTACCTTTTCGCACAGCTTTGGTCAACTCCTTTTCACCATTTTTATTGGTATGTTCTTCTTCCCAACCCAGTATTTGGTAGGGAAACTCTTTTTCATAATTAATTCGTAAAATACGGTTACCAGAGCTATAGGTTACTTCAATTTGACTTCTGTTTTCACTAATATCAACTGCTCTAATAAAAACTTCTTCTGCAATAAATTCTTGGTGAGTAAAACGTTGGTGAATCAATGATGGCCACATCATAACGCTCCCAATTGGTACTTGATTAGGGTTTATCCTAATTAGGTTCCACAAATCATCTTCAGCAATACCATTCATAGAAAATGACATTTCACCTTCTTCTTCAAAATAGGAAAACAATTCCCCACTATAGCTATCCCCACTTTTCAAATTGAGTTGGGTAAAGGATTGTCCACACCATTCTTGAGAAGATGAGGTAAATTTGAGGCCTTGAGAGGCTTCTTTGGTTGGTGTAAAGGCTGACAACATCATGTGGTAGGGATAAATACCTGTGACAAATTCCCTAGTTTGATTCATTTTAAGAACAGAAATTTTATCTCTTCCCGCTGCATCCGGATCATCTAGCTTTACGTGCTTTTTTCTGGAAAAATCTTCTGTAACGAAAATAAGCACCGCTTCCCCCTCTCTTTCTTCTCCATACCGGTACTGGCTAAGGTCATAGCTGTTGATTTCTGCTTTTCCTTGAAACCAATAATCGCCCCATTCTTTAAAATCAACATTTTCCCTTTGGGGCTTATTACAAGAAAACCCTAGCAATACTATTAGTAAACCTATTAAACTTCTCATAACCTTTATTTTAATGTTTAATTTAAAGAAAATAAACGAAATTGACACTTGTATTTTAGAAAGGGTTGCACAGATTTTATCTATACTTCCATATGGTGTAAAGTATTTTATACCCAGCACCAAACACGCCCTTCACCGTACCACTAACCTTGGACACGCCTATTCTTTTTCTATAATTAACTGGCACTTCGGTGTAGGACAATCCACTTTTCACCGCTTTGATCTGCATCTCTATCGTCCATCCATAATCAACATCCTGCATGTTCAGTGCTTGCAATTTGTCCCAACGAATGGCACGAAATGGCCCCAAATCGGAGAATTCTGCCTCAAATAACCTACTCATTAATTTTGTTGCCAACCAGTTACCAAATACCTGGGGCACCGTCATTGAGCCATTTTCTCTACTACCTTTAGCCCTTGACCCAATGACCATATCCATGTCCTCATGGAGAATAGGTTGAATGAGTTTTTCCATTTCCTCAGGATAATCACTGTAATCGGCATCCAGAAACACGACCAACTCAGGTGGCATATCCATCTGTTCCAAATAAGACAAACCTTTAAGGCAGGCTTTGCCATACCCTTTTTGGGGTTCATCCAAGACTATAGCTCCAGCCTTCAAACCAACTTTTTTGGTATCATCTTTGGAATTATTGTTCACCACGATGATGTTTCTCACAAAATCAGGAATATCAGCAATTACTTTACCAATGGCATTGGCTTCATTAAAAGCTGGAATGATTACATCTATCAACATAAATTGAATCTAAAAATCTATTATAAGACTTTTTTAACAAACTGGTTATTTATTAATTATCTACCGCTAGCCAAATAACTCCTAAAGGAGGTGATACTTACCAATGTAAAACCTACTGCTAGCATACTGTGAAACACTAGCATTTCATAGGTAGCAGTGAAAAGTGAGAAAATGACCATCGCACTAAACACCATTGCTAGGATAGCTTCCAGGTAAGCTGTAGGAGGTATTTTTAATTGATTGTAGGTATTGCCTACCCAATTCTTCCCAGCACAAGTTAAGTTGTATTTGGGAGTCCGAATAAAAGGTGACTTTTTCCCTGTCAAGCCTTCCCATACCGCTTGCGCATTGTGAACGGAAAGTCCCATAGATACCGCTAGAAAAACAGGAAGCTCCCAAAGAAATCTAAAAAAACTTTTAAAAGTGAATTTCTTTAGATTCAGATTTGCAAAAAAGTATACCGAGGCAATGATCACAAAACCAAAAAGGAAGAAAGCGGCAAGCTTAAAGTATTCCAAAGGAATTAAGCCTTTGTAAAAACCCCACCAAACTGGAATACTCGACAAACTAACCAATAGTATGGCTATAAAAATCGTTGAATTCAATAAATGTGCCGCCGCATGTAATTTCACTTTCATTGGAAAAGCCCCTGTCAAAACATGGCCTAAATGTTTCTTCGCACATTCGGCGCCACCCTTTGTCCAGCGAAATTGTTGGGATTTTATAGCAGACATCACTGGTGGCAACTCAGCTGGAGAAACCACATCAGGTCTGTATACAAATTCCCAGCCCCTTTGCTGTGCCCTGTAGCTAAGATCAAGGTCCTCTGTTAGCGTATCTGCATGCCAGTTACCCGCATCTAGAATGCAGGTCTTTCTCCAGATACCTCCCGTTCCATTAAAATTAATAAAGGCCTTTTGTGCATTTCTTCCCATCTGTTCCACCATAAAATGGGCATCTAAAGCAAAAGCCTGAAGACGGGTAAAAAGCGAATATCCTTCATTGAGATGTCCCCACCTGGATTGGACCATCCCTACTTTTTTATTTTCAAAATGGCCAACTGTTTTTAATAAAAATTGAGGGTCTGGAACAAAATCAGCATCAAAAATGGCTATAAGCTCTCCTTTCGCCACTTCTAACCCTTCTTTCAACGCTCCGGCTTTAAATCCAGCTCTATTTTCCCTATGGATGTACTTAAAGTCAACATTGGGATACATTTTCAAACATTTTTTAATGATAGCTGAAGTTTCATCAGTGCTATCATCCAACAGCTGAATTTCAAGCTTATTTCTGGGATATTGCATTTTTGCAATGGCATGAACAAGCCTTTCTATAACATATTTTTCATTGAAAACAGGCAGCTGAATGGTAACAAAGGGGAGCGCTTTGTTTTCAATCGTAACCAATGGCATTCTATTGTCTTTAAACCTAAAAAAATGCCATAATAAATTTGCTTGCGCAAAGCTGTAAAATAAAATGAAACACATGGCTAAGCCATATATCACCAAAAACACATTAATCAACATTTCTATAGTTTTGCTTTAACTGAGTCATTGCCTATAATAATCGGCATATCATTGATTCGGCCTTCCTCATCGCCATTCTCCAATTTCAGTACTCCCCGAGGGCAAACTGCAGAACAGACTCCGCAACCTACACAAGAAGATCGTACTATATTTTGGCCTCTTTGGGCATACCACCTTACGTCAATTCCCATTTCACAATAAGTGGAGCAATTGCCACAGGAAATACACTGACCTCCATTGGTGGTAATCCTAAACCTTGATTTAAACCTTTGGACCAATCCAAGGTAAGCCGCCAATGGACAACCAAATCTACACCATACTCGGTTCCCCATAAATGGATAAAACCCAGTACCTACTACGCCTGCAAAAATGGAACCTATAGCAAATCCGTAAATGGAATGCAATTGATCAGTTGCTTGGCCTAATAGCTCAAAGCCCATGAAATAATTGGTAATGGTGAGTCCAGTCATAACGACAGCAAAAACAAGTACACCATGAACTAGGTATCTTTCTATTTGCCAGGATTTTAAAGATTTGTCGGACAATTGACGATAAGGGTCTCCTAAAGTTTCTGCCAGACCGCCACAACCACATACCCAGCTACAATACCATCTCTTGCCATAGAAATAGGTAAACAATGGTACTCCTATCACTATTAAAAGAATGCCAAAAATAAGCATAAACATTCCCAGAGCACCTGAATTGATCATTCCATCCAGCCTATATTCATAGAAAAAGGAATAATCTAGCGGCCATATATTTTTAAAATCATGCCAAGGCTTATTAAATAAAACTAATATTTCAGGTAGGATAAAGGCAAATGACAATTGGAAAAACATCACGGAAGTTGTTCGAATCAATTGGTAATTATTCCCTTTGTATTTCCTGAACATCCTAAGTCCCATTACCACAATAGCAAAAGAATAAATAAAACCATATAAAAACCATTGGCTGGCTGGCCCTCCAGAAAGAAATACGCTTATAGGGTCTACCATTAAAACCAAATTGGTAAGGTATTCTGGAAACCAGTACAATATGATGTAAAAAAGAATAAGGTAAGCACCTGTAATCATGCCTAACCATCCTCTTGCCATCATGGACGAAAAAAATATACCATCGTTCTTAATGCCTTCCGGAACACCGCGATACAATGGTAAAATGTATAAAAGACCTCCCAAAATGGTAAGCCCAATGGATATCGATAAGAAAATTAGGGGTTGCTCATTTACTGGGCCCATTGATGAAGCCTTGGTGATTGAAAAAGCATAATCATCCCAGATAACCTTGTCCCATTCTTGATTACTCTTTAACGCCTCATTATAGGTGCTAAAGTACTCCTTAAAGGAAGCAATAAAAGCTATATTGGAAGTATAAATTTTCCCAAACATGGGTTTGAGTACTTCTACCATGGCCTCACTGTGAATGTCTTTAGTGCTGGCAATAGTAGTTGCTTCATCTAGTTGGTAATTACCCAGAAAAGGTATTACCGTGAAAATCACCAACCCTAATATGGTAAGCAACACCCCAATTTTTTGTAACATTTTCATGAGTTGTATCCAAATAATTTATGAAATATAGATCTTTTAGAAAGTTGCACATTTCTGCCCTTCTCTTGATTGTATTTATTGACAACTTCCATGTGGTAGTCTTTATAAAACTCCGGATTAAAGCTGGCCTCTCCTAGATTTTTCATAACCCTGTCGGAGCTCCAACCTTCCTTAATTGCAGTATCAAAAAATTCGTGTCTCATCCGCCAACCAAATACATTAATAGCTAGAATACGGTCTTCTGCGTCAAATAGTAATCTTATGGCTATTTTCCCTTGTTTCTCCTCCCAATAAAAAGACCACTTATCCTCTCCCCAAGAAGTTGGTAAAAATCCATAGGTCTGGTACTCAATATCAAAAAACTTAGCAGAATTAAACCAAATCCCGGGTTTATAATCTACTTGGATGTCATGTGTAAGATTATAGGCCAGTGTTTCCCCATGCATTCTGCCCGTATACCAGACTTGCTCAATGTTTTTTCTATCAGGACCAGGGGCTTCTTTAAATTCCACACAATCTCCTATGGCGTAAACTTCAGAAATATTGGTTTGAAACTTTTTATTGACAACGATACCTCTATTGGTTTCTAAGCCTGAATTTTTCAAAAAATCAATGTTTGGACTGACTCCAGCGGTTAAACCAACAAACTCACACCGAATAATTTCTCCAGTCGATGTTTTGATCTCCTTTACCTCACCATTACCATCGTCTAAAATCTCGGACAATTCGGTCGATAACCTAAGATCTATATGGTGTTCTCTAATATGCCTGGCAACCAATTGAGCTTCTTCAGGAGGCAGTACATTGCTCCAGAAACTTTTCTCTCTCACCAAAAAAGTAACTGGGATTTTTCGGGTTGCAAACATTTCAGCCATTTCAACACCTATCAAACCACCCCCAACAATTACCGCTCGGGTAATGGCACTTGTACGTTTTTCCATGCTGTTTAAATCTTGCATGCTATACAATCCCTGAACGCCTAAGAGATCCTGTCCCGGCCATCCAAATTTATTAGGTTTGGAGCCAGTAGCTAGGACTAATCTATCATAAGAAAGCTCTTCCCCATTTTCAAAAGTTAAAGACTTATGGTCAAAGTTCACTTGTGTCACCCAACCAGATTTTAGTTCAATTCGGTTTTTACTCCAAAAATCATCAGCATATGGTTTGGTATGTTCATACTTCATATGCCCCATGTAGATATACATCAAGGCTGTACGAGAGAAAAAATAATCCGTTTCTCCTGAAACAATTATGATTTTCACATGTGGGTCTACCTTTCTAATGTGCCGAGCACAAGTAACTCCTGATATACCATTACCTACAATAACAATCTGGTTAACTGCTTTCATAAATCATTTAATGACAAAATTTCCACTTGACCCCGAAATGTCCCATGTCCGTTTTATTCCGTGATGGAAACGCTTCCTGTGAAGAATCAGAAAACACCATTACAAAATTCCAGTTTTAAATTAGCTGCTTCGTTGCTATTTTCGGTTGCTTCAAAAATATACAGACCAATTGGACATTCTTGGTGATTCTGTACCAATTGGCATTACAATATATCTAGGTAACGGATCTAAAGATAAAATAAATCATTTTGAGCCAAATAAATCTAAAAAAATAATTTGCACTAAAATTTCACACTGAAATAGGCAATAGGCAATCTATTAGGTACTGATCCGGTATAGCGGTCAAAACCAGCCACTTTGTTGCTATTTTCAATTTCACCATAACGATACTAGGCTAAAATCTCGAAACAGCCTATTTTTATTGCACTGACTACACTTCCCGTCAAATTGGGACAGGCTTTAAGCTCATTACATCATCTGGACTAAAGGGGTAATTTATTTCTCGCTAGCTTTTTAACTATTATTTTTGAAATAAATAACAAACTCAGTTCCTTTATCAAGTTTGCTCTTGACCTCAATTCTACCACCAAGTGCCGTGACATTATTATGCACCAAATACAAACCTATGCCTTGGCTTTCTTCATTGTCATGAAACTTTTGATCGAATCCGAAAATCTTCTTTTCCACTTTCTCCATATCGAATCCTATGCCATTGTCTTTCACGGATAGTCTGGTTATACCGGCCTTAGTGTAAGATCGTATTTTAATTATAGGATTTATCTCAGGCCTGGTATACTTGATGGAATTGGAAATTAAATTCAAAAAGAGACTTTCTAAATAAGATTTATTAAAATCTACTGTGGGGGCTTCTGAAAAATCCGCGATAATTTTTGCGTTGGAGTTTTTGATTAATGATTTGATGGCACTCGTTGATTGATTCAATATTTCTTGAAAAGAAAGTGGTTCCACTTTAATAACCAGCAATTCTTCTTTTTTAAGAGAAGTAAGGAAATCGTCGAGATGCGTTTTTAGTCCCTTGGTAGATTTTTGGAGCAGGTCCACTATTTCAAGGTTTTCTTGGTCTTTAATTTTCTCAAGGTCCAGCAATTCAATAAGCGCCATTAAATTATTTACTGGGGACCTTAGATCATGAGAAATAGTGATGGCCAATCTTTTAAGCTTATCATTGGTACTAGAAAGTTCTTTAATCAATTCATTCCTCTTGGCCTCCATCTCTTTTTTAGGACTTAAAAGCCTCGCTATCCCATAAATCAACTTTTTTTCAGGTACAAGCTTTGAAGTCCATGCTAGCCATAATACTTCTCCAGATTTGGACAAGTACCGATTTTCAAAATTGTTTAACGAAGTGCCTTTTTTTAAATTTTCTCTGATTTGGTGAGTAGACGCTTTGTCATTAATATGGATAAAATCATTAAGCGGTCTTTTCACCAATTCCTGCTCTGTGTAGCCGAGCACTTTTTGAAATGCAGGATTAACTTTTTCAAAACATCCATCAAACCCCACCAAGCAAAGTAATTCGGGTGATAAATTAAAAAACACATCAAAATCAAAATCTGCGTTCAGCACAATTTTCTAAATAACACGTATTGAGTTTAAAACATTACCCTACATATAAAGAAGGCATGACTATCAAATATAACTATTTATAAAAAAAAAGATACATAATGGAATCTTTTTCTATAATTAAAACAATTAATTCTCAAAAAATTCTGTTTTCGATTTTTTTGAATTAATAAAATTTTCAAAAATTACAATCTATTTAATTTTAATATGTTATGACTAAGATTGCTTCTGATTGCTATTCTTGTGAAACAATTTCAGATATGGGTAAAATCTGAAATGTCATATGTGCTTGACTACTCTCGTATATTATTCCTAGATTTTCCTCATCTATCATGGTCATACAACTATAACCCCAACCTTTTTGATCATCCAATAAAACTTGATGGGCTTCGGGCCAGGTTAGCCCCTCATCTTTGCTAGCTTTCACGGTAATATTATACCTCCCTTCAGTGGCCGCTGGATTAGAAAAAAGTAACCAATCTTGGTTGTACCTGATAAGACTTGCCATACAAATTGGCTCAATTAAAGCGCTTCTGTTAGAGGGGTGCTCTTGCCAGGTTTTACCCATATCTGGCGTTGTTAATACTGCTCTTGAACCACCCCTGTCGTCTCTCATATTTAACATTAGCTCACCATTCAACAATTCTACGACCTGAGCTTCGGTAGTTTTTGATCTTGCTCCAGCGCCTACCTGCCAGGTTTCTCCTTGATCCTGACTATAGATAATGGTACTGTGTGGAATTTGTTCATGGTCTTTATATTGTGCAGCAAAGACAAGGGTACCATCTTTCATACTGATACCCTTTCCAGGCCCATTAAAAAACAATTGCCAGGAAGCATCCTTCATCGGTTGTGTTATATTTATAGGCTCGGTCCAAGTCAACCCATCATCCTCAGATTTTACAATCATCAATTGCCCTGTTTCTTCAGGCTTCAGACCAGGTTCTGAACTTCTCCATGCTGCCGTCCCGGGTTTACCATGCAGCCAAAGGGCCACAACATAAATGTCCCCACTAGCTTCATCTACTAAAATGGAAGGATCCCCTATTCCATTTTGGTCTTGAGGTAACCCTCCCCATTCATTCATATCCATAATAATTTGCATCGGCTCCCAAGTATTGCCTCCATCTACACTCCTACTCAATCCTACATCTATGTCACCTTGTAAATCAGACGAGTCATCATACCTAACATCATACACCGCCAACACTGTCCCGGAATTGCTCGTGGCGAGACCAGGAATTCGGAATGCTGCTACCCCGTCGTCTCCTTCATCGCGGAGTGCTTTACCAATCCTGTAGGCCAAAGAATTTTGCTGTCCTCCAGGTATTACTTTACTCCCAGAAACCTCAATCATTGGTACATTAAGCGAAAAACGACTGTTTAGAGGTGTATTATCAGGGATAGTCACTTTTATAGTTAGTTCAATGTTTCCACGCAGCAAGCTTTTCTCTTCTAGCAACTTCCACCTATTTTCTCCTTTGATAAATTCACCTTGAAGTGTTTCTTCTTCCCCATCTTCATGGACGATAGCTATTGACAAATCGGTTATATCGCTATCTGCGTTTATTGCTACTTCAAGGCTGTTAAGTACATCCTCCTTTTTTGATTCCAATTGTAACCTAGCTATAGTAGTCGTACTCCCCTGTATTACAGGAACATAAATCTGTTCATAAGTAATGCTTTCGGAGACAGGGTAATCCTTTTCTCCACCACAGGAAATAAAATTAATAAGAAGTGTACAAACCAATAAAATTTTGAGTTTAGAAATAGTCTTTGCGTTCATAATGCTAATTTATCTTCGAAAAGGATTTTACCTACTAATTTCGACCAATTTTATAAGGAAAATGTAATGCCCAATCTTAAAATTGAATGAATTTTTTCCTAAAAAAGGTTATTTATCCTTATCACATTCTCCGAATTTAAAGATAATCCAATTTTTTTGATAAAATTTAAAAGTTGACCCATCACTCATTGCTAATTATACCATTCTTATTCTTCAAAAAAACAACTACTATTCATTCGTTGATGGACTTAAAGGATGAAATAAAAGTGAAACCTCTGTTTCATTAATACATCTAACAAAAAATTAAGAATGGGTGCTGATCATTTCAACAACATATTGAGACATAATTCCACTAAATATGATTTAAAAAGATACAAATTAACTATCTAATTATCGAAGTTAGGTTTCGGGTCAAAATAAAAGACTACTCTCCTTAATGATAGGAGAATAGCCCAATATGTATTTTTTAAAGCAACAAAAACCTATATTTCATCAAGTTCATTCTTTAACTTTTCAATCGTTTTTTCAGCTTCTTTTTCTAGCATTTTGAATTCCGATTTGATTTGAACCTTGCGTTTATCTGAAGCTTTTTCAAACTCCCTGGCTTTAACTTCAAGATTTCTGATATTTTTATCCGCTATTGCTAGAAACTCATTAATCGTGGAATTAGCTGGTTCGATCTTATCTTCCTTTATCTCTTCCTTCAACTTTTCCAGCTCTTCCTTTAATTCAGTTTTCTCTTTGACAATTTCATTCTCAAAAGAATTGATAGTCTCCTCAAATTCTCCTTTGGCTTCAGCGCTACCTGCTTCCACCTCTTTCTTTGTGTTATCCAAATGATCCTCAGCAGATTTGTTTTCACTACATGAAGAGAACATTAAGAATAACGCTGCTCCAGTACCGAAATAAATTGCATTCAATTTCATAATTGCTATTGGTTTAATTTCATTAATGATTTACACGCTAGCATCAAACATTCTAATGGTCCAGCGTAGTTAACTGTATCAAATTGTTCAAAAACGATGCCATTACCTTTGTTTGAATTGAACAAATCGTAGCAGGAAAACTTCAAAAAAGTTTCCCTTTTTCAATAGGCCGCTTATCTCTACTAAAATCGATTAATTAGCGGTTTTACTTGATGTTTTAAACCTTAATGCCGTTGATTAACGTATGTTATGGAGTGAATGCCTAGGTTGATTAACAGTGAGGAATTATTAAAATAAACTTCCCATTCTTATGGCTTAGCAAATCTTTATTGAACAATTCTTGCGTTTATCCCGTTTTTAGTCTGGATTTAAAAATTATTTATTTATGAATTATCCCATAAAATCAATGGTAGCGGCTTTTTCGCTACTTTTAATCGCCGTTACCTCGTGCAATGGATCGGAGAAATCCGCTGAAAATAATAAAACAGCTAATTTAGTGTCTTATCCTGGAAACACTGAAAAAGCTACTTTTGCCGGTGGCTGTTTTTGGTGTATTGAATCTCCATTTGAAGGTATTGATGGCATCGTTTCCGTAGTTTCTGGCTATGCAGGAGGCAAAGAGAAAAACCCTTCTTACCAGCAGGTTTCTTCTGGCAAAACCAGCCACAAAGAGGCCGTTCAGGTAACCTTTGATCCGGACGTTATCAGTTACAGCGAAGTTATTGATATCTTCTGGCAACAATATGACCCAACAGATGATGGTGGTAGTTTTTATGACCGAGGAAGCCAATATCAATCTGCGATTTTTTACCACGATAATAAGCAAAAGAAAGTAGCCCAATCACTTAAAGAGGGAATTGACGATTCTGGAATTTTTGATAAACCTGTGGCTACTCCTATTGTCAAGTTCACTAATTTTTATCCGGCTGAAGATTATCATCAGGATTATTATAAAAAAGAACCTGCAGCCTACAAATCATACAGGGTAGGGTCTGGCAGAGACCGTTTTATCAGTGAACATTGGGAAATCCCAAAAGAAGGTAAATATCCAAAGCCGTCAAAAAAAGACCTGAAAGAAAAATTAACCCCTCTTCAATATCAGGTAACCATGGAAGATGCTACAGAACGTTCATTTGACAATACTTATAATGGTAATAAAGAGTCAGGTATATATGTATGCATTGTCTCTGGCGCTCCATTATTTAGTTCAAGTGATAAATATGAATCAGGCTCAGGCTGGCCAAGTTTTTCCAAACCTATAGATGCAAGGTATTTGGAAAAACCTACTGATCGAGGCCATGGAATGGTAAGGGTAGAAGTAAGAAGTAAATTTGGTGATTCCCACCTTGGGCATGTATTCAACGATGGTCCCGAACCTACGGGTTTAAGGTATTGTATGAATTCAGCTGCCATGAAATTTATTGCTAAGGAAGACATGAAAGCTGCTGGCTACGAACAGTTCTTGTGGAAAATAAAATAGAAACGTAAACCAACAATTACCATAAAAAGGCTAGAAAAATCATTTTCAAGCCTTTTTCAATTTCTTCCGGAATAAAAATAGACTTCGTGATCCTTGTTTCTACCAGCCGTCGATAAGCTCAGATAACACCTTTTACAAGCTCAGGGAGCAAACGAACTGAGCCGAAAAAAGGGTTCGCAATGAATTGTGTATAATATCAAGTTTTAGTTCAAAATTTTATT
>TARA_R110001592_G_scaffold9215_1_pt1 | contig 125542 bp, 93 predicted proteins | sample TARA_R110001592 | Tara Oceans TARA_R110001592 (sample SAMEA4398387) | marine metagenome | biome: Polar Biome; feature: [SRF] surface water layer (ENVO:00010504); material: water (ENVO:00002006), including particulate matter (ENVO:01000060) such as... | depth 5 m
TTCCTAAAAAGTTAAATTGAATCAAATATTTAATCGTTTGTTAACCAATTTTCAATAGCCTCCAGCTTCAGCTGGGGGATGTCGGGAATTTACTCGTATCTGGGGCTTTAGCCCAATTATTAACACGAGATGTTCTACTCCAATTTAGGCGGGAATTGCAGCCAAGACGCTAATAATCGAAAGTTGAAAACTTTCAGCATTATGGCTCCAAGTTACGCTTCGCTAAACTTGGACCAGATCGTGGTAAGCAAACACCAATTTACAATAGCTTTTTGTTCTCATTAAAATCCCCCAACCCCCTTGACCAAGGGGGATTTGCGGCAAGGAGTATTTGACCTTGATAGGGTTGATTTATCCGGATTGAGAAATTAAAGGCTTATAAGAATCCGCAAATCTGGACGTCAGGAATTCACCCATCTGGTCTCATCCATTCCCCTAAACCTTCACATACCAGCGGTTCTTATCCATCCACCAACCTATTAGCCATATAAGCAGCATAAAGGAGATGGAGAACAACAAACTTGCCCAGCCTTCGGGGAAGACTGGTTCAAAAAGGGTTTTATAGGCCAGGTTACGGATGGATTGGCCTTCGATTTTTATCATTCCCAAGGTTCTTACCAGTACGCCGGAAAGAATGTACAAGGCCAAGGGGTTTTTGCCAAAGACTTCAAAGAAATAAGCCCAGCCTTTAATGGATCGCACTTCCAATACAAACATCAGCAGGGCTAAGGTGAGGGTGGAATAACCTACCGTCACAAGCGTAAAGGAACTGGTCCAGATTTTTTTATTGATTGGGAAACCATAATCCCATAAGTAACCGCCAACAAGTATTATTATAGAAAACATGGCCAACCAAAGTACGGTTTCGATATTCCCTCCTCTTTTTTGGATTTGAAAGCCTACCCAATAGCCTAATAATACATTGACCATGGCAGGAAAGGTGCTTAACAAGCCTTCTGGATCAAAGGCAACGCCATCCATTTTGTAAAGGTTATCAGGAGAGAACAGCCACAAATCCAGTCTGCCACTCGCATTGCCTTCTAGTGAAAAAGGATCCATACCCGGGATACCGAGAAAATACATCACAAGCCAATACAGGAGCAACACTGCCCCACTTGTAATAAGAATTTTTTTCGGGCTTAGGAAATAGATCAGGGTTGCCGCAAGACCATAACACAAAGCTATTCTTTGCAATACGCCTAGGATCCTTATACTGCTGAAATCATAAAGAACAAATCCCGTATCATTAATTCTAAAATAAGGAAAGGCAGTAAGCAACAAACCTATAATAAAAATCAAGGCGGTTCTTTTAAACACTTTGCCGAAATATTCTTTAGGCTCCTTCAATTTAAATTTACCGAGACTGAAGCTCATGGCATTGCCGACTACAAATAAAAAGGAAGGAAACACCAAATCCGTAAGCGTTAAACCGTGCCAAGAGGCATGGGTTAAAGGGCCAAAACTAGTGCTGCCATCTCCGGGGGTATTTACGATCACCATCAATGCCAATGTCAAACCTCTTAGCACATCCAAAGATTGGTATCTTTTTGATTGAGTAGCGTAATCCAATGTATTCGTCATATCATTACTTTGTTGAAATCTTTTCTATTGTATCAAACATATGGACAAATGTCACCCAGGGTTGGGATTGTTCTTCCTTAGCCTTGTCTTCAGCAGCCAGGTAATTTTCCAGTCCATCGATAAATCCATCTGCACCTGACCATACTGTTAATATCACGCCCTGAAATCGATCTTTCATGGCTTCAGTTTGGGTTGCCCTCCACTTATACATGTCCTTGACTTGCTGAACCCCCACCTCAGGAGTCCTCCAGGCACAACTCATCACATCGAAGCCCTTCATAGCAAACATTACCGGCGTTTGATCAGGCCTTTCATAATGCCAATCACAAATCACCACATCTTTTGGAATCATGTCAATGGCCCTGTGGGTGTTGTTCATGCTTGCTTCCCACATGCCTATGCCTGTCGTTTTACCATCGATCAACCTATCCCCCCAGATCCAAAGCCTTTTCCCTTGTGCATAGAGGTGGTTTCTTATTTTACTCACCTCACCAGCAAATAGCGCTGCGGCATCCCTACCACTGCATCTGGGGCATTTATCATCCGCAATATAAAACACCTCATCCATGCCAGCATGAAAAGCATCCGTCTCGAATACCTCCACAATCTCATCCACTAAGTCAAAAACAACGGCATGCACATCAGGATGTAAGGGACAATAGCTTTTACAATACAAGCCATCCTCATTTGGCCATTTGTAGTCTGTGGGTATTTCTACGTGCGGTGTCTCATCAAATTCAGGATAAACCTTTAGTAAATTCTCAAGAGACCCAGCCCAGGATTGGTGTCCTAGAAGATTGATCTGTGGCACCAATTGAATCCCATGCTTCCTTGCAACAGCCACCATTTTCTTTACATCTGCTTCAGACAAAGTCACTTCATTTCTCAGTTCTGGATGACTTTTAAATGCATAATTATAATCCACTCTTAGGATCAACACATTCACACCTCTTGGAACCAATACCTCCTCCATAAAAGCAACAAAGCGATTGACATCAGCCGATTGAGGAGCCGCTATGGCAAAACCTCTTACCGGTAAATCACCCTTCTCAATTTCCTGTGGATATGCGGATTGAAACAAAAATAACATGTCCAATAGCAATGCCGTTCTCTTGAAATTTCTCATGTTTTTGCCAATTAGTAAGGGTCAAATTTTTAGGCGAAGGCCCTCTTTGTTCCAGCCAGCCAGTAATTTGAACAATAATTATAAGATAAATTAATGACTTAACAATTCCTATCCAGGCAAATCTCAAAAAACCAGACAATATTGTTTCCTTAAGCTTTAAGATTGTACGACGAAATAATAGGACAAGTGCAAAATAAAAAGGCTGGGAAAATCCCATCGGATAATCCCAGCCTCCCTACATTTGTCAGCATTAAATAAAAGCCTTTGTGAAAGGGCTATCCCGTCCAAAAGTCATTGACATAAATCATGAGAAGAATGGTCTCAGCCTTCAAAATAGCTTTGCTATTGTTTCGAGGCTTGGTTTTCACTTCATTGACCAAACTATTTATTTTTATTTTCTAGAAAAGTCGTCCTGAACACGGACAATGTCCTCTTCATCTGAAGGCTTGGTGGGATCGGTGTGCATCCATATCTCCGCAACAACTCCCCAATTACCCATTCCAACCAAACGATGTCGCTCACCTTGTTTCAAACGCTGTACCTCTCCTATTTTCATCGCTTTCAATTCGCCTTCGGTATCATCCTCGCTGGTAATTAGACCACCTTCACCTGCTACCAATTTCCAGATTTCAGCTCTTCTGTGGTGGTATTGCCATGACAATCTTTTGTCTGGGCCAACCAGTAATATTTTAGGACTTAATTTATTTTTCAGCTGCTCCGGAGACAAGTCGACCTCAGGGAAAAACTTTTCCCGAAATTCACTTATTTGATTCTCATTGATAACGAAAAAACCTCCCCAAGGTCGGCTTTCATCCTTATTTACAATTTGCAATCCGCTGGCGGCCAACCATTCTTCGACCGTCTTAAAAATAGCTGCTTTGGATAAATCTTTCTCTATTTTCATTCTATTCTATAAATTAAACAAAGTATTAAAAACTCCTGCTTTTCTAAAAACGCTTATAAGATAATAAATAATTTTTCAGTTTCCTTCAAATAAACTTGCTGCCCCTATCATCGCAGCCTTTTCGCCCAACTTACTTATAAAAATCTCTGGATTTGATGAATGGTCCTGCAATACCTTTTTTACTTCGGGTAAAAACAAATCAGCCGCTTTCACCATATTGCCACCTATCACGACTTTACCAATGGCTTTTCCTTCCATCTGCATTAGCATTAACGCTGCCAGGTTTTGGCCAAACTCCTTCAATACATTCAAAGTTGCTGGTCTCAATTCGGAATAGGAAAGTAGTGTTTTCAAACCATCTACATCAAGGCCATGTGTGGCTTTGGCCCATTTTACAAAAAAAGAGGTGCTAATCAAGTCTTCCGCAATGCCGCCTTTAAAAGGAACTGACCAAAAGGCACCATCTTCTGCCATTTCTCCAAACTTATAAGAGCCTCCCAAGCCAGTGCCTAAAGTTACGCCCATTAACCTTTCGGACTTTGACCAGCCTGCTACAAAGGCTTCTCCTTGTAAAAAAGCGGCAGCATCATTGATAAATTTAATATTACCGACGGGTATAGCTAAAAGGGGGGAAAGTTCTTCCTTGAGGTTAAGTTCATAAAGAGAACGGTATTTGCCTTGGTCAAGAATCAAGGAAATGCCTTCCTCATAGTTAAACGGAGCGGGCATGGCGATCCCCAAGCAGGTATCTTCAGTTAGTCCCAAAGATTTAATACATTCTGTCCAGGCATTCAGAATCTCCTCCTTGGAACCATGAGAATCTACAGGAAACCTTGATACCTTTTCATCCAGAATATTTAGGCTTTGGTTGTCCAGAAGCCCAGCACTAATATGGGATCCTCCGATGTCTACACCTATTATTTGTTTCATTTTATACTAATTTCTTTTATCTAATGACCTCTTTGAAGCCTTCTTTTTTATGAAATGCTGCAAATTCAAAATCATTGACAGCTCTCTCTCTCAAAAAGTCGTTTCGTGTAATTGCCTTTTTGAGGTTTTCATAAAGTTTGCCCTCTTCTCCATTTCTTGCCGCTATAAGTGCCAATCCATAAAAAGGAAAGCCATTCCCCATGTTTTGTATGGCACTTTTTTCGAATTGAATCGTTGCATTATAATGATCACCTGATAAAACATTAGCTAGCCCCTGATTAAAAAGGTTGGTTGGGTTTGGCTCAGCTTTATTTAGATGGATTACTGCCAATCTATAATCCCCATTGAAAATGGACACAGCACCAAGAGCTGCTTGGTGGATCTTGGTAAGCTTATCTGAATTGGTAAGGGAATTGGCTCTATAGAAGCTGGTATAGGCACTGAATTTATCCTCCCACAACCAAAAGACAATTCCTAGATTATAAGTCGCATACGGATTTTCAAAAACCCCATTAGACCTATTAAAAGCAAAGAGGGCATTTTCCAGCAAATGATTTCTATCTTTGGTGTTCTGAGTCCTATTGGCTCTATTGGTAAAAACAACCCCGAGGTTATTATAGGCATAAGCACTAGGATAGACTTCCACCATTGCCCTCAAAAGCGCTTCTTTTTCGGTCCAGCCAGGCTCCCTATTTAATGCCCGTATATAATCTTTCTCCGATAATGTATCTGCGGGAACTGTACCAGCGCGAACACTTCTCGCCAATATGGAAAGTTGGAGATTAGAGACCTCATCAAAGCCCTCCATGGATTGGGCATTTAAGCGTTCGAAACGTTTAAAGACATCTCGATCCACCTGAGCAAAATGCGCAAGTGTTTTCATCTTATTCATTTTATAGGTCCCGTCACCAGGCCCTTCAATGGTTTCTAGAAATGGTGCTTTTGCAGTAAAGGGAATACCGCTGTAGGTGGTGAATATTTTCGCCAAATCCTCCCAATCATTTTCATAAAGCATACCCATGGTTTCTGGCTCGCTTGGTTCTGCCCACAAGCCTAATACAGGGTATTGCTCCTGCCCCCGGTACTGCCCGATTTGAGAAAGGGAAGCAGTGGTAATGATACCTTGGGAAATTAGCACTTCATCCGTTTCCTGCTGAGAAACAGATTGATTGTTTAAGATCTCTCCTCGAGCAAACAAGGCTCCTTTTTCCATGCCGGCTACAAATGGCATAGTGAAACTTTTTTTCAGTTTTACTCCCGAATAAACATCCAGTGTATCTCCTTTAACCTGCATCTTTTTCTCAAAGGTATACGTCTCATTGCCATATTTGAAATAGGGAGACAAAACGTATGTCTCATTCTTTAAAAGCATTGCATTTGGTAAAGCTACAATCAAATTAAATCTCACTGAATCGCCAAGGCGTTCTAGTGCATTTGGTTCCAAATAAATTTTTTGGTTATCTGCTTTTTTTTTAACTTGTACAACGTTGCATGAATAGCTTGCTAGTGTAGTACTTAAAACAAAAAAAGCAATAATTTTTTTCACCACATTCATAGGTTAACCAATTTATTATCAATAAGTTGTTGTATGTTTGAATTTTAGAACATTAAAATGGTCAAAACAATGGAAAATATAAAATTATTCTTCCAAGAAAGAGCCTTCGGTGTTTGCTCAAAATTAGGGGAAAAACTTCATTTCCCTATTGACAGCATTCGATTGTTTTTTATATACAGTTCATTTATTACATTGGGGTCCCCCATTATTGTTTATGTAAGTCTTGGGATGCTAATGAAAATAAGAACTTACTTAAGAAGAATGAATAACCCAGTTTTATTCGATTAATTTAACTGCCTGTATTTTTTCTTTCCTTTCAAATAATAGGACAGTATTATGGAATAAATGGGACTCGGTTTGGCTGATTTAAAACCTTTTACTTTTTTAAACTTACGGTAGCGCAAGGCCTCTCTTTTAGAAAGAAAGTCCGAATAAGCCCTGACAACAGCCCAACTGTGCGAAAAGCCTTTTGTAAACAACAAATGCATCAAAGCGCCAAAATCCATTCCCAGCCTAATACAGAAGACTTTTATAAAACTATTAAATTCCAGATTGCTTTTTAGCATGTAAAGACTATTTCTGAAATTGAGGTAGGTTTTAAATGGGTTGACTTGATTCAATGTACCACCACCTAAATGGAAAACACTTGATTCTCCACAATATTGAATTTTGTATCCTTCGTTCCTCATTCGCCAACAAAGGTCTATTTCCTCCATGTGCGAAAAATAATAAGGGTTAAATCCACCTAACTGATGAAAAATTGATGCATTTACGCAAAAACAAGCGCCTGAAGCCCAATCCAATTCGATTGAATCATTGTATTGCCCCTGATCTTCTTCTAATACATGAAGTACTCTTCCCCTGCAATAGGGATATCCCAAATGATCCAGAAAGCCTCCCCCAGCTCCAGCGTAGTCAAAATACCCTTTTTTAACGAGAGAAAGAACCTTGGGTTGACATGCCGCCACATCGGGTTTATCAGTCAGAAAGGAGACCAAAGTCCGGTCCCAATTGGCAGTAACTTCAACATCAGAGTTTAGCAGTAAGTAATACGAATACTCCCCTATTAACGCTTCTAATCCAAGATTATACCCTTTACTATAACCATGATTTTCACTTAATAGAACCAACCTGATCTCAGGAAAATTAGTTCTAAGAAAGGACAGGGAAGCATCATTGCTCCCATTGTCCACGATTACAATATCAAATATGCTATTGTTGATCACTTGGGGCAGGTATTGCCGAAGCATGGTTTCCCCATTGTAATTTAAAATAACAATAGCAGCCTCTTTCATTAAACCATATTGCCAAAATCCATACCTGGAATATTGGGCATCATTCCGGCAGTTGCATTACCCATTTTCTCTTTGATCTTGACATCTATGTTTTCAAGGGCCTTATTTGTAGCACCCACGATTAGGTCCTTCATCATATCCTTGTCTTTCTCATTGATCAAACTAGGGTCTATCTCCATGTCCAACACCCTACGCTCTCCATTAACGACCACTTTTACCATACCGGCGCCAACTTCTCCTTCAGCACGTAGGTGCACCAGTTCAGCTTGAGTGGCTTTGATTTTGGCTTGAGCATCCTTCACCTTGTTCATTATATTCATCATGTCAAACATATCCTTCGCTATTATTTGTTTTCATTAATTTAATTTAGTCATGGAATTGAAAATCGAAGTACCATCCTTTTAAAGGCACTGGCGCAATTATCAAACCAACCTCGTTTCTTATGACTCATTTTAACGACACCTTTATCCTAACGGTTACTTTATCTTTTCAATAAGCTTTTCCAATGTCAGGCTTTCTTGTTCTCCACTTGTCATGTCTTTCAGACTAATGGTTTTGTTTTTCAATTCATCCGATCCAAGAACACCTACAAAAGGAATTCCCTTTTTGCCAGCATAGTTGAATTGTTTTTTAATTTTTACTAAATCAGGATAAATTTCAGCAGCTATCCCCTCTCTTCTTAAAGCAGCTAAAATGCCCAAACAAGCATCCTTTTCTTCAGCACCAAAATAGGCCAACATGATTTTCGTCCGCTCAACTTCATCATCAGGGAACCTATTTAACTCTTCCAAAACATCATAAAGCCTATCGACTCCGAAGGAAAAACCAACACCTGAAACGCCAGGAAGTCCAAAAACTCCTGTTAAGTCATCATACCTTCCCCCTCCACTAACAGAACCAATGCCTACACCATTTACCTTTACTTCGAATATGGCTCCTGTATAATAAGACAGGCCTCTGGCCAAAACAGGATCAAACACTACATGGTTTTGGTTTTCATCCAACTTATTCAAATTGGCAAATACCTCTTCAAGTTCAGCAATTCCTTTTAATCCTACTTCACTTTTCGCCAGGTAATTCTTTAAAAACAATAGCCAATCGGCGTTTTTGTTCTCATTTTGAGCAATAATGGGCGACAGGGTTTCAATTGCATCTTCAGAAAAACCCCTTTCTTGCAATTCAATTTTCACCTTCTCCCAACCGATCTTATCCAGTTTATCAATCGCTACACATAGATCGGACTCTTTGCCCGAAGCACCAATTACTTCAGCAATTCCTGTAAGGATTTTCCTATTGTTGATCTTAATGTCATAGTCATTAAGCTTAAAATGGGAAAAAACCCGCTTTATCATACAAAGAATTTCCGTTTCACAGATAAGACTGTCTGTACCCACAACGTCTGCATCGCATTGGTAGAACTCTCTGTACCTGCCCTTTTGGGGACGGTCAGCTCTCCAAACTGGTTGCATTTGAAAACGTTTAAAAGGATAAGTTATTTCGTTTTGGTTCATGACCACGTACCGTGCAAAGGGTACAGTTAGGTCATAACGCAATCCTTTTTCTGATATTCTGGGCAGCACCTTACTTTCACCAGCTTTAAAAGTATCGGCATCTACTTTCTTTAGAAATTCACCACTGTTAAGAACCTTAAACAAGAGTTGATCTCCCTCATCGCCGTACTTACCAGTCAAAGTACTGAGATTCTCCATGGTGGGGGTCTCTAACTGTTGGTACCCATACAACTTGAAGGTATCCTGAATGGTATTAAAAATATAATTTCTGCGCGCCATTTCTTTTGGACCGAAGTCACGCATTCCTTTAGGTATACCTGGTTTTTGTTTGCTCATTCTCTGGAATTTTGGCCAAAGTTAAAAAATTTAAAAGTATATGGAGGATATTCACAAGGCAATTTGAAAGCCAAATTTAACTTCTTTAATTATTTTATGTGATTATTTAATATTTTACTTACCTTTGCCCATCATTTCAAGCGAGAACAATAAAACAAACAATACAATGGCTGTTACTACTTTAAAAAGGAAATTAAGAAGAAAAAGACAGGCACAGAATGCCAGGGTACAAACTATCAAATTATTGAGTGCTCAGCCTGTCCTCAAAAATGTAGATGTTGAAGAAATTAAAAAAGGATTTGCTAAAAGTAAATAAATAATAAAGGAACCCGATTATAATCGGGTTTTTTTATATCCTCCCTCTTTTTCCTAGCTCTATAACTTTTAGATTTTTGATGGTTTTATCCAAATCAAAAGTCAACATGGTTTTAATTTGATGAAAGCCATGATTCCCAACAGCCCCAGGATTCATATACAAGACGTTCAACTCTTTGTCGTGCAATACCTTGCAAATATGTGAATGCCCACAAATAAATAGGTTTGGTTGATGTAATCTTAATTTAGCCTTCACACCTTTCGCATACCTTGGTGGCGTACCACCAATATGTATCATAAATACTTTCACGCCCCCACTTTCAAAGACAAGTTCTTCGGGAATTTCCCTTTGAAGCTCATGGTCATCAATATTACCATATACAACCCTGAGCAAAGGCTTCTTTGGCAACAATTCCAGAACCTCTGGATCCCCAACATCTCCCGCATGCCATATTTCATCTACCTGCTCTAAAGTATTGATTGCATTTTCGGGAAGACTACTATGTGTATCACTTATGAGGGCAACTTTCACCATAGAAATAAAAGATTGATTTGTTTCAGTACAAAACAAATCCAAATGCCCTTGAAAAACAAGAATAGCCATCTAGGGGAATGGAATAAATATAAAATTTAGCAACTATCTCAGGCGTTTACTGCCATTTTTTAAAAAACAAGAATGCTACTCACCCGGTATAGGCAAACCATGAAATAATAAACCGCTGATTTTAAATAAATTTCATCGGAAAGCGAGGTAGTTAAAAGTATTTTTCAATTTAAAACCTTTACTTTTATTAAAAAGCGCCAAAACCCTTTTCATTGCAGCCCAAGTCCTCATTTCAGCACTTAAATTTTCTGATCTAAATTTAAAATCGTAAGAAAACGACCTTAAAAAGTGGGCAAACTTGGTAATTGAAAGATTCCTTTCTATTTTTACGAGGATAGAAAATTTTGTATATAAATGAAAGAAATACAATTCAGAGATGCCATTCGGGATGCTATGACCGAAGAAATGAGACGCGATAAAAATGTGTTTCTTATGGGAGAAGAAGTTGCTGAATACAACGGTGCGTACAAAGCTAGCCAGGGAATGCTGGACGAATTTGGACCTAACCGTGTGTTTGATACTCCTATTTCGGAACTTGGATTTTCAGGTCTTGGTGTAGGTGCTGCTATGAATGGTCTGAGGCCCATAATAGAGTTTATGACATTTAACTTCTCATTGGTAGCAATGGATCAATTGGTGAATTCAGCAGCTAAAATGCTGGCCATGTCCGGAGGCCAATACAGTGTTCCCATCGTTTTTCGGGGACCAACAGGGAATGCAGGACAATTAGGAGCCACTCACTCTTCAAATTTTGAAAACTGGTTTGCCAACACTCCTGGATTAAAGGTAGTGATTCCGTCAAATCCATACGATGCCAAAGGATTACTAAAGGCTTCTATTAGAGATAACAACCCTGTTATTTTCATGGAGTCAGAGGTGATGTATAGCGATAAAGGAGAAGTGCCTGAGGGTGAATACTTACTTCCTTTAGGCATTGCAGAAATCAAAAGAAAAGGAGATGATGTAACCATAGTCTCTTTTGGAAAAATGATGAAAGTAGCTTATGAAGCTGCCGACGAATTGGCCAAAGACAATATTCATGCAGAGGTAATTGACCTTAGAACGGTAAAACCTATTGACTACCCAACCATCATCGCATCGGTAAAAAAGACCAATAGATGTGTAATCGTTGAGGAAGCTAATCCAGTAGCGGCCATATCTGCTGACATTGCTTATAACATCCAAAAACAAGCTTTTGATTACCTTGATGCGCCAGTAATAAGGGTAAATTCCATGGATATTCCATTAAGTTATTCCCCAACATACATTGAGGTTACTTTACCGAATGTAAAAAGGACAATTGATGCAGTAAAGTCAGTTACTTATAATAAGAAGTAATTACAATACTCAATCACATGATTAAATTCAAGCAGTGCCAATGGCACTGCTTTTTTTTATTATTCCATCTAATTCTTTAAATAAATAATAGTTTAAAGCACTGTAAAATCAATTCCAAAGGGATTCAACCTTTGGAATGAGGGTATTTCCAAATCAAGGCTGTAGGTAAATCTTAACGCAAAATGAATACTCACTGGCTAAACAAAAAAAAACTCGGCCGAAAAGGCGTCAAACAGTTTTTTTATTCTTTACGCCATTGAGCAATCCATTTTACTAATTTCCATAAGGCCGGAAAAGAAATTTAAGTAAATCCAAGTTATTTACCCTAAGTCACTTAACAATATCTTCCAATCCAGGCAAAAATACTTTCACCAATATTCTTCTATTTTAACGCGAAAATGGAGGTGTTCTAATAAGGGAAACACCAGTAGATTAAATGATTAAACCCAGCTCCATTTCGCTGGTTATTTATGCAACCCTATATATAAAAAAAATGGCTGCAAAATCATTTGTTTCGCAGCCATTTCTTATTCCGATTTCCGGTATTGTTTTAACCATTACCGCCTTTTCATATTTCCTCCAAGTGCACCCAAAGCTTTTTGAGCACCACCCATTTTATTCATTTGCTTCATCATTTTCCTCATATCAGAAAACTGCTTCATCAGGTTATTTACCTCTTGAATGGTTCTTCCGCTTCCATTTGCAATTCTTTTTCTTCGGCTACCGTCAATAAGGGATGGGTTTCCTCTTTCCTGGGGCGTCATACTTCTGATGATTGCTTCTATAGGAATGAAAGACTCATCATCTATATCCAGACCTTTTATAGCTTTGCCCATTCCTGGGATCATTCCCAATAGGTCCTTGATATTACCCATCTTTTTGATCTGATCCAGTTGAGAAAGGAAATCATCAAAATCAAATTGGTTTTTCCTTATTTTCGCATTCAGGCGTTTTGCCTCATCTTCATCAAATGATTGCTGTGCTTTCTCTACCAAGGAAACCACGTCCCCCATACCCAAAATCCTCTGGGCCATACGATCAGGATAAAACAGGTCAAGATTTTCCATCTTTTCACCTGTTGAAATAAACTTGATAGGTTTATTTACTACGTGACGAATTGAAATTGCCGCACCACCTCTACTGTCTCCATCTAACTTGGTAAGTACAACTCCATCAAAATCCAACCTTTCGTCAAAAGTTTTTGCGGTATTGACTGCATCTTGACCGGTCATCGAATCGACCACAAACAGGGTTTCTGAAGGTTTCAAGCTTTCTTTTAAAGCTGAAATTTCATTCATCATGACTTCATCAACAGCAAGTCGACCCGCAGTATCCACAATGACAGTCTTTTTTCCCGTCTTTTTGGCATATTCCACAGCATTGGTAGCTATCTCCAGTGCGTTTTGGTTGCCAGGTTCTGCATATACTTCAATTCCGATTTGTTCACCAAGTGTCTTAAGTTGTTCAATGGCTGCAGGGCGATAAATATCACAAGCAACAAGTAAAACCTGACGACCTTGTTTTTTCAAATAGGTCCCTAATTTTCCTGAAAAGGTAGTTTTACCAGAGCCTTGTAACCCTGAAATCAAAATAATTGAAGGATCTCCTTTTAAGCTAATTTCTTCTTTTGCGCCCCCCATTAACTGGGTCAACTCTTCCTGCGTGATTTTAACTAGCAACTGACCGGGAGAAACGGCTATCAAAACGTCCCTTCCCAAGGCTTCCTCCTTAATCTTGTCAGTAACCTCTTTGGCTACCTTATAATTCACGTCAGCGTCGATCAGAGCTCTCCTAATTTCTTTTACTGTGGTAGCTACATTTATTTCTGTAATCTTCCCCGTGCCTTTTAAGGTTTTAAAGGCTCTGTCTAATTTAAAACTGAGATTATCGAACATGTCATTTTTGTTTTGAATCAACAAAAATAGCCATTTTTTTTAAGCAAGTCGGTCTAAAACTGCAAAAGAATGCGTACATTTTATAAAATTGATTATAATGACATATGTCAACATAAATCAGTTTGGAGGTTTAATAAAAAGACGAATTGTTGCATTTAATATACAAAAATACCCTGATCAGGGTATTTTATTGATCAAAAAAATGTCGTTACTTACAAATTCAAATTAAACAGTATCAAACAATTACAATTTAAATTATCATTTGTTCATCCAAATAACTTAAATAATGATAAAAGACCAGATCCCGCTTTTTATTCCTATTGGAAATTTTTCTGACCATTGTAACAGCCTTGATGGAAGAAAATTATTGCCATTGATTCACCTTATCCAAGAAATGGAATTGAGGTTTTATAAAACAGAGAAATTTCTCGGAATCCATGATTTGAGTGGTATAACACTTAATGCAATTGGTTTAAATGGAATTCATGTTAAATTATTAGACGCCGTATTAAAATTAAGATTAGTACCTCTTTTCGATTGGCTATCTTGGAAAACTGAAGCCGAAAGGTACTATCAAGACCCTTCTTTGCTAATTGGTTCAGATACTGTTACGCTTGGAAAAGTCATGACAGTATTGCTTAGATCTCAAACTATTTATGGCCCTTCATTTCTTGAATCCAAGATTAAAGACAGATTTGTACTTACCCTACTTAAAGCCATCGTTCATTCTTTAGATCAATCTAGTATTTCAGGTTATTTAAATACTGATATAGTTGATTAATCCAGAATAACAAGTCACAGGTATTATATTACTCAATATAGCACACAATTTTTTATGCTTAACACCCTCTATTTTTTTCTTTATTTGGCCTTAAAATTGCATTAGTAATTCACACTAATGTTAAATTATTTATTACGGAATGCGAAAAGCTTTAAATTAAGATGAACTTATCACCGCCCAATCTATATGCGGGGTAATCCAAATACATTTTATTTACGTAACTTTCTGAGTTTGTAACAGAACTTGAAATCCCAAATCCTAGACCATCTTAGGATTGGTGCATTGAGATGAAAACCACGTTATTCCCCTTCTTCTACCTATCAAATTAACAAGGAGGCTAAAGGAGGAATTGAAACAACTGATTTTAAATTGGTTACATCAGAAAACGTAACAGTAATTGCAAATTTCGAGTTAAAGAGTAATTAGGAACCCAGATTGATTTTAATAATCAATCTGGGTCTATAGGTTAAACAAGTGTTAATGATAATCCAAAAATCAATCCATTCACATCAAAAGAATGTGATTACCATATTTTTGTTCCTGATAGGAATTGGTTTTCAGTTCAGCTTATCAGCACAATCAACCCCTTCAGTAAAGCTTGAAAAAGTGGATCCTTCCTGCTCTGGAAATGGTGCTATAACTGCTTTGCTCGAAAACGTAAACAATTCGGGGAATTTGTCCTACAACCTATTTTCCCTGCCTGGAGAGACCCTTATAAACACCACTCAAAACGGTGTTTTTGAAGGTTTAGAAGATGGAAAGTATAGGGTAACGGCAAATTATACCGTTGATGATGTTCCACAAGAAACTTCATCAGAAATAACACTAAATGCTGATTTTCAACCCTTGTCTTTCACTGTACTTTCAACCGGACTGTGCGAAAGTGACTTAGGAAGAATCGAAGTGGTGACTCAAACAGGTTCACCAGCCAGTTTTCAGTTACTAGGCCCCTCACAAAAGCCACCACAAGATAGCTCGGTATTCGAAGACCTTGAGGCTGGGAATTATACGATCATTGTTACTGACGACTGTGGCGACAGACTTTCTCAATCTTTTGAAATTCAGAAAGCAGAAATATTAATTGACCCGGATTATCAACAATTTGAGAATGCTTTAAACAGTTGTGACGTAATTAGTGTAGGTCATCTTGTAAAATCCATCGGAACAGCTATCGCCTACCCCCTTCAGGTTAACTATTCGGTCTATACTCCTGGGGGAGCAGTTGAAGAGGTTATCACAGAGATAGTAAGTGGTGACCCCTTAGAAAATATAATTTATGGGGACCTCCCATTTTTTTACGACCAAGCCTATACCTATGACATTACAATAACAGATAATTGCGGACAAACCTCCATCTTGGAAGGAAATGAGATAAATCGAAAATTGACCATTTCCGATGATTTGCTATGGGGTGCTGGATCGTGTGGAAAAAGGCGCCTTTCTATTAAACCTTACAATTTTACTGCTCCATTCACTATTAATTTTACTGACTTCCCAGACGGGTTCGACCCTTTAACTTTCAATTCTGGGTATCCGGGCCCATTTAATGAAGAAAATGTTTTTTTCGGTTCAACTGAAATGCCAATCCCTTCTGGGACTTATGCTTTCACCTTAATAGATGCCTGCGGTAATTCAGCAAGTGTTTCAAAAGAGTTACTAGATGTACTAAGTGGTCCAGGAGCCACGGTTTACAAAGGTTGTGGTCCAGACATGGGTTCACTCCAACTAAACAGTTTTGATTTTGAATTTACCAAAGTGGAATTGACAAAGGCACCCGCTTCCTATACCGGCACAGTGCCAGCAGATGTAAGTCAAAATATAAGTTTTAGCATCGACCCTAGGAGATTTTTCATGAATAACCTCCCTGCAGGCGAATATGAATTTACCTCTTCAACCAGTTGTAAAACGACTCATATTACCAAGGTAACCATAGAAGGGGTCAATGTGAGTGAGAATAAAATTGACATCACTAAAAACTGTGGGGCTTTTAACCTCTACCTAAAGCATGAAGACAATTTAAATAGCAATCAAACGCCTCTTTTCGGCATCCAAAAATTTGATCCTGTAACAAGTAATTGGACTCATCCGGTAACAGGACAAGTTTATACAGATTCCAACGAATTAAGTAATGAAAATGCTGTCCTGATGGTCAACGGTGCTTCTAATATCAATCAAAACTATTTTGGAAAGTTGAGATTGGTTAAATCAATGCGAATCTGGAAAAATGGAGAAGACATGGTCCTAAACAGGCCACAAACTAGCTATTGCCTTGAAACCTTAGAAACATTTGAAATAAAAGAAAAAAGTACTTTCAATAACATCAACACTTTCAAATGCAGTGGTGACAATTATGAGCTATCTGTGACCGCTGATGGGTATCTTCCTATCACCTTTAAAATTGTGGAAAAAGACGGCTTACCATTTGAGATAGACAATGGTGAAGACCCCTTATTTAAAGGTTTGGAATCTGGTAGATACAAACTACAATTAGAGGATGCTTGCGGCAACCTGACCAATACTTCTGTGCAGGTAAGGGGTGAAAATTTACCTAAAATCATCCCTGAAAACCTCTGTGAGGGAGAAGATGGTGCTTTGTTAATTAGGAACCTGGACTTCCTTCAATTTGAATGGTACAAAGGTGGGGCCCCAGATGTTATTTTAAGCACTGGTCCACGCCTTGAATTTTCACCCTTCAATTTGAATTCCCAATCGGGGACGTATTATGTAAGGATTAGTGATAATAATCCTGAATCTTGTGTCAACAAAACGCTCGAATTCAACCTCGATGCATCGAGTTTAAACCCTAAGCCCGGGGAAGGTCAGGAAGTAGCACTCTGCAAAGGAGAAATTGTTAACTTATTTGATTTTTTAGAGGGACCTTATGACAATTATGGAACATGGAGTGAAACAAGTAATAGCGGCGGGCTAATTGACAATACCTGGTCATCTTCCGATGTGGAACCTGGCACCTATACATTTAACTACTTCATTACAGGCATCTGTTCGGGAGAGAGAAGCACAACCGTAACCATTAACCTAGCTGAAGTTCCTGACGCTCCTCAAGGAAACCCTATCCAAGAGTTTTGTAACCCAGGAAGCTATACTTTGGCTGACTTGCAAGTAGAAGGGACAAATATTCAATGGCACTTGTCTCCTCTTGGAGAGGCCATACTGCCTCCCGAAACTATTCTTGCAAATGAGGTGACCTATTATGCTACCCAGTCAAATGGCACCTGTCTTTCTGATGAAAGGCTAGGCGTAAAAGTACTCATCTATTCGGAAATTGAGGACAACACCATTTCTGGGGAACAAACCTTATTTCAAATGGAAACCCCAGAAGAAATTATTGGTACTTCACCTCAGGGTGGATCCGGAAATTTCACCTATGTATGGGAGGAAAAAACAAGTACTTCCGAATGGGAGCTTATCACTGGAGCAGAAGGGCAAAATTACACCCCATCACCCTTATTAGAAACGACTAGCTATAGAAGAACGACATCTGATATGGTTTGTGGCGATTTCGTAAGTAATACAGTCACAATTACAGTCGAGGTTGCACCTATTATAGCAAATGATGATTCATATGGCCCCCTAAAAAATTACGAATCACATGATTTGCCATCGATTTTACAGAATGACTTCTTTAAAGGCGAATCAATTCTACCTGGTAGCATTGTCATTAGCATCCTGGACATTACAGATAAAGAGGGAAATGTAATCGAATTAGATTTCCAAATCGATGAAAACGGTAATATATCCCTACCTGAAGACATCTACCCTGAGAGCTATAACATTCGCTACAGTATATGTCAAAACGAAGTTCCTGAAAATTGCAGTGAAGCAAATATAACCCTTGAGGTTATAGGTATTTCAGTAGAAGCAGTGAAGAACATTGACAGAACCCAAGCCTTGCCTGGAGAAATTGTTAACTATGCGATCACCATCAAAAACACCAGCACTTTCACTTTAGAAAACATTGTCCTTACTGAGATTCTTCCTGAAGAGTTGATGGTCTTGTCATCCAGCCCTGATTTAAGTCCATCCAATACCTGGGAAATTGCTACCCTTGCTTCTGAAGAATCTATGGATTTCATTTTATCCATAATGCCAACTGAAGCCGGGAACTTCACCAATAAATTAAACATAGATGTTGAGAATTATAACCAAACGATAAGCAGTGATGAATTGCAGGTAAGGCCGAAAATGATTGACATGAGCATTCAAAAATCCTCCTCCAGCACTTCAGTAAACGATGGAGGTTCATACGACTACCAAATAATCGTAAACAACAATGGTCCAGATCAAGCTGATAATATTAAAATAATAGATTTCCTACCTCCTCAATTAAAATATGTCGATGCTTCCCTAACCTCTAACGGGCTATTTTCTGCCCCAATTTTCTCACAGGAAGGAGATTTATTGATTTGGGAAATACCGCAATTTGCAGTTGGAGCAACCTTTCAAATCACCTTAACAGTAATTGCTGTTGATGATGGGAGAATCAGTAACAGGGCTGAAGTGAGTGCTGATGGAATAGATGTAAAACCAGAAAATAATACTTCCATTGAGGTAAAAACCATCTTACCACTGTTTATTCCAAATGTCATCAAGCCAGATGGGGATGGAAAAAATGAAACCCTTGTTATCAGGGCATCGCATAGATTTGAACGCTTGGAGTTAATAATATATAATAGGTGGGGAGACATTGTGTACGCTTCCAAAGATTACGAGAACGAATGGTCTGCCGAAGGTTTATTGGCAGGTACTTATTACTATCAGGTGATTGGGGTAGATTTTAACAAAATAGAAAAAAAGTACAAAGGCTGGATCCAGGTGATTAAGTAAAATATGAAGCCAAAAAATTTAAATAGCATTCTTATTATTTTAGGTGTATTCCTCACACTGACAAACGTTCGTTCCCAACAGCTGCCACAATACAGTCAGTATGTATTTAATGGCGTGCATGTCAACCCTGCCTATGCCGGTTATAAAGTAGAGCCCTTTGTACAAGCTACGTACAGAAGTCAGTTTAGTGGTTTTGAGGGAGCTCCCCAGACATTTTCATTGGCTGCAGATATGGGAAATTTGGATGAGACTATGGGTTTTGGGATAAACATAAACGCTGACCGGTTTGGGGCCAGCGAAATTCAATCCTTCTTGCTAACCTACTCTTACAATGTCCAGATTTCATATGAAAGTTTTTTAGCATTAGGTGTCAGTTCGGGTTTCACTTCCTATGGCCTTGATGCCAGTAAATTTCAGGCAGACGACCCTACTGACCCTGGCATCCCTCAAGGAAGTATCAATGCCATAACCCCCAATTTAAATTTGGGCATCTATTTTTACACCCCAGTCTTTTTCACAGGTTTGAGCGCTTATAATTTAGTAGGACAAAACATTTTAGAGAATAAAAACCTAGCTGTAGCAACCCACAATCCCCACTTTTATTTCCAAATGGGAGCATTACTTCCTTTAACGAATGAGGTATATTTTAAACCATCCATACTAGTCCGTGAAGACCTAAATGGTCCCACGAGTTACGATATCAATGCCATGTTTTTATTGCAAGAAAACTATTGGATTGGCACTTCTTTCCGGTCGGGATTAACTAAAAACCAGACCACTATTTCCGAAATTTCGGGAAACAGGACTGCACTTGCTTTGCTTTTTGACATTTTTATTACCGAGGAACTCCGGATGGGTTATGGGTACGATTTCAATTTGAACAGTAAGAGCAATTATACCAATAACAGTCATGAAATTTCTCTTGGCTACTACCTCAACAATAAATGGCTCAAACAACGCGATCAGAGAAGATTCTAAAATAAAGGTAGGCGGTATTATGTTGTTATCTTTCAACCATTGAGATTTTTTAAATTGAATAATAAACATTGATTATTTCCATTAATAAATGGTTTAATGCTCATATTTTACTTGAAACAGCTTTATCAAGGACTTAATCATTATAATTGCATTAAATAAAAAATTGTCATGCTAAAAAGCAATTCCTAATCACGAGAGACGATGACAAAACCCAACCAACAATCGATTGTAATGCTTGGTGCCAGTGGTGCCGTTGGCACAGCCACTTTAAACACTCTTCTTTCTTGCAGAAATATTTCGAAATTAACCTTACTTGGAAGAAAAACCATTTCAGGTATTGAAGCTGATTTTGTAAATCAACATAAAATTAGCGTTAGTGACAACGGTTCTTATGAGGCATTTTTGACTGGTCACAGCAGTGCCATTTGCACTTTAGGTGTAGGTGAACCTTCAAAAATAAGCAAAGAAGAATTTATAAAAATTGATAAAATAGCGGTGTTAGATTTCGCCATAGCATGCAAAAGAGCTGGAATTAAACATTTTGAGTTATTGGCTTCAGTAGGGATACACCCAGCATCAAGGTATTTCTATTTAAGAGCAAAAGGGGAATTGGTGGAAGCTTTAAAAGACTTGAATTTTGATCGATTAAGTATATTTCAGCCCTCTATGATTTTAACTCCCTCAAACCGTTATGGGCTATCGCAAGCCATTACCTTAAAAGTTTGGCCACTTTTGAAGCCCTTTTTATTGGGAAGCCTAAGGAAATACCGAGGCATTCCAGTGGAAGTGTTAGGGCAGGCAATGGCAAAAAATATTTTTATCAAAGGTGAAGGCTACGAAATTTTACAATGGGATCAGTTTTATACGGTTTTTAAACAAAATGACTAAAACCCTACAAAGGTCCCGCCTGTAGTCAGAAAAGCAATGGGCTTAATAATTAACATAAAACCCAAAGGACTTTCTATTATAAAACTTGGTCTCGCCAACACTAACACAAAGGATGGGGCTATACTAGATTGAAGGTAGAAAAAACACTTCTTTATTTTTATTTGATTGATCAAGATTTTCTACCTTGAAATCGAAAAGAATCACCATCAGAAACATCCACGGAACATTATTGATAATAATTGCATTCAACAGACGCCCAGCGTCCAAGCCATCTGCGATAATCCGGCCTTTTTTACTAATTTGCAGATTGAATTTTAAACCTAACCTAATTCAAGACGATTAGACCATGAAGTTTGATTTGAAAGCAGATGTATTACCCCATTTCTTAGCGATTTCTTCCTTTTACCTAATCGTGGTTCTCTATTTTTCCCCAATTGTATTTGAAGGAAAAATGATGTTCCAGTCAGACATTCTCCAATGGGAAGGTTCTGCCAAAGAGCTTTTAGACCATAGAGAAAGCACAGGCGAAGAAGCCCTGTGGACCAACCGAATGTTTGGCGGAATGCCCGCCTATCTGATTCATTTGGCACCTAAAGGGGACATTACTAACACAATTATTAAAGTATTAACCCTGGGACTTCCCCACCCCATTAGTGCCCTTTTCTTTGGGATGGTCTCCATGTACCTATTACTGCTCTGTTTTAAGGTTCGTTCTGTAATTGCACTCTTAGGTGCTTGGGCATTTTCTTTTAACACCTTTAATTTTCTTAGTCTGGAAGCCGGGCACAATGCGAAAATTTGGGCGGTATGTATTGTCCCTCTACTATTGGCAGGTGTACACTTAGCTTTCACTAATAAAAAACTTCTGGGTGTAGTACTTACCGGATTAGCGGTGTTGCTTCAATTAAAATTCAATCACCTCCAAATCACCTATTACACCCTATTATTGGTTATTGTATATGGAGTAGGTCAATTGGTCCTTGCTTACAAGCAACAACAGTTGCCAGCTTTCGCCAAAGTTACCGGCATGTTGTTATTGGCAGCTTTGATAGGAGTAATGGGACATGCCGCCAGATTAAGTTCGGTATTGGAATATGGAACGTATTCTATTCGAGGGGAGCGTAATCTTCCTGCTGTCAATCAAAACGATACTGGACTTGACAAGGACTATGCTTTCAATTGGTCCAATGGAAAGCTTGAAACTTTCACTCTATTAATCCCCAATTATTTTGGCGGTGCTTCGCAGGAAGCCGTTCCCAAAAATTCAGCTTCTGAGAAAGCACTTAGAGCCAATGGAGTTGACAATCCGCAGGTCAATCAATTTATCAATGGCGCTCCCACCTATTGGGGTGACCAACCATTTACGGGTGGCCCGATATATGGTGGAGCAGTTATGATATTCTTGTTTGTTTTAGGGATTATCTTTGCTCCTCCTTTGTATAGAAATGTTTTTCTGTCCATGACTTTGTTAACGCTTATGCTTTCATGGGGGAAAAATCTAGCTTGGTTTAATTACTTGCTTTTTGATTATTTCCCTGGTTACAATAAGTTTAGGGCTGTTTCCATGGCATTGGGAATGACTCTATTTGTAATCCCATTGTTTGGTGCCATAGGACTTGAAAATGTTCTAGGCAAATCAGGTGAAAAAGAAACCAAAAAATCTTTTCTTATAGGAGTTGGGATTACCTTGGGTCTAATAGTGTTAGGAATCATATTCGCATCCTGGGCGGGTTACCAATCCTCTGCTCCTAATTCAGGATATCCTGATTGGCTGATGGCTGCACTCAAAGCCGATCGAAAAAGCATGCTTATGTCTGATGCGATGAGGTCTGGGGTCTTTATTTTGATTTCAGCAGTCCTACTAGGGTTAGTCCTTTTCAATAAATTAAAAACCAATTATGCTGCTTTGGGCATTGGTATACTATTACTGATAGACCTTTGGGGAATCAATAGCCGTTACCTGGATAAGGATAGCTTTACTGATAACCCTAGCGAACAACATTTCGCAGCTACTCCTGCTGACAATAAAATAAGTGCTGACAAAGACTATTTCCGTGTATTGAATATCCAAAACCCCTTCAATGATGCCCGAACGAGCTATCGATTCAACAGCATAGGGGGCTACCATGGAGCCAAAATGAGCAGGTACAATGACCTGATAGATAGAATCCTGGGTACCGAAATCAACAACTTCGTGAAAAAAGCTCAGGAAGGAGATTTTGATTACAAAGGCATTCAGACACTTAACATGCTGAACACCAAATACCTTATGGCAGGAAGGGCTGAAAATGCTGTTTTCCTAAACCCTGAGGCAAATGGACCCGCTTGGTTTCCAGAAAGCATAGAAGGCACAAAAACAAATGAGGAAGAGATTGAGGCCTTGACAAAAGTAAACACCAAATTGACGGCTACCTACAATGCTCCAGACAATGAAAATCAAAGCATAAGTCCTGGTAAAGGTGATATTTCTCTGAGCTCTTACTCACCTGATGTATTGACCTATAAAGCATCGGTAGAGAAATCTGGCCTGGCTGTTTTTTCCGAAATCTATTACCCTAAAGGCTGGAAAGCTTTTGTAGATGGGCAAGAGACACCTATACTACGCGTGAACTACCTATTGAGAGGGCTTGTGCTACCAGAAGGAGACCATCAGGTAGAAATGCGCTTTGAACCAACTGCTTACTATCGTTGGGAGTTACTTTCTGTAATTGTTCAATACTTAGTAGTCTTGTCCTTACTATTTGCTGTTTTCAAAAATTTAAATACTCAACAAGATCCGACTGCTTAAAAATGACAAAAGACGTTGCCCAATTTTATGACAAATTTGCCAACCAGCAAATCAAAACTGGTGTAAATTCAAGACACCTCAGCATTATTTCTAAATTAAAAAGTGCAGGTTTAAAACCACACCATAAGGTTTTAGAAGTGGGTTGCGGAATAGGTACGGTCAGTCAACTCATTGCTAAAAATACTACCAAGGGAGAAGTCTTGGCCGTGGACATAAGCCCAGAAAGTATCGCGCAAGCAAAATCAATAAGGAAAGGCTTTGATAACCTTCACTTTGAAGTATCTGACATGAAGGGTTTTCATAAAGCAGACACCTTATTTGATGCCATCGTTTTCCCCGACGTACTGGAGCATATTCCAGTGGAAGATCATTTTGCGTTATTTGAGACCATAAAAAAGCACAGTCATTCAGACACTTTTATTTTTATTCATATTCCTTCTCCTAGGTTTTTGGAATGGATGATCGCAAATGAACCAGAAAAACTTCAGGTAATTGATCAACCTCTAGATACCGGAGAACTGGTTAGTAAATTGTCGGCAAATGATTTTTACCTTGATAAAATGGACACCTACAGTCTTTTTTATAAGGAGAAAGATTACCAATATTTCGTATTTAAAGTGAAACAGTCCATACAAAGTACCAATCATAGGGACAAATGGTCTATTTTAAAGGAAAGGTTATTGATCAAATTAAAACAAAAATTACCTGCTTTTTAAACTTCAATCGACCAATAAATGATCCTCTATATCTCTCCTATTCCTACTGCTTTTATCCAAAGGGATATAGAAATGCTAAGCCCTACATTTCGCATTGTTCACCTCAATTTCACAGCGAATCCCTATTTATTGCCATTTTTTTTCGTAATTCAATTTCTTCAGCTAATGATATTGCTTCCATTCACGAAGAAATACCTTTGTTTTTTTGCTGGATACCATACCATTATTCCTGTTTTTCTAGGAAGGTTATTTAACAAAGAGGTCATTATTGAATGCGGAGGTACAGACGCCATGCACCTACCTAAAATAGATTATGGTAACTACAGAAAAGAATGGCTTAAAAAAGCCACGGTATATAGTTTTAAAAATTGCTCTCTAATCCTTCCGGTATCTCATTCATTGGTAAAATCAACTTATACCTACGATGCAGAATCCCCGAGACTACAGGGTTTGTTACATTTGATACCTGACCTAAAGACAGAAATACAAGTTGTTTACAATGGCTTTGATGACCAATTTTGGACTGATGATCAAAGGAAAAAATCACCATTTTCCTTTGTAACAGTAGCCACGGGTATTTCAAAAAAAAACCGGGCTTTGGTAAAGGGCATAGACTTGGTTCTTGAACTGGCAAAAGTTTTCCCAAGCTATTCATTTACGATAATTGGTGATGAAAATTTTCAAACCACACTTCCAAATGTCACCGTAATGCAATCACTTAGCCAAAAAAAAATTCGAGAGGTGTATAGGGTTAGCCAATTTTACTTACAGCTTTCCTATTCGGAAGGTTTTCCTAATGCCCTCGCTGAAGCTATGCTATGTGGATGTGTTCCGATAGGGAGTGATGTCGGTGAAATTGCTAAGATAATTGGTGAGACTGGCTTTATCTTGCCAAAAAAAGATTTCAGCCTTCTACATAGCTTGGTTTCGAAATTACATCAAATCGATTTGGAAATCCTCCGAATTAATGCGGTGCTAAGAGTAAAAGAAAATTTCAATTATACCTTGAGAAAAGAAAAGCTGATTGCTATTTTAAAATAATTTTGACGCTTGCATAAAAAAAATCTCCAGTTTTGAATGAAATATTCAAGGAATAAAATCGACCATTGATGGCAGGTGTTAAGCAAAGTGTACTTACGACCATTTTTTCCTACCTGGGCGTCCTGGTGGGTTATGTCAACTTGTTGTGGTTGTTTCCTTACGTACTTAGTCCATCTCAGATCGGATTATTTAAGACTGTTCAGGACATTGCTTTGCTTTTAGTTCCATTTGCTCAATTGGGTATCGGTCATGGCATAACCCGCTATTTCCCTAGATTAAGGGGCAATGAATTTGCCTTCTTTAGTTTCAGTCTGGTCATCGCTACGATTGGCTTTATTATGGTGGCCTCCATGTTTTTTGTTTTCAAAAACCCAATTATTAATGCTTTTGCGGAGAAAGCCCCAGAGGTTATCAACTACCTTGTTGTGGCCCTGCTAATTACCTTCTTCTCACTCATCAATTCACTTTTGGAAGCATTTTGCAGGTCATTTTTAAAGGTTGCCATTCCCTCTTTGATCCGGGATGTATTCCTTAGAGTCTTTATGGCAATGCTGATCATCGGGTACTCCTTGTCCATTTATTCCTTTGATAACATGATTTGGGGCCTGGGAGTGGTGTATATATTGGCCATGATTTCTATCGTGATATACATGAAAAGGGAAAGGATATTTAAATTTGACTTTAATTGGGAAGGAATTACACGGCCATTTAAGAAAGAATATTTACGATACAGTTTGATCACCCTCTTGGGCACTGCTGGAGCCCTGCTCATCATGAAAATTGACAGCATTATGGTGAGCTCCATGATAGGACTCGACGCCAATGCGATCTATACCATTGGTTTCTCCATAGCGGTAGTCATAGAAATGCCAAGAAGGGCCATATCTCAGGTAGCCATGCCTGTTATTTCCGAGAAGTTTGCGAAAAATCAACTCGCAGGGATCAATGCGCTCTACAAAAAAATTGCAATCAACCAGCTATTAATTTGCTTGCTAATCTTCTTGATGATCTGGATCAATATCGAAAACCTTTACCATTTTGTTCCCAATAGGGCCATTTATGAACAAGGAAAATGGGTGGTTTTATTGATAGGTTTGGGTAAACTAACGGACGTTATTTTTTCTGTCAACGGAGAAATAATCGTCTTTTCAAAGTTTTATACCTTTAATATCACGGCTACACTTTTAATGAGTGCTGCGGTAATCATTTTCAACCTTGCTTTGATTCCACTATACGGAATTGAAGGTGCTGCATTGGCCTCTTTGATTGCCATGTTTTTTTATAACCTGGTGAAATTTATCTACATAAAAATAAGATTGGGCTTTAATCCTTTCACACCCGGTGTGTTTTTCATACTTATTGCCGGTGGCCTTAGCTGGGCGGTTTCGTATTATTTGATACCTACTTTTGAAGCCGTCATCCCTGATATTTTAATCAGAAGTGGTATTGTTACGGCTGTTTACCTCTCGCTGGTTCATCTTTTTAAAGCAGCTACCGAAACTGAGGCTTTGGTAATTCAAAAAGTTAAGGGAGTGTTATCAATCATAGTAAACCGGTGAAGATCAACTTAAAGCAAATTATTTTATAATTGGAGTGCTCAGGAAATCTACCTACATGCCCGATAAAAATTGAAGAATTTTCACTAATTACATTTTTGAAATGCCGTCAAGTAAAATTGCCAACTGCTGAGTAATGTTTTTTCTACTGTATTTTTGAATGTTTTCCTTTGCTATACCTATTTTTTTCCCTTTGTCAAAATTACGAAGAAATTGAACCAACCCCTCTTCATCCTGGTGAGCAAAAACTTTACCTGCCCCCGACGCTTCAATAATAGAAGCTGAATCTCCCAAAGGGTCCCCTAGTGCCAATACTTCTCGGCCAGTAGCCATGTATTCAAATAATTTCCCTGGGATATTGCCTTTGGCATTTTTGGTATTGGTAAGGATCAAAAGCAATAGCTGGGCTTTTTCATAAAAAGAAAACACTTCACTGTGAGAAACATAACCTGACAATTCAATATGTGCGTTGAACCATTTATCTTGAGCTACCAAAGATTTTATATTCTCATTCACCCTTCCGACAAAAGTAAGCCTAACCTTGCCAGAGGTCTCTCCAAAAACAGTTTTTAGTGCCATTAAAAATGGAAAGGGATCTCTAATACCGTCAATCACCCCGGAATAAACAATTTCTAAAACTGACGTTTGCTGATCCGGAGGAACAAGCGAATCAGGAATATCTGCCGGATCATAACCATTTAACACTACCTGCACATTTTTGGCTCCTATCTCCTGCATCTCTTTCTTGAAAGTAGGGGAAATGGTAACCAGGCTGTCCGCTTCTTTAAATACGCTGGCTTCAAGCTTTTGGTGTTTTTTTCTGGCAAACTGGCTTAATTTAAGCGTATCCAAAAACTCCCAATTAGACCAAGGATCACGAAAATCTGCAAGCCAGGGAATACCTGTTTTTCTTTTCAGGTTTCTCCCTATCAAATGCATGCTGTGGGGAGGTCCGGTGGTGATGATGGCTTTAAAATCATTTTGTTCACAGATTTCCGACAAAAAATTAACCGCTGGTTTGATCCAAAATAGTCGTGGATCTGGAATTAATAAATTCCCTCTGAGCCACACGGCAAGTTGGTCCAGTGTCCCTGGATCCTTGTACTCAAGGATGCTGGCGGTATCCTTTGGCTGTTGCTTTTTAAGGGACCTAAATAACTGATAAGGCTCCCAGATAGGGAACTTTAAAACCTCAGTGTGCTTATCTATTTCTTTCTCAAGTGAGCTATCTAGTAAAGCAAAATCTGGGTTTTCAGGGGTGAAAATTACCGGTTGCCAGTCAAAATCAGGAAGGTACTTGGAAAACTTCAGCCAGCGTTGAACTCCGGATCCAGCACTTGGTGGCCAGTAATAGGTAATGATCAAAACCCTTTTCATACAGCAAAAAAAATCAAGCAGGAAATGACAATCCTGCTTGAATGATAAAAATTAATTATTCGCCCTGCGCCAGTGAGAAACCTCTTTCACCATCGAAGGTGTAAAGGTGCTCTGTTTTGATAAAGTCAAAACCAAGAGCTTCCACTTGTTTCAGCACTTCAATGGTTTGACCATGAGTAATGCTTTTATCATCAGCATCAAGGAACCTCACTCTCCAGTGATCAGAACAAAATGTCTCTTTCATTCCATCAGGGTACACGCGCACACCTCTATTGGTGACGAGTTGCATCTTCAATCCATCAGCATTAACTGTTCTAAGTTTATCTCCCATGACATTTGGATCTCTATTTCCTTCTTTCCAGTCAATAAATACATCCAGCCCTATCAATACTTTATCAGCAGCTTTTCTTGGTTTGATGGCCAATGCCTTCTTTATCTCGGCTTCACTTCGCTCAGCCTTAGCAAAAACCGCTTTTTTCATACTTTTAGGTTCTTTTCCCAATCTAGCGATCACTGCCTCAGCAAATTCCTGAGTACCTACTCTTTTGGTACTTATCCCGTCTTGAAAAATATCTCCAGTATGAAGGCCATCTTCTAGGGTAGCCATCCATGCATTACTGATCTTTTGAGCCACCTCTGGCTGACCGATATGCACCAGCATCATGATCGCTCCATTTAACAAACCAGAAGGGTTCGCAATGTCCATACCTGCAATATCAGGTGCAGATCCATGTATGGCTTCAAACATGGCCACGTCTTCTCCCACATTGGCTGATCCTCCAAGACCAACGGAACCTGTTACTTGTGCAGCTACGTCTGAAATTATGTCACCATAAAGGTTCAGGGTAACAATCACATCAAATATTTCAGGACTGTCAGCAATAAGTGCCGTTGCTATATCTATAATTTTATGATCTGTTTCAATGTCTGGATACTCCTTGGCCACCTCATTAAACACCTGATGAAAAATACCATCTGTCATTTTCATGATGTTGTCCTTGGTCATGCAAGTGACTTTCTTCCGCTTGTTCATGCGGGCATATTCAAAAGCATACCTGACGATCTTCTCACTACCCGGTCTCGAAATCAGTTTTAAACATTGAAAAACCTCATCCGTTTGTCTGTGTTCTATACCAGCATAAAGATCTTCTTCATTTTCCCTGATAATTACCAAATCTGTTTTAGGGAAATGCGTATGAATAAAGGGAGAGTAGGCTTTACAAGGCCTTACATTAGCGTAAAGGCCTAAAGTCTTGCGTGTGGTTACATTCAGACTCTTAAACCCTCCTCCTTGAGGAGTAGTGATAGGGGATTTTAAGAACACTTTGGTCTCTCTAAGTGAGTCCCATGCACTTGATGCTATCCCCGAACTTATCCCCTTTAAATATACCTGTTCACCTATTTCTATAATATCCGGTTCGATAGCTGCTCCTGCTGCTTCCAAAATTGACAAGGTTGCATTCATTATCTCCGGACCAATGCCGTCCCCAAATGCTACTGTAATTTTCTTTTTTTCGGTCATGTGGTAAGTGATTGAATTTTAAATATGTTTTTACCTTCAATACAAAAATAGAAAATATTGACATACAATCGATTTAACCTGAGAATTAATAGCCATTTTGAATCTAAAAAAGGGTTTATTCAGTCAATACCAATCCCTATACAAAAAAGTGCTCTCCTTGAAAGGACTTAAAACCATAAGACGGGTTCTGATATCACTTTTAGAAAAGGTCCCGAAAATCCTTTTATACAAAATATTTAAAACACCTTTTCAATTATTAAATGATTTTATAATTATTTAAAATACAATTTTATAGCTTGATTATGAAAGGTGGCTTTTTCGCGAATGTATGTTTTTTAACCGAATCTTTTGTGATTGATCAGGCACCTCGTATATTTGGGCCTTAACATTGAAGAATTGGAATGGCTGAACAAAAAAATATTCTTTCAGAGACTAAAGACGGAATACTTTATCTTACCATCAGCAGAGAGACCAAGCTCAACGCCTTAAATTTCAGCACCTTAGAAGAATTGAAAAACATTTTCAACGAGGTGAATGATAACAAATCAATAAGAGGTGTGATCATTACGGGAGCAGGAGAAAAGGCCTTTGTTGCTGGTGCTGATATCAATGAAATTTCAGAGCTCAACGAACTCAATGCAAGAAAGTTTGCTGAATTTGGTCAGGAAGTTTTTGATAATATTGAATCTTGTCATAAACCTGTAATAGCCGTAGTCAATGGTTATGCACTGGGAGGGGGATGTGAATTGGCTATTGCCTGCCACATGAGAATCGCAACGTCGAATGCCAAATTTGGGCAACCGGAGGTGAATTTAGGGATTATCCCTGGATATGGAGGCACTCAAAGACTTACCAACCTTATCGGAAGAACGAAGGCCACTGAAATCCTGATGACTGGGGACATGCTAGACGTCAATGAGGCAAAATCCTTAGGGCTACTAAACCATGTAGAAGCTTCAAAAGAAGATGCAATAGCCAAAGCTGAAGAGATTTTAAAGAAAATAATGAGCAAAGCACCATTGTCCATCGGTATGATAGTCGACTGTGTCAATGCTGTTTATGCCAGCGATGAAAACGGTTATCAAATCGAAGCCAATAGCTTCGCCAGATGCGTAAAATCCGAAGACTACAGGGAAGGAACCAATGCCTTTCTCGAAAAAAGGAAACCTAATTTTAAAGGGGAGTAAGCCCCTTTATTTATGGGCCTGTTAAAAAAATTAGCCGGGCAATCTGCCATCTACGGCATAAGTAGTATTCTCGGTAAATCGATTAATTTTTTACTTGTCCCACTGTACACGGGATATCTTCCAAAAGAAGAATTGGGTTCATTTACCATGCTTTATGCAATGATTGCATTTTTGAATGTCATCTTTACATTCGGCATGGAGACTACCTATTTTAGATTTTCTACAGGTAAGGGATTGGACCCGAAGGTTGTCTTTCAAAATGCACAATCGTTGGTTGCCGTGGTAGGTCTATCCTTAGGTGCAATTTTATTTCTTTTTGCAGAGAATCTAAGTTTACTATTTGAATATGATGGGAAGGCTCATTTGTTTCAGTGGGCAGCCATGATTTTGACAATAGATGCTTTGATGGCCCTCCCATTTGCACGTTTGCGACTGGACGGCAAGTCCTTGACTTTCGCCCTTCTTAAGTTGGTTAATATCGTTTTGAATGTAGGTTTTAACATTCTCTTTATCGTAGTGGCCTACCATATAGCTGAGGGAGAAATTTTGCAAGCGCTTCGTCCCGTGGTTTCTGAATGGTACAATCCAGATTGGGGGGTAGATTATATCTTATTGGCTAACCTACTGGCTAACTTGCTGATTTTACCAATCTTGTGGAAACTGGCAGGCCAATGGAAATTCCAATTAAAGCGCACCATCCTAAAACCGATGTGGCATTATGCACTTCCGCTGCTATTCATGGGACTGGCAGGCGTTATCAATGAAGTTTTTTCCAGAGGGCTATTTGAATATGCGCTTCCTGAAGGATTTTACCCTGAGTTAACTTCCAGAGAGGCCGGAGGAGTTTTTGGTGCCAATTTTAAGTTGGCAATTCTTATGAGTCTAATCATTCAGGCTTTCAAATATGCAGCGGAACCCATTTTTTTTCAACAATCTGAAAATAAAAACAACCCATTAATATTTGCAAGGGTAATGCACTGGTTCATTATCTTTTGCACCTTCCTGATGGTGGCAGTGGCAGTTAATTTAAAATTGATTGGCGCATTGTTTTTCCAGGATGAGGGTTATGCACCCGCGCTCCCAATGGTGCCTCTCCTACTGATGGGGTATTTACTACTGGGGATATATTATAATTTAAGTATCTGGTTTAAAATTACTGACCAAACACGTTATAGTTTTTATATCACATTGGTAGGAGCCATTGTTACCTTAGTCATCATTTTAACACTTGTACCCGTTTTGGGTTATATAGGTGGGGCATTGAGTACTTTTGGGAGTTATTTGGTCATGGTTTTGCTTTGCTATTTCATAGGACAAAAATATTACCCCATCCCCTATCAGACAAAAAAAGACATTAGCTACCTGTTGATTGCATTTGTATTAAGTTATGCAGGATTCCTTTTAGATACAGGGTCCCTGATTGTGAATTTTACTCTGCACTTCTCTATCATCCTATTGTATGGTGGATTCATTTTCCTGATGGAAAAAAAGGAACTATCTTCTTTATTAAAAACTATTTTCAAAAAGTAGCATGAAAATTAACGTCATCAATAAATCAAAGCATCCATTACCTGCCTATCAAACCAAACTATCAGCAGGATTGGACCTTACCGCAGAAATAACAGCGCCTATACAATTAAATCCTCTGGAGAGGAAACTAATTGGAACCGGCCTATATATAGAATTACCAGATGGTTTTGAGGCACAAATAAGACCTAGAAGTGGGTTGGCATACAAGCATGGCATTACAGTACTCAACAGCCCTGGCACGATAGATGCAGATTACCGAGGAGAAATAAAAGTTTTGTTGGTTAATAATTCTGACACTACCTTTACTGTTCAAGATGGTGAACGAATTGCACAGATGGTAATCGCCAGATATGAACAAATAGAATGGAATCCGCAAGAATCACTTTCTGAAACCGAAAGGGGGGCTGGTGGCTACGGAAGCACTGGTAAATAATTTAAAAAAATAAGCCCCAAACTTTTTTATTTGCGTTAGCTATCAGATGAACCAAAAGCACGGGTTAATTGTATATTTGAAAATAAGCTATAAATCATTATCCCTGACGGATGTCCGCAATCCTCTTGGGTAAGTATAGCACGTTACACGTTAGTCAAAATGAAGGTTTAGGTTATTAAATAGCTATAAACCTATAGCATGCATGAACATGAATAAATTGAATATTAATTTTTTTATCTGGTTTTTCAGTTTAATACTCCTAATGGGGATTTCCCACGAGGATGCTTTTGCTCAAAGCAAAATGAGCAGAAAAGAACGAAAAGCCAAAGAAAAGGAGCTAATGGCCAGCAGGCTATTTATTGAGGGGCAAAAAAACCTCATGCTGGAAGATTATGAAAAAGCCTATTTTTATTTTATCAAGGCTTTGGAATACGATGAAGAAGAAAGCGCTATTCATTTCAAACTCTCACAAATGATGGTTCGTGCCAAGCAATATGACAAAGCATTGAGCTACGGCCAAAGGGCTCTTGAGTTAGATGCTGACAATAAATACTACCATTTACAGATAGCTGAAATATACAATAGCCAAAATAAAACATTAGAAGCAGCAGGAGTTCTAGAAAATCTGATGGCTAAAGATGAGAATAACAGGCAATATATTTTAGACCTGGCTTCCATGTATTTAAAGCTTCAAGATTTCGATAAAGCACTGGAAGCGCTAAACAAAGCAGAGGAATATTTTGGTGTAGTAGAGCAACTTACAGCGCAAAAACAGCGGATTTACCTGAAGGAGAACAACTTGGAAATGGCCATAAAGGAAGGTGAAAAACTTATTGAAGCCCACCCTGGTAATTCAAGATTTGTACTTTCTCTGGTAGATGTACTTTTCAACAATAACAAAGCCAATCAGGCCTTGGAACTGGTACTAACCACCTTGTCTTCATACCCCAACCAGCCAGATGTAAAAATGGCGGCATATAAACTTTACAAGGAAAGAAATGAATTTGAACAAGCAAACGAATACCTAAAAGAGGCCTTTTCGAATCCTGATTTAGAAGGAGAGGTGAAGGCCGAAGCATTTTCAGCTATCTTGTCACAAATCCAAAATTCTGCAAGAGACCAATTACTAGATAGTCTTTCCAAACCAATGGAAGCTTTCCATCTTAACAATCCGAATAGCCTAATCGCTTTAGGAGACTGGAAATTACAGTTAAAAGAATTCAATGAAGCCATTGATTTTTATACAAGGGCCGCTAAAATTGCTCCTACAAACGAAAAATTATTCCAGCAATTGATACCTTTGATGTTTGAAAACCAGGTACCTTTTGATGAAATAGCTGAAATGGCGCTCATGGCAACTGAGAATTTTCAAGAAACAGCTGAGTTTTGGTTTTACCTGGGTACTGCTCAATCTGCAAACAAAGAAAATGAAGCTGCCAAAAAATCCCTTGAAGCATCTTTAAAGCTCAATAATGATGCAAATCCGCAATTGACCCTAATGGCCAATTCTCAACTAGGAGATGTGCTTTTTGGCTTGGAGGAAAAGGAAAGGGCATTTGAAATATACGACGAAGTTTTGGCTCAAAATGCCAATAATGAACATATACTGAATAATTATGCCTACTTTCTTTCTTTAGAAAAAAAAGACCTTGAAAAAGCATATAACATGTCGCTTAAATTGGTGAAAAAATTCCCCAACAATGCGACTTATCTAGACACACATGCCTGGGTTTTGTTTCAGCAGAATAAATTCGAGGAAGCTCGGCCATTTATGGAAAAAGCTTTAGAAATAGAGACAAAACCTAGCGGAGTGATGTTTGAGCATTATGGAGACATCATGTTTAAAATCGGGGAGAAAAAGGTGGCCATGGACTATTGGAAAAAGGCCATGGCTTTGGAGGATACATCAGAATTTTTGACACTTAAAATCAAAAATAAAACATACTATGAGTAAAGCTAAATTATTTACCTACCTCCTTGGAGTAGTGATGCTTTGGTCTTGTGCAAGAAAACCCATGTCTTACACTACCGATAAGGCGATGGATGAGTTTCAACCTAATTACCTCGATTTTAACTACTTGTCTGCAAAAGGTAGAATAACCTTAGAAGAACAAGATGGGAAAATCACAAAAGGGGTACTCAACTTAAGAGCAAAAAAAGACAGTGTTATATGGTTTAACATGTCTCCCGGGTTAGGAATAGAAGCGCTTAGGGGGTATATCAGTACAGATAGAATTAAGATTCGAGACCGAATAAACGGTCAAAAGATCGACATGGATTACGCTGAGTTTCAGAAAAAATATGGAGTGCCTTTGTCCTTTTCCTTATTTCAGAATTTGCTTTTCGCTAACCTCCCCCACGAATTCAGTTATAGAGACAGGTTAATTAGGGTCGGTAAAACTTTTGTATTAAAGCAGGAGCGAGAAAATATCACTTATGAAACCTCCATCGATGCGGGACATGGAAAAGTAACCCAACTGAAGAGTATCGCTTCACAAACCAGAAGTGGTAGTTTGGAAGCTTCCTATATGGACTTCAGAGATGTATCCAACCAGCCTTTCCCTTATCAAGCCATTATTAAAATGGTGCTGAGCTTGCCAGAGCGGCCAAAAAGTAATTTTTTCTTAAATGTAGAGATGATCAAAGTAGAACTGACGGATGACCCACTTAATTTCCCATACAATTTTTAATCAATTAAGCCAAGCTAGGGTTTTAGGGCTAATCCTATTTTTAACTTTAGGATTAAGCACAACTTCTTTTCTGACAGCACAAATTACGGCAGACAGAGCTAAGTTAGAGAAGGAAAAATCAGCCATTCAAAAAAGGCTTAGGGAATTCGATCTTGTTTTGAGAAAAACTACGGATGAAAAGAAAGTTTCTGTAAGTGAGTTAAGGGCAGTAAATCAAAAACTCGAGGAACGAGAAAAATTCATTGCAACCATCAACAAGGAGCTCAAACTTGTAAATAACGAGATAAAAGAAACCTCCACCCAAATAAAAAAGTTAAGGGATGAACTAGATTTACTCAAGGAGGAATATGCCCAAATGGTATACACTTCGTACAAATTAAATCAGGGTGTAAATCTAATCACTTTCATTTTTTCTTCTGCGACCTTTAAGCAGTTCTACATGCGACTAAAATACCTAAAGCAGTACAGTGATGCACGAAAAAAGCAAGTGGAACAAATGGAAAAGGTTAGCATAGAACTGGCTGGCAAACAAGAAGCGTTAGAGTTACAAAAGCAGGAGCAAATAACAGTGCTCACCCAAGAGCAAGAACAGAAAAAAGAATTGGACCAGCTCAAAACAGAGCAACAAAGAATGGTGAATACATTAAGCCAAAAGGAAGAGGAAGTTAAAAAAGAAATAGCGGCTACGAAAAAACAACAGGCAGAACTCAATAAGTTGATTAAAAATGTAATTGCTGAAGAAATCAGACTTGCTAAAGCCGCAGAAAAAACTACTGAGACACCAAGAAATGAAAGTCCAAAAACCAAAAAACTGCCAAATACGCCGCAGGTAAAAAAACTATCTGCTTCATTTGCCAGTAATAAAGGAAATATACCTTGGCCTGTTGAGAGTGGATTCATCTCAAAAAAATATGGCACCTACCCCCACCCTACCTTAAAGGGCATTTCTGAAACCAATGACGGCATAGACATTCAAACCACTAATAACGCACCAGTCAAATCTGTCTTTCCTGGCATTGTAACCAAAATCACCACTGTACCAGGAATGGGGGGCACTATTATCATTAAGCATGGTGATTTTTATACCATGTATAGCAGGCTAAAAACCATTGATGTAAAATCTGGTGAAGAGGTTCAATCCGAAACAGTCATTGGCCACGTATATTCAGATGAGGATGGATATTCTGAACTCCATTTTCAAACCTGGAAAGGCCTGGAAGTAATGAACCCAAGCATTTGGCTTTCTAGTAAATAATCACTAAATTTTAATATATTTACAAAAAATTAAATACAACATGCTTTAATTCCTTTGCGTTAATAAAGCACTATCATATATTTGTAATAATTTCAAAATCAAAATAATCGAATCATGAATACATTGGGTTTTATACAAAATATCGGAGGAGGATCATTAGTGGTCATCGTACTGGTAGTTATCCTTCTTTTTGGAGCAAAAAGAATACCTGAATTGGCAAGAGGACTGGGCAGAGGTATCAGAGAATTTAAAGACGCTACCAAAGAGATTCAGGACGATTTGGAAGAAGGGCTAAAAGACGACAACAAGAAAGCAAAAAAATAATACGTTGGAAAAATTTCGTTCATTCGATGAGATAAGAAAATCGCTGGAAAAAAAGGAAACAGATTGTAAAGCGATAGTCAAATACTACTTAAGCAACATTGAAACGAAGGCGCAATTAAACGCCTTCGTTGAAGTTTATAGCCAATCCGCTTTAGAGCAGGCAGCAGCAATAGATGAAAAAATAGCTTCTGGAAAGGCTGGAAAACTGGCAGGGATGGTAATAGGCATTAAGGATGTTTTGTGCTACAATGAGCATGAAGCAAACGCCTCCAGTAAAATTCTGGAAGGTTTTGAATCCCAATTTACCGGTACTGCTGTTCAGCGTTTAATAGATCAGGATGCCATCATTATTGGAAGGCTTAACTGCGATGAATTTGGTATGGGATCTTCCAATGAGAACTCTGTTCACGGGAAGGTGCTTAATGCCATTGACGAAAGCAGGGTGCCAGGTGGATCATCCGGTGGATCTGCCGTAGCTGTACAGGCAAATCTTTGTACTGTTTCTTTAGGAACTGACACAGGGGGATCTGTCAGGCAACCAGCAGCTTTCACTGGAGTAATCGGTCTTAAACCTACCTATTCCAGGATTTCTAGATTTGGGCTTATCGCATATGCGTCGTCATTTGACACAATAGGCGTTTTCTCAAACAATATCACAGACAATGCCTTGGTGTTAGAGACAATGGCTGGACCTGATGATTATGATAGCACTTCTTCAAGGAAGCCCGTTCCCTCTTACAGTAAACTTTTGCATTTTGACAAACCTGCAAAAATTGCTTACCTAAAGGAAACAGTCGACTCAGAAGCCTTGCAACCTGAGATTAAAGCCAATACGCTTAATGTTTTAGAGAAGTTAAAAGAAGAAGGACATGCTGTGGAAGAAGTTAACTTCCCACTGCTGGACTATGTACTTCCCACTTATTATATCCTAACTACAGCTGAAGCAAGTTCAAACCTTTCAAGATTTGACGGTGTCAAGTATGGTTATAGAACGCCAAATGCCCACAATTTAGAAAGCATGTACAAGCTGACTAGGTCAGAAGGCTTTGGAGATGAGGTGAAAAGAAGGATAATGCTTGGTACTTTCGTTTTGAGTGCAAGTTATTATGATGCTTATTTCACTAAAGCCCAAAGGGTAAGGCGGTTAATAAAGGACTTTACGGAAGACTTGTTGACCAAGTATGATTATATTGTACTTCCAACAACCCCAAGTACGGCGTTTAAATTTGGAGAACATTCCAATGATCCGGTAGCCATGTATCTTGAGGATATGTTTACGGTACAAGCATCTGTTTCCGGTGTCCCATCCATTTCAATACCCAATGGAAAGGACAATAATGGATTGCCTATAGGACTTCAAATCATGGCCAATTCTTTTAAAGAAGCTGAGTTATATGCTTTTGCCAATTATCTAACTGCAGCAGCATTTAATAAATAAATTATGAGGTTAAAATCATTCTATATTCTAGTAGTGACTTTACTATTGTACATACCGACTTGGCATGTGGCAATAGCTCAGGAAAAAGCATTGAATGTATCAGTCAACCCCATGGGGGAAGAGACAGTCATGCCTTTTTATGACTACGAGCATATACCGGATTTTACCTATGAGGAGGTAGAAAAGCGTATCGCAGAAATGGATACCGATATGCCTTTTGAATTAAATGAAACTATTTTTGCCTTCATTGATTATTTCACGGTAAGAAATAGAGATTACACCCGCATGGTGCTTGAAAGACAGGACATGTACTTCCCTATGTTTGATACCTATCTTTCGGCACACAATATGCCTGAAGACATTAAGTACCTATCCATAATTGAATCTGGTCTGAATCCTAAGGCCAAATCTCGAGTAGGAGCTATGGGACTGTGGCAATTTATGCCTGCAACAGGTAAAGAATTCAAGCTTTACTACAACAGTCATGTGGATGACAGACTTGATCCAGAACTTTCAACTGAAGCAGCCATTCGTTATCTCAAAGCCCTTAACCGAAGGTACGACAATTGGGAATTGGCATTAGCTGCTTATAATTGTGGTCCTGGAAATGTGAACAAGGCCATTCGTCGCTCCGGAGGAAAAAGAACATTTTGGGAAATTTACAGGTATTTGCCTCGCGAAACCAGAAGCTATATCCCGCAATTTCAAGCCATCATGTATGTTTTGAGGTATGCTGAAGAACATAATCTAATATTGGAAGAGCCCTCCTATCCTGTTGCCTATGAGAAAGTGGATATGGGAAAAGAATATACACTAGAAAATCTGGCCAAACATACAGGGCTTTGCATTGAGGACTTGGAATATTTAAATCCATCCTTGTTGAAAAGTAAAATCCCTGATTTCGGCAAAGCGATAAGTATTAATGTACCAAAGTCAGGACACAAATTCATCACTGAAAATCAGGGATGGATTAAAGATTCTTTGAAAATCGAAACTGAAAGGTTCTTGGCTGAATTACCCGAAAGAGAACCTGTGAAACCACTTCATAGCGCTACCTACAGGGTGAGAAGTGGCGATGTACTAGGTAAAATTGCCGCGAAATATGGCGTTTCAGTAAATCAACTTAAATCTTGGAATGGTTTGTATTCTAATACGATCAAAATAGGTCAGGTACTTCATATCCACCAAGACCAGGACAACTTCGAGAAAAATCTCGCCTCAACTCAATCCATCTCTACAAATAACAACGGCGGCAAATTGTACACAGTCCAACCTGGGGACTCGCTATGGCTAATTTCAAAAAAACTAGAAGGTGTGACCATTGATCAGCTTAAAAAACTAAATAATCTGAACAATAATCAAATTAAACCTGGTCAAAAATTGATCATCGGATAATTTTCAAACTAATTTGTTAATTGTTTTTTAAGTTGCAATAAATATCCCTAAATTAGGCTTGAACAAAAATAAACGAACCATTATGAGTTTAAGATTTTGCATTATAGCCTTATTTTCAGCTCTGATTTTTGCCGGTTGTGAAAGCAATACTGGAGCAAATTCAGATAGCAACAAGCCTAAAGCAAGGGGTACTCTAGGAGAAATCATATTAGTAATTGATTCAACAAAATATGCTGGTCCAGTAGGAGATGCCCTTAAGGATGTTTTCGAATCCAATATCGAAGGTATCATTCGTGAGGAATCCATGTTTTACATGAGAAAGGTGGATCCTAGAAAAATGACAAGAATATTAAAGATGGCTTCTAATATTATATTTGTCACCACATTTGATGATAGAAGTGGCGGAAGCAGAAGTATCGCCAATCAATTTACACCTGAGTCCATTGAAAAAAGTAAGGCAGATTCTTCGATGTTTATGCTCAGAAACCAAAACGAGTTTGCTGTAGGTCAGGAAGTCCTGTATTTATTTGGCGAAAATGAGACAGAACTTATCAAAAATATAGAAGCCAACAAACAATTGTTGCAAAACCTCTTTTCCAATAAAGAGAAAGAAATATTAAGTGCTGCACTTTTTAATCGTAAAAATGGCGAAGTATCTGAGTTGGCAAAGGGTAAATTCGGTGTAGAGCTCAGTCTCCCCGCCTCTTATCAATTCGTTAAGGAGGAGGAAAACTTTATTTGGTGCAGACAACCTACTCCTAGAATAGACAAACCCGATATCAGTGTGTTCTTTTATCAAACTGCATATGAAGACGAATCTCAGGTTTTTCCAGAAAACATTATTAAGTTAAGGGACGAAATCACAAGAAATACCATTTTTGGAGATCCTGAAAAACCTGAATCCTTCATAGTTACTGAAAAACAGATACCACCAATTTTCAGAAACATCAGAATTGACGGTCAATATTCCACCGAAATGCGTGGATCTTGGAAAACGAACAACTTGTCAATGGGTGGCTCATTTTTATCCTATACAGTGGTAGATGAAGAGAAAGGAATGATTTTCTATATGGAAGGATTCGTCTATTACCCAAACGAGGCACATAGAGCTTCATTAAGAGAGATTGAGACCATTCTTCAAGCTACCAAATTCAAATTGGCAGAAGAATAAATTTCATAAAAACAGCTAATTATTTTCCCTTACGCAATGAAGATAAGAAAAGAGGATGCATTAAATTATCATGAATTTAAGAAACCAGGGAAAATAGAGGTAGTACCTACAAAACCTCTTTCCAGCCAACTGGACTTGGCCCTGGCCTATTCCCCTGGGGTTGCAGAACCATGTACTGCGATACAACACAATCCTGAAGACGTCTACAAGTATACTGCTAAGGGAAACTTAGTGGCTGTAATTTCAAATGGAACAGCTGTTTTAGGACTAGGAAACATTGGCCCAGCAGCTTCAAAGCCTGTAATGGAAGGTAAGGGCGTTTTGTTTAAAAAATTCGCTGGAATAGATGTTTTTGATTTAGAAATAGACGAGAATGACCCTGAAAAGCTAATTCAAACCATTCGCTCTTTAGAGCCTACATTTGGAGGCATCAATCTAGAAGACATCAAAGCACCTGAATGTTTTATCATCGAAAAAAGGCTTAAGGAATTAATGAAGATTCCGGTTATGCACGATGATCAACATGGTACAGCCATAATATCAGGCGCGGCCTTACTGAATGCGCTGGAAATGATCCGGAAAAAAATATGCAACATTAAATTAGTGGTAAGTGGTGCAGGCGCAGCAGCTATTTCCTGCGCAAGGTTCTATATCAAACTTGGCGTTAAGTTAGAAAACGTGGTCATGTGTGACATTGACGGGGTTATAAGAAAAGATAGAGAAAACCTTACGGATATTCATGGAATGTTCGCCACAGACAGAGACATTTATACTATCACAGAAGCCCTTCAGGGAGCGGATGTATTTTTAGGATTATCTGCTGGAAACATTATTAATCAGGACCAAATAAGAGCTATGTCTAAAAACCCCATAGTTTTTGCACTTGCCAATCCAACTCCTGAAATCAGTTACGAAGAGGCAATGGCCGCAAGAAAGGATATCATTATGGCCACCGGCCGTTCAGATTATCCCAACCAGGTGAACAATGTGATTGGCTTTCCCTATATATTCAGAGGAGCTTTGGATGTCAGGGCCACAGGGATTAATGAAGAAATGAAGCTAGCTGCGGCTTTGGCAATCGCTAACCTCGCTAAAGAACCAGTCCCTGACATTGTGAACAAAGCATATGGAGAAGCTAAATTAGCGTTTGGCAAAACCTACCTAATACCCAAACCATTGGACCCAAGGTTAATTACCACAATTGCTCCTGCTGTAGCCAAAGCAGCCATGGAATCAGGTGTAGCCAAAAGCCATATTGAAGATTGGGAAGCTTATGAATTAGACCTTCAGGAAAGAATTGGCATAGACCAACGCTTGATGTCACGCGTAGTTGCCAGAGCCAAAAAAGATCCTAAACGAGTGGTATTTGCAGAAGCCGATAACCCTAAAATTTTAAAGGCAGCTCAAATTATGCGGGATGAAAAAATAGGTATCCCAATATTACTTGGCAATAAGAGCAAAATCAAAAAACTTATCCAGGCCAACTCCCTTGATTTGGAAGACATAATAGTAATTGATCCTAACGAAGAAAAAATAAAATTAAGGCATTACGGTCAATTACTGTATGACAAAAGAAAGCGAAAAGGCTTGACCTTGTATGAGGCTAAAAAACTCATGAAAGATCGAAACTACTTTGGCGCAATGATGGTAGAAGTAGGTGAAGGTGACGCCCTAATTTCAGGCTTGACCAAGGATTACCCACGAACCATCCTCCCCTCGCTGCAAATAATTGGCGTTAAAAAAGGTGTGAACAAAGTAGCAGGAATGTACATCATGAACTCTGATAAAGGCCCGCTCTTTTTTGCAGACACCACGGTAAATGAAAACCCAAGTGCGGACGAACTGGTTGAAATAATCGGGCAAACTGCCAACGGGGTACGCTTTTTTGATATAGAACCAAAAATTGCAATTTTGTCATACTCCAACTTTGGATCAGCCAAAGGAACGGTACCACTAAAAACAGCATTGGCCACCGAAAAAGCCAAAGTGCAATATCCTGATTTAGTCATCGAAGGAGAAATGCAAGCCAATGTAGCTTTAGATGAAAGCATTCAAAAGGAAAATTACCCTTTTAGTGCCTTAATAAATAACAAGGCAAACACCTTGATTTTCCCAGATCTTGCCTCTGGAAATATCGCTTACAAATTGGTCGCTGAAATTGGTAACGCTGAAGCCATAGGCCCTATACTTTTGGGCATGAATAAATCTGTTCACATATTACAGTTGGGTAGTTCCATCAGAGAAATAGTCAATATGATAGCCATTGCGGTAGTAGATGCTCAAACCATAGAAACTGAATGATTACTTACCTAAAAGGAAAACTAGCGTTTAAAGATCCCACGCATGTAATTATAGACATACACGGAATTGGGTATGAAGTTAAAATATCATTAAACACTTATGGTAAAATAGCCGATAAGGAAGAGGTCATGCTTCATACTTATCTCCATATCAAGGAAGATGCGCATACCTTATATGGCTTTATTGAAGCCTCAGAAAAAAAGGCATTTTTAGACTTGATCTCAATTTCAGGTGTAGGGGCCAATACAGGACTAATGATATTGTCAAGCATGTCCGTACCTGAGCTCCAACAAGCCATAAGTGAAGGCGATCACCCTACTATTCAACGGGTAAAGGGGATTGGAGCCAAAACAGCACAAAGAATTGTATTGGAACTTAAAGATAAAATAACCAAGTCAGGTATTTCCGTCCCTGAGGGAGCCGGTCATGGCTTTGTACAAAACAGCAATAAATTAAAACAAGAGGCGTTACAAGCTTTGATTACGTTAGGCTTCACTAAAGCTCAGGCTGAAAAAAATATCATGACAGTTTTGAAAAAAAGTGGCCCCGATGTTTCCTTAGAAACATTAATTAAAGCATCTTTAAAGTCATCATCATAATTTAACAACGTTGGCCTTTACCTTCTCAAATATTTTTTGGAGAAAAAAGTCATTACAACACGATCACATTTTCCGTACAGGAGTGTTATTTTTAGTGTTCATGATGTCTTTATCGGGTACATATGCCCAACAAGTGCCTGCCACTATTCCATCTGACAGCTTACCAAGTCTGATGGACACTTTAAACAAAAGAAGGTCTCTACCCTCTTTTTTATTGTGGGACAACCTCAATACAAAGCCACTATATCCTTATCAAAACCCCTTTATAAGGAGAGATTCACCCTTTCTTTTAAAGCCCGAAAAAAACCAAAGGGTAGAAGTGGAAGTGGATACTGCCGTTAATTTTCAAATCTATTCAAATTTGGATTCGACTTCTTTAGACCCAGGTTATTCTTTGGATTTTGACGATTATTCACGTATGCAAGAATACCGGATAAGACAACAATACTGGAGAGACCGCTCAAGAGGCTTAGATGGAGAAAGTGCAGTTGGCGGCAGAGGCCTCATACCTCCTATTACAATGAGTCCAACTTTTGATCGGCTATTCGGAGGTAGTGAGATCACAATCGTGCCCACTGGTAATGTGAATCTGGATTTTGGGGGTATTTTCAGAAGAATAGACAATCCATCAATACCAATACGTCAACAAAAGACAGGCAATTTCAATTTCAATCAGCAAATCCAAATGAGTGTCAATGGAATGCTGGGCCAAAAAGTACGCATCGGAGCCAACTTTGACAGTAATAATTCCTTTGACTTCGAAAACCAGTTAAAAGTAGAATATGCTGGATTTGAGGAGGATATTTTAAAATCCATAGAAATAGGTAATGTAAGTATGCCTGTTCAGAATAGTTTGATCCAAGGTGCTCAAAACCTATTTGGCGTAAAGACCCAAATGCAGTTTGGGAAACTCTTTATGACAACTGTTGCGTCAACGCAAAGAGGTAGAAGAGATGAAATCGTGATTGAAGGAGGAAATCAAGGCAGACCTTTTGAAATAAGGGCTTCCGATTATGATGAAAACAGACATTTTTTCCTTGGTCATTTCTTTAGAAATAATTACGAAAACTGGTTGAGAGGTTTGCCTCAGGTACTTTCTGGTGTACAGATTACCCGATTGGAAGTATACATCATGAACAGAGCCAACAATACCGAAACCCTTCGGAATTTTGCTGCATTCATGGATTTGGGAGAAGGGCAAACAATATACAATCCCAATAATCCCAATATTGGAGGAGGTAATCCACAAGCGCCAGCCTCCAATACAGCGAACGAACTATTTAGCAATCTAAAAGGTAATCCATCATTCCGGAATTTTGAAACTGCTGCTACAGCTATAAGTAACGATCTAGGGATTGAAAGAGGGGTAGAATTTGAGCAAATAAACGGCGCAAGAAAACTAGCTGAGAATGAATACACTTTTGACAGACAGTTGGGGTACTTTAGTCTTTCCAGAAAACTTCAAAATGATGAAGTAATTGCGGTATCCTACGAGTACACTTATAATGGACAAAGTTTTAAAGTAGGAGAGCTATCTGAGGATTACCAAAATTTGTCTGAAGAAAATGTCATCTTTCTGAAAATGCTTCGTCCGGCAAGGATCAATACCAAGATCCCTACTTGGGACCTAATGATGAAAAATATATACAATCTGAATGCCAATCAGATCGAAAAAGAAGGTTTTCAATTGCAAATCATTTATAGAGATGACCGAACAGGTTTGGACAACCCCAGCCTTTTGGAAGGCGCGAATGTGAAAGACATTCCTTTAATAAGATTGTTAAATTTAGACAACTTAAACCCACAAAATGACCCTCAACCTGATGGCAATTTTGACTTTGTCAATGGATTGACAATCAAACCTCAATTAGGTTTAGTCATTTTTCCCGTCATTGAGCCCTTTGGTAAAACCCTTGAAAGTTATTTTTCCCCTGCAGAAGTAAACCTTAAAGACAAATACGTATACGACACATTGTACCGAACCACACAGGCAGATGCAGAATTAGTCACCCTATTGAACAAGTACTACCTAAAAGGCAGTTTTAGCTCAGGTTCGGCTTCAGAAATCATGTTGCCTGGCCTCAACATCAGTGAAGGCTCGGTCATCATAACAGCAGGAAACATCCCACTTACAGAAGGGGTGGATTATACAGTGGATTATAATATAGGCAGGGTCGTAATTATCAATGAAGGTATCCTTCAATCCGGTAAAACGATTAGTGTTAGCTTTGAAAAAGCTGATTTAGTTTCCTTTCAAACAAGAAGTTTACTTGGAACCCGGCTGGATTATATGGTCAATGAAAATTTTAATATTGGTGGTACCTTTTTGTACCTGAATGAAAGACCCAATATTTCCAGAATTGCTACAGGAAATGAAACCTTAAGAAATAGCCTCTGGGGTCTCGATGTCAATTACAATGATGAATCCCTGTTCCTTACCAAACTGGCCGATGCACTCCCCTTTACCGAAACCAAAGAAAAATCTTTAATTCAGTTTAGTGGGGAATTCGCTCACCTTATTCCAGGGACTTCCAACCAGGTGGATGGAGAAGGTGCATCTTATATTGATGATTTTGAAACGGCTATCATTCCTTTTAACCTAGGAACAGGCACTCAAAACTGGAAGATTTCTTCTACCCCTGCCACCGCAGAAAATAAATTTGACCTTAGTCAGTTGACAGAAGACAGATTAGGTAGTGCTTATAGAAGAGCTCGGTTATCCTGGTATACAGTGGACAATGTCTTTTATAGGTCTTCAGGTACAGGAGTCCCTTCGAATATATCCACAGAGGACAGAAGAAATCATTATGTAAGAAGGGTACTTCCGCAAGAAATTTTCCAAGGAAGGTATCGAGACTATATGATTACAAATGAACCTCTTTTTGATTTGGCCTATTTCCCACATGAGCGTGGCATGTATAATTTCAATTCGAGTCTCAACAGTGACGGCCTACTGCCCAATCCTAGAGAAAATTACGGAGGAATCACCAGAGCCATTACATCGGAAGTAGATTTTGACAGGACGAACATTGAATACATAGAATTCTGGATGATGGATCCCTTTATTACAGGTGAAAACGGCAGGGTATTGGATGGTGTTTTCAATGAGAACAATACCACTGGTGGTAAGTTGGTTTTCAATCTTGGAGAAGTATCTGAAGATGTGATTGTGGACGGCAGACATGCATTTGAAAACGGACTTCCGGCAGATGGATCCGAAACAAGTACCTCAACCAACGAATGGGGAAAAGTAACCAGTCAGCAATTTTTGACCCCTGCTTTTGACAACTCCCCGGAGGCTAGAGAAAACCAGGATGTAGGGCTAAATGGTCTGAGTAGCGAAGAAGAGGTTGAATTTTATGGCGCCAGGTATATCAATAGACTTAATGTGAATTCACAAGCATTGCAGAAAATACAGGCTGACCCCGCGGCTGATGATTTCCAATATTACCTTGATCCAGCATTTGATAACAACGATATAAAAATTCTAGAACGATACAAGAAATTTAACGGCCTGGAAGGCAATACACCTATTACAGCCAATAGTAATTTGCCATACACTCCATCTGGCTCTAACATCCCTGACAATGAAGACCTCAACAATGACAACACCATCAACGAGGTAGAGAGTTATTATGAATATGAGATAGATTTACGCCCAACTGGTTTAGAAGTCGGTGAAAACAATATCGTAGACAAGGTTTCCTCTATAGAAAATGGCGAAGAAGTCGATTGGTATCTTTTCCGCATACCCATCCGTCAGCCAAGCGCCACTTACGGCAATATTTCGGGTTATAAATCCATTCGATTCATTAGGACCTATCTAACAGATTTCCAACAACCAGTGGTCCTAAGAATGGCTCAGTTTAGGTTGGTAGGTAGCCAATGGAGAACCTTTCAAGAATCATTGTTTGAAAAAGGCTTTTCTGAAATACCTGAGCCAGACAATTCCAATCTGACCGTTGGTGTGGTAAATATTGAAGAAAACGGACAAGGCAGCGACAATCAAAGCCCTTATGTATTGCCTCCAGGCATCAATAGAGACAGGGACAATACCTCAACCGTAGAAAGACAACTAAACGAACAATCCCTTCGCTTGTGCATCGACAACCTTCAAAGCAGAGACTCAAGGGCAGTCTTTAAAAATGTAAATCAAGACCTCGTACAATATGGTCGGCTAAAGATGTTTTTGCACGCCGATAGTCAGGATGCACAAGACGGGGAGTTATCGGCCTTTTTAAGATTGGGTACAGATTACACCGACAACTACTATGAAATAGAGGTACCCCTAAATATCACTCCAACAGGCACTAGGGACCCGAGCCAAATCTGGCCTTCGGAAAATGAAATAGATGTGGCATTTGATGAAATAGTAGGCGTCAAAGCAGAAAGAGACAATAACCAGCAACCTCAAAACCTCCCCTACTCTGTCATGGTGAGGCAATATAAGATCACCGTTGTTGGTAGGCCTGAATTAAGTTATATTCAAGGAATGATGATAGGTGTTCGAAACCCTGGAATCGGTGGCGCTAGTAAATCTATCTGTCTTTGGGCCAATGAATTGAGGGCTACAGACTTCAATAAGTCTTCTGGATGGGCAGCCAATGCGCGTCTAAATGCTCAAATTGCAGATGTAGCTACCATTTCTTCTTCCATCCGACACAATACCTTCGGCTTTGGAGGTTTAGAAACCCGCCTTTCTGAAAGAGCAAGAGAGTCGACCACTCAATATGACGTTTCTGCCAATGTCAACGTAGATAAACTGTTACCAAAAGGACTTGGGGTAAGTATACCGCTGTATGCAAGTATTGAAAACTCTTCTACCAAACCAGAGTTTGACCCACTCAATCCAGATGTACCTTTCGAAATTGCACTTCAGAAATTCAGGTCAGATACTGAAAAAGAAGAATATCAGAACCTGGTGATGGATCAATCCAAAAGCAGGAATTTTAGTCTTAATAACGTAAGAAAGTTAAAAAACCCTGAGAAAGAAACCAACCGCATCTATGCATTAGAGAACTTCTCCTTTTCCTATGCTTACGGCTCCGTTACACAAAGTAATATTCAGCTAGAGAGCTACAATTATGAAACCACACGTGGAAGCATTGCTTATAATTATCAACCTGACCCGCTAATAGTCACTCCTTTCAAAGGATGGGGGATATTTAATAGCCGTTATTTGCAACTGTTTAAAGACTTCAATTTAAACTTTTCACCAAGTCTCATTTCGGCAAGATTGGATGTGGACAGGCGTTTTATGCGAACTCAAAATAGGAATGATCTATTGACTACTGCAGGCGTTGATCCACTTTTCCAGAAAAGCTTCTATTTAAATCGTTTTTATAGCCTCAATTGGGACTTGACCGAAAATCTATCCTTTGATCTAAGCTCAAGTGTAAATGCTGTAGTAGATGAACCAGAAGGAGATTTAGACACGGAGGCAAAACTAGATTCTTTGAGAAACAATATAAAAAAACTAGGAAGGACGACCAATTACAACCAGCAAGCTGTCGTCAATTATAAAGTCCCACTAGACAAGTTTCCGCTTACCGACTGGATAAGTGCTGACCTAAGGTATGAAGCTACCTATGGCTGGATCACCGGGGCCCTAGGTCAAAGGGATACGCTGGGCAATGTAATTCAGAATTCTAGAGACAGGTCGATTTCAGGCAAGCTTGACTTGGTTCAATTGTACAATAAAAATAAAAGGCTCAATGCGCTAAATTCACCTAAGAGACCTACAATTCCAGGTAGACCTACTCCAAATGCAGATGAACCAGAAGATGGTGAAAAAGAAAAAGTACTTTCAACTGACGGATTTGGATCAAATTTATTAAGGTTCATGATGATGTTAAAGGATGTAAACTTTAGGTACCAGATCACGCAAGGTACTTACCTCCCTGGCTATATGCCCAATACAGGGCTATTTGGCATGGATAGAAGTTTTATCAATCCGGGCCTAGGTTTTATTTTCGGTGAACAGAATAGTAGCATTAGGTACAATATGGCCAATAGAGGTGCATTGGCTTCCAGTTCTTCATTGACGCAAGCTTTTAGTCAGAACGAATCCAGAAACCTTCAGCTTAGCTCATTGATAGAACCCATTAAAGACTTTAAAATCACGCTTGAGTTTAGGAAGCGAGAAAACGGAAACTACAGTGAAATATTCAGGAGAAATGGCCCTGGGGAAGACGACTTTGCATCCATTAATCCTAACAGGCTAGGAAGCTATAGTATTTCCTATAATGTACTTAAAACCGTTTTCAGCAAACAGGACGCTCAAAATAACTCTCCATTATTTGCAGAATTCGAAAGCTACAGAGCTGTCATTCAATCTCGGCTTGAAATTGAAAACCCTGGAGGAAGCTATAATGTGAATGGACAAGATGTATTAATTCCTGCATTTCTAGCAGCTTACTCAGGTCAGGCAGCTACTGACATTGCCCTGAATCCATTCCCTAAAATGCCTTTACCTAATTGGAGAGTGGAATACAGAGGATTGGCAAGATTACCCGCATTGAATGAATACTTTTCATCAATAAATTTGACTCATAATTACACTTCATCTTATGAAGTAAGTAATTTTTCTAATGCGCTTATTTACCAAGAAGGATTAGAGTTGTACAACACTTTACAGCGCCTTCCTATGGCGAGTATGACAGATGAATTTGGTTCTTATATTCCGATAATGATCCTGAATCAAGTAGTGATATCGGAAAGGTTTGCACCTCTGATAGGTGTGGACTTGCTTACCAAAGACCGAATGAATATTAGCTTTGAATACAACACCGAGAGAAACATTGGTTTGAACTTTTCCAATGCACAAGTTACCGAACAAGGCAGTCAGGATTTTAGGTTTGACCTTGGATATACCAAAGCAGGTGTGAAAGTTCCTTTCAAGATACAGGGAAGGCAAGAAGTACTTAACAATGACCTTACGATTCGAGTGTCTACCAGAATTGTAGACACCAACACGATCCAGAGAAAAATAGAAGGAGAGCATACACTTACGAACGGTAATCTTAACGTTCAAATAAGGCCTAGTGTAGGATATGTGGTCAATCAAAAACTTAATATTCAATTCTATTTTGACAGAACCATTAATGATCCAAAGGTTTCTACTGCCTATAGAACTAGTTCCACAGCATTTGGTGGACAATTAACATTTAATTTAAGTCAATAATTTTTTGTACTATCTAGAAACATCGTATTTTTGAACAGTTAAAACATTTAGCATGAAATTTCCAGAAGATTTAAAATACACCAAAGACCACGAATGGGTCAAAATAGACGGTGAAACTGTTACTATAGGAATAACTGATTTCGCCCAGAAAGAATTGGGGGACATTGTTTTTGTAGAAGTAGAAACAGTAGGTGATTCCATGGATTCCGGAGAGGTTTTCGGAACCGTAGAAGCAGTAAAAACTGTTTCTGATTTATTCATGCCTATCAATGGTGAGATTCTTGAACTGAACAGTCTTCTGGAGGACTCTCCTGAATTGGTAAATGAAGACCCCTATGGAGAGGGTTGGATGATCAAGGTGAAATGGGATCAGAAAAATGATACAGATTTACTGACGCAAGAAGAATACAAAAACCTTATAGGACAGTAATTCATTTGAGAGAAAAAGTCACTCTTGCACTACTCTGGTCATTTGGCATGGCTTATGCTCTATTTAGCCCAGCTAGCAATGTACCGGATATACCAAAATTCTATGGATCAGATAAGGTCATTCATTTTGGGATGTTTGTGGGTATGGCTTTCTTGTGGAACCGAGTGGTGCGTCATAACGTAAACATAAATAGGAAGAATAGCACGAAATTATTTACTAATTATTTAGTTTTATGGATTTTTATTGCTATATTGACAGAGTATTTACAAAGATTGGTACCAGGAAGGTCATTTGACTATTTTGATATTATCACGAATATTGTAGGCGTAATTATAGGTGCAGGTATTTTTATTTATTTGAATAAGAGGGGCAGCGTCCTTGTATAAATAAAAATTATTTGTTATGATTGTTAATTGGAATTATTAAACTGAATCAACAAAAATTAAAAAAGAGTTATAACCATGGAAGCCAAAAAAACACCAAAAGCTGACTTAACCAAAAAGACGGGAATGTTCCTAAATCTTGGGTTAATGGTCAGTGTTGGTCTGGTCCTCTTTGCCTTTGAGTACAAATCATTTGACGATGGTTTACTTAAAGACCTTGGATCGATCGATGATGACTTTGAGGAATTATTAGACATTCCGATTACGGAACAACCACCTCCACCGCCGCCACCAGTAGAGCAGCCGGAGATTAAAGAAATTCCTGATGAAGTGGAAATCGAAGAAAAAATTGAAGTTAACTTCGACGTAGATGTTCAGGAAGAAACAGTAATCAAGGAAGTGGTAATCGAAGAAGCTCCTGTTGTTGAAAAAGCAGATGAGATCTTTGATGTTGTGGAAAACATGCCAACCCCTCCGGGTGGAATGGAAGGATGGAACAAGTATCTTTCTAAAAACCTAAAATACCCCACTCAAGCAAGAAGAATGGGAATTGAAGGAACTGTTTACGTAGTATTCGTAGTAAATACGGATGGATCTATCCAAGATGTTGGTATCCTTAGGGGTGTTGGCGGAGGATGTGATGAAGAAGCCGTAAGAGTTGTGAAAAATGCTCCAGCTTGGGAACCAGGGAGACAAAGAGGTCGACCAGTTAGGGTAAAAATGAGATTGCCTATCAGGTTTAAATTGAGCTAATCGCTTTATTAAAATCTAGGTAAACAAATAGATATAAAGTGCCATGAATGAAAATTTCATGGCACTTTTTTAATTTTACTTCCCCTAAAAATATGGCTAATAATGTATTTGGCGAACCACTTATCCCCTGTTGCCTTTCCCCAATAACAGGTTTCTACAGGGATGGATACTGCCAAACGGATGCACTTGATACCGCAAAACATACCGTGTGTGCCGTGATGACTGAAGACTTTCTAAATTTCAGCCTTGCAACAGGCAATGACTTATCCACTCCAAGACCAGAATACGACTTCCCTGGGCTTAAACCGGGTGACAAGTGGTGCGTTTGCCTTACCAGATGGCTCCACGCTTATCAAGAAAAAAAGGCACCGGGTGTAATTCTTGAGGCAACACATGAAAAAACCCTCGAACTCATTCCGCTTGAAGAACTGATTAAATATGCGGTGAAAAATTAAGACAACCGATCTACTAAAGAAATTCTATTGTTCAATCTGTCACATTACAGATTTGAGCACTGTAACTAAAAAGCTTAAAACTAAATCCTGAAATGTAGCGCAGCCTTATAAGCCAGCGCTTTTAATAATATCCAGGTGGTCAAATGCTAGGGCAGGAAGTTCGGAAATAGAAAACCAAGCGACCTCCTGACTGTCTGATCCAGCCTTTACCTTCTCCAATAAGGCCTTATCGACTTCAAACAGATAAGCCACACTTACAGTCCATCCCCTGGGATCTCTCCCCTCTTCCCCAAAAACACCTAATAGATGGCCTCCTGTGAGTTGAAGGCCTGTTTCTTCATGCAATTCCCTTAAGCATCCGTTTATAGGCAGTTCATTCTTCTCAACAAAACCACCTGGTAATGCCCATTTTTCTTCAAAAGGAGGATTTTTTCTATTAATCAATAAGATTTTGTAGGCTTCAGCACAATATACCACAGCATCAGCTGTAAAGGCGGGTCTTGGATAATCATACGTGTATGGCATTTTATTTTTAGTTAATTCCCCAACAAATATCTGACAAACTTATTAAAACCAACCCTCATTAAGGTAAACTACAAGCAGCGCTATTTTCCTAATCGCAATTTCCCAAACGAATAAACACTACAAAAGGTTAGCTGTATTAGTTTTTGAGCAACAACAGTAAAAAAAACAGGGATGGAAAGTTTACCAAAGCTATTAACTTGATAACACTCCCACCCCCATATGAACACATTAGGAAAGTATAAAAAATATTATTTTTCTAGTGTTTGGTCGGAGACCAATTCCCCATCTTTATAGACTTTCTGTATGTTTACTACCTTGTCTTTGACTTTAAACAGTACCCAATCCTTATTCGACACCTTATCACCTGCCATGTATTTTAATGGCAGCACTGAGGCTTTTTTCCAAGCTTCAGACAAAGACAATAGTTGACTTTCAAGCAAGTAATCTATATTTTCCAACAGGTCCTTACCTGCCCCTGCCAATAATCCATTGGCACCTTTCATAGACAACCTTCCACTTGCTTCCAAAACAACCTTTCCACCAATGGGTGAATCATATTCTCCCGGAGCCATACCAGCAAAGCACGTGGCATCACTTACAAGCAAGCACTCATCACCTTTTGCACGGAAAACAACCTTTAAAAAGGAAGGTGGTAAATGAAAGCCATCAGCTATCAAACTGGCATAAATTCCTTCTTGAGCCATGAGTTCCCATATTATATTAGGATGGCGTTGCAAATTCAAAGGGACACCATTGCCTAAATGCGTGGCCAGGGATGCACCTGCATCTTTTGCCATTTGTACATGTGCTCCGGTGGCCAATGAATGTCCAATAGACACCTTGACCCCTCTTTTAGTACAAATTCTTATAAATTCTTCACTTCCTTCTAACTCGGGAGCAAGGGTAATTAAAGCAATTGGTTTCAAAGAGATCTCTTGAAGCTGATCCAAAAATGCTATAGAAGGATTTCTAGTAAATTCTTCGGGATGAGCGCCCTTAGCGCCGGGCTCTGATGAAATAAAGGGTCCTTCTATGTGAAGACCAGCCACGCAAGAATTTACCAAAGGATAGGCTTGGCAAGCCTTATTGATGGTCTCTACCAGTTGTAAAATGGTATCAAAGCCATTGGTGACAATCGTCGGGTAATAAGTGGTAACGCCTTTAGATAGCAAATACTTGGTACATTCCAAGATCGCTTCAGGCTTTGTTAAGGTCGTATTAAAATCTACTCCCTTGATGCCATTGATCTGAATGTCTACCAAACCTTCTCCTACATACTCATCTACCTCAAAATCTGCTGGCAATAGTACACGGGTATTGCTTATTGTATTCAATAGTACGGGTCGGTTGCTCAGGACATCAATAGCCGTTATATTAAAGGTTTTCTCTTCTTTTTGGATAGGAAAAGGATTTGAACCTGTGTCAAGAAACAATTCGCAATTTTCTAATTGTCGAAGAATGGAACCTGGACAACTGGTAGAAATTTCACCAAATAAGGATTGGTATACGGCAGCTTTTTTGGCAGTTCCTGGTACCACACAAAACAGGTAATTTCCATTGGTTAATGCAGGAATCGTCAATGTCAATGCAGTTTCAGGAACTTCAGAGAATTGGCCAAAGCAGCCATCATTGACCTGTTGTTGCCTGCAAAGCGTATCCAATGTCACCTTTTTAACAGTAAAAGAATCGTTAAAATCAGCCACAGGAGGATCATTAAAGGCAATATGACCATTTTCACCTATGCCTAAGCAAACGATGTCAATAGGCGCTTCATTGAGTAATTTTGAATACCTCTGTACTTCAATATCAGGGTTTACTTCACCGTCAAGTAAATGAACTTGATGAAAAGGTACGCAATCGAAAAGATGCCTCTTAAGGAAGTTTGAAAAAAGCGCTGGTGAATCCTTGGACAAACCAATATATTCATCCATGTGGAAGCCAATTATACGGTCCCATTGGATTTTTTTGCTAGAAGTAAGGTAGTTCAGCATCTCCGTCTGGGAAGGTGCTGCAGCAAAGATTATTCTTATATATTCTTTCTCTTTTAAAAGTTCTTCAATTCTATCCTCAACAGCTTTTGCAGCCGCGATCCCCATCTCATTTCGGGATTGGTGTAAATGTAAATTCATATTAGGTAAATTATTCTTTCTCAATGGACTGAAGTAAATCAGCTATTTTTTCTACATTCCTGTTGGCTTCAAAAAATCCAACAACAATGTACGTAAGGGTAGAGACTATTAAGGGTAAACTAATTTCTAATGCCAAACTTAATGCGTCTATGTTTTTTGTTACCACAAAGGTAATCAATCCAGCCACTATAGAACCTATTGCGGCAATAGGACCACTTTTCTTAAATACCGGAAGTAAACCAAAAAGCATCGGAATAGCGATCGGTCCCACTAAAGCGCCAAACCAAGAAATAATAAGGCCTAAAATGCCTCCAAAATATTCGTATTGAAAGGCTATTAATATAGTGAACATCGTAAAAACGAAGGTCGTCAATCTCGCCACAAACAAAGAGGACTTTCCTTTTTTGATTTTCTTGAAAACATTCGGTAAAATATCTCGGGTAATTACTGCTGATATAGTGTTAATATCTGAAGAGGTCATGGACATGGTATTGGCAAAAAGAGAGGCAATGACCAATCCAACCAAACCTGATGGCAATAACAATAGGGTGAGTTCTCCGTAGGATTTGCTTGGGTCAGCCAAATCTGGCAATAAAATCGGAGCAGCCCACATTGGGAAAAACAGTATTAGTGGCCATATTAGATATAATATTCCGGAAAGACGTGCCGCTTTAGTGGCTGCTTTTTCATTTGGAGAAGAAATGAACCGGGTAGCCAGGTTCCATTGCCCTCCATTATAGGCAAGAAAGTTGATAAATAAGAAAGCCAAGGCGAAACCTACTCCGTAAGGTTCATTGAATAGTTGCCCATTTTGTTGCGGAAGTTTATCCCACAATGTAAATATCCCTTCAATTCCTCCTAGGTGCTGTAAGACCACTACAAACATGACCAAGCCAGCCAGTAGTTGGACAATAAATTGAGCAAAATCAGTGATAACAACTGCCCATAAGCCTCCAAAAGTTATGTACAATAAAGAAATCCCACCTGATATTAATATTCCAACTGGAAGACTAACCCCAGTAAAAACATTGAGTAGAAGTGCTATAGCAGCCCATTTTGCGCCTACATCGAATAGTTTGAGGATAACGCCACTCCACGCCATCACTTGTTGTGTCCATAAATTGTAGCGGCGTTCCAAAAACTCCAACGGAGACTGTATCTGGTACCTTTTCCTTAGTCTAACCCAGTACACTGGAAAAACATGTGCACTTATTAATATCGATAGACCAATGGTTAATGCCCACCAAGTATATATAGCAAATCCATGTGTATAGGCCAATGCGGCATAAGCGACAAAAACGGCGCCACTGTATCCAGACACATGGTGAGAGATTCCTGAAAGCCACCATGGTAAATTGCCGCCAGCAACAAAATAGTCATCAGCGTCATTGTTTCTAAAATAAGCATATACACCTATGACGAGCATGAGCAAGAAAAAAAGGCCAATGACCACCAAGTCTAATTCATTCAATTTCATTGCAATATCTTTGTTTAAAGTTTAAGAGATATTCAATCTCTAAGTTAAATACGCACATTAACTACTTACTCCAATAGAATAAATATTTGGTTGGCATGGAGAAATAATAGGAACTGAGGGTTAATGCATTGGACCAATTAGGAAAAGTAAGAAAAACTGAACTCCTTCAGATTTCAGTTTTTCTACTCCTTGCTATAATGAGGGAAAGGAAAACAATTCTAACTTTTAGACCAATACTGGAATTTTTCTTCTTCCATGGCCTTATTGCCAAGGTGAACGGCCACTGCTGTGTCTTTTCCTTTGTTTACATCGCAAAAAGGTTGTCGACCTTCCCTTACGCAACCAACAAAATCAATTAATGCATAGGAAGTTGGGTCTAAGTCTTTACCATCATTTTTTCCAAATGGAATTGGTTCTCCTTTATCCCCTGACCCATTTTTAACTGTTGCTCCTGAAACACCATCTACCGTCCCTAGCTCCAAATATTTGGGTTCTGCATAAATAAATGCTTTGTCCCTCAAGATCTCTACCGTTCCCTCAGTACCTAAAATATTCATAGAATAGCCTTTGTACGCATTGGTCAATACAGAACTAACACTGGACATGATGCCTTCCGGGTAATAATAGGTAGCTCGAACGTGGTCAAAATTTTCTCGTCCATCTTTCCAATAATCCAAGGAACCCATACCTGTTACTTTCTGAGGAGAAGTACCAACAAACCAATTGACAATATCTATCTGGTGTGCGCAAAGTTCTGTCATCAATCCGCCAGAATATTCTTTGTACATCCTCCAGTTAATATGTCTCTCCATGGCAGGATCTTTCACTGGTTTTCTCCAGTCTTGGTTGCTGTGATATTGACATTCAAATTGTGTGACTTGACCACACCAGCCTTTGTCAATGATTTCTTTAACCTTATGGTACAGGGCATAATACCTATATTGGTGCCCAACCTGCAAAATGGTAGAAGAGCCATTCACTCTTTGCGCCAGCTTTTCTGCTTCCTCTATTGAGTAGGTAATTGTTTTTTCTACGTATATGTGCTTTCCTGCATCAATGGCATCCATTGCCATTGGAAAATGAAGGTACAATGGTGTGGCAATAATAACGGCATCAACATTGCCTTTCTCTAGTAGCTCCCGGTAGTCAGAAAATCCTTTTGCTCCTTTGTCTGCATAGGCAAGGCCTTTATCAAGGTGTTCTTTAATCGGATCGCAACAGGCTACCAAGGATATCATGGGCAGATTTCTCATAAGGGAAGCCAAACCTTGCCCTCTGCTTCCACATCCTATCAGTCCTACTTTCAATGGTTCTTCCTTATCTTTACTATAAGAAAATGGAGAAAAAGCAGAGAGGCTTAACCCTGAAGCAGCCATAGCACTGGTAAGTATAAATTTTCTTCTTGTGTTCATTGAGCAAGTAATTTTCGTTAACGTTACCGAATTAATTTTTAAATAAACGAATTTTTTTTAAAAAATCTAAATAACCCAAAGTATTTCCTTTCTGAACTTTAATTGGTACACAAAGGAAAATCAATGATTGTATCTTATATTCAATAGGAACCTATACCCCATTTGAGTTTAAATACCCAGTTTACGCAAAAAAAAGCAACTTCACCATAGATTTTCTAAGTTGAAATTGCTTTTTGTAAATCTCATTTAAGCCGTGTCAATTAACTTAAAGTGGCATCAGACTTTTGGCTCCCAGCCTTTTTCATACGCTCTGCTCCAAAATTTATTAGCAGCTTTGTTTTTAAGTATATGTCCATTGCTTGGATCGACATTTAAAGTTTCTCCACTCAACTGGGCAATATTACCAAGTTGACACAATAAAGTACTGATATGTCCACTTACAATATCTGAATTTAAAGGTACACCTTCTCTGATGTTGGAAAATAAATTTTGAATGTGTACACTGTCGAGGGCCTGGGCAGGATTTGCCAGATTTCTTGGATCAATTTTGGTGTCATTTTTAACCTCTTTGACAATGTTGTTGTTCAGGTCAAAGATGGTATAGGCATTTCCACCTTCAATTTTCAGTACACCTGTTTCTCCAAAAAACATTACGCCAACACTTGCTCCTTCTATGGTATGTCCATTGCAACTCCTGCCTTCCCAGGTAATCTGGGTATTGTTGTCAAACTCCATACTGATCGTCTGCGTGTCTGGGGTCTCCCAATCATCAGCATACCTGTATCTTCCACCAGAAGAATTCACTTTTACAGGATAATCAACACCTAAGCCCCATCGGGCAAGATCTATCATATGTGTACCATTGTTCAGGGCTTCACCAGTCCCCCAGTTCCAGAACCAATGCCAGTTATAATGTAGGTAATTATCTTTATATGCAGTTCTTGGCGCAGGACCTTGCCACAAGTCATAATTCAACCAATCCGGAACGGATGCAATTTTACCAATACCTATAGAGGGCCTATTATTTGTGTACCAGGTTTTGGCATAATAGGGTCTACCGATTACCCCAGCCTTCAATTCATTAATCCCTGCGATGACATTTGGCCAAGACCGACGTTGATTGCCCATTTGAAGTATTCGATTGTATTTTTCGGCTACTTTCACTAAAATTTCTCCTTCATTTGGATTGTGACTGGCAGGTTTTTCCAGGTACACCTCTTTACCTGCCTGGCAAGCAAGAATTGCTGCTGGGGCATGCCAGTGGTCTGGGGCTGCCACTACCAATACGTCCACATCCTTGTCCTCTAGGCTCTTCCTAAAGTCAGGAACAGCCTTTGGACTAAACCCTTGTGCTTCATTCACATGTGCAATGCATTTCTCAGCAGCCCTCGTATCTACATCACAAATATGGATAACGTCACAATTGTCCTGTTTGGCAAAATTTCCTGCCAAAGCTTTACCTCTGCTGTTTACCCCCATTACGGATACCTTAATTCGGTCATTGGCACCAAGGATGTTTCCATAACTTTTGGCAGAAAAAGCAGGAAGCATCCCCCCTACAGACAATGCTGTGGCACTTACGAGTGATTGCTTCAAAAATGTTCTTCTCGAATCTTTTACCTTTTTCATAAAATTTAATTTAATGCATAATTAATGGCCTGGATTTTGAATATTGTAAGAACAAAGTTTCAAATTAGTTTAATATATAAACGGAAATAAACTGTTTTCAACTTTGGCATTTATCATCATTTGAATCATATAGGGGACTTCATTTTTTTAATCATCCGAGTAAAATAATCCATCAATTTTTCAGCAAGAGTTTTACAATCGATTTCCAGATTAAAAGGACTAAAATCGGAATTTACTGGTGACATGTTTACGTTACCGGATTAAATAAAAATCCTGCTCTACCTATCTAATAGACAAGGAAGTTAGATAAAGAAAACACAAATAAATCCCAATAAACACCTTTAAATAAGGCATGTATCACAAACTTGATTATTAGAAATAATCTTACTTTAATAAGGAAGTAAAAGTTTTTGAAACCCCTTATTAAAAATCAAATTATCCAATAGTTTAAAACTAGCCATTTAAGCTAAAAAATCCTATTAGGATATATTATTCTAATGAACTGCCTTATAATAAACTAAAACACATTGATTTTAAAATAATGTAATTTAATTAACTACACAAGCATTCAATTACCAATATTTATTTGTTTTTATTATGTAAAACACTAGATTTACCAGTAATGATGTGTACGTTAACGAATAATCTAACCCATTGAACCTTATTTTTAAAAGATCTTGATTTTAAATTGTAAGCACAACTTTAAGAATGCTTGAAAGAACTGGGAATATAGCCTAAAGTTCCAAAATCGTTCAATATAAACCATCTGTCCTTTATCCACTTCAACTCAATACAAGACATGAAAAATCTCGAACAATTAAAACGCAGAATCTTTTTAAAAAGCTCAGTAGTTGCTGGCCTGGGTTTGACAATTGGGCTCCCCTCCTACGGGAATTCCCTGATAGAAGGGAAAAATGTGGGCATTATCGGCTTAGACACCTCTCATAGTCTTGCTTTTACTAAAGTTTTAAATGGAAATAAAGACAATGCAAGTTACCATGGATACCAGGTAGTAGCTGCTTACCCGTATGGCAGCAAAACGATACCCTCAAGTGCCGATAGAATACCAGACTACATAAATAAAATTAAGGAATACAATGTCACCATTACCAGTTCTATTCAGGAATTATTAGATAAAGTAGATGTAGTCTTGCTAGAGACCAATGACGGTCGACTTCACTTAGAGCAAGCCATGGACGTATTCAAATCTGGGAAACGAGTATTCATTGACAAACCTGTGGCAGCATCATTAAAGGATGCAATAGCAATATTTGATGCAGCAAAAAAATACGATGTTCCGGTATTTTCTGCTTCCTCTCTTCGATACATAAAAGGAATAGAAAAACTAGAAGGTAAAATAATTGTCGGTGCAGACACTTACAGCCCAGCAAGCCTGGAAGCTACCCATCCTGATTTATACTGGTATGGAATCCATGGAGTAGAAACTTTATTTACAGCTTTAGGCCCAGGCTGTATATCCGTAACGCGTACCCACACCCCATTTACTGATATTGTAACAGGCATTTGGGAGGATGGAAAGGTTGGTACTTTCAGAGGTACAAGGTCTGGAGATTCTGGTTTTGGGGGCACAGTATTTACTGACAAGGGTGCAATTGTGCTTGGCCCTTATGGAGGATATGAACCTTTATTAAAAGAGATTACCAATTTCTTTGAAACAGGAGTGGTTCCTGTTCAGCCGGAAGAGACATTAGAAATATTGGCCTTTATGACGGCTGCTGATGAAAGCAAAAACAAAGGTGGCAAATCTATAAAATTAGCAGATGTAATGAAAAAAGCCCGTTAATCTATTTGGTTGATACCAGATTAATTGGATGAATCATTCAATAATTGGTAAATGTTTTAAACGCGTTGAAATGAAGAGATAAGAACAGAAATTATAATTAATTAAGAAGTAGCAGATTTCTAAAATACAATAACAGATTGTCTTTAATTTGGTCAAATTAGGGGTAGCAACTACACTTAGATGAGAGAGCAATGAAGCAATTTGGAAAAAGTAGGGGTAAAACGAATTATTCTTTTAATTTTGAAGGTCAATTCAATCAGCTACGGATAAGTTTAATAATTCTTTACATTATCATCTATTGATTGTTTACTATAATGAAGCTTTATAAGGATGGAATGCATATGAAAAAACCAAGCAGTCAAACGGGAGTCAAAGAAATAGCAAAACGAGGAAATGTATCCATAGCAACTGTAGACCGAGTGATTCATAATCGCCCGGGAGTTTCAGCCAAAACCAAAGCAAAAATAGAGGCTATCATTAAAGAATTGAACTACCAGCCCAATGTATTAGCTAGCAGATTGTCCTCAGGAAAGGTTTTTCATTTAGCAGTTATTATACCCAAAACTTCCATACATTCCGATTTCTGGGAAGCGCCATTAAAAGGCATTGCCAAAGCAGAATCTGAAATCAGACAATACGGAGTTACGGTCGAAAACTATCTTTTTGACCTGACAAATAAAGCTTCCTTCGTTCAGGTTACAGAAGAAATCAAGGATAAAAATATAGATGGGGTTTTGATGTCCCCTTCCTTTGTTAAAGAGGCTGATGAATTCTTTCTTTATTGCCAAGCCAATAAAATCCCTGTGGTATGCATAGACAGTAATATTGAAGCTGAAGGGAGTCTGTCTTACATCGGCCCCCCTTTATTAGAAAGTGGCTATGTAGGAGCTAGTCTATGTAAACTTGGGATTTCCAAAACACCTAAAGTCCTAATTGTAAACATTGCAAAGCAAAAGAAAAGCTTCAATTTAACTCAAATTGAAGCAGGGTTTAAAAAGTTTTTCTCAGAGCCTCCAAACCAGGCCACTTGCATTAATTTAAACATTCAGGACATAGATCAGGAATCAGTAGAGCTCTTCCTTCACAAAACCTTTATAAAAAACCCAGATATTGAGGCTATTTTCGTTACAAATTCAAGGGTTTTTGCAGTTGCTGAATACCTGGAAAAGCGAGGGCGGACGGATATCATGTTAGTGGGTTATGATTTTCTTAAAGAAAACCAAAAACACTTAGAGAAAGGCACCATTAATTTTCTAATATGCCATAAACCTGAAGAACAAGGTTATAAAGGTATCATGAGTTTGTACCATTCCCTTGCATTAAACCTCTCTGTTGAAAAACTTTATTATATGCCCATTGACATTGTTACAAAGGAAAATCAGGAATTTTATAGGTAATGTAATTGAAGAATTTGGAGACAAATGTTCATTCAAACTTTTGTCAAACTTTCAAGTAGCCATAATCGACTGATTGAATCCTGATTTTTAGATCCATTAGAACACAAATTTGATTTGAAAGGTAACCAAGAATGTATTACAATTGACTGCTTAATTGAGATGCTAGGAATAGCGGATTTTGGCCAAAACTAAATATTCCGAACATTTCATCGCCTGTTTAAATACTTTGGGACTAAGACAAATCTCGACTTTTAGAAATGATGTTGTAATAATTGGTATGTAGTAAAGCTTATTTTTTCCACTTAATATCAGACTGTGATTTGATGGTAATAATTGTCTTTTTTCTCCCCTTTCTTGTCATTTACACCTACTCCCCATTTATATCTATATCAAAAACAAACTCAAAGCATCTACTATTCGTTACGATGAATGAAATTGGATAAAACGTTAAAAATATTAAACCAATCGCATAGTTATAGCCTTTCTATTTAATCGCTTACCAAAAATTAAAAATGCTAGAAAAGGAATTTAAGCATATCGTTTTGGGATTGCAGCATTAGGTGGTATCTTTGTTCACGCATTAAAAAAGAATTAATTTTGGCAAATAAAACTGTAAAAATAGGCTTGGTTCAATTGAGTTGCAGTGCTGATGTGGCAGCAAATCTTGAGAAAACCATTGCAGGCATACGTAGTTCTGCTGCACAAGGAGCTCAGGTAGTTGTGCTTCAGGAGCTTTTTCGATCTCTATATTTCTGCGATGTAGAAGATTATGAAAACTTTAAATTGGCCGAGGCTATACCAGGCCCGTCCACAGACCTCTTTAGCAACTTGGCTAAAGAACTAGGCGTTGTGATCGTTGCTTCTCTTTTTGAAAAAAGGGCGGAAGGATTGTATCACAATACCACGGCAGTTTTAGATGCTGATGGTACTTACCTCGGCAAATACAGGAAAATGCATATCCCTGATGATCCTGGTTATTTTGAGAAGTTTTACTTCACTCCAGGCGACTTGGGTTATAAAGTTTTTCCAACCAAATTCGGGAACATCGGTGTTTTGATCTGCTGGGATCAATGGTATCCTGAGGCTGCGAGAATTACCGCTTTGAAAGGTGCCGACTTTTTGGTTTACCCTACAGCGATTGGCTGGCACAAAGATCAAGATGGCCTAACCAATGAAGAACAATACGGTGCATGGCAGACCATTCAGCGTTCACATGCCGTAGCCAATGGCATACCTGTTGTTTCGGTAAACCGATGCGGGATAGAAGGCGACATGAAATTCTGGGGTGGCTCTTTTGTTTCCAATCCATTTGGAAGGGTGATTTTTAAAGCCTCTCACGAAGAGGAGGAAATTCACGTAGAAGAACTTGATTTTGAGAGTTCCGACCGATATAGAACACACTGGCCATTCCTAAGGGATCGGAGAATTGATTCTTATCAACCAATTACCAAAAGATTTCTTGACGAAGAATAAGCAATCATGAAAAGTATTTTTGATCTAGCTAATTCAGGGGAAGTTACTCCGGCAGAATTGGGGTATTATTTCCCTGCTGAATTTGCTCCACATACCGCTACCTGGCTAAGTTGGCCGCATAAAGAAGAATCTTGGCCAGGGAAAATTGAAACAGTTTACCCTGCTTATGCTGCCTTTATCAAAATTGTAGCCCAAGGAGAAATGGTAAATATCAATGTGAGCAATGAGGCCATGAAAGCCTTTGCCTTGACTCACTTAGAAAACGCGGGAGTGGATCTAAGCCAGATAAAATTTCACTTCTTCCCAACCAATGATGCTTGGTGTAGAGATCATGGCCCTGCATTTTTGATCAACCCTAACGCTGCTGAAGCCAAGGCAGTGGTGAAATGGAATTACAATGCTTGGGGAGATAAATACCCTCCTTATGACCTAGACAACTTAATTCCTCATAAAATTGCTGACCATTTAGGAGTGCCATGTTTCACGCCTAACATTGTAATGGAAGGTGGTTCTGTGGAATTTAATGGAGCAGGAACACTTCTTACTTCAAAGGCCTGTCTATTAAACAAAAATAGAAACCCGAATTTAAATCAGGCTCAGATCGAAAAATATCTGTGTGATTACTACGGGGTAAGCAATATTCTTTGGGTAGGTGATGGGATTTTAGGAGATGACACCGATGGACATATCGATGACATTACGCGTTTTGTAAACCAAGACACGGTACTTACTGTGGTAGAAGAAAATAGGCTAGACGAAAACCATTTAATTCTGAAGGAGAACCTACAATTGCTTAGAGATATGCGTTTAGAAGACGGCAAGCAATTGAACATTGTGGAATTGCCAATGCCGGGAGCTAAATTTTATGAAGACCAAAGGTTGCCAGCGTCCTATGCTAATTTTTATATCGCAAATGAAGCTGTAATAGTCCCTACATTTAAAGATAAAAATGACCAGAAAGCCATTGATATCATTTCAGGTTGCTTTGCTGATCGGCAGGTTGTTGGGGTTGATTCACTAGATATTATTTGGGGATTAGGTTCATTTCATTGCTTAAGTCAACAAGAACCAGCGGTAGTTTAGTGGATAAATGAATACCTTCTAATTGTCCAAATTCTAGCTTTAGTGAAGCTTTATAAAGCTTCATGGCTGGTTTGCACAATCTTTCTAATGACTTCATCTAGTTCAGTAGCTGATGTCATGATAAACTTAAGAACTTGTTCCTTTTCATCCTCACTTAAAGATTCTGAATCGGCCCTAAGTAACTCAACCAAGCCCATTATTCGTGCCAGAGGGGCGCGCACTCCATGAGATTGCATCCATGCAATTTTTTTGAATTTCTGGTTTTGGCCTTCAATGGCCTGAATATGTTTATAACGTTCGGTAATGTCTGTTGCCAATATTACTTCCGCGTCCTTGCCTTGATAGGTCAATGCATTGCTTTGTATTTCAACAATAATCTCTTGCCCATTTCTTTTTTTATGCAAATATTCATCTCTGTTATAGCCTCCTTCATTTTGTATTATTTGTAGGACAGCCGCTTCCAATTTAGGGATTTCAGACTTGGGCCTTATCTCTCTTAAAGTCATGTTCAAAAACTCATCATAGGAATACCCATAATGCTTAATAGCTGCTTTATTGACATCCAGAAATTTTAAGGTAGCCAAATCATAAACCCACATTGGCTGTGGACTAAGATGGAATAAGTTAGCATAACGTTGTTCGGATTCTTTAAGGGCTTTTTCATGTTGAATTCGGTCTGAAATATCCAGACCTAAAGCCTGCATTTCTGAAGGTGCTCCATTTGCATCTAAAACACAAATAAAATCCCAAAGAGTAGTGATGATTCTTCCATTGGTAGAAGGTTTGTCTAATTCAATTTTAAAAACTTTCCCAGGTTCTGCGATGCATTCTTCAACTGTACCTTGTACTTTCTGATGATGGTATTCCATAATGGATGACATACAATTTTCACCCAATATCTTCCCATCGGCATATACCCAGCCAAATTCTTCAATAAATTTTTTATTTACATAGGTGTAATCACCATTCATATCGGTACGGACCACATAGTTGGTTTGTGATTCGTATAAACCCCTGAAATACGCCTCACTCTTTTTTAATTTTTCTTCGGTGAGAATTCGTTCAGTAACATCTCTTGAATTGGCCACTATGCCTCCAACTGCTGAATCATCCATGAGGTTAGTAAAAATGGTTTCAATCCATCTCCATGAACCATCCCCGTGTTTAAACCTAAATGGCTTGATAGCGAGATGTTTCAATTGTTTCAAGCACAAGAGACTTTCATAAACAGTTTTCTTAAAATCAGGATGAATTAATTCAAAGGCATTTTTTCCAATATATTTCTCTGGCGGAGTGCCGAGCACTAAAGTAGAAGTAGGGCTTACGTATAAATAATTACCTTCAATATCAAGGATGGCAATTAAATCAGAGCCATTTTGAACCAAGGCTTTAAATCTTTTTTCACTTTGCTCAATTTCAAGTTCAATTTCTTTTTGATGAGTGAAATCAAGAATAATAGCGTCCCAAATAGTACTACCATCCTCCAAACGGGAAGGGCTTCCTGATCCCTTGTGCCATTGTGTTGTACCATTAGGATGATAATAGGGCCATTCATGCTCCCAAAAGCTTAAGTCTTCAGCAGATTTTTGAATTGTTAAAAGAAATGCATCTAAATCGTTCTTTTTAAATCTTTGCCAAATTAAATTATTGTTTTGCATAATCTCCTCGGCAGAGAAGCCCCAAAGGTTTTTGGCTCCATTGCTTAATAGCTGCACCTCACCTTCACCATTTGGGTAGCGCTTATAGCGAAAAACTGCACCGGGTATATTGTTAGTGATTGTCTGAAATTGTATTTCTGTGTTTTTCCGCTCGGTAATATCGGTATGGGTTCCCGCCATAAGAAGCGGTTGTCCATCTGCTGCCCAACTAACAACTTTACCTAAGTCATGAACCCACACGATAAAACCCTTTTTGTGTAAAAAGCGAAATTCACCTTCATAGAATTCGGATTTTCTTTCAACACAAGCTTTAACCTTTTCATTAAGGGCCATTGCATCTCCAGGATAGATAAGCTTTTGAAAAGATTCAAAGTTAAATGGTTCAAGTTCTTTTAACGTGTAACCTAACATTTCCGCCCAGCGCTCATTCACGGTAACTTTTCCATTTACAATATTCCATTCCCAAATACCAGCACGGGTAGCATTGATGATATTGTTTAGACGGATTGTTTCTAAAGAAAGATTGTCCCCTATTTCCTTGATCTCTATCCGATTTTTGCGTAACTCAAAAAGCTGAACCACCTGATTGGCTAGAGATTTCAAGGCTTCTAACTGTTTTTTTTCAAGGGATCGAGGTTGCTTGTCTAAAACACAAAGCGTACCAAGTGCATTTCCATCCTTACTTACCAAAGGCATGCCTGCATAAAAGACGATATGAGGTTTGCCAGTAACCATAGGATTATCTTTAAAACGCTCATCTTTTCTGGCATCTTTCACTAGGAAGATTTGTTCAGGAGATTTAACGGCATGCGCGCAAAATGACCACGTTATTGGTGTTTCAATATCAGTCAATCCATGATTTGATTTGAAAAATTGTCGGGTATCTGTCACAAGCGATACCAGAGAGACAGGCGTGTTACAGATTAAGGCCGCCAGACCGGTGATTTCATCATATTCTTTTTCAGGCAAGGTGTCCAAAATCTGCAATGATTTAAGATCATTTAATGCGCTATTACCTAAATCATTCGCCATTATCTCTCAATTTTATAAAACTACGAGACTTATTTAAATATCAAACCAATCCCAATAATACAGGAAGTCAGTAGAAATTACCATTTTACACAAATTATTCTAGCCTTAAAAAAATACCTTCTAAAAAGAAATTTAAAAGCTCGTTTAATTCTTAAAATAAATTAACCTCAACTCAATAAATATATTAAACTTATTAATAAATAATAAAGGCTAAATTTAGTGGTAATTGTCTTACCAATGGCTGATTTTTCCAAGAGATAATTTCAAGCAGTTACTGTATTCCACATCAAAACAACAGAGAGATAAAAAAGTTTACTTTTGATTACCCACATTCTAAGCCTTATTGCCTAATAATGCAAAACCTTTGTCTTCTTTGCTTAGCGTTTATGGTGCCTGAGGCTTCAAAGTTCTATTTTTGGTAAGCGCCTGAGGAATAGGTGAGCTCGTAACTATGGGTATAAATTTCAAAGACAATTCCAAAAGGATCTTCCACGTAACACATTTTATAAGGTTTGTCATTGGGATAATATTCTCTAATAGGCATTCTTTGCTTGCCTCCATAGGATAAAATCTTATCTATTAATGTTTCAATATTAGGATCTTGAATGCAAAAATGAAATAATCCCGTATTGAAAGGGTTAAATTCGGGCGCTTCCTTAACTCCGTGGGGAAATGAGAAAAGCTCTATTCCTATCCCATCAGAAGTTGACATATGGGCAATTTCAAATTCCTCCCAGTTTTCTCCAAAAACGTCTATGCACATTTGCCCAATGGCCGTATGGTTTTCTTTTTTTACTATAGATGGCTCCATGATGACATACCAACCCATTACTTCTGAATAAAATCGTACTGCCTCTTTAATTTTGGGTACGGTAATTCCAATGTGCGAAAAGGATTTTGGATAATTTTTATTTGCAGTCATATCTTAATTTTTTTTTCAAAATTGGGTTATATTTGCTTTAATTGCAAGAACACACTTTATGGTAACCTACTTACAAAAAAGGGTACTATTCTGATTATAAGTGATTTAAAATTAAAATGAAAAATAAAAGTTATTGCCCACTTAACTATACGATGGATTTAATAGGCACGAAATGGAAACCATTGGTATTGTTTCATTTATTGGATGGACCTTTACGCTCTGGAATATTACAGAAAAAGGTACCTGATATTTCTAATAAAATGTTTACCCAAACAGTAAGGGGGTTAGAAAAAGATGGTCTTCTTGTCAGAAAAGTTTTTCCTGAGGTTCCTCCGAAGGTTGAATATTACCTTAGTGAAAGAGGAAAATCCCTCGAGGATATTTTAAGAAGCCTAGACAGGTGGGGATTGAAAGACAATGAGAGTACCTGAGAAGCTCCATATCGAATATTAATTTGTATTCGTTAAGTCATGTACTAAAAATACAGTCAGGCAATAATCTTCCAGACTTATAACTATCAAAAGCAATCATTCGATTGCCATCCACTAGGATCAAACCAGAAAACCAACTTTTAGCACCTTGATTATTCAATAAGAATAAGAATTAGAATTTGATGAGACCATAATTATTCCTTTGGTATACGGTCAACACGGTCATAGCCGATAAACCAACTTTTACCTCAGGCAGCAAATCTTCTTTATTGTATCCCCTAGACATCATTGATTGCCCACAGATATAAATGCCTACCCCCATTTCTGAAAGGGTTTTGATCAATTCTTTATTGGGGTTTTCCACATTATACTTCGCCTTATAGGCTTCGGATGACAAAACATCTTTTGTAGATCCACCATGTACAACAAATGCCAGGTGTAAATTTTCTTTTGGTATTCCGGAACGAACATGCATATTGTAATAACGGTGCAAGCTTGATATAATAGCGTTGTGCTGACCTGGGTCTGCTTGATCTCTGTCCACATCAAATACCGCCTTGTATTGTTGGGTACTGTCTAGCGGGAAATCCACATTATCTATGGAATAAACAGGTCCATAATCATCGAAAACAGGCCCAGTAGAGGATTTGACATTTTGCCCAAAAGAGGGGGTTACATAAACTAAAATAATGGCTAGAAAGAATAGCTGACTTTTAAATGTTTTTTTCATAGGGTAATTAATTCCAATTTTCTAAATATGCATTTATAAATACACCACAAGTTAGCCAATGCTTAGCATCCCAATAAGAGCAATGACAGCAATTAGGCTTATTGAGCATTTTTCTTTGGTTTAGCCATTTTAAGTTATGAAAAAAAGCGAGACCATCATCAAACAAACCCCAGAATGATTTTAGCTAAAACGACCTGGCAGAAAATCTACCTCGCCCTACACCTATTCTTTTTGAATAATTAATATTGAAAAGCCCTTATTTGTGCGTAACCTGGCACGCGTTATTGTCTCCTTGTCAAATCTTATTTCAACACAATACTGTCTATCTCAAGATTGAAATTTTCTTCCTTCTTATTTCCTATTAAAAAAGTAATCTGTTCTAAAAAATTCTCGTGAAAATTTGCCTGATCAAGTTTTCGTCCTCGAAAAGATGGATACATCTCATCAAGAGTAAAGGCAATTTCCTGCCATTCTCCTGTGGTTGAAAAAGGTGCGATGTACGAATAGTAATCCTGAGAGTTAGCTTTTACCCTAAATTGATAATTCTTGCCATCTCCACGAAGTTTAACAGTAACTTTAGAAAATTCCTTTACATCCAATTTTTGAAATCTGTAGCGAACAGACGAAAACCCTCCATTATTAGCTAAAGAAATACGCCCCTTGAATACACCGTGTCCATCATCATTCAAAGTAAAGGACCCTGAGGATTCACCTCCCATCACCACATCATCTACAATTGTCCAGCCCTGTATGTCTGACTTTTTGTTAAAATCGTAAATTAATATCGAGTTCATTGAAACATATAAGATTATGCTATAAAGGATAATTTTCATATAACAGCGCTAAAATGGTTCGCGTCTACTTAAAGAAAGAACTTTTTATTTAAGCTAATGTTTAGAATAGCGCTTTTATAGCTTCAAGATTTTGGACAATCTTAATGAAATTTTTTTTACGATTTTTATTTTGCGCTAAAACACATTTGCTGATACGCCGATATGGAACAAGCATTTTATCTCAACTATTTCACCAAAAGAATGCAACCTGTCACTAGTGTAAATGGCAAGAAGTAGGTTGCAGTCCATTGGTAATCCCAATTGTGTAATCGTGCTTAATAAATGAAAAACACTGCCAAAATTTCGTTTATTTTTTGACCGGAACTAAAGTTAAAGCTTTTAAATCCATTAGGGCACCCTTATCAAACCCCTCTCCTGTTGCTACAATTATCCTGTTGAAATCTTCTTCGAGTGACAGTTCGCCAATCTTTATTTTTTGAAAAGTCTCCCAAGAACCTGAAGGTTTTATCACTCCTTTTAAAGTCTGGCTACCAGAAGTCAGCATAAAAGGTTTACCGGCTTCCTCATCTGAAACAGACCACTCCATCCAAACTTCGTAAGTACCTTCTCTGGGAAGGTTCATGTCCCATTCTACCCTATCCTTAGCCATAAACCAACCGAAAGCATTCCACTCGGGCATGTATTGAATGTCTGGACCTATTCCTCTTCCTTTCTCAGAAGTAAGGTAAATATTACCATTAGCTGCAGGTTTGGAAATTCCAGGGATATTCAAGTTCCCTTCCATTGCTTTTCGTTGTTCTTTCACATATTTGGCTACTGTCCCTACTGGTGCGATCCAAATGCCATTGGCAGGATCATTGGCATATTCACTTAACTTCCTCAACATACTCAGGTAAGTAGTTTGATTCCCTTCTGTGCCATTTTCATGTCCAGCAAGCACTAGCCACTGTCTATTTTCCGATGCTGCTTGAATTATGGGTAAGATTTCTTCAAAAGACATATTGTCCATTTTCATTCCAGTCAGCTGTGCCATGTCCGCATAATAAGGATCTACTGGGGCCTCATCCAGCCATCCTCTTCCCGATAGGAACATTTCAGAAATCAAAGGCACATAACTTTGGGTTTCTTCTCCCTTGCCTACAAACGAAAGACCACAAGGATAAGCAAATACTTCTGGTCTCACTCCTAATAGTCGCTCGATTTCATCGTTTGTATCAGACAATTCTTTCCGCATACGCGCGAGGGTATAATCTTCTAATGCCCTATCTCTAGACCATGCAAAATTACCGCTACAGGGGTGGTATAGGGAGTGGTTACCAATCTCATGTCCTGTTGCTACTACCATCTTCCATCCCTCAATATCCTGCTCCATACTTGCAGGAACCACATAAAAGGTGGCTTTTACCCCATATTCATTTAATAAGGTAGCACCAGGGTCTGGATTACTTGCCCTGGCATCATCAAAGCTTAAACTTATGGCCATCTTTTTTCCCTCCGGCCAAGGAAAATCTGGATTCTGTGCGCTTGCACTCAGTCCTCCAAAAACTAATACTACTATAATTGCGCTTACTGAAAATATTGACTTCATCTCAGGATTGGTTTATTATTTACTTTTTAATTCACTTTCCAGATAAGACAAAACTGCCTCACCGAATTTTGTGCCTGCACTTGGTACATATGGGGAAACCGTTGGTTCATAGCCTTTGTATTTCCATTCTTCTTCTGTCAGCATGTAGCCTAGCCAACCATTGGTATAACCATAATAGAAGGTATAAGGAAATGGTGAGCGTTCTCTTACTTCATTGGAAATTTCACAAAACAACTCCAAAGGACTGGCCCAAATGGCAATCTTATCATTGATATTGAGAAAACGAACAGGCAATTTGATCGTTTTAGCAGCTCTCTTTTCATCTACAATATAGTCATTCAAAGCTTCAGGCCATTTTAATCCTTCTTTCATAGGAGTCAAAAACTCCATCTCAGAAGCAGAGAAAGAAACCTGGTCTTCGTATTTCAAAATATCATCATTGGCCTTCAAAATCTTATCACCCAGTAGCCTTCTGAATTGATTCATCCTTCCAGCGGTGGCATTAGGGTATACGCTGTAAATCGGAGCGATATTTCCTGCCGCACCATTAATAAATAGCATAGGGGCTCCGGATTTTTCCTCGACATATTTTGACACTACTCCTTGAACATCACCGCTAATCAGTAAATTCTGCCCACCCAATACGGTACCGTGAATGGCATAATTGGCCACAGTAACCATCAATCGATGGTCTTCTTTATGTACAATTTTTAAAACGCCTATTTTCCTATCCACCGGACCATCAGGATCCATCCCTAAAAAAGCTTTGTCATCAATGTCCTTGGCCCTTCGATTTATATTGGCGGAGGAATGTCCCCAGCCAACTCCCAAACTTGCAGGTGCCAATTCTTTGATGCCTCTTTCGATCCCAGCCAATAATTTGGCAGTCACCAAATCAGTATAGTTGGAATCAATAGGATGGGTATATCGCTCTCCCATAAATGCCTCCGGAAGTCCGGGAGCACCTACTTCAGGTGCTGAATGGGTATGGGTTACTGACCACCAAAAATTACTGCGTGCTATTCCAAACTTCTTTTCAACCAATTTCGCCACTTGATCATAGGTGGCTGGTGAGAGCACACAGATATCTGTGGAGACAAGTGCAAAGGTGGACTCACCATCCTCTAATATTAAAATTTGATGGTAAATACTATCCAGAATCCCTTCGGATAGCCTGGCCCCATAGCCTAATAATTGTTTGGGAACTTTCGGTGTAATATTTTCCGTGACCACAGCAGCCCTAAAATCACCGGCAAAAGAAGATTGCACTGACATTAGAAGACCGAAGACAAGTGCCGTAAAGTAAGCTAAGGACCTACTTATTGGAAGCTTTCTATTGGCTTTTGGACGCATGTGTTTTAATAAATACATTACTTGCTTGATTTAGGTAAAATAGAATAAATGCCATTCATAATTATTTCTTCCACATCCTCAGTAAATTTAGAAGGTTTCTCATAACCGATCATCGCCGATTCTGCTTCGTATCCCCCTTCTTTCAATATCCTTAGCGATGGAATATAACAAGGCATGTCGCTGGCATAAGCATTTACCCATACGCGGTCTTCACCTAATTCCTGCTTTAGCCGGAGCGCATAATCTACCACTACTTCGCCTGCCAAAAATATCATGACCAGGTCTTTACCAAAATCCCAAACCTGAATAGGATAATTGATTTTCTCTGGAACATCGCCACTTCTGGCCATTCGCCCAAGCAAAAGCAGAGAGTAATTGCTTGTCCTTCCGGCTCCCTTGGCATCTTCCGCTAATTTTCTAGGGTCAGGCATTTCTGCAAAAGTAAGTTCCACATATTTCAATTTACCTTCAGGCAATTGACGGATACTTTTCCAATTGCCTTCTCCTAGCAAGCGATTAACTTCAGCAGCAATTTGTTTCCCTTGATCTTTGGCATACACCAAATCCATTTCAGGATTTTTATTGTTCATGCGTGGGGAAGAATTCTGATCTGCTCCACACCCTATGACTACCAATGCCATGGCACCTTCAGGCAAGTTTTCCTCCACCTGAATCTGTGCTTCTCCTACCCAATCACCGTGGGCCACATTGTTTTTTGGTCCTAAAGTTACTGCATGACAAGCATAATTAAGCATCACTGCTTTTGTCTTGCCTTCAAGATTTGTAATACGCATTACTGGCAAAGAATGGTCTGACACTCCATTTGGATTAATGGATGTCCTCCTGTTGACTGCAAAATTCACCTCTCCTTTGGCATGAGAAACCAAGGATGGGGCAGCGTTTGCTATGGCTTCCAAAGCCACACCTTTTAACTTTGGCACTAGTCCCATGGCAAAAAGTGATATTTCTGCTAGTTCGTCCGGGTCAAGGGGCTTATTGAAATGCGATACAATGTTTCCAATTTGTGGACCACTGTGTGTGTGGGAAGCACAAATGGATAGATTGGCAGCTGAAATACCTATTTCTTTTGCAAGCGCATCTCTTACCCTTTCAGTGACCTGATGAGGTATACCCAGCAAGTCAACGGTAATTATTATTCGGTATCCTTTTTCCTCCTCTCCGAATGCCATCGCTTTGGCCCATAATTCATGCTCAACACCTTCAAACGGGATATCTCTACTGGAATAGCCTGTTAACCGAACCGGGATTTCTGGGGTAATAACTACACGTGCCAAACCTACATTCAAGGGTTTTGGAGCAGCTCCATAAACCGTTAACTGAAAGAATGCAAGAGCCAACATCAATAGAACCAACCGTTTAAAATCTATAAATTTCATTTTCTTTTATTATTTGAGTGTTATACTAATCCTGATTTATGGGAATGTTTAGCTATAGTTGGTATTAATCCTATTGATTAGGTTTGAAAATAATGAGCTCTAAAAAAACCTTTATTCGGCTTTTCGAATATAAGCCAACAAATCGGCCATTTCCTGTAGTGAAATGCTTTGCTCAAGACCTGTAGGCATGGCCGACATTTCTATTAATTTCAAGGACTTAATATTCGTTCTGGAAATACTATTGTCTATACCTCCTGCATTTCTAAGGTTGATTGCCGTAGGTGTTTCTGAAGAAATTAACCCTTGATAGTGCTCACCATTTTGCAATTCCACTTCCCAAAGATCATAACCATCAGCGATGGACAAATTGGGATTGAGAATATCGCTCATGATGCTTGCCGCTCGTCTGTTTTTGAGGGAAGAAAGATCTGGACCAAAGGCAATCCCTTGATCCTCTCCCATTTGATGACATATCGCACAGTTTTTCTGAAAAACAGTGGCCCCTCGATCAATGGTACCATTAAGCTCCAAAGCAGGTTGATAGTTGGCTATAATTTTCTCACTCTCTCCTTCAGGTCGAGTCAAAATAGCCCTCGCCCTAAGTCTAAGTGCTTCATCCTTATTCGCCATTAAACCAACACTTCTTCTCCATCCAATTGTTGCCTTTTGAACCAAACCATTTTCAAGTGCTTCTAATAAAACAGCGATTCGCTCTCCATTCATCATCATGGCACTAATCCCCGCATCCCTCAATTCAGGAGTAAATCTATCCCAGCGATCAATAACCATTTGGGAAAAGGAATTGTCCTCAGATCTGCTTAAAGTACGGAATGCGGCCAACTGAACAGGTAGTGGCTCACTGGGCTCCACTAGACCAATAAGCATTTTTTGGTATTCAGCGATATTGGCCATGGCCAAAAACCGAATTCCCATACTTCGTTCATCGCCAGTCAATGCTTTATCCATGGCTATGGCTTCTGCTTTTGCTAAAGACTGGCTTTTACCAGCAACGTTATCCAAGCCAATCCCTTCTAATACCTGGATGGCTGCTCCTTTCACTTCTGGGGAAGGATGCTCAAAAACAGTGGTGGCCAATAAGCCTGCGCTTGATCCATGTGATCCAGACAGTTTTTTACTTTTGATTCCCTGCGCTAGACCTCTCAAAAGCGCCGGCTGCCAATTGTATTCATTTTTAGCATTTTTTCTTATGGCGCTTTGCACCATGGTAAGAATGGCATTCTCATCCATGCTTGCACCTACCATGGAAGCAAGTTTCTGCACCAATCCATTATAAGCTGGGGTGGCCTTATACCGATTCAGTACAGGATCAATAAGCCGACTACTTTCAGAAAAAGGTGCTGAAAGTGCTGCCAATTGTACCCACTTGTCGTCAATATCCTTAAACAAAAGTTCTTTTCGAACTTGAAAAGCACTTTCACTTTCAATGGAGCCCAGCGTTTGCATTAGCTGAAACCTCACTTTCGGATCTGAGTCATCTTTTAATGCCAATAATTTTGGCGCAAGTACTGTTGATTGGGATAAGAATAACTCTGACAATTTCACTGCATTTTCGCGAATGCCTGCAACAGGATCTTTTAAGGAATTGGCTACCGTTATCTCATCAAGTGCTCCAATTCCCTGCAAAGTCCACAGTGCATGAAGCCTACCCATTGGGCTTTCCCCAGACATGGCAAGCTCTTTTAAAGCAGGTATCAAAGTTTCCGGATGCTGATCCACTATCATTCGTTGCGCATTCATCCTCCACCATGCATTTTTATGCGAGAGTTTGCTAAGCAACTCATCAGGATAAGCTGTTCCCAAAGACAATTTATCTGACCAATCAATAGGGGAAGTCCCTTTAGGAGTGATCCTATATATCCTCCCTTGGTCTGTTCCATTGTACAATGCCCCTGATTGCACCACTTCCTCGGCCATCCATTCAGGATGCTCTATAATTTGGCGATAATAATCAATTATATACAATGCCCCATCAGGTCCAACATAGGCATTTACCGGCCGAAACCAAGCATCTGTAGAAGCCAAGAATTCCTTGTCTTCATGCTCCCTTGAAGCTTTAAAACCTGAACCATCATCTTTCACAAAATCCACATGAACCAAATTGCTGACCGGCTCTGAAACGAAGGTGGCTTGATTGTACCGCTCAGGGAAAGACGCCCCCAAATAGGCCGTCAATCCACAGGCTGAGGTTATTACGCCTAAATCTGTCAATAACTGATGCTGTGGATTAATGGTTATTGGAAAAACTTCAGCACCATTTCCGTGGTCAGAAGAAGACTGGGTAACCTCAGTAATTACCAAATGAGGATTTCTATCTAAGTAATCTGCGGTTAATACCTCCTGTATTATATGATTGCTATTGTTCACTAAAAACCTATGACCAAAAGCATCTGCAGTATGACCAAATTGGGTACGACTACTTAGCAATTCCAAGTCGTAGGTATCAGGTTTAAATCGGACACTTCTACCTCCTGCATTTTGGGACAACCTGTTCACATTTGGTTTTTCAGGGTAATAGACATCTGTCCCCTTATCGCCAAGTAAGTCTTCATAAATGGTTGTCGTCACTGCTGGTTCGTGACCTATATAAATCCAGTTGTCCAGCGCCAGTTTAGGGCTGTTGACATTGTGTTGAGGGTTGGAAAGTGCAAACCCCGTTAACAGGGTTTGCTTGATATCTGCTCTTCCATCTCCATCGCTGTCTTCCAGGTAATATACATTGGGCGGATCTGTTACGATAAGGCCTTGTTTCCAACGCATAATCCCAGTTGGTACCACCAGATTATCTGCAAAAACAACACTTTTATCCATAATGCCATCCCCATCAGTATCTGAAAGGCGTTTCACCTTACCGGATCCACTGAGGTCCAATGGATAACCATGCATTTCTACTACGTATAGACTACCATGTTCATCTATTACCATATCCACTGGATCTGCAACCAGCGGTTCTCCTGCAATAAGCTCTATCTGAAAGTCATCCTCAAGAACAAAAGTAGACAAAGCATTTTCAAGCGTTCTATCTTGGGTGGATGACTTAGGCTGGCAAGCATAAAGCATTGGTCCAAGGACCAATGCATAGAGGGGTGTGCGAAGCGTGTAAAATAGGTCTTTCATCGCAGGTAAACACAAATTCCTTTTTAGCATGTTAATTCTAATTTGTTCAATCTACATCCCACCAAAGAGGTGTATTAAAAATATATTTCAGCCTCTTGAATACATCTAACTATTTTGTGTCACAAAAGCCCAATTATTTTTGCAATCAATAAAACTGAGCAGACATGAGCAGAATTAATTATATAGGTGATCGGTGGACTTTGATAAATCTATCAAAGAATTTACTATTTACAAAATAGATTTATATCAATAGAAATTTTAAGAAAACATTAGGGCACAAAATCTACCCTTGCATAACCACATGTAACCAAAGATTAACCATTATTTTAACCTACACCTCTTGCTTTAGGTTGAAAACGATGCCCATACTCCATAGTTGAGTAGAGGACTAAAAACTAATACCAATAATCCCTTACCCAAACCACGCAATAGAACCATTTCTACTATTCTCAACCCTATTAAAACCTTCAATTTCTGTCTCACCAATTTTGGGATCAGAAAATCACCCAGTATGGTTTAACCAAAGCGGAAGGGAAGTTTTTTTCCTGAATGACAATTATCTACAGCAGCGGTTATTCTTATATGAAAGACCCCAGTTACTAGCCATCTATGCTAGCAACCGGGGTGTTCTAATCCCAACCAATTATGGGTTAAGCATACCTAATGTAGAAATATAAAACCATGACCATTACAATGGCCCACCAAATAAATGGATGTCGCCAGCCTTTTTGTTGCTCTCTTTCACTTTTGGGGAGAGACAGGCTTTCTTTGGTCCAAATCAACCCTTCCAATTCTTCATCACTTTTTCTCTGGCTCACCAAACTGACGAGGACGCACAGTAGCATACAGGTCCAGAAAACAATTCCCGTCCTGTTAAAAAATGGCATTTCTGGAAAGAAATACTCCACCAATAGAGACAAAGGGATGGTCAGTAAACCTGCCGTTAATGCCCCCGCATGGGTCGTTCCCTTCCAGAAAATCCCCATTAAAAACATGGTGGCAATACCAGGTGTAAACAAGCCATAAGCATTTAACAGGTAAATAAATATGGGTTTTTCGGAATAAAAAACTAGAACCCCGGTACACAAAATACCGATAAGGATCACAAGTATCCCAGTTATTCTTCCAAACCGTATAGAGGCGGCTTCAGAAGCATTGGGACGAAAATAGGGCAAATAAACATCTATCGTCAAGATGGTAGTACAAGAATTAATGGCTCCTGACAAGTGCGACATGATCGCTGCTATAAGCCCAGCCATCACCAATCCTACCAAACCTGTAGGAAGCAAGTGCTCAACCAGCATGGAAAAGAGCAAGTCTGGCTTTTCAAGGTCAGGGAAGATTTTTGGTGCCACGATGGCAGGTATGATGATCAATAGGGGAATTAAAAACTTCAGGTAATCGGCGAAAATCACCCCCATCCGCGCATGCCATTCGTTCTTTGCCGCAAGGGTTCTCTGCACAATAAACTGATTGGTTGCATTGTAAAAGATACTAATACAAAGTAATCCTCCCAAATACATGGTCCAGGGGAAATCAGGATCATTGGCTGGCAACATTAGTTCCCAATCCTTAGAAGATGCTACAATGGCCTCAAATCCACCAGATGCATCAATGGTATAATACGACAAAGCAACCATACCCAAAACAAGCACGGCAAGCTGCAACATTTCGGTCCATACAACTGCTCTTAATCCTCCCAATACAGTATAAACCCCTGTAAAAATCGCCAAAAATAGGATACTCGCCAACATAGGAATTCCCAGCAAGGATTGTAGAGAAATAGCTCCTAAATAGAGTACCGCACTGATTTCCACAAAAATATAGGTCAAAAGTACCAATATCGAATAGGCTGTCCTGGCTCCTCCACCAAATCTCTTCTGAAGAAACTCCGGCATGGTGTAAAACCCATTCCTAATGTAAAAGGGTAAAAACACCCATAGCAATACATTAAAACCTACCAGTATTGCCCCCCACTCTATTACAATCGCCACAAAGCCTCTTTCATATGCCACTCCCATGACCCCTACTAAATGATGGCTACTGATATTGGCAGCAATAATACTTCCTCCTATCATCCACCACGGAAGTTTGTCACCTGCAAGAAAATAATCACGTTTACTTTCACCGGTACTTTTCCTGGAGGCATATAGCCCTAGACCTATTATTCCCACAATGTAGAGGATGAATATCCCTAGATCTAAATTCGTAAAATTGGATTCCATATTATTTTAAAGCTAATCAGGGTTTGCTTTTCATTTTATTTAAAACCTTTTTGGCCAAAACCTCATATGCGCCTGCTTTAAAGGGTGTTTGCCAAACGGTATACATGTCCTTGTCATAAAGTTCCTCAGGTGGTAAGTACCCTACATGCCCATTGACGATATTTCCTACGACCACAGCAGAAGAAGGAAATTTTTCCCGTAGCGTTTGCTGAAAAACAGCATAGGCTTCATTGGGCTGCACTACGATCCGACAATCTCCCAGTCGCCAATACCAAACCTTGACTGTGACTTTAGCCCCATCACCAATTGAACTTCTCACGCCCAGTTTACGGATAAGCCTTTCCTTTAGCACAGGATCCTCACATTCATTGATGGACTGCTTAAGTTTCTTGATGGATGGCCAAGGCTTTAATGGCAATTCGATCCTGATTATTTCAGCTGACACCTTACTTTCGGTAGGAACTGACTCCGGTTCCCAAATAGCCAAAGGGGCCCCAGAGGCAACTGTTTTCTTAAAAACAAGTGTTTTGCCTGGAGCGGACATGCTTTCGAGTACCGCTAAAGCAGAAAATGCCAATTGTCTACCGTGTTTTTCCGCGAGCGCCACATTGCCTGAATATTGCTCCGCTGGCGCAAGGTCTCCCGATGCTCCCTGAATGAACAAACTTGGAGCACCGGTATTTTCTTTCATTATCTTTTTGAAAGTACCTGGGAAATCCGGAGAAATTTTAAGATTGCCCCAGGCTAAAGTTGTTGGGTGACAAGCATAATTCACAATTGTCCCCATTATTTCTCCAGCAGTATCCGTAATTCTCCCAACAAGCAAGGTATCATCGGCAGGTTTACTGGAATTGTAACCAACAAAATATTGATTGCCCTCTGGGGAATAATAATCCCGGTTTTTGGCCAGCCTACAACTACCATATTCCCAAGTGAGTACACCTGAAACTTTGTTCTTCAGACAATCTTTAATTAATTCAGCACATGTTTTCCTTAAGGCATCCAGGTAAGGAGCTATCATCTCTCCTCCTGGTTTGTCCTTGTCTCCTCTATTAAGGTTGGGGCCGGCGTGGGTATGAGAAAAACAAAACAAAAGAGAAGCCTCCTCCAGCCCTGTGTTTTCCAGGATAAAATCCCTAACATAGGCTTCATCCTGCATGTTTTTCCACCAGCCCAGATCCGCTGACAAAATAACCTTAGGAGAGGGATTGCTTTTCGTCTCTATACTTATACAGGTCACCAATAATGCCTGGTGAATGCCAGTGGCCGTGTCCTGAGAAGAAGCTCCCCAGTTTTTATTATTGATGCCAATAGGTGGCGTAATATCCCTTTGTCCTATCCCAAATTCTCCTTCAAATGGTCTATTCCCTTGTTTTCTATAAGTATTACCAGAGCTCATATTGGAAATAGTTTAGGACAGTAATGACAATCCCCCATCCATAAGCAGGGTGCTGCCTGTCATGTGTTTATTCTCAAAGTCACACAACCAGAGCACACTATTGGCAACTTCATCTGGGTGCATAATTCTTTTGACAGGTACTTTTTCTGTCGCCTTTAGCTTAGCTGATGCATCGCCATCTAAAACCTGCTTACTTAAACCAGCATCCACATAGCCGGGAGCAATTTCATTTACCAGAATATCGTTAGGAGCAAGTTCCAATGCCATGCATTTTGATAGCATTCTTAGACCTGCTTTGGACACACTGTAGGTAGGTAGATTTTGGTGAACCGTTTCTGCAGCCCAACTTCCTACGAAAACCAACCTTCCTGAGACCTTTTCTTGGAGCAGCTTTTCACTGGCAAATCTAGAAAGGTAAAATGCTCCGTCAAGATTCACTTTCAATTCGTTTGCCCATTCTTGAGGGCTAATTTCCATGATCCCTTTTATGGTAACTGTAGCGGCGTTAGGTACGATTATATCCAAACTTCCCAGCTCATTAGTAGCCCGATCGACCCATTGTTTCACTTGGGATGGATCTCGTACATCTACAGTGTCATACAAAACCTTCACTTCAGGATTTAAAAGATTTAGGCTAGCCAAAAACGCTTGTGCTTCATCGATTTGTTTCACATCTCCCAAAGCCACATTCGCTCCCTTCAGAACAAAAGCTTTAACTATTGACCTACCAATATCTCCAAGAGCACCGCTAATGATCACACTATGGTTATTAAATGGTCTAGGCATATTATTTTATATTTTTAGATAAAACATTCCTCAGTACACATGAATAAATAAGTCTGCATCCAGACCTATTTATTCATAAGTTTTTTCACAACTTTTTCAGTTTTATCCAGTGTTTCAGTGATGTCTTTTTCGGTGTGGGCAAAGGAAATACTGCCTTGTTTGATGGGCAAAGGAAAATTATAGACCCCTTCATTAATAAGTTCATTTCTATAAGCTTTATCCCACTCAAAATCATGATTCAACACAATGTCATGAAAATCTACCGGAGCATGATCCATAAAGTAAACACAATAGGCCGATTTTATACGTGCCACCTTAAATGGCTTATCATATTGGTTGAAAATGTTTGTCAATCCATTTTCCAACATTCCTCCCATCGCTTCCAGATGTTCATATACCCCAAATTCTGGTGAAGACAACTTTTTCAAAGTAGCAATAGCAGCAGCATCAGTGAACGGATGGGCGTTAAAAGTCCCAGCAATCAATACTCTCTTTCCTTTCTCTGGGTGATTAAAGTAATCCATGTACTTCTTCTTTCCTCCAATCACACCTATTGGGTAACCATTGGCCACAGCCTTACCAAAGGAACTTAAATCTGGGGTTATCCCACAAATGCTTTGATAACCACCTAAAGCATGGCGAAAACCTGTTTTCACTTCATCAAAAATCAAAAGAAACCCTTTCTCATCTGCCATTTCACGAAGCCCCTTGAGGTAATTCTCGTTTGGTTTTACAATTCCAATGTTTTGTAAAATCGGCTCGAGAATTATACAGGCTACTGGGTATTTTTCAACCACATAAGCTATTGATTCCAGATCATTGAAATTAACCACGTGAATCAGGTCTTTATGGCCTTGTGGAATCCCTGCTGACAAAGAATCATAAGGATACTCTCCCGGTGAAACCCTAGGGCCTATGTCTTCCATACTGCTCATCACATTTGCCGAGACATCGTTGTGCCAGCCATTATAACCTCCCTGAATGATAATAACATGGTCTTTTTCAGTAACTGCTCTTGATATTCGAATGGCATGATAGGTGGCCTCCGAACCGGTACAAGTCACCTGTATGCTCTCCACAGTAGGCACGCAGGCACAAAATAAGGCTGCTAATTCTCCTTCATGGGTGGTAGGCCCAGCCCCCATTAGCAGCTCATGATTTTGCATGGATTCCCTTACTGCTCCATTGACGTCTGAATCATTGTGTCCTAGAAAAGCTGAAGCAAAGCCCGCTTGATAATCGATGTATTCATTCCCATCAATGTCCCATATCCTACTTCCTTTGCCCTTGGTAAACGCAATATTTGGATCTGATTTTCGATTTAAAGAAACAACACCACCAGGTATCCATTTCTCGTTTTTATTAAGTAATGCTTTTGATTTTGGCCAATTATTCATAGTACTAAATTGAATTGTATTTAAAACACCCACTAAGGATGCCAATTATATGTCAAATGATGGGATCTTCATGTTTTCCCCTCCCCTTAGTGCTGACTGATGGGCAACGATACCAGGAGCGGTATAAGCTAATGCTTCATGAATATTCACCAAAGGATCTCGCTCATTTATTACTGCCTCCACAAATTCATGGGTGATAAAGGTATGTGAACCATCATGTCCACTATTGTGCCTCATTAATTTAGGCAAAGCATCCGTATCCCACCATTCCTGCTGATGGTAATCTTCTTTCTCTGCTCGCTTAAACAAAAACCCTGCATCATCTCTTCCCAATTCTTCAGACGCGTTGATTTTCACTTCATCGAGCCCATGCGGATCCCTGGCATACAAACTCATTTTATCACCATGCCATTCTCCCCTTTCTGTACCCATCAAGGCTCCTCTCCAACATACAGACATCCTGCTGGCATTGCCTTTATTGGTTTTAAAAAGTGCCGTTTCATTCCAGAAGGGATTGTTATAAGGGTTACCTTTCAAAGCTTCACTATCATCTCCCCAACCAAGACAACTCACATCGGTAAATCGCTCTCCAGTAACCGAAATATGGTAAGCCGTACAGTGCGTTGGATACATCATTGGGGCCATACCATGTCTCCAGGTAGGCTTTCCATCTTCATAAAAAAGCACTTCAAGACCTGGGTGATGATAATCGGCCTCTACCCTAAATATATTTCCAAATTTACCTTCATTATAGTATTTCCGCGCAGAAATCACCACTTGATGGAAAGCACTTGTTTCAGCCATCATATAGGTCAGACCTGTTTTATTAACAGCATTCCTAAGTCTTTCACAATCTTCTAGAGTCATCGCAGCCGGAACTGCACATAGCACATGCTTGCCCGCATTCAAGCAAGCAAGTACATGCTCAGCATGATCGGGTACTGGAGTAGCCACGAATACCGCTTCTACTTTTGGGTCTTTAATTAGTTGTTCCAGAGATTCATAACTTTTGGAACAGTTATACACCTCCATCAACTTTTCTCTCCGGTCTTTTCGTAAATCACTAACCGCCTCCACTACGCAATTAGGATGCTCATGAAAGAAAAAGCTAGCGCCAAATCTCCCACCTACCACTGCCATTCTTAGTTTTCGATCACTTTTAGGTGGGCCGGCAAAGGCGAACCTAGGACTCATCACTAAAGATGCTCCCAGTATACCTGCTGTTTTCAAAAAATCCCTTCGTTGCTTTCCTGATAATGATTCTGGTTTCATAATTATATTAAATTAAGTTTTGAGTTTTTAAATTAATAATACCTAAATAGACCATTGAATAGGGCCTGATAGCTACAAACCCGGGTTAATAGTTTGGGTTTTGAATTAACGTAGGCCCATCATTGGTTTCACTAAGGTCAATTTGCGCCTGCGGGATGGGATATATCTCATTTTTACCTTTTGTGAAGTAAGAACAATAGATTAAATAAAAAGCCCTTTCCTCTACCACTTCGCTCACATTTGTAATTCAGATTTTGATATTATAAAGTTTTGAATAATACCAGAAAGCTATGCGGTATAAAGACTTGTAATAATTAACATAGGTTTTAATTACATTTTGTTTACCAAAAATATATTTTTTTGTTTACAAAAGAAAAAACATATCGATAAAAACCCGATTATACTAGATAAAAAAAATGAAAACAATACATATGGCACTTATATTCAATAGGTTAATACTTAACCCTGAGAGAATCTAATAAAAATAACTTGAGTTAAGTTTACATTTAAGAACTACAATAAAAAAAACACTATAGCACTCAAAATAATAATTAAGTGCAATCTATAAATTCAGCAACTTAGATGAAAACCTTGAATTCTGACATTACAAGTCAAGAGAAGCCATTTCCCCCCTAAGCAAATGCTTCTTTAGCATTTCTTCAGCCTTAGTTAAGTCTTTATTTTTAATAGCGTCCACGATCTCCCTGTGCTCTTGGTCAGTATGTTCGTAATCACTCATATGCACCTGAGTATGCCCCAATTTTTGGTGGAAAAGCGGGATATTACTCAATTGATAAATTTGCATCAACTTTTCATTTCCAGAAAGCTCAATCATTTTCTCATGGAACCTTACATCTGCTTCACAGGCTCCTTCAAAGTACTCACGCTTAAACATGGTAGTAAAATCATCGCATATTTCCTCCAGAAGGGAGATGTCATTTTGGTTCTGCTTTTGAAAGACCAACCTCAACGCACCGAGCTCGATAATTTCCCTGACCTCACGTATCTCCTTAACATCTCCAGGTGTCAAACTTTTAACAAAGAAACCTCCCTTTTCGCCAAAAACCACAAGGTTTTCACCAAGCAAACGATTCAATGCTTCCCTTACGGCCATCCTATTTACATTTAAATAGGTTGCCCAATAATCTTCTTTCAAGCGGATGCCTGAAACCAAATGATTGGACAATATTTTCCTTCTTAGTTCTGAATAGACCTTGAAGGAAAGTGAATCATTTTTCATTTACAGCATGTTAAGTTTACAAAATGACCACAAAATAACACAAAAAACACCATTAAAATAGGCTTTTTCACTCAAACCTTAAAATTGTAAACAAAATAACTAAATATTGGTAGGGAAATCAATCATTCCATTTATAAAAAATATTTAAGATAGAGCAAATCGAGGGACATCTAAATCCGTTCAAACCATAAAAAGAGTTATGATTTGAACTGATTTTATCGAATAAAATATTTGATATTATTAATAAACGGACTTGAAACGTGAAATTCGGAATGGTCCGGAACTGCTTAATACATTGGGTGAAATGCTGACTTATTCAGAATGCCATCTTGAACATTGACCTATTCCATAATTTCTACCAACATCCATCCCTCATCGGTTTTAACAAAGCGCCCCGTTTCGATATCGGCCATTCCAGCACCTATGTCCCCCATCATAGAGTTTATCATATTTCCAGACACGCCTCCTTTAATACTTTTTTTGATTGAATAGTCACATACAAATCCTCCCCGGTTGGCAGACTTTTCACAGGTGATTTTTCTAAAATACTCCAAAACCACCTCGGCATCTTTTAGGAACATTCCCCCTAACACTAAGGGTAGATTCATTGAATTCTGTTTGTTCAGTTTCGTGTTGCTTATTTGTTCTATTTTTTTGTTTTTTAAATCAACCTGACTTTGAATTGCAAACCTCATTTGAGCCTCTGTAGGCTCCCCGGAAGCAGTAGTTTCACGCATCATGTCATCGATTTTTTTTTGCGCTTGCAGTCTTGCCATCCGCTCCATTTCTTCTTCCTTTCTTTTTTCTTCAGCAATTAGTTTCTGTTCCAATCTGGAAGTCAGGCTTTCCAATCTTTTTACAGCAGGTTGACTTTCAAGGTTTGATAAAAACAAAGCTCTTTTCTCAATTAAATGATTTCTGTCTGTTAAAGACCTGAAATATTCTCCTAGCTCACTTTCATTGTTCTCTACTATCTCTGTTTTCAATTTTTTCATGTACAAAAACATACCGCCAACTATAGGTAACCTACCAAACTCCCCTGCATCCTTAACAATCATTTGGTAGAGTAACTCTACCTTAACCAAGGAAGTAAAATCATCCATTGCTATATTGTTAAGTTCCTTCTCCCTTATCACTTCAAATACTGAGGCAAAGACCGAGGACACATAAGCATCGCCCATCTTTTTAAGTTTTTCTTTTTGGTCAGAAGAGATTTTACTGTATAGTTCCCTATGATTGTTAGAGAAAGCTGCTATTTGGTCTACATGTACCATATTGAGTGGTTGTTGAACGATTTGTTCCATTTTTTCATGAAGCATCGCAAAAGCTGCATTCTTTTCTCTACTGACAACAAGGTCGTCAAACGTTTTTTTTTCTTCCGGGTAGAAATAAAAATAATCATGTCTCATAAAATCCCGATAGGAAAGCAATTCTTCCCAGCCCATTGATTCATTGGATTCCATTTTTAAAATCATGGAATCGTAATCTTTTTTTACCTTACTTAAATCTTTCGCCAATTTTGCTGGTGCCAGCAGAAGCCTCCCATCATCTCTAGGATTTAACAAGTGATAGTTTTCGTTTACTACCCGGTTGTATTTACGTACCCATTGATTCTGATCATTAGTTTTCACAGGTACGCTTTTAACTTTCATTGTATTTTTGCTGATACCTCCTGCTATCAAAAGCCCCCCCAATAAACCTGCCCCTCCATAGGCTGCCGCATTTTGTTCTTGACTTTCCAGCCCTATAAACACATCAGAATAATACCCATACGCACCACCTGCTGCGACACCCAAAAGGGGGGCAATAAGCCATACACCGTTCTTTTTCACTTTCCATTGAGGTTCGACCAAGATGGCCCCTCTCTTAGTATCCAACTTTTCTACTACGGTAGGTTTTTTACTGACGCAGGAATTACCTATTGAAAAACAAATACCTACCAGGATAACAATACATACATTTCTCATGTCAATACAAATTAGCTTAGGACTTCAGTTCTATTAACCAAGGTAAAATTTCAAGATGCGTTTTCAATCACCAATAATGGTGGTTTTATGCAAAAACCACAGGTAACTTTATTTCTGCTGGAAGAAAAAATGGCAATAATAGAACATTAGGCTGAAGATTGTAACGTAATGTATAAGGCTTAATCCTATCCTCCCAAGTAGCTGATAGCTGTTATTTAAATAAAAAGTAGAGAGCGTATCAGGCTTAAATTAGAATTTATGAGATCTAGAAGTGGAATCAGTGAAGAGAATATTTCAAAGACCATCTCTTCTAAAAACAAGGGGCACACTTTTGAAGGACAGAAGATTATTAAAAACCACCATTAATGGTGAGAAACATTACCAATAAACCAACTAATTTTATTTGAAAATAAAATTCTAGTTAGGCTTTAACAATTAAAATCTTCCACCTAAAAATTTAGCCCTATGAAAATTAACCTAAGCTTCATTTACCTAATTTTATTATTCGCTTGCGAACCTGAACAAATAAATCCGCAGGACAACGTTCAGACTATCACTGCAAAAATTGATGGTATTGATTTTAAGGCCTCTTTAGATCCGAATGACCCAAAGGATTTTGAAGAAATCGTCACAAATCAAGTTACTTTTTCAAGCGGACTAGGCTTTGTTTTAGCCATTGCAGGAGCAGATTTCAGCCTTGAAGATGCTGCCGTTGCAGACATTAGACTGATATTGATAGGACCTGAATTGGCTGGGTTAAAACCAGGCACCGTTATCAATTCAAGAGGTACTGATTCCGAACCACCCTACACCTCTTTAATGGCTGCAGGCGGTACGACTAAGAAACTGCTTAATGAAGAGAATGCCTATGTAGCGGATACCGACGACTTTGGTGATATCGAGGTAATCATAACGGCTTTTGACACTACAGCCAGACGTATGTCAGGCACCTTTGAATTTACGGCAATTGATCCAGACAATAACGTAACAGTTAATGTAACAGAAGGAGAATTCAAAAACATTAGCTGGTAGGAAAAGAAAAAGAGTAAACAAATAATAGTAAAAAGTATAAGACCTTGGAAATTTATTGCATTTAGGAGATAATTCCTTCTGGAAATTAGATAAATTCCATTCCCTACTTTTATTGCTCACTCCCAAAAATAGAAGCTTCAAGAATTACCTAGCCACGCTCACGAACAAAATTTCCATCCATTTAAAACAGTTCCTTAATTGTAGTCAACCACTAAAGGCTATATACAATGGAACCTATACTAACACCTGAACAGGAATTTATCGAAACAAAAATAAATGGGCTAAAAATTGCTGGAGAATGGATACCGGGCATCAAAATTGTCCAAAGCACTCAGCCTATTCAAAATTTATTTATCTGTAATCTTGGCTTGAAAAAATACGGTCTAACAGAAAAATTTTTTCGCCACCTTCCACTCCATGAATACAGAAAGCTTATTTTCAATCCTAAAGGGTCTAACACTTGTCTTCTTGAAAGGACAAATTCATGTAGTAGCGACATCTCTGCTAAAGAGCTGTATATTCGGTATGCTCAGCATCAGGAAAACCAAGAGATAGAATTAATAATAATGTATCATTTCTTACCTGATAGTGATGGAAACACTCAGTATTCCTTTACCCAAATTCTACCTTTAGGTTTTCAACCCTGGGTTATTCCAAAGGCTAAAAGGATAGCTAAAGAAGTGACTTTCCGTAAGAAAAATCAGAAAAAGTTTTCGCAGCTAACAGATAGAAACAAAGAGGTCCTTACCCTTATGGGGCGTTGTCTAAAAGCGGAGGAAATTGGAGACAGGTTATTTATAGGAACGAATACCGTAAACTCCCATAAAAAAAGAATCAAAGAACTGCTGGAAACCAACGACACCTGGGATTTAATCCAATATGGTTTTGCCTTTGACTTGGTATAAATTATCCGAAGTACGTATCAGACCTCCCACTGTCTGAATACATCTATTTGGAATTAAAAAGCAAAAAATCAGTCAAATCCCCATCTCAGTAAGCCAAATACCTTTGACAAACAGGCAAGATTTTTTTATAATTCACCCAGCTATATAAACCTAGGTATAACATTTTCGCCAAAAATAATCGTTCTTTAAAAGGTTAACAGTTTAGGTCATGTCTATTTTAAAATGATATTAACTCGGACTTAACCAATTAATCAAAAAAATCGGAAACACCTTGACAAGGTATTTTACCAAAATCATTTCCATTTTTTAGTGCATTTCCCCACAATTACTACACTTATTACCTGTTCCAAAGGAGCAAAGACCTATGAAAACCTTTTAGTTAAATCTTAGGATGGCTTCATTATAGTTTAAAATAATAATATTTTTTAACAATTTTATTCTTCCAAATAGAACTTTTGCCTACTTATTTCGATTAACAACCTATGGTAAATTACTTTTTGCCAAAGAAAATAATTAACGACTGAAAATTGAAAACAAAATCTTTACTTTTAATTTTTTCTATTTTATTCTCCATGTCTACTTATGGACAGGTAGTCATTAATGGAAAAGTTACAGATGCTGAGACAGGGGACCCTATTCCTTTTGCTTCAGTTATATTGAAAGGCACTAGCACAGGTAACTCAACTGATTTTGAGGGCAACTACAGTATAACAAGCAACAGTAGCGCAGACAGTGTTGAGGCCACTTATATAGGGTATACCCCTCAAACAAAAGCCATTGGCAGCGGAAACGCCCTTACCATTAATTTTCAACTCCGACCTTCTGACTTTCAAATGGAAGCATTTGTTTTTGAGGCAGGAGAGAATCCAGCATTCGAGATTATCAGAAAAGCGGTCGAAAAGAAAAAACAATTTGATAAAAGAAGTCTCGATTCTTACGAAACAAAAAACTACACCAAAATAGAGATTGACATTGACCATGTCTCCGAATCCTTTACAAAAAGAAAAGCTGTTCAAAAAGTAACAGCAGTTCTAGACTCTATAAAGCAGTTGACCAATGATGAGGGCGAAAAGATTTTGCCAGTATTTTTCTCTGAAACACTTTCCTCCTTTTACTTTAGAAACAACCCTGAACTAAAAAAAGAAGTAGTAGAAAAATCTAAAGTTACAGGTGTGGGTATTACAGATGGATCCACTGCTTCCCAAATCACCGGTTCCGCTTTCCAGGAATACAATTTTTACAGAAACTGGCTGATTATTTTAGAAAAAGAATTCGTCTCCCCAATTGCAGATGGATGGCGTGGTTTTTATGACTACGATCTAATGGATTCTGTCAAAATTGGTGAGGACTCCGTTTATGCCCTGCAAGTTTATCCATTAAGAGAACAGGACTTGGCATTTTCCGGTACCATTTGGATCAATAAGAATACCTATGCATTGAAACAGGTAGACCTTACGATCCCAAAGGAGGCCAACCTTAATTTTATTGAAAGAATTAAAATCCAACAGGAGTTATCACCTACTCAGGAAGGTGCACTAATCCCTTCAAAGACTCGTGTTCAAGTAAAAATAGGGCAGATAACACCCAAAACGGCAGGCTTATTGGCCAAATTTTATACTGCTGTTGACAGTGTGAATACTGGGAACCCAAAGCCTACTTCCTTTTTTAATCAGGCCGTTGTTCTTAAACCCGATTTTGATACCGAGGGGGAGGAATTTTGGAACCAAAACAGAAAGGATCCGCTAACCAACGAAGAGCTGGCAGTTCTACAAATGGTAGACACTTTAAAAAAAATACCTGTAATCAGGTTTTACTCAGAAGGCTTGAAATTTCTCGCTACTGGTTATTTACCAATTGGCAAGTTTGATCTGGGGCCTTGGCCCGGTTTCTTTAATTACAATAATGTAGAAGGAATAAGGTTAGGTGCAGGTTTACGAACCAATTCGAAATTCAGTAATAAATGGTCACTTATGGGCTATGTTGCTTATGGTCTACTGGACCAACGCTGGAAATATGAAGGAGCAGTAACCAGAATTTTGGACAGGGAGAGGTGGACTACTGTAAAATTATCAACTCAAAAAGAAATAGACCAGGTTGGACTGGAGATGGAAAATTTGGATGGGAATAGTGTTTTCTTGGCCGCAAGTAGATTTGGCACACTAAGAAAACCTTTTATATCTACCAACCATCGACTCGACATTAAAAGAGAATTATTCAAAGGGCTAACCCTTTCAGGAGGACTTAAATCAAATCATTTTGACCCTTTGTTCAATTTCTACCACATGGACAATGAGGGAGATTCTGAGCTTATAACAGAATACAGAACCACTGAAGCTAAAGTAGGCATTCGGTATGGAAGAGACGAAACCTTCATCATTAATGACAATGAAAGGATTTCTTTAGGACCTTCCCGTTGGCCAATTTTCGCACTTAATTATTCTCAGGGTTTTAAATGGCTAAAAGGCGAATACGATTACTCCAAATTGAATCTGACCATTTCTCAAAAACTAAACATGGGCATGTTAGGTATTTCCAGATATGAAGCGGAAGCAGGTAAGGTTTTCGGGGAAGTGCCCTATCCTATAATGGAAAACCACTTAGGAAATGAAACTTTGTTTTATACTTCCGCAGCATTCAACACGATGAATTTCAATGAATTTGCTTCCGATCAATACTTTAGTATTCGATATAGGCACTTTTTTGAAGGTTTTCTTTTGAATAAGATTCCATTGATTAGAAAATTAAAATGGAGAGCTGTAGCCAATGCCAATGTGCTTTTTGGTTCGGCTAGTGAGGCCAATAAGTCTCATGCACCGGTGATGGATCCTGAAGGCTTTGCTTTACAACCTTTTGGAAGCCTTGACCCTACGCAGCCCTACCTGGAACTAGGATATGGTGTTGAGAATATTTTTAAATTTTTTAGAGTGGATTTCTTTCACCGGATGACCTATCTGGATGACCCTGCAACCAAACCATTTGCTGTCAAAGTCAGTGCCCAAATAATTTTCTAAATTTTGTTCCCTTGAATTATAGCAAGCTCTAACATAGAAATATCAGTACTTGATAGTCATCCAAAGAGATAAAATTGCTCAATTAAAAAAATAATCCTAGTTTAGGTACTTGGCAAACATAGATCAGGGAAAAGATTTTCCCTTCTAAAGAAAAGCTACTTCAGAAATTTAAGATTTAAGGAGAATGAGAATACTCCCTTGCCATCGAATTTGAAGTTATCCCTTTCCAAGAGTGATAAACGCTTGTACAATGAGGAATAACGAGGTTAACTATAATAGAGGATCATATAATGTATATATTCCAATATTTTAATATGAGAACATGCAAAATCAAATCCTTAATTATCCTTATTCTAATAATTCCCATAACGAGTTTTCATCAAAATAAACCTAAAATCCTTATTATTGGAGATTCAATTTCCATTGGATATACTCCTTATGTGAGGGATAAATTAGAAAACGAGGCAATTGTTTTTCATAATCCAGGAAATGCCCAGCATACTGGAACAGGTCTGGAGAAAATCGCTGAATGGATTGGAGATGAGCAATGGGACATTGTACAATTCAATTGGGGATTATGGGACTTATGCTACCGCCATCCAGATTCAAAAGTCCAAGGTAATAGAGATAAAATAAATGGGCAAATCACTTTTTCCCTGGAAGAATATGTTGTAAATCTTGATTCAATTGTCTCCAAATTAAAGGCAATCTCTGACGCTAAATTAATCTTTGTAACTACCTCCTATGTCCCTAAAGAGGAAGCTGGACGCTATAGCAAGGATGCCATCCGCTATAATGCTGCTGCAAAAAAAGTCATGAAAAAACATTCGATTGTCGTAAATGATATTTACAGGCAAACCATCCCTATCCACAAACAATATGGTAAAGGGCCAGATGATGTACATTATACCAATCAAGGATATAAAAACCTAAGCGAACAAATAGCAAATTTTTTAAGGGATGAATTAAACAATAAAAGGTAAGTAGAACATCACCACTTACCTTTTAAACATAAAAAAATTGCATTCTTGTAGGAAAGCATCTGCTACCCTCACTAAATGATGTTCAAAGCCTGTTCTTTGATCTTCTCCAATTCATCTTTCATATTGATTACATAGTGTTGTATGGAGGAATCGTTTGCCTTGGACCCTATGGTATTGATTTCTCTACCCATTTCTTGACTTACGAAACCCATCTTCTTCCCTTCAGATTTATTTGACCTTAACACCTCTGCAAAAAGGTTCAAATGAGCCTCTAACCTAACAACCTCTTCCGTGATGTCTAACTTCTCAAAATAATAGATAAGTTCTTGCTCAAATCGGTTTTTATCAAAATCCTGATCCTTTACCCATTCAGAAAAATTATCTCTAATCTTCTCTATAAGCCTGTTTTTACGAACAGGAACCAAGGAATTAATACTGTTTAGGCTTTCTGTAATGACAGCAAGGCTTTCTTGAAATTTCTCCATTAGCACAGCGCCTTCATCGATTCTAAATTGGTCGCAGTCTTTCAAAGCTTCTGCAAGAACTGGTAAAATAATTTTCCAGGCTTCATTGTAATTAGACTTCTCTACATTCACAGTAGTGACTCCTGGAGACTGTAGGGCCAATTTGAATATATCTGTGGTCGAACCTTTGACCATTTCGGCCATTCCTGCATATTTCTCGTAATACCTTTGAAAGAGCTCCTCTTGTATTATTATAGGAAGGTCGTCTTCTTTTTTGGCACTAAAATCAATGGAAACATTGACTTTCCCTCTTTCAAGAATGCTAGAAACAATGCTTTTTACTTCTGTTTCCTTTTCTGAAAACTGTTTTGGAGCTCTGAAATTCAGGTCTAAAAACTTGGAATTTAAGGTTTTAACTTCTACTTGAACTGTAAAATTAGCGTCCTCATATACTGCCAGGCCAAAGCCTGTCATTGATTTTATCATTTCAAAAGATTTTGTATCTAAAAATTATAACCCAAAGTTACATAAAATCTCGTTTTCTCAACCGTATAATTCCTTATTGGTCTTGCTGCATCAAACTTCACGTAATAATTTAACAATACCGTCCTTACCCCTGCGCCATAACTCTGTAGCCATGGGTTGTTGAAATTATTTAGCGTAATGACAAATGGTGAACCTTCGGTATTGATTACTTCTGTGTTTTGATCATTTACACGCTCCCAAGGAGCAGAATCTGACCAGGAAGAACCAGTGTCATAAAAGCCAACCAACTGAAAATTCCTAATGAAGTTTGAAGTGATGTTGCCCCTAGACAAGTAAGAAAACAATGGAATCCTTAACTCTGAACTAAAAGTAATGACATTATTACCTCTGATTTCATCATAATCGAAACCGCGAAGATCTACAAATTCAGCAAAGAGCAAGTTAGAATTTTCGACTCCGTCCTCATTTCTGATAGGCGAAACCTCTGGTCTATTGGAAGGTGGTTGGTAAAACTTATTAAATAACCAATTCTGCATCCCTCCAACTAAATATTTTTGAGGATTGCGCCCGAAATAACCACCTGCATACAGTCTGGTGGCAAGGGTGATGTTTTTATGGATTTTCTGATAATTCCTTAAATCCAGGAAGACATTACTAAAAGATCTTTCGCTTCGGTTTAGCCCTTGGTAGTGTAGCATACCTATTTTGCCTTTAAACCCTTGCTCCATGTACAAGCCCAAAAGCCTTGTTTTGTCTATGACCAATTCTGCTCGACCACCGGCATAATTGACATCCAACCGATTTTGGGTTGGGTCAGTCCCTCTAATAATTGAGTCTGGGTTTAAGTTAAAATATTGGGTTTTGGCAATAAAAGGAGACAAACTCACCCTAGCTCCTGTTGACAAAGGGTATGAAATACCAATCTCTGTTTTGCTAAGGATATATTTTTGGAAGGTAAGATCGCCTTCATTTCTCAATATTGAGCGACGATCAAATCGCCCACTAAAGTCCAGCTTGTATTTTCTATATTCGTATTCAAAATAAAGGTCACTTCCAGACTTGAAATCCAAAGCAGTTAAAACCCCTCCTTTAATGGCGTGGTTGTCTAGCAAGTCAGTCATTTGACCACTAATATTTAATCCAAAACCCCTCAATGGGTCAACTACGAAGGATGTATTGAGACTACTTGTTATAAATTGTGGCACATAATCTCTTGGACCTTGTACCTTCTTCACCATATTCTGCTTCCTAAAGGCATCCAGAATATTGCTCCTTCTGTCTGCGAGACCTGAGGGATCTTCCAATGGCTTAGAGGACTCTTGTCCATAAAGGTTTGGTATGGTATCAAAGCTGTAATTGTCGGTATCAAGACCACCCTCTGTCTCAAACCTTAACCTGTCCACATTGATAGCAGCCGTTATGGGTTGATTTTGAGAAGGGACGCTATCAGTAAGGGATGTGGACCTATCAGGTAGGTTGGCCCCTGCAAGTTGAGGATCACCTCCTGATAAAAGCTCTTCCAGATCCACTCCAGATACACTGGTATCTGCAGGAGTTAATAGAACGCCGCTATCCTCTTCCCCACTGCTTATAGGATCTTCACTGGAATTTTCAACCGATCTTTCCTCTTCTTGTCTTTGTATTCTTCTGTTGGATATCCTTTCGTTTACAATTTTAGCCTGCTCCAATTGGATCCGAGGCGTGCTTGGGGTAAACTGGTCCATATTGGGGAAGTTTTCCAAAATAAGTTTACTCTGACTCCCATCCTTAATGGAATAGGCCCATTTGTTGTTTTCTAAATCATAATCAAAGGACTCTATGCTCTTATTAAATGCAGAAACCTGACTTGAAACATTACTCCCTAGACCTAATCGCATCAAATTAGTAATTCCGCTCTGCTCACTAAGGAATAAAATAGTAGCATTGTTAAGCTTCTTTGGATGCAGGTTGATGTGATTTACATTGGTTAATTTGGTTTCTATTACCGAATCTCCCAAATCCAACTGATATATATTATAGTAATCAGGGAAATTTTTAACATCTATTACTCCTTTTAACAAACTGTCTGCCAGGTCGACTTTATTGGAGGCATAAATAATAGTAGTATCATTCAGGTAAATAGGTGTTCGGTTGTCAAAGACATCATTAGTAATTCTTCTCCCCTGACCTTTCAAATTTAAAGTATACACATCTGTATTGCCATTGTTTATAGCGGACAAAATCATGGTACGCCCATCGGGAGAAAAATCAAGGTCTAAAATTTGGGTAATGTTTCTTAGAAATATTTTATCTTGACTACTTCCGTCGATTGCTCTCATTCTCAAGGTCGTTACTCCCCTTTTGAATGTGCCTATCACTAAATTCAGGGTATCTCTCCAAGCAATAGTAGGCGTACTGTAATCTGCCTCCTGTTCAAAAGAAACATAACCTCCTTTATAGATCACCTTTTCTCTGCCCGAAGAAACCTCCCTGACTTTCACTTTAAATTTCCCTTCAACATTTTCTACATAGGCAAGGTTCTTGCCGTCAGGGCTAAATCTGATACCTGTAATCTCACCAAAGCGATTCTTTGAAGTAACGTTGATTACATTTTCCTCATTGATGTCTTTAAAGTTCTCAAATACGCCTGTATTGATGTCTTTGTAAAATTTGCTCCACTCAGTAGTAAAATCTTTGAAGCGACGACCTAGGGTGTTCGCTATACTGGTTCCTTCGTTTCGATTAATCCTACTTAGGTTAAGAATGCTGGAAATGTACCTTCTTCCATATTTTTCAACCACATAATTCCAAATAGACTGCCCTACTAGGCCAGCCTCTTCATTTTGAAGCTTAAATAATTTCGGATTATCATTGTCTCTTAGGTAGTGACGGACAAAGTCATCCATTTCTCGGCTCCAACCATAGGCCAAGTAATTAGCCGCTCCATCTATAAACCAGTCCGGGAAATTATTCACAAGGTTGGCCTGGAAAGCATCAGAAATGCTTGACCCATACAGCATCTCCTCAATGATTACTTTAGAAGTTTTGTATAATAATTCTTTCTTAAAAGATTCCCATGATCCCGAATAGGCTGCTTCGGCAAGGAGTTTACTAAAAAAAGTTTGCCCATCTACAGTAAAATTATTCGAGTTGAGATTTAAATTACTTTCAAGCAGCTCTTGTTTGGAGTTGTAAATAAAAACCTTGGGCTTGGTATAAGCTACATAACCTATGGACTGCGTTAAGTTATCAAATTCACTTTCTAAAAATTCTATAGCCCTACGTGCATTTGTTTGTCCACCATCATAATAGTACACCTCAAAATTATTGGATGTAAAAAAATACCATTCTTTATTTTTATGCTGAACCCTGTTCTTTCCAAATTTCTCCTTGTTGAACTGCGCCATTAACTCACCGCTAGTGAAGCAAGAGCTAAGGATCCATATTAATAATAAATATTTAAGTCTCATTTACGTGCCTTAGAATTATTAGCCAATGTTTTAAATATACTTAAAAAATCTATTTATGTTCACTTCTTTATGAGGTTCCTCACCCCAAACCATAAGTTTTACCATCTGATCACTCAAATATGGCATAAACGATACTCCCTTAGCTCCAAAGCCACCGAACAAGTAAACGTTATCTTTGCTAGGATGTTTTCCAAGAACGGGTAATCTATCTCTTATCCCAGGCCTGATTCCTACTTGGTGGTCCAGGATTTCTACCACTTCACGATCGATTAACTGTCCTAATTTATCAAGAATTTCCATTTTTCCTGCATCTGTAGGGCACAAATTGACTTCAGAATTATTGTAGGTAGACCCAACCTTACCAATTCCTCCACCCAGATCTATTCTAAACACGCCTCTATTAACTATTTCGGAAGAAAAGAAATCTTGCTTCACCGTCAATATTTCACCTTTCACTGGGATAAAAGGTATCCAGTCAAAAAAAGAATTGTTCCTCGCTTGGATGCCGTTAGCAAACACAACCTTCTTAGCTAGAATATCTTTAAATTGCCAATGCCCTTCTTGAGTTTGTACTAGATCATTTTCTGACATCACATAATTAGTCAGTAAGTTTCGCTCTTTTAACCATTCCTCATAACCATTGACCAATTCCCGAGTATCAATATAGCCAGTAGACTTGAGCAACAATCCCCCAAATGGATCCTTTACTCCTTGATTTCGCGTTTGGGAAAAGACCTGATCTATATAATCATTAAACTGAGGATCAGCACTTTTAGCAACCCATTCATTTTGTTCTTCATAAGAAACAAAAGGGCGGTATATTCCTACTGGATGTACGAATTTTTTATTAAGTAAGACCTCCATCTCGCGATAAAACACCTCTATTTCTTTAAAAAGAGCATCAGCTTGCCAGGTTTTTACCAAATTCCTACCCGTTACAGGGTTATAAAGTCCAGCAGCGATCTTAGAGCTGCTGTTAGGATCACCATCATCTATCAAATGAACACTAAAACCTTTTTGAATAAGTCGATGAGACAAAACGGTTCCTGCTAATCCCTGACCAATAAGTAAAAAATCCACTTCCATGCCTAAAATTAAATCATTCTTTGTTATTTTGATGCAGGAATTCAAATCAATTTAAAATGCTGCAGATTAAATCATTTACATTCAACCCTTTCTCGGAAAATACTTATATCTTATTTGATGAAACCAAGGAAGCATTAATCATTGATCCTGGCTGTTATGAAAAACAGGAAAAAGGAATATTGTATGATTTTATTACCAAAGAACAGTTAAAACCGGTAAAAATTATTAATACCCATTGCCATATAGACCACGTTTTAGGGAATGCGTTTATGAAAAAAACGTATAATATCCCCTTGTGGTTTCACGCAGAGGAAGAGCCTATATTAAAGGCTGTGAGTTCCTATTCTTCCAATTACGGATTCGCCCAATACCAAGAAAGTAGTGTGGATCACTTGTTACAGGAAGGTGAAATAGTGAAATTCGGAAATACGGAGTTGATGCCAATTTGGGTACCAGGCCATTCACCTGGACATCTGGTATTGTATCATCAAGCATCTAAAACATGTATAGCAGGTGATACTTTGTTTCAGGGAAGTATTGGCAGAACAGATCTTCCTGGTGGAGACCACAACACCCTTATAAATGCCATTAAGGAGAAACTTTTCAACCTTCCTGATGATGTGGTCATTTATCCAGGACATGGGCCAACAACAACAATTGGTTTCGAAAAGTTAAACAATCCCTTTGTGGGAAAAAACGCAGTAAATTGACCATAAAAAAACATATCCCAAACGCTATAACCAGCTTGAATTTACTTTCAGGCATGATAGGAATTCATTTCGTAATGGTAAATGGTCCCTATTATGGTTTCTACTTTATTATAGCAGCAGCCATCTTTGATTTCTTTGATGGCTTTGCTGCTAGAATGCTGAAAGTTCAAAGCCCCATTGGCAAAGAATTAGACTCACTAGCAGACCTTGTTACCTTCGGGGTCTTGCCTTCTTTTATCGTTTTCTTGCTTTTGGAATCTGTCAGCACCTCTGAATGGCTACCCTATATTGGTTTTGCCATAGGAATCCAGTCCGCTCTTAGGCTGGCCAAGTTCAATATTGATGAAAGACAAGCGGATAGCTTCATCGGCGTACCCACTCCTGCCAACGCTTTGTTTTTCTCCACATTGCCCCTATTGGGAACTTCAGTGCTTTGGATTGGAAATGGACTCGAAAACCCTTGGATACTCGCTGGCGTTACCTTACTCTTTTCCTATCTGCTTACTGCCGAATTGCCACTATTGGCCTTGAAATTCAAACATTTTAAATGGAAAGGAAATCAATGGAGGTACCTCGTGCTTATCATATCAGGGCTGAGCATCCTTATTCTAGGCTTTGCAGGAATTCCAGTTGCTGTTCTTTCTTATATTTGTCTATCATTGGTCAATAACTCGATAGACGGTCATGAGGTTAAGCTGTAAATTTGTTTTCAAATTCTTGATGTGGACATTAAGTAGTATGTACTACTTCATTCCCTTGCAAGGTCAACAAATTTACAAATTCCCGATTTTGCATGAAGGTGTCTATCAACTAAGTCAAGGACAGGCCACTGACTGGGGACTGGGAAATCTGGATCAAATCAGGATTTTAGGACACCCGGGAATGCTGGATCAAAAAATTGACAGTAGCCTCTTTGCTCAAGAGGAAATTCCACAGCTTAAAATAGCTGATAAATTGTATTTTTTTCTTGAAGGACCTGACCAAGTCTATTTCGATAAGGGAAAAGCCAAAATAAAAGAGCACCATTATACAGACACCCTTTACTACCTACTTCAGACGGGAAACCCATCCACTAGAAAGGTTACACAAGTAGGTGACGCCATAGAAATTGAAGAGGGACTGTACTCACCAAAACCGCTGTATCAGATTTCCCTCCATAAAGAAGAAGAAGACAATATTTTGAGCTCAGGACGAAATTGGTATGGATACCGAACGTTTAACAGTGGTAGCCACATAATCTCCATCGCTCAACCCTCAGCTAACTCTGAAGGACCTGTAACTATTTGGGCGCAATTGATGGCTCAATCCTTTTCAGAAAGCAAATTCACCTTCGCCGCTAATAACCAGGTCCTCGGTGAAGCCAGCATCCCTTCCATCCCTGACAGCAGGTATGCCATCAAAGGAAGGGAAGTAAGTTTTGATGCCAATTTCCCTAAACCTCAAGGCAATAAACCCCAGGACATAGTCCTCACCTATTCTTCTAACCACCCCAATGGCACAGGATATGTGAAAAACATCCTTTTGGGATACCCTTTTTCTTCTTCCCTGCTCCCTGAAGGGGTTTATTACAATCCTGACGACAAACCCTATCCACTGCAAACTACCTTTTCAGGATTATGGGATGTAAGTGATTTTTATCAAGTTAAGGACCTAAAAACAAGTAATGCTCAAGTAATTGATTCCCGAAAAATAGTCGTATTTAATCCTGAAAACACACCTGAAATAGCAAGTCCCGAAAAAGTAAAAGAAAGACAGAACCTTTTATCTGGACAACCCGAATTCATCATTATCACTTCTGAACTTCTTTACGGACAGGCAAAAAGGCTTTCTGAATTTAAAAATGCCTTGGGATTGTCCACCGAAGTGGTCTTGACCAATGCCATTTATGACAGTTATGGCTATGGCAATCCAGATATAACCAGTATTAGAAATTTCTTGGCAGACTACTGGCAAACAAGCGGCATTTTAAAAAATGTTTTGTTCTTTGGGAAAGGCAGTTTCGATTATAAACATAAATTAGGTGGAAGGCCCAACTTAGTACCCACCTACAGTTCCAGGGTCAGCCTAAACCCACTAACCACCTATGGGTCAGACGATTATTTTGGTTTTTTAGAAATAGGGAATGGGGATTGGTTGGAAAGTCCGGAAGGAGATCATATACTACAAATAGGCATCGGGCGAATCCCCGCCATTAATGCCAGAGAAGCTAAAATAGCAGTAGACAAAATCATCACTTACCAAACGGGAAATGATGGGAATTGGAAGCGAAATCTCTTATTTGTGGCGGATGATGGAGACAATAATATTCACCTCAAGGATTCAGAAAAACATACCGCCTACCTGCATGACCAATCTCCTGCATTTAAATTAAAAAAATTATACCTTGACGATTTTCCTCAGGAAATGACAGCCAATCTACAAACAGTGATAAAAGCCAAAGAAGCTTTTATCACTGAAATAAAAGAGGGGCTTTTGCTCCTTAACTATATTGGACATGGCAATGAATTGAACCTAACCGCTGAAGGACTGTTCACTGTAAGTGACATTGAAGACTGGCCTATTACCAATCGATTCCCTGTGATGGTTACCGCTACTTGCGAATTTGGGAGGCATGATAGTCCTTTTATTCGCTCTGGGGCCGAAGAGCTTTTACTCGCGGAGCAGAAAGGGGTTATAGCGATGTTGACTACCGGCCGGCCTGTTTTTAGTAGCATTAATTATGCGTTAAACAAAGCCTTTATAGAAGCCGCCTTCAAACAAGGAGAAGGATTGTCATTGGGGGAAATATTCAAAAAGACAAAGAACAATAGTCTCAATGGACCATTGAATAGAAATTTCTCTTTACTAGGTGATCCTTCGTTGAAATTGGACCTCCCACTATACGAAGCAACCGCAAAGGAATGGATGGAGGTGAACACACAATTTAATATCGATAGCCTATCTGGTCTGAATAGACTTGAATATAATGGTAAGGTAGAAGACCCACTGACCAGCGCCAATGTCACGCAATTTGACGGTACTTATGAAATATCCATCATTGCACCTCCTAAGCAAAAAGAAACCCTTGGTGACGAAAGCCCTGAAACCAGCTATACGGATTACAATCAACCCCTGTTTCACGGAATAGGAACAGTAAATAAAGGCCTTTTTACTGGAGAAGTTTTACTTCCTGAATTGGATGATTATTCTGAGGGTGAACTTCAGGTGAGTTTATTTGCAAGCCATAATGACTTAAGTATGGAAGCATTTGGGGCTACTAAAATCGTTGCTAAACAAAAGCATGCTGACATTTTACAGGAAGATATTGGGCCTGGGATAGAGGTTTGGATAGCGGATAGCCTTTTAAGTAAGCCGATAATCTCATTTAAAAACACCCCTATTTGGGTGGAATTATCTGATGACTCAGGCATTAGCACACAGCATCCCATGGACATATCACTTCAGGTAAATGATGCCAAAATCCTATCCCTAACCAGTGAATATACTGCCGTAAACGGGAGTTACAAATCAGGCAGAATCAACGCTTGGGTAAATGGCTTAAAAGAAGGAACAAACAAGCTTATTTTTTCTGCTACAGATCAGTTGGGAAATACAACCCATCACATTGAAAATGTGGAAGTAATAGGCAGCAACCAACTCAAAATAGAAAACCTTTTGGTATACCCAAATCCTTCAATTGATCAATTCAACTTTAAAATAGCTCACAATCGTCCGGGAGAAACCTTAAATCTAAACTTAAGTATATTTTCTTTGCAAGGAACTGAAATATTTTCTTACCAAGGACGTTTTCCAAAAGCTGAACGGTCAATATTAGATATCCAATGGATATTTTTGAACAGTAAGTCCAAAAATCTAATAAAAGGAACTTATCTTTACAATTTAAATCTATATTCTGAAGAGGATGCAACTTCGGATGTACTAGCAGGTAAAATCATTATTCAATGAAAGCAATTAAAAACAGTCTCCCAATTTTTACTTTTTTGTTGGTATTCGGCTCCTTTCAGGTCGCTACCTTAGCTCAGAATTCTGTCGTACTTTCAAGACAAGACGGAGGCCGAAGGGTCCTAATTACTGCAGTCCCATTCTTGAATTTCGCACCTGATAGTAGGCATTCAGCAATGGGTGATGTAGGGGTAGCTACTTCGCCTGACGCCAATTCGGCTCAGTGGAATGCTGCTAAACTCGCGTTTATAGAAGATGACATGGGATTTTCATTGTCCTATTCACCCTGGTTGGGCAGATTGGTTCCAGACATGTCTTTAAACTACCTTACCGGATACAAAAAAATTGATGATGTTTCTGCTTTCGGTATTGACCTCAGGTATTTTAATATGGGCGATATTGAATTAACAGATGGTCGCGGAAATTCTCTGGGAGCATTTAGCCCTAGAGACATAGCAATTGGCGGTACTTATTCCAGAAAACTCTCTCAAAATTTATCTTTAGGGATTAGTGCAAGATTTATACATTCCAACCTTTCGGGAAATATTAGTTCATCAGGAGGCAACGAAGGCAGACCAGGTGTATCAGTAGGTACAGATGTAGGGGTTTACCATACTTCAGAAATATTGATTTCGGATAAAGAAGGAACCCTTTCGTGGGGAATAAATCTTTCCAATATTGGACCCAAAATCACCTATAACAGTGCGGATGACCTGGATTACCTTCCCACTAATTTCAGAATCGGTACAGCATTAACGATTCCGATGGATGAAATGAACAAAATCACCTTTGCCCTTGACCTAAACAAATTAATGGTGCCAAGTCCCCCAATTTATAAAGTAGATGAAAATGGACAATTGGTCATCGACCCAAACACGGGAAATGCTGAAATTGAAGCTGGTAAAGACCCTTCAAGGCCTTTAATTAGTGGTATGTTTGGTTCCTTTGTGGATGCTCCGGATGGATTCAGTGAGGAATTACAAGAAGTGATGATTTCATTTGGTACTGAATATTCCTATGATGATAAATTTGCACTCAGGGCTGGTTACTTTTACGAAAACCCAAATAAAGGAGGCCGAAGGTACTTTACTATGGGTGTAGGCTTTAAATACAACCGTCTTGGATTTGATTTTTCCTACCTCGTCCCTTCGGTTCAAAACCATCCTTTGGCAGAAACGCTTAGATTTAGCCTGCAATACAACGTCCAGAAATGAGCATAGACCGAAGTCAGGCCCCTCCTTTTAGTTTTCCTGAAAAAATTCACCTTAACCCACCTCAAGGGAGGGTTTTGATCAATGGAACACCACTGTACTACATCCCATTTCCAAACATAGAGGCAGTAAAAATTGAGATCGTTTTTTCTCTTAAAAACACAGAGAAAGAACCTTATAAGCCTTTGTTACCTTTCTTTATGCTCCACATGCTGCTGGAGGGAACAAATACAATGGATGCTGAAAAACTAGATGATTTTTTTGATTTTCATGCTTCTGAAGTTGACATTATATCCAGTTATGAAAAGCAGGGACTGAGCCTTCTTACTACCAAGAAACACCTCCTAGAAGTATTGCCTGTTTTTAGGTCCCTGTTCACTGATGCTACCTTCCCGGAAAAAGAGCTCAACAAGCGAAAATCACAGAAAAAATTAAGCATCAGCATTAAAAATGAACAAACCTCGGCTCGCGCTAATCAGTTGATCCGAGGAAGTCTTTTTCACAAAGACCATCCCTTCGGCTTTCAGGTTAGTGAAAAAGATGTGGATGCTATCAATAAGGATGACCTTAGCCAATATTACCACAAGGAATTTTTAATTGCACCCCAGATTTTCTTAACTGGTCACCTCACTAGGGAGGAATTAAATCAAATTGAAAGTTCATTCAGCGATTTACCTTTGTCCGCTGAACTCCCTATTCACCTCCCTACTGGTGAAATCCTTTCCTCAAAAAAAGTAGAGAACAAAGCGGAGGCTTTACAGTCAAGCATAAGAATTGCCAAATGGATGGTACCTAAATCTCATCCAGATTACCCTGCCTTATACGTACTAAACACCCTTCTTGGTGGGTATTTTGGCAGTAGGCTAATTAAAAATATCAGGGAAGAAAAAGGCTACACTTATGGTATCAACAGCTTTCTTGGGGAATTGAATGGAAATGAATACTGGATGACTGTTGCTGATGTAAAGGGGGGCTATGGTGAAGCAGTAATTCAAGAAGTTTACAAAGAAATCGAACGCTTAAAAACAGAACCGGTAGCTGCAGTTGAACTAGAAATTATCAAAAATTATTTGGCAGGAAGTCTTTTGTCAAATTTCAGTAGCCCCTTTGATCAAATGAATCATTTTCAACAGGTGCATTTCCAGGGGTTAAATTTTGATTACTACACGCAGCTTCTTGAGTACATCACGCATTTTGACGGTAGAGACATCATGAATATGGCAAACAAATATTTCGATCAAAAAGACATGCTTGAAGTCATCGTTGGTGCAGGATAACAAAACGAACTTAATTAAATGATCTTCTCCGCCATTTTTCATACAAAGGGGAAAGGTCACATTTCACTTTGGCCCACACATAAAAAAACAAGAAGGTGAAATTCGCAGGATAGCCCTTTTTATAAAGTTTTAACATCTTCAAAGCAACATCGAAATTAGCAGAAACAGTAGCGTGTTTTATTTCATGGATTAATCTCTGTCTGAGCGCTTCCTTTTCTTGCTCTGTGCTAAGCATCTCTGCTATTTTTTCACAAACAATAAAAGTAGAAGGCAGTAATTGAGATTTTTTTGATCTGTATTGCTGTTGAGACAGTGATTCTTTAAGGATTCGCTTATTTACGCCCAAAAAATCTCCATAAACAAATGAATACCTGGCAGCCATTCTTACAAGAATATCGAAGTCTTCATAACTCAAATGCTCATCATAACACCCGATATCCTTAAATGCCTTTTGATCCATGACCAATGTAGGGGAAGAAATAACATATCTTTTGATCACCTCAGCAAAAACATTCCCTTCCACAACTGGAACATTTGCTTTTCCAGCATTATCTGTAGGGTAAAAAGGTTGCGTTTCACCATTGGGTAAATGCTCTAAGGCATTGCAAAAATACACTTTCGCTTCACTCTGTAATAGTTGCTTGACTGCAAATTCTAAATGCCTGGCATTAAAAAAATCATCTGCGGCCAAATCCACCAGAAAATCCCCATTTGAATTGGCAAGGGCCTGATTAAAGGATTTACAATAGTTTATGGGTGTTTTATGATAAATTGATTTTACAGGGATTTTATGCGAATTTCTATCCAACCATAGCTTAATTTCAAGTTTTGAATGGTCACTACTGCCATTGTCGATAATAGTAAGTGATAGTGGCCTATAAGTCTGCGCCAGGACACTATCCAATGCCTGAGCCACATAATCACCTTGATTGTAACAGGTGCAGATCACAGTCACAATAGGCTTTACTTTTTCTCCCTTGGCAGACCATTGGCTTAATTCCTTCATCAGATTAATTCTAATGACTAAATTAGCAAATGAAAATGGAGATTATTAAACAAAGGCAATAATAATGGAGGATACTTATCGCAGTATTGAAAAACCATCGACAGGTATTTATAAGGAAAAGGGAAGTAAGTTTTTATCATTTGCCTACCCGGTAGGGGACGAAGAAGAAATACAAGAATTGATACAACAACTCAAAAAGCAATATTATGATGCCCGTCACCATTGCTATGCTTATGTACTCGGAAAGGACATGGAAACCTATCGGGCAAATGATGATGGTGAACCGAATCATAGCGCAGGTGACCCTATATTGGGTCAAATCAGGTCTCAGGAATTGACGCAAGTATTGGTTGTTGTGGTACGGTATTTTGGGGGGACCAAATTAGGCGTTGGCGGACTAATACGCGCTTACAAAACAGCTGCTGCTGAGGCATTATTATCCGCAGAAATCATTTCAAAAACCGTTATGATCCCTCTTGCATTTACTTTTGGCTACCTTTCGATGGATGATATAATGAGAACCATTAAACGATACGACCTAAAGATAATCGCACAAGAATTTGACAATGATTGCCTCATAAAACTGGAATGCAGGGAAAGCTTGGTAAAAGAAGTCCTAGCCGTGTTATCGGATATCCCGACAGCCAATCTCCTCAAGTAGAAAAAATCTCATCCAAAAGCCCCTCCTCCTGTAATCTAAGAAAAATCTCCAGACAGGCCCAGGCGTCCGTAGCCGCATAAAGCATTTGCTTGGCTGTCAATACAGGTGCTTCCCAGTTTGAGACCTGCTCCGATTTTGAAATCCTAATTCCCAACACCATGGCGCTAAGATTTCTTACACCGACATTCAAGAAACCTACCCTCTTTAATTCTTCATTCAAATCAAAAAAGGAATCTGGCTCAAAGTTGGGAGCAATTTTTTTCAATGCTTTTAAATCATCCCTCACCGCAGCCCCTACTTTGACAATGTTCGGATTTTCCAAAATTGCTTTAGCACCAGGAGGAAAACCTGTATGGTTAAGTCTGATCAAGTAGGCATTCTCTGTTGTAGATAACTGAAGAAGTGCTACCTCATAACTTACTCCTTTTCTGAATGCTGGTCTGGTTTCGGTGTCAAACCCAATGATTTGACTGGCCTTTAAATCTTGCTCCATTTCGCGAAGCCCCGTTTCATCTTCAATCAAAATAATATTACCTGGAAAAGCCCCCAGTTCCAATGCATTCACTTCTTCTTTACTTATTTTAAATGGTATCATGCCACAATTTCTTCTTCGTTTATTAATTTCATTTCCTTTTTGGAGTAGTAGTTGATTCCCCAATTCATGTAGCCAAACAATATCGTCATTATTGGACTAATAATATTGAAAAAACAAAAAGGAGCATAGGTAAGTGTGGCCACTCCAAGGACCGATGCCTGCGTTGCACCACAGGTATTCCATGGTATCAATACAGAGGTAACTGTTGCGCTGTCTTCTAATGTCCTGCTCAGGTTTTCACCTTTCAGCCCGCGTTTGCGATATACATCCGCATACATCCTGCCTGGCACCAAAATGGCCAGGTATTGATCTGAGGTGGTGACATTAAAAAACAAGCCTGTACCTGCAGTAGCTGCAATTAGAGATCCTACAGAATTCACTTTGCGGATAACGGCCTCTGCTATTACCCTCAACATACCGCTTACCTCCATAATTCCACCAAAAGCCATAGCGCATAATATCAACCACACGGTATACAGCATGCCCGACATTCCACCGGTAATTAGTAATTCATTTACTATTTCATTAGAGGTAATTATAGATGTCTCTCCATACAGAGCTATCATCATGATCTTAAAAGATTGAAGCGATACCCCCCCTTCTATATCCAAGATAACTGCAAGGTTATGGATCACTTCCTGCTGGAAAATCAAGGCGAAAATGGCACCAAGAATAGCCCCTGATAACAGAACAGGAATAGCAGGTACTTTCTTAATGATAAGCAGAATTACAACCACGGGAACAATAAACAGCCAACCATTGATGGCGAATGTATCAGAGATCACCGTTGAGATTTCTTCTACCTGCCCTATCGTTCCCTCAGGATTCCCCATTACCCCTATCACCGCAAAAATAACTAGGGTGATGAGAATTGAAGGAATAGTAGTTTTCATCATATGCTTAATATGGGTAAATAAATCTGTGCCTGCCATCGCTGGAGCGAGGTTTGTGGTGTCAGAAAGGGGTGACATTTTATCCCCAAAATAAGCACCGGAAATTATCGCCCCTCCTATCAATCCTTCACTAAACCCTAAAGCTTTACCTATACCCAGTAAAGCAACACCTACTGTAGCCACAGTAGTCCAACTACTGCCAGTGGCGATAGATACTACACCACATACGATACATGCCGCCACCAAAAACACCGTAGGATTTAGGACTTTCAGCCCGTAATAAATCATAGCTGGAACAATCCCACTCAACATCCAGGTTCCGGCCAGTGCACCTATCAACAATAATATAAGGATTGATGACATGGCAGAAGAAATACTATTGATCATCCCATCCTGTAATACTTCCCATTTTACATTCAACCTAAAAGCAGCGATGAGACCAGCGACTGCAGCTGAAATAATGAGCACCAATTGATTTGAGCCAGACAAACCCTCCGTACCAAATACTTTGATATTGATTACGAGGAGAACCATCAAGAAAACGATAGGAAATAATGCCTCCCAAATGGAAGGTCTTTTTGAGGGGTTACCCATGTATATTCTGTATATTCATCAAATAAGTAAAACGATAATTAAGCACAAGGTTCACAGCCTGCAACCATAAGCGTCTACGACTACCTTTGTTTGCTACTATTTTAATTGAGCCCAGCACCTAATACAGTTTAAAGTTATAAAAATTTATGTGTTTTCGTCTTCAAGTCCAGGTACACTTTGAAAATTAATGCTGAATTATAGGTCCAGGGATAAAATTTCACTCGGTAAAATTTTATGAATTTTACCGAATTATTTTTAACTTATAGAGACTTTATTCAATAAACACGCTAGTATGAGGAAAATAGATGGCCTTTTAGAAGAATACGGTATTAGTCACCAAAACCCTACCAATAAGGCCATTCATTGGTTTTGTGTTCCTGCTATTTTTTTTAGCATTGTAGGGTTGATTTACAGCATTCCCCCTGGCCCTTTAGCTTCTCTAGACTTTCTATTAAGCAACTTTACCAACTGGGCAACAATTGTTCTAATGGTTATCTTGATTTATTATTACACCCTTTCACCGTCCTTGGCCTTGGGGATGTTCTTATTTTCAGCCATATGCCTGGCGCTAGCCAATTTATTAACCTATTATCTACCGTTTCCGCTTTGGCTTTTTTGTACAGTCCTTTTTATTATAGCCTGGATTTTTCAATTTTATGGCCATAAAATTGAAGGAAAGAAACCATCTTTTTTTAAAGATGTTCAATTCTTATTAATTGGCCCGGCATGGTTGATGCATTTCATTTATAAGCGATTGGCGTTAATTTATTAATCGCACCCCTAGCGGAACGTGTCAAACGTAAACTATTTTCGATTTGCCAACTTAGCTTAGAATTCTATTTATTATAGTATCTTTCTAACCCATTTCTTTTCAATTGCCCTAACTATGAATCCTTTTATATTAGCAGTAGCAGAAATACCTTTATTATCCGACATCGTAGTAATCTTTGGGTTAGCTACTTTGGTGATTCTGCTCTTTATGCGACTTAAGTTACCGACCATTATCGGGTATTTACTCACTGGGGCCATTGCTGGTCCCTATGGGCTCTCGCTCGTATATGCCTCCACTGCCGTGGAGGTCCTCTCTGAAATAGGGGTGATTTTATTACTATTTGTAATTGGCTTAGAGTTTTCGCTCAAAAGCTTGATGGCGATTAAAAAAGCTGTATTTATTGGTGGAAGTTTGCAGGTAACGCTTACCATAGCTGTCACTGCATTGATCAGTTATTTCTTTGGCTTCAGTTGGAATATAGCGGTATTTTTTGGTTTTCTTTTTGCCTTGAGTAGTACCGCAATTGTTTTAAAATTATTGCAGGAATCAGGGCAGGTCAACACCATTTCTGGACGTACCACATTGGCAATACTTATCTTTCAGGACATAATCATTGTACCCCTTGTACTATTTACTCCTATGCTTGCTGGAGAGTCGGATAATATACTCCTTTCTCTCTTCTATCTTGCGTTAAAGGGAGGATTAGTGATTGTTCTCACCATCATCAGCGCCAAGTATCTTATTCCTCAATTATTGTACAGGGTAGCAAAAACTAAAAACGAGGAACTCTTCTTGCTAAGTATTATTGTCACCTGCTTTGCTGTTGCTTATGTCACCTCATTACTTGGACTTTCTTTAGGCTTGGGAGCATTCCTGGCAGGCCTGATTATCAGCGAATCAGAGTACAGTCACCACGCTACAGGTAAGATTCTTCCTTTCAGGGAAATCTTTCTGAGTTTCTTTTTCGTTTCGGTAGGAATGCTTTTTGACATTGGCTTCCTGGCAGAAAATTTCTTACTCATTCTGGCTTTGGTAGCCCTTACTTTCATTGTGAAATTTATAGTTACCTCGATTGCGGTAAAGTCATTGGGCACCAGTTATAAGGAATCTTTTATTGTTGCCTTTTCCATCTTTCAAGTAGGTGAATTTTCACTTCTTCTTGCCAAAGAAGGGCTGAAATATGAGCTGTTGGACAATACTACTTATCAGTATTTCCTTGCCATCTCTATTTTGACGATGATCGTTACACCCTTCGTACTTAAGCAGCGAGAAAACCTTGCTTGTAGGGTATTGAACATTCCAATGCCTCAAAAATTTAAAGCCAAACTTGAGGAACGAGCACAGGTTCCAGAATTGGAACTTGAAAAAGATTTGTTAAATGATCATTTGGTCATTATAGGGTATGGATTGAATGGAAGGAATCTCTCAAGAGCAGCAAAAAGAGCTAAAATCCCTTATGTAATCATTGAAATGAACCCTGAGACGGTAAGGGTGGAAGCAGCAAAAGGAGAGCCTATTATCTACGGCGACGCCGCCAATGGGGTTGTTCTTGAGCACGTTCAAATTCACAAGGCCAGGGTGGCTGTAATTGCCATTTCCAATCAACCCGCAACAAGTGGCATAATTGAAAATATCAGAATGGCGTCACAAAGTGTCTTTATAATTGTAAGAACAAGATATGTAAATGAGATTGAATCCATGCTCAACCAAGGAGCAGACGAGGTCATTCCTGAAGAATTTGAAACCTCTATAGAAATTTTCACAAGGGTTTTGTATAAATACCTCGTTCCAAAAGGTGAAATTGATGAATTTACAGAAGATGTCAGGTACCATAATTATGAGGTATTCCGTACCCCTTCTAATGACAGAACTGTTCCAACATTGGACATCCCGGAAATTAACTTTTCTGGAATTAAAATTGATAAAGACCACGGACCATTTATCGGCAAGTCAATTAAGGAGAGTAATTTGAGAGAAAATACTGGTATCAATTTGGTAGCAATCAAACGAGATGGCAAAACAGTAACAGAAATAACCGGCAACACAAAAATCAAGCTCGGAGACATCGTTTATGTGGTCGGAAAACCAGAAGCTATAGAACATTTTGAAGAAGAAGTCGGAATTAACTGACCCATAAATAGGGTCAGCATCAAAAAAGCCCTGTCAATTAAATTGACAGGGCTTTTTCATATAATAACAAAAGTTACTGCTAGATAATCAGCATGGCATCACCATAACTGAAAAATTTGTAGTTCTCTTTAATCCCTTCTTGGTAGGCCTTCATGATAAGGTCATATCCTCCAAATGCCGATGCTGTCATCAATAAAGTTGACTCAGGCAAATGAAAATTAGTGATCATTGCATTGGCAATTTTGAATTCGTAAGGAGGAATAATAAACTTGTCAGTCCATCCACTACTGGATTTTAATCGACCATTGGCTGTCACAGAAGACTCAATGGTTTTCAAAGGAGTTGTACCTACAGAAACCACCCTTTTCTTTTGGTCAAGGGCCCTATTGACAAGATCAACCGTTTCTTGAGGAATGTCATAGTTCTCCGAATCCATCTTGTGCTTCGTAAGGTCTTCCACATCTACTTGTCTGAAAGTTCCCAAGCCTATGTGTAAAGTAATGGGACTAACCTCAACACCTTTAATCTCAAGGCGTTTCATCAAATGAGGGGTAAAATGAAGACCTGCAGTAGGGGCCGCTACAGCACCAACATGCTTTGCAAAGATCGTTTGGTATCTTTCTCTGTCCGCATCTACAACATCTCGCTCAATGAAATCCTTTAATATAGGGGTCTCACCAAGGGTATCAATCGTTTTGTAAAACTCTTCGTCTGTTCCATCAAATAGGAAACGGATCGTTCTGCCCCTTGAAGTAGTATTGTCAATGACTTCTGCTACCAAGTCACTGTCTCCAAAATAAAGCTTGTTGCCTACCCTGATTTTTCTAGCCGGATCTACTAATACATCCCATAGCCTAAGATCCTGATTGAGTTCCCTTAATAAAAAGACTTCGATCTTTGCTCCAGTTTTCTCTTTATTTCCATAAAGCCTGGCTGGAAATACCTTTGTATTGTTGGTTACAAATACATCTCCTGCATCAAAATAATCGATAACATCTTTGAAAACTTTATGTTCTATTTTACCTGTATCCTTATGAATGACCATCAATCTGGACTCATCCCTGTTTTCTGGGGGATGTAGGGCAATAAGTTTTTTTGGAATTTCAAACTTGAAATCTGATAACTTCATATATGTATATATTTAGGAAATACCTATTAAACGTAATTATCGTAAAAAATGCAAAGTTAATAAGAATTAAGCCAGATTCTATTTATATTGTCAAATTGTTTTAAATAATATTATAATTTGATCGTATTTAGACTTATTTGGGAAAGCTTTCGCTTTGCAATGGATGCATTGAAGTCAAATCTGACTAGGACTATCCTATCACTATTAGGCGTTACTGTAGGTATCTTTGCTATCATTGCTGTTTTTACCTTGGTGGATTCACTAGAAAAAAACATCAAAGACAGTCTTACTTTCTTAGGAAGCAATGTGGTACGGGTCGACCGATTTCCTTTTGCAGCTGGAGGACAGGATTACCCTTGGTGGAGGTACTTCAGAAGGCCACCTGGTACTTATGCTGAATTCACTTTCTTAGAAGAGCGATTAAAAAGCGCTGCAGCCGTCACTATTTCAGCGAACACTAGAACAACTGTAAAAGCAAATAGCAACTCTTTCGAGATGGCCAACTTGGACGGGGTGGTTTTTAACCACAAGGATGTTTACGATGTCCCTATTGACCAAGGCAGGTTCTTTACTGAAATGGAAATCAACGCAGCTAGAAATGTTGCTATTATAGGTGTTAAGATAGGAGATGCCTTGTTTCCAGGAGAGAACCCTTTAGGGAAGTCTTTTAAAATCAAAGGCTTGAAATTCACTGTCGTGGGCCTTTTCGTAGAAGAAGGTGAAGGACTATTCGACACTCCCTCAAAAGATGAAGCCTTATTGGTTCCATATGGTGCTTTCACCAAGCTATTTTATGTTGGGAAAAATGGGCGAGAACCAATTATTGCTGCCAAAGGAATGGACGATGACCCTGGACTGGTAATGTTGGAAAATGAAATGGCAGGACTTTTAAGGGCAAAAAGAGGCCTGAAACCAACTACTGAAAATAATTTTGCTCTAAACAAATCTGAGTTTATTCAAGATACCGTAGGCTCAATCTTCGCTGTAATCTCAATAGCTGGTGGAGTAATAGGCGGATTCTCTATCTTAATAGGTGGTTTTGGAATCGCCAATATCATGTTCGTGTCGGTAAAAGAACGTACCGGAATTATTGGTATCCAAAAGTCACTTGGCGCTAAAAATTATTTTATTTTGCTACAGTTTCTATTTGAAGCCACCGTTTTAAGTCTGATTGGAGGATTTGCAGGACTACTGATCGTTTATGCTGCCACTTTTGTCTCTTTAGGCAACTTGGAGATTATACTTACTTTTAAAAATATTGTCCTTGGATTGGTATTGTCCTCTGCTATTGGTATTATTTCTGGCATTATACCAGCTTCGTTGGCAGCAAAAATGGATCCGGTAGTTGCGATCAGAATGTGAGTACAACTACCAGATTTTTTTGTTAATGAATTTATTTTTCAGCCTTAGGTTTCTTAGCAGACTTGGCTTTTTCCTTGTCCAATTTAAGTATTCCTGCCTTCTCTTTGATCTTAAGTTCTATTTCATCCATAAGTTCAGGATTGTCTAGAAGAAGATTTTTTACAGCATCTCTTCCCTGCCCCAATTTATTCCCCTCATAGGAAAACCATGATCCTGCTTTCTTAACAATTTCAAACTCCACCCCCAGGTCAATTATTTCACCTACCTTGGAGATACCCTCACCATACATGATGTCAAATTCCACCACTTTAAATGGAGGCGAAACCTTGTTCTTTACCACTTTCACTTTGGTCCTGTTCCCTAGGATATTGTCCGGACCGTCTTTAATTTGACCTATCCTCCGAATATCTAGTCGAACAGAGGCATAAAACTTAAGGGCATTACCACCGGTAGTGGTTTCAGGATTTCCAAACATCACACCGATCTTCTCTCTCAGTTGATTGATAAAGATACAAGCACAACCCGTTTTATTGATGGCCCCAGTTAGCTTTCTTAGCGCTTGAGACATCAACCTTGCCTGGAGTCCCATTTTGGAATCTCCCATTTCGCCCTCAAGCTCACCTTTAGGCACCAAAGCAGCCACCGAATCAATGACTATAATATCTATTGCCCCTGATCTGATAAGGTGCTCAGCAATTTCCAAGGCTTGCTCACCACTATCCGGCTGTGAGATCAGCAGATTTTCAATGTCAATCCCCAATTTTTCAGCATAGGCCTTGTCAAATGCATGCTCTGCATCTATAAAAGCTGCCAAACCACCCGCTTTTTGCGCCTCTGCAATGCAATGCATAGACAGCGTCGTTTTTCCGGAAGATTCCGGTCCATATATCTCTATTACTCTACCTCTGGGTACTCCCCCAATGCCTAGCGCCATGTCCAAACCTAAGGATCCTGTAGAAATAGCAGGTACATCCAGTACCACATTATCGCTTAATTTCATTACAGTCCCTTTGCCGTAAGTTTTCTCCAACTTATCTAGCGTAAGCTGTAAGGCTTTTAATTTTTCAGTATTTACACTCATATTCTCTCTTCAGATATTCGCTAATGTTCATTCCTAATGTGAAAGTAAACATTAGGCAGGTCATTAACAACTATTGAATAACCATTGTTAGCGCATGACATTGTAGTACATTTGGATAACCTAACATCAGTGCTTGAAATCCACAATGGTATGAACTTTGAAGTAAAACAAATAAAAAAGGAATGATCATGTACCTTCAATCCCTTGTAATAGTGCTGTTGCTGCTATTTCAAACAGCCTCAACAAGTCAATCACTCGTCAAAAACAATGAAGCGTTTACCAAAGGCGAAACGCTCACATTTAATGTAAGCTACTTCCTCTTTAACGCTGCAGAAGCCAAGATGGTGATTGATGACAACATCCATTATATCAATGGAAAGCCTACCTACAAAGTCGATGTTTACGGAAAAACACTGAATATTTTCAAGCTATTTTATGTAAAAGACAATTGGGGAAGTTATATAGACACGGCCCAAATAATCCCTTATCGATCCTATAGACATATCGAGGAAGGCAATTATAGAAAGCATGAAATAATTGATTTTAATCATCAAGACCAGGTGGCCAGTAGAAAACTATTCGACAGGGAAAATGAGAAAATCAAGGAAAGAAATTCCTATGACATCCCTTCCCAAGTACAGGACATAGTCAGTGGCTATTATTTATTGAGGACAATGGATTTCAAAGGGTTAAAAAAAGGTGATAATATAAATATCAAAGGATTTTTTGACGAAAAAAATTATAACTTAAAGTTAACATACGAGGGTAAGGATGATATATCTACAGATATCGGTGATTTTGACACCCATATTTTTAGCCCAGAAATGCCTAGCAATAAACTCTTCAGAGGCAAAAAACCCATAAAAATATGGATTACTGATGATGAGAATCGCATTCCTGTAAAAATAAAGGCCAGCATGGTGGTAGGTTCTATCAATATGGAGATTGTCTCTGCAGAAGGGCTTAGAAACAATTAATTAACATAAAATTAAAACTACCTTCACATAGTCAGTAGTTTTTTTCTGTCATTAATGAGTATTTGAGCTATAGGGTATCCAAACCCTAATTTGTTTTTTTATAATCCTTATCTTTGTGGCTTAATTAAAAAAATAATTGTTTTTTTAGGAAATCAAACAATGGGTAACAATCAGAAGCAAAGGGTATTGGTAGTAGATGATGAGGAAGATATCATTGAAATTTTAACCTATAACCTGGAAAAAGAAGGCTATGAGGTTAACTCAGCAGGCGACGGAATAAATGCAGTAAAAAAAGCTGCTATATTCAAACCTGACATTATCCTTTTGGACATCATGATGCCCAATCAGGATGGGGTGGAAACTTGCAGGCAACTAAGAGAAAATCCTGATCTTAAAAATACTTTTATCATTTTCCTGACTGCTAGGTCAGAGGAGTACTCTGAAGTAGCGGCCTTTGATGTGGGGGCGGATGATTATATACACAAGCCTATCAAACCTCGAGCCCTGGTAAGTCGTATCGCAGCTTTGTTTCGTCGTGAAATTAAAAAAGAAGGGGACTCAACTAAAATCACCATAAAAGACTTAGTGATTGACAGAACAAGCTTTACCTTGCTAAAGGATGGGGAATTGATCGTACTACCCAAAAAAGAATTTGAATTGATCCACTTTCTGGCAAAAAATCCCAATACGGTGTTTAGTCGGGATGAATTGCTGAAAAACATCTGGGGAACCGATGTGTTTGTTTTGGCAAGAACTGTGGACGTTCACATCCGTAAAATAAGGGAAAAAATAGGTGATGATTATATCTTCACCGTTAAAGGAGTGGGCTATAAATTCAATTCATGATTAACACCTCCAAAGGTATTGCATTTGGGCTCGCCATATCTATAGCTTTGCTATTGGTGGCCTTTCTATCCCTCTTAGAGGCCTCTAATTCTATAATACTTTTGGCTGCGGGTACCTTAGCTTTTTCTATTTCCTATCTTTTGATCCACCTTAGTCTTGAATACCTTATTTTTAGAGAAATTGGTAATATTTACAGTGTGCTGGAGAAAATCCAAAAAAAGGACACCACTTTTAATGCCACCAATAAAATAAAGACCTCGCTCCCACCCTTAAAAAATATTCAGGCTAACATTCATAATTATGCTGCAGCTAAAAACAGGGAAATTGAAACTCTCCAAAAAAATGAAACCTTCCGAAGGGAGTTTATTGCAGACATATCTCATGAGTTGAAAACTCCCATTTTTGCTGCTCAAGGTTATATTCACACCTTAATGGATGGTGCAGTTGAAGACCATGCAGTAAGGGACAAATTCTTGAATAGAGCGGCCAAGAGTCTTAATAATCTTGAAGATCTTGTGCAAGACTTGATCACACTCAACCAGATAGAAAGTGGGTTCATCAGGTTTCATCCTATAAATTTTGACCTTAAAGAATCCATCCTTGAGGTCATGGAACAACTGGAAGGAAAAGCCCAGAAGAAGGGCATCAGCATGACCTTCCGATATGACAAAGAAGCAAGCTATCTGTCCTATGCTGACAAAGACAAAATATTCAGGGTTTTACAAAATCTCGTTTCCAACGCCATCAAATACAATAAAGAGGCTGGTTCTGTTACGATCCAATTAAATGCGCATAAAAATCACCTGACCGTAAAGGTAAAAGACCAGGGTATTGGTATTCAACCGGAAGATCTAAAAAGAATTTTTGAGCGCTTTTACAGGGTTGAAAAAAGCCGGTCCAGAGAAAATGGAGGTACTGGGCTTGGCTTGGCCATTGTCAAGCATATTTTAGAGGGACATCAGTCCAAAATATCCGTAAGTTCTACTCCTGGCAAGGGCTCTGTTTTTAGTTTTGAGCTGCCTCATGCAAGGAAAGCATTGGAGGTGCAGGGGAGCAAATCAAAAAAATAAAACCAAGTGTTTGCAATAAGGCTTTTTTTTATTGGCTAATTTCGGAACTTTGTATCGAAACACAACGGTATGAAAAAGATCGATTTTAAATCATTGGTAGTTAAAGAAACTGATGATTACCTAATAGTCAATAAGCCTCCTTACTTTTCTACACTAGAAGACAGGCATGAGGCGCAAAACATGCTTGCCCTTGCCAAGCAAGAATTCTCGGATATTCAGGTTTGTCATCGACTGGACAAGGAAACATCTGGCTGCCTGGTTTTCGCCAAAAACCCTGAAGCTTACCGTAATATTGCAATGCAGTTTGAGGACAGAAAGGTGGAAAAAGTATACCATGCAGTAGCTGAAGGCATCCATGACTTTAATGGCCTAATGGTAGACAGAAACCTCACGGCCAGCAATAATGGGATCGCACGAATAGTGGTCAATGGAAAATCTGCGCAAACCATTTTTAAAACTGTTAGGACTTACTTTTCACATACACTTATTGCCTGTAAGCCTATAACAGGAAGACTTCATCAAATTCGGATCCATCTGGCTTACCTGGGTGCTCCCATTTGTGGTGACGAACTTTATGGTGGTAAGCCACTGTTCCTGTCCAGTCTTAAACGCAAGTTTAACTTGAAAAAAGATACTGAAGAGCGACCCATTATGCAGCGGGTTGCGCTACATGCTTATGCCATATCATTTACAGACCTTTCCGGAGAAAAAATAAGTGCTGAAGCACCTTATCCCAAGGATTTTGCGGTAATGGTAAAACAACTTGAAAAAACCAGTAAATAGTAAGGGAGTGGTTCAGTACCTGTGGTTTCGCTGACCCTTTCCAGGGTTGGGTAATTTGATTTGACCTCATGCCCGTTTTTAATATAATATAGACGTTGTGATTTTGTCAGCATTGTTGCAGAAAAGAGCAACAATACCGCCAAAATCATATTAACGGATAATTTCACTAAACCAGTGGCTGACGCCACTGGCTACAAAAATATCACCCCTGCCGGGGTTTTAGGTTTCGAATAGGTTATTACATAGCTTAAAAATCAATGAGCAGGGTAACTTTTTTAAGTCAATATTACTTCAATAACAGATTTCTAAAAAGGCCGGGCAATTTTAACTCCTCTGGGAGTAGTTTTTAATTAATCCCTTTTATCTATTTTAAAAAAAAATGAGGCATTTGCAATGCCGGCTCCACCTTTCAGGGCTGAGATTTGGCTTTGCACTATAACATAGGGATAACACCATGGGCTGAAGAGATTCGCTATTTAAGACTAGGTAGAATGATTTGCCCTAATGCCTGTTTTTGATAAGAAATAGACGTTGTGATTTTGTCAGCATTGTTGCAGAAAAAAGCAACAATACCCCCAAAATCGTGATGGGGACATAATTTTCACACCAAGGGCTGACACCCTTGGCTGAGATATTTCGCCCCTTCAGGGCTGGAAAACAGGTCACTTTTCCATGTACTGCTCTCATTCCATCACTATGACTTCACACCTCCTCTGGGAGTAGTTTTTAACTAATCCCTTTTATCTATTTTAAAAAAAATGAGGCATTTGCAATGCCGGCTCCACCTTTCAGGGCTGAGATTTGGCTTTGCACTATAACATAGGGATAACACCATGGGCTGAAGAGTTTCGCTATTTAAGACTAGGTAGGATGATTTGCCCTAATGCCTGTTTTTGATAAGAAATAAACGGTATGATTTTGTCAGCATTGTTGCAGAAAAGAGCAACAATACCGCCAAAATCATATCAACGGATAATTTCACTAAACCAGTGGCTGAGGCCACTGGCTACAAAAATATCACCCCTGCCGGGGTTTTTGGTTTTGAACAGGTTATTTCGTGGCTTAAAAAATCATTGGGAAGAGTAACTTTTCCCTGAACTGCTCTCATTTCAAAACTTCATACCCTGATAGCTTATTCCTCAGTCAAAATCACTTCATCAATATTGTCGATTCTAAAAGCGATCGGCAATTTTACCCCGACGGATCCGTTGACATCGATAAACTGGCTTTGACAACTTCGACAGGCTGGCTTCGGCAAGCTCAGCCACCGGAGTCAACTTAGATATCGCAATTACCGGAGCCAGCGAAGGCACCTGAGGCAACACAGCAACCGTAACCACGGGATATATCTCAGCCAGTATTGCCAATCCCCTCACCGAATATTACATAATTAAGTTATTTCTGAACTTATTATACTCGTCATCCCAGGCCTGAAGGGCCTGAACAATAATAGCCGTGGGTGGCAACCCACGGGTTGGAAACCCACCTGAAATACCACAACCCTGGAAGGGTTGAACAGGGACTTCTTTCAGCAACCAAAGGTAAAACTGTAGCTTGATCTGGTTTGCGCTTAAAGATCACCGCACTATGTTCGGGGAATGCTTCAAGGACATATTCATAAAACCGGTCCTTACAAGTGTGACAACCATAGTCCAGCACAATAACAAACGAGGTAAATTGATCTCTTTCCATTCCCATTCGCTCCATATAGGCTTTGCCCTGATCATTCTGGCAGGCTGATAAAAAAGTCAAAACCATCACTAATGCAAGTATTATTTTTATTTTTCTCCTCTGGGAGTAGGTATAACTACTCCCATTTATCTATTTTAAAAGAAATTGAGGCATTTGGAATGCCGGCTCCACTAAAAAGGACAGATAAATCCAAAGACATTACTATGATAAAGGTTTCTACTGCTCATTTCCCCACATCAAACCGAACCACCATATACCTTAAATGATCCTCATCATAATCGGGACTGTTTTCATTGTTAAGCGAGAGGTATAAGCCTTCTTCTCCTACAAATACATTAGAAGAAGTATGTACTTGAAATTTATCAAAAACATGTTCACCTAAAATATTCAAATCCTTGTCCAAAACCATCACGCCTATAAAAGGCCTCGAGCGGTTTAGCATACTTAGTTTCTTTAAAGAATACTCTCTTTCATCCATATATCCCGGATAAAAAAAACGATAAAAACAATCCCTGTACTTGTCATAAAGAATTATTCCATAAAGGTCATGAATTAATGTATTAACCCTCCCCTCTTCACGGGATCCCGGAATCTCATTTAAAAAATAAAAGCTATTGATATGATCTGACTTAACATCTATCTTTTCAATTACCTTTTCCTTACTCATATCAAACACCTGGATTTCATGATCATACCATGGTGATATATAAAGCTTGTCCTTTCTTCTTGCCCATGAAAAATAGGCTCTTTTTTTTCCTTTGTCCCAATAATCCTTAGCATAATACACATCATACCATTTGGACTGATCTGAAACCATATCATAACTATAGACCAGAGAATGTTTTTGAATGTCTTCTTTATTCATCCCATGATGATTCATAAAATACGGCTGCATGCCAAAAACCTTATCACTGTAGCGATGAAGCTCCTTATGAAAGTCGGAGCCTACATAAGTAATATCAACCTTACCTGCAGGTATTTTCTTTTCAAACAGGATTTCGCCATCATAATTCAAAAATGATATAGCATGCGGGCTAAATGTTGTCCAAACCGTATCCTCTTCCAAACCTGCAATTCCAGAAAGTCTGCTCATACTATTTGGCCCATCGTATTCCAATACAATTTCCTTGGCTACCTTTCCGTTTTCCAAATTCAAAAACTGTAAATTCATTGAAACATGGTTCAGGTAAAAAAGGTATTGGCCGGAGTCCGATTCTATCAAATAAACATAAGCCGGGTTAGATGACATCATAACATCAGGCTTAATTTTTATCTCCTTAACCTTTACTATTTCCAGCAATTTATTTTCTTCTTCTCCCTGACATGAACAAAATAGGAAAATGAAAATGATAAAAATATTCCTGTTTTCTGATAAATTATTTGTAAAAATTAGCATATGAAGAGCTATTCAAAATGGAGTTTTTTCTTATCAAAGGTCACCTATAAAGTTTATCAATACTTAAAGGAAAGAGAACTAAACTTAACCATTTAACAACTAATATCAAAGTTTAAAATTTCTCTCTAAACTTTGATGGATAAATTTATGGCAACGTGTGGAGAAATTCCGGCTTGACCAATACAGGTTAAGGGAAGAAAATATTATATCATCCTTGCCATGGCTGGGATTTGGTTTCTCATTTTAACACAATGACCTAATGCGCGTTATTGACAAGAAATAGACGTTGTGATTTTGTCAGCATTGTTGCAGAAAAAAAGCAACAATACCGCCAA